>Ga0247730_1001116_pt1 | contig 15794 bp, 8 predicted proteins | sample UWRJL073202C2_FD_180959 | JGI IMG/M metagenome (GOLD analysis project Ga0247730, IMG submission 180959) | Plant litter microbial communities from Arlington Agricultural Research Station in Wisconsin, United States - UWRJ-L073-202C-2 | ecosystem: Environmental > Terrestrial > Plant litter >... | reverse complement strand
TGATCCGCGTGCTCCTGGCCCGCACGCCGACCGGGACGACGTGGCTGCTCGTCACGGCGCACCACCTGGTGCTCGACGGCTGGTCGGTGCCGCTGCTCCTGCGAGAGCTGCTGTCACGCGTCGCCGAGGACGACGTCGCGGAGCCCGACGTGCACTACCTCGACTACCTCGACCACCTCGCCGAGCTGGATCGGGACACCGCCCGCGCGCAGCTCGTCGCCGAGCTCGACGGCATCACCGAGGGCACCCTGGTGGCGCCGACCGATCCGGGCGGCGACGTGGTGACCGACGTCGTCGACCTCGAGCCGGAGCTGTCGGCGCGGCTGACGGCACGTGCCCGCGCCCTCGGCGTCACCCCCGCGGCGGTCGTCCAGAGCGCGTGGGCCGTCGTCGTGGGCGCAGCCTCCGGACGCGACGACGTCGTCGTCGGCACCGTCACGTCGGGCCGCGACCTCGACGTCGCCGGCATCGAGAGCCTGGTCGGACTCGTCTCCAACACGGTGCCGCTCCGGTTGCGGCTGCCCCGCGAGGCGCGACTGTCCGACGTCGCCGCCGAGGCGCACCGTCGTCGCGGCGCCCTGCTGTCGGCGTCGATCGCCGACCTGCGTGGCGTCCAGGCCGAGCTCGGCGTCACGCCGCTGTTCGACACGCTCGTCGTCGTCGAGAACTACCCGGGCGGGATCGACGACTGGACCAGCGCCGACGGGCGTCTGCAGGTCGTCGGTCGCCGCGCGGACGACGCCGTCCACTACCCGCTGTCGCTGCTCGCCGAGCTGGACGACGCCTGGCACCTCGAGGTGTCGACCCGTCCGGCCGCCTTCCACGGCCGCCCTGCGGGATGGGCCGTCGTGCAGCTGGTGCGGGTCCTGACGGCCTTCGCGGACGGCCCCGACCGGCTGGTCGCGACCCTCGACCTGACGACCGCCGCCGCGCCGGCCGCCCTCACCGGCGGGACACAGCGCTCGACCGGTCCCGGACTGGTGGAGGGCATCGAGCACCTGCTCGCGGCGCGTCCCGACGCGGTCGCACTCGTCGACGGCGACCGACCGTGGACGGTCGCGGAGCTGCACGCCCGGGCCGCCGCCCTGCGGGACCGCCTGCCCGCGGGCGCGCCGGTCGTCGGCCTGCTGATGGATCGCTCGGCCGACCTGGTCGCCTCCGTCCTGGCCTGTCTCGTCGGCGGGGCGACGTTCGTCGCGCTCGACCCGGAGCAGCCCGACGCCCGTCTCGCCGCGATGATCCACGACGCCGCGGTCGACCTCCTCGTGGTGGCGCCGGGACACGCGTCCCGGGCGGCATCGCTGCACGACGTCGTGGTGCCCACCGACGGCGTCGGCACGGCGGCTCCGAGGCCTGCGGGCGATCGGCACGGCTCCGAGGCGGCGTACATCGTCTTCACCTCCGGCACGACGGGCCGCCCCAAGGGATGTGTCAACAGCCTCGACGCGCTGGCCAACCGCGTCGCCTGGATGGCCGACCGGTACGGCGTGGGGGTCGACGACGTCGTGCTGCACAAGACGCCGCTGAGCTTCGACGTGTCCGTGTGGGAGCTCGTCCTGCCGCTCGTCACCGGTGCGACGTGCGTCGTCGCGGGACCTGGCCTGCACCGCGATCCCGAGGCGATCGACGCCCTGGTGCGCGCCCACGGCGTCTCGGTGCTGCACTTCGTGCCGTCGATGCTGACGGCACTGCTGGACCTGCTCCCGGAGCCCCAGTGGCCGAGCGTGCGGGCCGTCCTGTGCAGCGGCGAGGCGCTGACGACGGCCCTGGCCGTGCGGGCCCACGCCGCGACCGGTGCCGCGGTCCACAACCTGTACGGGCCCGCCGAGGTCGCGATCGACGTGACGGCCGGCGACGACGCGCACCTCGCGGCAGCCGGTGGTGCGCCCATCGGCAGCGCGGTGCCGGGCGTCGTGCTGCGCGTGCTCGACCCGTGGCTGCGTCCGGTCGACGTCGGTGCGACGGGAGAGCTCTACCTGGGCGGCGTCCAGGTCGGTCACGGCTACGCCCGTCAGACGGGGCTGACGGCCGAGCGGTTCGTCGCGGACCCGCAGGGCACCGGTCAGCGGCTGTACCGCACCGGCGACCTGGTGACCCTCCGGCAGGACGGGCTGAGGTACGTCGGTCGTGCCGACGACCAGGTCAAGGTGCACGGCGTCCGCATCGAGCTGGGCGACGTCGCCGCCGCGATCGGTGACCTGCCGGGCGTGCGCTCCGCGGTCGCCGACGTCGTCGACGGCTCGCTCGTCGCCTGGGCCGTGACCGAGCGGTCGGGGGAGGCCGTCGCCCGCGAGCTCGTCGACCGGCTGCCGGCGTCGATGCGTCCGTCGAGGATCGTCCCGATCCACGCGGTCCCCACGACCGTCAACGGCAAGCTCGACCGCGATGCGCTCGTGCGCCTGCAGAGGAGTGCGTCTGCCACGTCGAGCGGCCGGGCGCCGAGCACCGAGGCGGAGGAGATCGTCGCCGCCGCGGCGTCGGCCGTCCTGGGCACCGCGGTCGACCCCGAGGCCGACCTCTTCACGCTGGGTCTGGACTCCATCACCGCGATCGGCCTCGTCGGGCGGTTGCGCGAGAGCGGCTGGACGACGGGGCTGCGTGACGTGTTCGCCCACCGCACGCTCGAGCGGATCGCCGCGGGTCTCGTGCCGATCGAGCCGCCCGAGGTGCGACCTGCGACCGAGATCGTCGTCGACGACGCCGTGCGCGCCCGGCTGTCCGGCACGTTCGGTGCGGTCGAGCGGCTGCTGCCGCTCGGGCCGCTCCAGGAGGGGCTGTACGTCCACCGCGAGATGGGCGGCCGCACCGATGACCTCGACGTCTACGTCGTGCAGCACCAGCTGACGTTCGACACCGACGTGGACGCGGAGGCGCTGGCCGCCGCCGGCGCCGCCCTGCTGCGGCGGCACCAGAGCCTGCGCGCGGGATTCACGCACGCGGGCTTCGACCGACCCGTCGCGGTCGTGGTCGCGCCCGGGCCGATGCCGCTGGAGCAGCTCGACCTGTCGCACCTGGGCGCTGCGACGCAGGCCGAGGCGCTCGAGGCGCTGCTGGCCCGTCAGGTCGAGGAGGGCTTCGACCTCGCCGCGCCGCCGCTGATCCGGCTGGTGCTGGTCCGGCTCGGGCCCCACCGGTTCCGGATCAGCCTCGTGCACCACCACATCCTCACCGACGGCTGGTCGCAGACCCTGGTGCTCGACGACCTCGTGCGGCTGTACGACCGGGCACGGTCCGATCCGGCCCGTCCGGTCAGCGACGAGGACCTGCCTCCCACCGCGGACTACGCCGACTACCTCGACTGGGTCGCGACGCAGGACCACGACGAGGCGATGGCGGCCTGGCGCGAGCAGCTCGCGGGGCTGGCCGGCCCGACGCTCGTCGAGCCACGGTCGCTGACGACACCGCCGGTCCTCTCGGACTCGGCGACCGCGCGCCTGTCGCACGAGCTGTCGGACGCCCTGCGCGCCCTGGCCGGCTCGGCCGGCGTCACGCTCAGCACCGTGCTCTCCCACGCCTGGGCCCACGTCCTGCGTTCGGCCACGGGCAGCGACGACGTCGTGTTCGGCACGACGGTGTCAGGACGACCCGCCGAGCTGGAGCACGTCGACCGCATGGTCGGTCTGCTCATGAACACGATCCCGGTGCGGGTCACGATCGACCCCGCCGCCGCCGTGACGCAGCAGCTGCGTGACCAGCTCGCCCGGCAGGCCGACGTCATGGGCGCGCACCACCTCGGCCTGGGCTGGATCGGGCAGGCGGCCGGTCAGAGCTCCCTGTTCGACACGCTCTACGTGTTCCGCAACCTGCCTGCCGACGAGGACGAGCAGGACGCGACCTTCGCCCGTCACCACATCACGGAGGCGGACGCGTACGACGGCACGCACTACAGCCTCGCCATGACGATCAACCCGGGCCGAGAGCTCGAGGTCGCCCTCGCGTACCGCCCGGACCTGGTCGACGCGCGACTCGCGGAGGCGCTGCTCGGCCGGTACCTGCGCGTGCTCGAGACGTTGTCGACCGCGCGGACCTCCGGTGACGTGCGGGTCGACACCGAGGCCGAACGGGCCCTCGTCGCCCGGGTCAACGACGAGGTCACGGTCGTGCCCGACGCGGGGGAGTGGACCAGCGTCGACGCCCGGCTCGCCGCGACGGCGCACAGGACGCCCGACGTCACCGCGCTGGTCGGACGCGACCTCGACGGTCGTCCCGTCCGTCTGACGCTCGGCGAGGTCGAGGCACGCATCGCGTCGTTGGCCACCCTCGTCGCCGAGCGCACCCCCGGACCGGAGTCCGTCGTCGCCCTCGCGATGCCCCGGACCGTCGAGCACGTCATCGCGATCTTCGCGACGCTGCGCGCGGGCCGAGCCTATCTGCCGCTCGACATGTCGAACCCCCCGGAGCGACTGCGCCGCCTGGCCGCCCGGGCCGGCACGAGCCTGGTGCTGACGACGGCCGACCTGGCCGGGTCGACGGGTCTGGGCGACGTCGCACCGACGCTGCTGCCGTCCGATCCCGACCTCGCCGCGGCGTTCTCCGGCACCCGCCCGTCGTCGCCGATCGCGACCGTCCACCCCGACCAGATGGCGTACGTCATCTACACGTCCGGCTCGACGGGCGAGCCCAAGGCCGTCGCGGTCCCGCACCGGGGCCTGTCGACGATGCACGACAACCACGTCGCGGCGATCTTCGAGCCGGCCCTGCGCCGGGCGGGCGTCGACACGTTCGTCGTGGCCCACACGGTCTCGTTCTCGTTCGACATGTCGTGGGAGGAGTTCTTCTGGCTCGTGGACGGGCACGAGGTGCACGTCATCGACGACGCGCTGCGGCTCGACGTGCCCCGTCTCGTCGACCACTACCGCCGGATCGGCGTCGACGTCGTCAACGTGACACCGTCGTACGGCCGTGAGCTGATCGCCGCCGGGCTGCTCGACGACGCCGCGCCGGATCTCGTCCTGCTCGGCGGCGAGGCCGTCCCGCCGGACCTGTGGACGCTGCTGCGCGAGCACCCGACCAGCAGCGGCTACGACCTGTACGGCCCCACCGAGTTCACGATCAACGCGCTCGGCGCCGATGTCCAGATGGCGTCCGCGCCGTGCCTGGGCCGTCCCATCGCCCGGTCCCAGGGGTACGTCCTGGACTCCTCGCTGGCCGAGGTCGCGCCGGGCGGGACAGGGGAGCTGTACCTCACGGGCGACGGCCTGACCCGTGGCTACCTCGGCGCCACGGCCCTGACGGCCGAGCGGTTCGTCGCCAACCCGTTCGGACCGGACGGGACCCGGCTGTACCGCACCGGTGACCTGGTGACCCGTCGCCTCGACGGCGGCATCGAGTACCGGGGGCGCAACGACGCCCAGCTCAAGATCCGGGGGTTCCGGGTCGAGCTCGGCGAGATCGAGGCCGTCGCGGAGGAGCACGCCGCGGTGCGCCAGGCCTGTGCCTCGGTGCACCGCACGCCGAGCGGCATCGACGTGCTCCGCCTGCACGTCGTCACGCGCGACGGCGCCCTGCCGGACGACCTGGGCGCTCACCTGACCGCGGTGCTGCCGGGTTACGCGGTGCCCAGCCATGTCGGCGCCGTCGACGCGATCCCGCTGACCACCAACGGCAAGGCCGACCGGCGGGCACTGCCCGAGCTCGGCGAGACGACGCGCGACGATCCGCCGCGGACCGCGGTCGAGTCGGCGCTGTGCCAGATCTTCGGCGAGGTGCTCGGCACCACGGTGTCGGGCCGCGACGACAACTTCTTCGACCTCGGCGGGCACTCCCTCGCGGCGATGCGGGTGGTCGCGCGGATCGCCGAGGAGCTGGGCGCCGACGTCCGGGTCGGCACCCTGATGGCCGCGCCGACCGCCGCCCTGCTGGCCACAGCGATGGCCGCCCCCGCCTCGGCGACGGGGCTGGCGCCCGAGCTCGTCCTGCGGGCACCGACCGCGGAGCCGACGCTGTTCTGCGTGCACCCCGCCGGGGGCTTCGCGTGGCAGTTCGCGCCGCTCGTGACGCACGTCCGCGCCGGTGTCGTCGGGCTGCAGGCCGTCGAGCTGAGCGGCGGCACGACCGCGGCCCGCACGATCGGGGAGCTGGCCGAGGAGTACCTCGTCCGCATCCGACGCCTCCAGCCGTCCGGCCCCTACCGGCTGCTCGGCTACTCCTTCGGCGGCAACATCGCGCACGAGATCGCGGCACGCCTGGTCGCGGCCGACGAGACCGTCGAGCTGCTCGGGCTGATCGATCCCGGCCCCCTCACGGGTGCGTCGGTGGCGCTCGACGACGCCGAGGCGGATGCGCTGCGCGACGAGCAGGCGGCGTTCATGGCGTCGGTCGCCGCGGTCGAGGCCCCGCGCGCCGACGCCGGGGACCGGGCCGATGCGCTCGCCGCGATCCGGGCGTCGGCCGGCGTGCTCGGCGACCGGGTCGACGACGCGATCGTCGAGGCGATCGTGTCGGCCCACCGCTCGGCGTCCGTGCTGATGAGCGCCTCGACGTCGCCGCGGACGTCCGTGCCGACGTTGCTGATCGCCTCGGACCTCGAGGGTGACGTCGTCGCGTCCTGGGACGGCCTGCTGGGCGACGACGTCGAGGTCCACACCCGCACCGTGAGCCACGACGAGCTCGTGACGCCGGTCCAGTGGGAGACGCTCGGCCCGATCGTGGCGCGACGCCTGGGGGAGACCCCGTGACGGCCGCGCCCGGCGTCGCGCTCCGCGGCCGATTCCTGCGGCACGTGGCGCGAGCCCAGCGCGGCGTGCTGACGTTGGCGCTGCTCGCCGGCGCCGTGCGACAGCTCGGGTTCCTGGCGCTGCCGTGGTGCCTGCAGCACGCCGTCGACGACGGTCTGGTGCCCGGTGACGTCCCGACCCTGGCGTGGTGGGCGGCGGCCGTCGTCGGCGCGAGCATCGTCCAGGTCGTCGGGGTGTGCTGCTGGGACTGGTGGGCCAACCTGGCCGACGCCCGCACCGGCATCGAGCTGCGCGGTGCGCTGGTCGAGCGTGTCGTCGTGACCGACGGCGACGGCGACGGCGACGACGTGGGCGCCGGCGACCTGCTGCTGCGGGGCGGCCGCGACGTGGATCTCGTCCGCGTCTGGGTGCACGGTCTGCCGACGTGGTCCGTCATCGCCACGACGGTCGTCGTGCTGGTGCCGGGCCTGCTCTCGCTGAGCCCGGTGCTGCTGGTGGTGGCGGTCGTCACCGTGCCGTGCCTGGTGCTCGTCGGCATCGTCCACCCGCGTCGGTACGAGGAGGCCAGTGCGATGGTGGCCGACGCCCACGGTCGCCGTGCCGACCACGTCGAGCACATCATCGCTTCCGCCGTCACCTCGCGCGGCATCGGTGGCGCGCCGGTGCTCGCCGAGCGGCATCGCGGCAGCTCCGCGGCGCTGAGCCGGGCCGCGGTCGCGGCGACCGATCGGCTCGCACGCTGGCAGGCCTGGGGCGTGGGCGTGCCGACCGTCGCGGTGGCGGTCGGCCTGCTCGTCGGCGTGCTCGCGGTGCTCGACGGCCGGTTGACGGTCGGCGGACTCGTGGCCTTCAGCACCTGGATGGGCACGATCGGCGTCGCGGTCGAGGTGGGCCTCATGCGCTGGGCGCAGACGCTCGACGCCCGTGTCGCCACCGACCGCCTGGTCACGCTCCTCGGCCCCGACGGCTGGTCGACCGGCGCGGTCCCGGACGACCAGCTCGACCGCACCCCGGTCGGCGAGATCGTGATCGGCGACGTCGTGGCGCGTCGGGGCGAGCTGGTCGCGCTGACGGGGCCCACGGGGGGCGGCAAGTCGACGCTCCTGCGTCGCGCGGCGGCCGGCGAGCACGCTCGTGGCACGGTGCTGGTGCCGCAGCGCCCCCTGGTGCTCGCGGCGTCCGTGCGCGACAACCTCACGCTCGGCGACACCGTGCCGGACGGTGACCTGCTGGCGGTGCTCGCCGACGTCGGCCTCGACGGCGAGCTCGGCCTCGACGACGTGCTGGCCGACGGCGCCGACGGCCTGTCGGGCGGCCAGATCCAGCGGCTCGCCCTCGGTCGCGCGCTCGTCACCGATCCGCCGGTCCTGCTGCTCGACGACGTGACCTCCGCCGTCGACGTCGGCACGGAGGCCACGGTCCTCGCGACGCTGCGGCGTCGATGCGCCGACCGCGTCGTGGTCGTCGTCAGCCACCGGACCGCGGTGCTCGAGGCCGCGGACCGTGTCGTGACGATCGGGGTGCGCGCGTGATGCTCGACGACGCACCGTCCCGCCGGGGCGTGTGGCGGCTGCTGCGGCGACTCGTCGGCGGGCACCGCACGGTCCTGTCCGGCGGCCTGCTCGCCACGACGGCGGCGAGCCTCGCGGCGATCGTCGCGACGGTGCTCGTCGGGCGGATGACCGACGCGGTCCTGCGCGGCGACCGCGATCCGGCGATCGCCCTGGCCCTGGCCGGCGTGGCGCTGTCCGTCGCCCAGGTCGTCACGACGGGGTACGGCCAGGCGTGGCTGTCGCGAGCCGGGGAGTACGTCGTGCGCGACCTGCGCGACACCATCGCGGTGCGTCTGCTGAGCGCGCCGCTGCGATTCGTGGAGCGTCACCGCACGGGTGACCTGGTGCAGCGGGGCACGGCGGAGGTCGCGGCGCTGTCGACCTTCGTCCGGGACTCGTTCCCGCAGCTCGTCACGACGCTGACGACGGTCGTCGCGGCGGTCGTCGTGCTGGCGGTCGAGTCCTGGCAGCTGCTGCTCGCGGTGCTGCTCGGCTTCCTACCCGCCGCGGGGCTGTTGATGCGGCGGTTCCGTCGGGCCGCCGGACCGGCCTTCGCGGCGGAGGCTGCCGCAGAGGCCGACGTCATGGCCGGTCTCGCCGAGATCGTGCGCACCCGCTCGCTGCTGCGTCAGGCATCGGGCATCGGGCGCCGGAGATTCCTCGACGACCTGGACGACCGTGGTGCCACCGCGCTGCGGGCGCAGATGCGCACCGTCGTGGCGTCCCGCTGGGTCAACGCGATGGCGCTCGTCGAGGGCCTGAGCCTGGCCGCGCTGCTGCTCGTCGGCGTCGTCCTGGTCGACTCCGACACGCTCACGGTCGGCGTCGTCGTCACCTTCGTGCTGGCCGGCCGCACCCTGTTCACGTCGTTCTCGGACCTGTCGGGGCTGCTGGGAGACGCGGAGGAGGCCGCGACCGGCCTGGCCCGCGCCCAGGACCTGCTCGATCTCACCGGCCCGCTCGACGTCCCCGTGGGCAGCCCCGTCGATCGCCGGCTGGTCGCCTCCGGGGTGTCCTTCGGCTACGGCGACCACCGCGTGCTCGACGGCGTCGACCTGGAGGTCGAGCCGGGGGACCGCGTCTGCCTCGTCGGGCGCACCGGCGCCGGCAAGTCGACGTTCGCGAAGCTGCTCGCCGGTCTCTACCGCCCCGACGCGGGGAGCGTGCGCCTCGGCGGCGTCGTGCTGGCGGACCTGGTCCCGGCCGAGCGGGCCGCGTGGGTCGCCTACGTGCCGCAGCAGGTGCAGCTGGGGCCGGGAACCCTGCGCGACGAGCTGCAGGTCGTCGCTCCCGATGCGTCCGACACCGAGCTGGTCAGGGCGTTCGGGACGCTGGGCCTCGCCGCGTGGCTGGACGGTCTGCCGGCCGGGCTGGGCACCACGGTGACCGGCGCGCTGTCGACCGGTGAGCGCCAGCTCGTCGGCCTGGTCCGCGTCACCCTGACCGCCGCGGCCGTGCTGGTCCTCGACGAGGCGACGTCGGACCTCGACGCCGCCACGGCAGCACTCGTGGAGGGGGCGCTCGACCGTCTGGCCGCCGACCGGGCCGTGGTCGTCGTGGCGCACCGGGCGGAGACGATCGCGTCCGCGGGGCGCGTCGTCGAGCTCGACGACGGCCGTCAGGTGCTGACGCCGTCCTGACGGTCTAGACGTCGATCGGGTCGGCGAGGTGTCGCAGCCGCACCTGGCGGACCGCCGCCGCCCCGGCGATCGCGGCGGCGTGACCGGGACCGGGGTCGAGGGCGTGCCAGTGGACGGGGCAGTCGCGCACCTCCAGCGTCTCGACGGGGTCGAGCAGACCCCGCCCGAGGCTCTTCAGCACGGCCTCCTTCGCGGTCCACCACGTGGCCGCGGTCTGCAGGCGCACGGCAGGATCGGTGCGCGCCAGGTCGGCGATCTCGGTCGGGGTCCAGAGGTCGGGCGAGCCCAGCAGGTCGTGGAACGCGGCCACGTCCTGCACGTCCAGCCCGACGGGCGAGCCGGCCACCGCGACGCCCACGAGGTCGCCGGCATGGGTGATCGACACGTGGGCCGCCAGGTGCGCACCCGCGTGATCGACCAGGATCGGTCGGCCCTCCGGTTCCGTGGCGACGTGGACCTCTGCCGGGTCGACGCCCGACCAGCTCGCACCCGCACGCCGTGCGAGCACCCGTCCGGTCAGGTGGCGGGACGCGTCGACCCGCAGCCGGAACCGTGACGCCCGCTGACGGTCGGCCTCGGTGACGAGCGGGTGCGTCGTGGCGCCTCGATCCGGTGGGCACCAGACCACGAGCGCATCGGTCATCGTCCGGCCGTGGCCCCGCCGTCGACCACGAGGTCGTGCATCGTGACGTGCCGGGCGCCGTCGGACACCAGGAAGGCGATCGTCGCGGCGATGTCCTCGGGCTCGGCGACCCGGCCCAGCGGGATGCCGGTCTTGAAGATCTCGCCGTCGCCCTGCAGCATCCGCCGCTCGGCGTCCGGGTCGGCGAGCATCTGCTCGGTCATGGCCGTGCGCGTCGTGCCGGGGGAGACGACGTTGCACCGGATGCCGTGCTCGGCCAGCTCGAGGCCCAGCGACTGCGTGAACATCGCGGCGGCGGCCTTCGACGCGCCGTACGCCGCCATGCCGTGGCGGGGGATGCGACCGGAGTTGGAGGCGACGGTCACGATCGATCCGCGGCCACGCGGCACCATCCGGCGCGCGACGGCGGTCGTCATGAGGAACACGCCGGTCGTGTTGACCGCGAACGTGCGGTTCCACTCGGCGAGCGGCGTCTCGAGCGCCGGCCGGTTGCTCAGGACGCCGGCGCAGGACACGAACGTCGCGATGGGCCCGTCACGGGTCTCGATCGCCGCGACGGCGACCTCCACGGCGTCGGCGTCGGTGACGTCCAGCCGGCGGGTGCCGCGGGAAGCATCGGCCTCCTGGTCGAGTCCGACCACGCGATGTCCGGCAGCCCTGAGCGTGGTCACCACAGCCCGTCCGATGCCGCCGTTCGCGCCCGTCACCACCGTCACGTCACCCACCCGATCAGGGTACCCTTACCAGCTGGTTCAGCTGCCGCCGGCCGGCAGCTCCTCGAGCAGGACGTCGGGGTGCTCGCGCGCGGCGTTGTTGGCCCGCCACTTGTCGATGAACAGCGCCAGGTACGTGCCGTCGGTGCGCTGCAGCACCTCGGCGCCCCGCACGCCGCTGAGCTCCACCGCGCCGGCGGCGTCGGTGCGGCGCGCCACCTGGTAGTCGAGGCGGGTCAACCGGATGGGCGACGTGAACTCGTTGGTCATCCGTTCCTCGACGACCTCGAACTGCAGCGGGCCGACCGCGGCGAGGACCGGGCTCTGGTCGCCGCGCAGGTCCGAGCGCAGCACCTGGACGACGCCTTCCTGGTCGAGCTGCTCGATGCCGCGACGGAACTGCTTGTACCGTCCGATGTCGCGGGCGGACACCGACATGAAGTGCTCGGGGGCGAAGCTCGGCACCGGCGGGTAGTCGATCCGGTCGCCCTCGTAGACCGTGTCGCCGACCCGCAGCGCCTGGGCGTTGACGAAGCCGATGATGTCGCCCGGGGAGGCGTGCTCGACGGAGCTGGTCTCCCGGCCGAAGAGGGACTGGGCGTACTTCGTCGCGAACGGTCGCCCGGTCGACGCGTGCGTGACGACCATGCCGCGCTCGAACGTCCCGGACACGACGCGCATAGGCCATCCGGTCGCGGTGCGAGCTGTTCATGCCGGACTGCACCTTGAACACGAAGGCGCTGAAGTCGTCGTCGACCTGACGTAGCGAGCCGTCGACACCGGCGGTCGCGCTGGGGGCGGGCGCGAGGTCGAGCAGCAGGTCGAGCAGCTGCGCGACGCCGAAGTTCTGCAGGGCCGAGGCGAACATGACCGGCGTCGTCCGCCCGGCCAGGAAGCGTTCCTGGTCGTGATCGGCGTCGTCGAGCGTCAGGAGCTCGTGCTCGTCCATCGCGACGGACCAGGCGGTGGCGTCGACCTCCTCGACCTCGGACGCCGACATCCGGCGCTCAGGCGCGCGGGTGGCACCGCCGGCCGTGCGGGTGTACTTCACGAACTCGCCCGTGCGGCGGTCCAGGACGCCCCGGAAGTCGCCGGCCTCGCCGACCGGCCAGGTCAGCGGCGTCGGACGCAGCTTGATCTGCTGCTCGATCTCGTCCATCAGGCCGAGCGGCGACAGACCCGGCCGGTCCCACTTGTTGATGACCGTGATGACGGGGATGCCCCGCAGCGCGCACACCCGGAAGAGCTTGAGGGTCTGCGGCTCGAGGCCCTTGCCGGCATCGACGAGCATCACGGCCGAGTCGACGGCCGACAGGACGCGGTACGTGTCCTCGGAGAAGTCGCTGTGTCCGGGGGTGTCGACCAGGTTGACCACGTGGTCGCGGTAGACGAACTGCAGCGCGGCGGACGTGATGGAGATGCCGCGCGCCTTCTCCATCGACATCCAGTCCGAGACCGTCGCACGGCGGTCGCCCTTGCCGTGCACGGCACCGGCCTCGGTGATGACGCGCGCGTGCAGCGCGAGCGCTTCGGTCAGCGTGGACTTGCCGGCGTCGGGGTGGCTGATGACGGCGAAGGTGCGGCGAGGGCGTTGGTCGGACACCCACTGAATTTACCGGTCTGAGCGCGACGCGGCGGACGCCGGGTCCGTGCTGAGGACCCGGATGGCGAGCGACGTCGTCGCCTCGACGCCCAGATAGCCCACGACGCGGTTGACGCGCTCGGCGTCCAGCGGGAGCAGGCCCGGGGTGCCGGGGACGTCGGGGGTGAGTCCGAGGTCGAGGTCGTCGCGCCCGGACATGATCTGCACGTTGAAGTCGTAGCGCTCGCGGGCGTCGGGCGCCGAGAGCCGGCGCACCACGGTGGCCCCCATCCGTCGTCCGCCGGTGTCGGCGGCCCAGGAGTCCAGGGTCGCGGCCACGACCCGTCCTTCGTTCCGGTCGATGTCGGCCCACACGGTGCGCATGGACCCCACCTCCGTCAGCAGGGCGGCGGCGGTCTTCTCGCCGATGCCGGCCACGCCCGGGAGGTTGTCGCTGGCGTCGCCGCGCAGGGCCGCGAAGTCGAGGTAGTGCTCCGCCGCCACGCCGTACAGGGCGACCAGCCGCGCCGGGTTGAGCAGGGGCGAGCCGCTCATGCCGCCGTTGATCAGCCGCAGCACCTGGGTGTGGTCGCTGATGTGCGCGAACGCGTCGCGGTCCGACGTGATGATGACGCAGCTCCAGTCGTGCTCGCGGGCCCACGTGGCCCCGGACGCGCTGACGTCGTCCGCCTCGAGGCCCGGGGGAGTGAGGGTGGCGAGGCCGAGCGCGTCGAGCAGCGCTCCCGCGCGGTCGAGCTGCTCGACGAGCGCCGGGTCCTTCGCGAGCCGGCCGGCCTTGTAGGCCGGGTAGGCGTCGCGGCGGACCGACGCCGTCCGGTCGTCGAGCCCGAAGATGACGGCGTCGGGCGCGAATCCGTCGATCGCCTCGAGGATCTGCGCGAGCATGCCGTGCAGCGCCCAGGCGGGGCGCCCCGACCGGTCGGTGATCCCGGTGTGGGCGCGAGCGTGGTGGTTGCGGTGCAGCAGCGACGGGGCGTCGACCACGAGCAGCAGTCGGCGGGGACGGTCGTCGGGCGATGGCATGAGGATCGTCGTCATCGTACGGGGGCCACTAGGGTCGACGTCGTGGCAGGAGTGTTCGAGGGGTTCGCGACGATCGGCATCCTCATCGCGCTCGGCATCCTGCTCGCCCACCTCGGCATCATCGACGCAGCCGGGCAGCGCACGCTGTCGATGCTCGCGTTCTACGTCGCCAGCCCGGCGCTGCTGCTCACGGTGCTGGAGTCCAGCGACGTGGCCGACGTCTTCTCGGGGGCGCTGGTCGCGACGCTCGTCGCGGTGCTCGCCACGGCGTTCGTCTTCGCGGTGGTCGCGGCGCTGCGTCACGAGCCGCTGGGCGAGGCCGTCGTCGGGACGCTGTGCTCGGCCTACGTCAACGCCGGCAACCTCGGCCTGCCCATCGCGGCCTACGTGCTCGGGGACCCCGCCTTCGTCGCGCCCGTCCTGCTGCTGCAGCTGCTGTTCCTGCAGCCGCTGGCCTTGGTGCTGCTCGACGTCGACGCGAGCGCGACCCGTCTGCCATGGCACTCGATCCTCCTGCGCCCGGTCAAGAACCCCATCACGATCGGTTCCCTCCTGGGGCTCCTGCTGACGATCACCGACACGAGGATCCCGGGGGTCGTCCACGACCCGCTCGACCTGGTCGGCGGCATGGCGGTGCCGTCGATGCTGCTGGCCTACGGCGTCTCGCTCCGCCTCGGCCCGCTGCCCGGTCGCGGGGTCGCCGTCGGCAGGCTGGGCCTGGTGGTGGGTCTGAAGATGGTGCTGCAGCCCGTCGTCGCCTACCTGGTCGGCCGGTACCTGCTGGACCTCGCGACGCCCGAGCTGCTGGCCGTCACGGTGCTGTCCGCCCTGCCGACGGCGCAGAACGTGTTCGTCATCGCCTCCCGCTACGAGCGGGCGTCGTTGCTCGCCCGCGACGCGATCTTCGTCAGCACGCTGGCGTCGGTGCCGGTCGTCATGCTGATCACGGCGCTCATCGTCTAGGTCGGCCGCTCAGATCGGCGCGAGGCCGGGTCGCTTGGGCTGGACGCCGTCGCCGCTCGAGCGTCCCGTGAACCGGCGGTACGCCCACGGCCCCACGAACGTCCGGGCCCAGTCCAGATCGGTGCGCAGCCGCGCGCGCCGGGAGCGGACGTCCGCGGTGGGGAGGTCGAAGACCGGGTGCTCGTGGGGGACACCCAGCGTGTCGAGCACCTCCAGCGCCGCGCGGTGGTGTCCCAGCGGCGAGAGGTGGACGCGGTCGACGTCCCACAGCCGGATGTCGCGGGCCTCGCGGATGCGCCAGTTGTCGACGAGCACGGCGTCGCGCGTGTCGACGACCTCGCGGATCAGCTCGTTGAAGATCGCGATGCGTCCACGCAGGGCCGCGAACGGCCCGGAGGCGGCCGAGCCGTGGGTGAACAGGGCCACCGTCGCTCCGGCCTCGTTGGCTCGGCCGACGGCGGCGTCGATGTCGCCGACCAGCGTGTCCAGGTCGACCCGCGTGCGCAGGATGTCGTTGCCCGCCCCCTGCAGGCTCAGCAGGTCAGGCCCCAGGGCGAGAGCCGGCTCGAGCTGCTGGCCGATGATCTCGTGGATGCGGTGGCCGCGGATCGCGAAGTTGGCGTAGCCGAAGTCCTCGGTCGTCGACGCGAGCACCTCCGCGGTGCGGTCCGCCCAGCCGCGCAGACCGTTCGGGCGGGTGGGGTCCGGATCGCCGACGCCCTCGGTCCAGGAGTCGCCGATGGCCGCGTAGCGGTGGTAGATCGTCACGATTCAACTGTCTCACCCGGCACATGCAGGACGCCCCCGACCTGTCGGTCGGGGGCGTCCGGGTGACGTGCTGGTCGTCGTGACGACTCAGATGTCGTAGTACAGCTCGAACTCGTGCGGGTGCGGACGCAGCTGCACGGGGAGGATCTCCTCCTGGCGCTTGTAGTCGATCCACGTCTCGATCAGGTCGGGCGTGAACACGTCGCCGGCC
>Ga0247730_1001115_pt1 | contig 15799 bp, 12 predicted proteins | sample UWRJL073202C2_FD_180959 | JGI IMG/M metagenome (GOLD analysis project Ga0247730, IMG submission 180959) | Plant litter microbial communities from Arlington Agricultural Research Station in Wisconsin, United States - UWRJ-L073-202C-2 | ecosystem: Environmental > Terrestrial > Plant litter >... | reverse complement strand
GGCCGAGCGGCTTCCTTCGTCCTTGGCGGGCTGATGTTTTCGCCCGTGCTTGGGGTGCCGGCAACCGCGCTGATCGAGCAGCATTTTGGCTGGCGCGCCAGTTTCTGGGCAATTGCGGTGCTGTCGATGGTCTGCACTGCGGTTGTTGCGCTGTTGGTTCCGGCCTCGAAAAACCGCGCAGTGGTCAGCCTTGCCGCCGAATTCAAAGCCATTGTGAATGGCCAGCTGTGGGCGGCTTACGTCACCAGCGGCCTGATCATTGGCGCGACGTTCACTGCATTCACCTATTTCTCGCCGATCTTTACCGAGGTCACCGGCTTCTCGGCGGCCTCGATTCCGTGGATGCTGGCCCTTTACGGCGTCGCCAACATTGTCGGCAACATGGTGGTCGGACGCCTGGCCGACCGCCATACCTTGCCCGTGCTCGCTGGCGGTTTGGCTTTGCTCTGCGCAGGCCTGGCGATGTTTGCATTGTTCGCCGAAAACACTGTGATCAGCATCGGCGCGTTTCTGGTCATCGGTCTGACGGGCGTGTCGCTGAATCCGGCAATGGCGGCGCGAGTCATGCGTGCGGCGTCGCCGGGTCCATTGGTCAACACCATGCACACTTCGATTATCACGGCGGGTCTGGCGCTGGGCACTTGGGCGGGAGGAGCGGGGATCGACGGCGGATACGGACTGCGTTCGCCGCTGTGGGTGGGCACGGCGCTGGCGCTGGCTGGGTTGCTGAGCCTGGCGCCGTACCTGGTCAGCCGTCTGAATCGGCCTGTGATGACTGAGTGTCCACAGGCCTGATTGGTTTACATCCTGAAGCGAATGACCAGCTGATTAAGGCCGACCGCCAACTGTGACAATTCGCTGCTCGCGGCTGAAGTCTGGTTGGCACCCGCGGCGGTCTGCACCGACAAGTCGCGAATGCTGGTCAGGTTGCGGTCCACTTCCCGGGCAACCTGCGCCTGCTCTTCAGTGGCTGACGCAATGCTGATGTTACGTTCGTTGATCTGCACGATTGCCGCCGTGATGTCGGCCAGGGCGTGACCCGCCGCCTCGGCAACGTCCAGGCTGGCACGGGCGCGCTCACTGCTATGACTCATCGCGCTCACGGCCTTGCTCGCGCCGCCTTGAATCGATGCGATCATTTTCTCGATCTCGGCAGTCGACTGCTGGGTACGATGCGCCAATGCGCGAACCTCATCGGCAACCACCGCAAAACCACGTCCCGCTTCACCGGCCCGGGCAGCTTCAATGGCGGCATTGAGCGCCAGCAGATTGGTCTGGTCGGCGATGCCGCGAATCACATCCAGCACGCCGCTGATGCCTTGAACCTGCACCGCCAGCCCATCGATTTCGGTAGCGGTGACGCCGACGGCCTGATGCAGCTCATGAATCACACTGACCGTTTCGTCCACGCGCTGGCGACCATGCGCCGCTGACTGGCTTGAGTCCTGCGCGGCCGTGGAAGCCAGCACGGCGTTGCGCGCGACTTCTTCAACCGCAGCGCTCATCTGATTGATGGCGGTGGCGGCCTGATTGATTTCATCGTTCTGACGCTGTACGCCGCGCAAGGCATCTTCGGTGACCGCTGTCATCTCTTCGGAGGTGGCGGCCAGCTGGTTCGAGGAATCACCCAGCTCGCCCAGCGTGCGTCGCAGGTTCTGCTGCATGATCGACAGCGCCGCCAGCAACCGGCCCGGCTCATCGCGGCCGTCGACAGCGATAGGCTTGCTGAGGTCATTGGCGGCAATCTGCTCGGCAATCGCCAACGCCTTGGCAATCGGTGCCGTAAGGCTGCGAGTAAAGAGCGCGGCCAGCGCCAGCGTGGCAGCCAGTGCCACGAGAATCGCGGCGATAGTCACGTTGCGCGCCTGGTCGTAGGTTTGATCGGCCGCAGCATTGGTTTGCGTCACGCTGACATCGATCAGGCGGGAAACCTCGTTGATGTCTTTGGCCAGCAGCTCGGCTGCCTGAGTCATTTCACCGGTTGACTGGGTCATGGCCGTGATCGTGTCCTCACGCTTCTGGGTCACCGCATCCATATAGCGTGCATGCACGCTCAGGTAACCGGTTATGTTGCGCGTCATACTGGTGAACGCCTGCTTGCCCTGATCGCTGGTCATCAGGGGCTCCAGTTTGCGAACGTCGGTTTCGAGTCCGCTGCGCGCCTGCATGATTTTTTGACGGGCCGAATCGGCAGTGTCGGTGTCCTTGGCCATGCGCAAGCTGCCGTTCCATAACCGAATGGTCAGCAGATCGGCCTTGATCTGATCAACCGCCTGAACGGTAGGCAGCACATTGTCTTGCAGGACATCCCTGGACTCTTTCAAATCCGCAGACTGGTCCAGTGAAAACAGGCCGAAAGCGGTGACCAGCACGGCAAAAAAGCCGAAGCAGAGCAGCGAGCGGGGTGCGATGTTGAAGTGTCTCAGGTTCATGCCGTGGCCTTGCCGAAGTGTAAAAAGCGATTCCAGACTATCGACCTGAATCGTTTCAGCTTGAGGGCCAATCAAACCGATGGATGGAAATTTACGTCCCGGCAATTGGTGCGAACTTTGCAAAAGTCCCCTTCAAGCGTCTTGAACAACGGAAACCTGACGCTTTGCGACTTCCCATATCTACGCACCGACGTTCTCCGCAAAGAGCAATGTCATGGAGACAGCCTTGAGCACCCTCGAAGAAATTGCAGCAAACCTAATGGCGCTCGAACTGCGGGCAGACAAAACCCAAGCGAAGCTTTTTGCGCTGGACGACGCCGGCTGGGAAGAGCTAATGCCCCGGTCCAGAGGCGAAGCCCCTGACTATTTCCCGGCGCAGACATTCGCCCCGGAACTGCTTGTACAGATGCCGCCACGCAATAAGATCACGGTATTACGTCTGATAAAGGGTGGGCTGTCCTGAGGCCATGACTCGGCGTTTTGCCTAGCGTAGGGTTGTTCAAGTTCAGTTAGATAGAAACAGTTGTAATGGAGCGTCCGGACGACACTCCATTACCCTGGTGTTGGTCTGGAGTCCGCTGATAAACAGCGAGCCGATTCCCTGACACCTACCCCCTCGTCAAAAACTCAGCGCGGGTTCGGCGCATCATCAAACTCGGCGTTATCGACATCAACGTCAGTCATCTCCTCCTGAGCATCAGCCTCGTCCTCGCTACCCAGCGGCACCGCGCCTTCGTTATCCGGCAACTCATCCACACCCGGTTGATCACTTGGATTCAAATCCGTACGCCCAGGACTCAACGGATCCGGCGACGTCGGAACCGGATCATCACCCCCCATTGCGCCTTGCAGTTTTGCATCGGTTTTCATGACGACCTCCATTGCTTGCGATTTGCCTGCCTGATCATTGGAAGGCTGGGAAGGGCGCTGGTTCGGGGTATTTTTCTGGCAGGGGATGGGAGGTGCGACGGGTGGTGTCTAGAGGTCGTGCTAGTTACTGACGAATCGCTTGTGGCTGTGCTGGTATTGAAGGATTGCCAGATTGGCGATACGTTTGGTCCTCTAAATCGTCGGCCGTCATTCGCTCTGCTGGAGGAGTGGACTTTATCGCATCCATGAAACGCCCCCGCCTGCAGGCCGTGCAGGCACGTTCGGGTTTTATTCTGATCCTCACATTTGTTGATGGGCAGAGTTTTCACCTGGACATGACTCAGGACCTCGCCAATTACCCCGGCCTGAAACCCTTGCAGGATCGCAACGCTTTTGCCGGTGCAAGACTGGGGGATGACGGTTGGACGGTTGAGTGGCCTCAGCTCGACATTCAAATCGGCGCAGATACGCTTTACCTAAGCCTAAGTCCACCGGCGCTTTTCATGCTTTAAATTTAAGACGCGGGTATTTCAAGCTTGTCCCAAGCGCCTCTGTGCTAGCGCGAGCCTAGCCCTCTGTGGATGGTCTGCCGGCGTGGCTACACTGCGAGCGAACGGGCATAATCGCGGGGATGTAGGGTCTGCTTCGCCGTGATGAGGGAGAGTAAGACTTCGGAATTTAAGCGATGAAAGTTTTTGTGCATTTCTAGGGATGGGCAGCGATACATGAGTGCAAATTTTCTGGATGCCCATTGTAGGCATATGGTCGACGCCGACACCCTTTTCCAGGAGTCTCGGCTGCCAAATGCAGACCAGCTTTTTAGTTTTGCCGCAGAATGTGGTCTAAAAGCGCTCATGGGCAAGTTTGGGATGTTGTTCAGACCTGATGGCGCTCCGGCAGTGAGAGACGACCGTGTCCATGCAGATCTGATATGGGATCGTTATGAGACCTACCGCTCCACAAACCACATTGGTGCAAATTATGCCCTGCCTAGCCCTAATCCTTTTCTAGACTGGCATGCGTCTCAGCGCTACTCAGACAGTAGCGCTATTACACTTCAAAGCGTTCAGGTGCATAAAACCGCTGCCGAAACCGTTGCCTCTATGATTAGGAAAGCCCAGCTGGAGGGGTTGATATGACTACGTTCGACGAGATTATTCCTACGGTGCGGCAGGTCTTGGCTGATCACAGAGAGTTCCTTGGCCGGGCAGGAATGGTGTATGTCAACAGAGATCTGAATGGGCGTGTTCGACTTATCGTCTCAGCTAGGTGGGAAAAAGATCAAACTGCATTGGGTGAGCTTGCAGCCATATCCCAGAAACTGCATCAACGGTTGTCGAGGCACGCAGTGGCTGCGGAGCACGCTGTCCTATTTGAAGAAAATCCTGAAAAGGTAACGTTCGGCGCACCAGTATTCGCCTTGGAGGGATTCGAAAACGTTTTTTTGATTGACCGTCTTGCTACACAAGGCAACTGGTCGACTATTGAGGCCCCTGCGACTAAAGCAGCTAGGGTCGTTTTTTTCTCGATCAAGGGCGGTGTAGGACGTTCAACAGCCATAGCTGCTACCGCTTGGTCACTAGCGCAGAGCGGCCTCCGAGTTTTGGTTTTGGATCTCGACCTAGAGTCACCAGGCCTTTCTACATCACTTCTGCCAGCAGAGCGTCGGCCTATGTTCGGCATAACTGATTGGTTGGTAGAGGACCTCGTCGATAATGGAGATGAGGTGTTCGAGAGCATGATAGCGTCCAGCGGACTATCTCATGATGGGGACATATTTGTAGTGCCTGCGCATGGAGCGGAGTCGGGAGAGTACGTCGCTAAGCTCGGTCGAGCGTGGATGCCGAAAAACACTGAGGCAGGGCAGGAGTCTTGGTCGCAGCGATTGCAAAGGCTTATCGCTGCGCTTGAGCAACGTGTAGAGCCCGACGTTATTCTCATTGATTCTCGTGCGGGAATAGATGAAGTGGCGTCCGCATGCGTTACCGATCTTGGCGCTAATCTCGTATTGTTGTTCGCATTAGACGGCGATCAAACCTGGTCAGGATATCGAATCCTTTTTAGGCACTGGAGAACTACCGGTGTCGCGCGAGAAATTCGGGAGCGCCTTCAGGTCGTTGGTGCGCTGATACCGGAATTGGATAGCGCGAGCTACGCGGTCGGCCTACGCGAGGAAGCGTGGAGCCTTTTTGCAGAAGAACTTTATGATGAGGTTCCTGCCGGTACTACGGCGACTGGGGATACCTGGAGTTTTGATAGCGCCGATGAGGGAGGGCCTCACTACGCTTGGGGTATCCGTTGGAATCGGGGCTTCAATTCTTTGCGTGCTGTCCATTCGAGGTTGGAAGGTATTGATGCTTCTGAGGTATCTGCAGTCTTCGGTTCCGTAATCGAAGGCATTTCAAGCGTTTTGCAAAATGAGGAGAGCTCGTGACTCTAAGTAACGAACAGATCAGAGAGTCTATGGTTAATGCTATACCTCTGACGACTTCCTCTCATGGTGAGGCGCCCGAGAGACGCCACCTATATATGCCTCCTGGGCATGCGAAAGCGTTGAGGCTTGAATGTAACCTTGTAGTCGGTGCGAGGGGGGTTGGGAAATCCTTTTGGACAGCAGCGCTTCGTGCCCCCGATCTTCGGCAGGCACTTGGAAAATCAGTTAAAGAGCTCGAAAGCACTAATGTCCACGTAGGCTTCGGCGTCGCTCCAGATATCGACGCATTTCCGGATATGGAGGTTTTTGCTCAGCTCATCCATAGCGGATTCGAACCCTTTGAAATTTGGAAGGGGGTAGTCGTTCGCTGGCTTTCAACATTCGATCCGCTGACGATTCCCGTCGGGTCTTGGGATCAAACGATTCAATGGGTACGTGACAATCCCGAGCCGTTGGCACGGAGCGTTCAACAAGCTAACGCGGTGTTATCTGCCAAAGGTCAATTCGGTCTAATCTTATTCGACGCTCTGGATCGGACGAGCAACGACTGGGGAATGATGGATCGGATCGTAAGAGATCTTCTAAGAGTAGTTCTTTGGCTGAAATCATATCCACGCCTTCATGCAAAGGTCTTTTTGCGTGAGGATCAGTCCGATCGAACTATCACCGACTTTCCTGACGCATCAAAATTGCTTGCGACGAAAGCTGAACTGACTTGGGCCTCTCACGATCTGCATGGGTTGCTTTGGCAGAATCTTTGTAATTCGCCAGGTGATGACGGCGTCAAGCTCAGATCGCTTTATGCATCGGTTATTGGCGTCGAGCCACGTTTTGATCAGGCATGGCTAATAGCCGATGATGTCAAACGTGAAGGTACTAAACAGCGTGAGTTATTCAATGCCCTTGCTGGCCCATGGATGGGGCGAGATCGCCGTCGAGGGGTTCCCTATATCTGGTCTGTGAGCCACCTCGCAGATGGTCGCGGTCGAACCTCTCCACGATCATTTTTGGCTGCGATTCGTCAAGCAGCTGAGGACTCACAGGATAACTATCCAGATCATGATCGTCCTCTTCATTTTGAAAGCATCAAGCGCGGAGTTCAAAAAGCGTCGCAGATCAGGGTGCTTGAAATGGCTGAAGACTACCCATGGGTTCCAAAGGTCATGGACCCTCTTCGCGGATTGACCGTTCCTTGTCAAATTGATGCGGTTGAAGAACGATGGAAATTGCATCTTCCTTCCGGGCTTTCTGGTTTGTCGGAGCAGCGCCTTCCTCCCCAGCACGCCGAGAGAGGATGGTCTGGTGTCCGGAGCGATTTGGAGCGTCTCGGTATTTTTGAGACCATGAAGGACGGGCGGGTGAATCTGCCAGATCTATATCGAGTGGGATTTGGTCTTGGGAGGCGTGGTGGAGTGAGGCCGGTCCAGTGACGGGTGGGAGATCGTATCGTTCTGCAGGATCATCCCTGGCTAGATTTTCCCCGGTGAATACTCAAGAGTCAGGTCACTGCGAGTCAACTCCCTACTTGGATATTCGAGATCTGGCTGCTTCGTGGGGCGGCACCGCACGTACGGATCTGTGCGGGGGGCGGCAGGTAACTGCCGTCCCTACCGCGACCGTTGAGCGGAACGGTTCTATAGGTATTATTTTTGGTATCGGGAAGGTGGAGGACTCGTTTTTTGAGATCCACTTGGGAGAGGGTAAGCGTTGCAATCTCAGATGAGTGCATAGTCTTTCCACGGCGATTCGCGCCATCCATCCGAGCATGGGGTTGCTATGTGCATTAGCAGCACCTAAAAGGGTCTCCTTCGTCCCCTACAAAACGCCGCTCTCGCCCCTTCCCAGGTTTGGGCTTCCGAATGCTCGCGACAGGGTTGAATGTGATGCCAAGGCCCCATTCTTTGATTGCTGTTGAGTAAAGATGGTCGAGGAGCGCCAACTCGAGCCGAACGGTGTTGTTGCTGGTCAATGTGCGCGCGAGCTGCAGGCTGAGACCGTCGCTTGTCACGGTAAGCTGCAATGATTTCGCTGGAGAGGGCTGCAAGCGAATATTTACCCAGCTCGCTAGTAAGCTTTTTTGCCTTGCTCGCTTCGCCTTTCTGAGTCGAAGGCTTTTTGGTGGTATGCGTCCGGCCAAGTCATCTACCCAGCCTCGCAAGACCAAGACATGGTGTGCACTTAAAATTTAAGTGGGCACCAGTTCTAGCCTTTTAAGCGGGTATTTCATGCAGCCAACACGCCGTTCCTATTCAAAATCCTTCAAGGCCCAGGTCATTCAAGAGTGTGCCCAGCCCGGCGCTTCTATTGCCAGCATCGCACTCGGCCATAGCCTCAACGCAAACCTCGTCCACAAATGGATTCGGATGCACGCGCAGAAAAGCATGGCGCTGCAACCTGCATTTATTCCGTTACCCATGCAGTTGGGCGGAGCAAGTTCGCAAGCTACATCGTCGAATATCTGCGTCGAGATCCAGCACCCGCGCGGCACCGTCAAAGTGAACTGGCCAACCGAAAATGCTGCTGCCTGCGCGACCTTTCTTCGAGACCTGCTGCGATGATCCGCATCGACTTCATCTGGCTCGCTACCGAGCCGATGGACATGCGAGCGGGCACCGAAACCGCGTTGGCCAGAGTGATCGCGGTGTTCGGTGCGGCGAAGCCGCACTGTGCTTATGTATTTGCCAACCGCCGCGCTACTCGCATAAAAGTTCTGGTACATGACGGCTTCGGTATCTGGCTGGCTGCTCGTCGGTTGAACCAGGGGAAATTCCACTGGCCAAGCATTCGTCATGGAGCTGAAATGCAGTTGGACACCGAGCAACTCCAAGCTCTGGTAGTGGGCCTGCCATGGCAACGTGCGGGTTGCGGCGGCGCGATCACACTGCTTTAACGGCTGCCATTAGTCTATCGGTCTATCGCCGCGAACTGCCTGCTCTGGCAAAATCCGCAGCATGACTTCTTCGCCCAATCTCGACCAAATGTCCTCCGACCAACTGCGTGCCTTGGCAGCGCAGTTGCTGTCGCAAGTCGACACCATGGGCAAGAAGATCAACCGCGACCAAACGGTGATCGAGAAACTGACTCACGAGATCGCGCAGCTCAAGCGATTGAAGTTTACCAAGCGCAGCGAGCAGATGAATCCCGAGCAGGCCAGCCTGCTCGATGACCTGATCGATACCGATATCTCGGCGATTGAAGCAGAGCTTCAGGCGTTGCAAACATTGCCAGCGGCGACCGAGAAAAAGCAAAAGCCCAAGCGCACTGCATTGCCGGCAGAGTTTCCACGCACGTTGATCCATCACGAACCGGACAATACTCACTGCCAATGCGGCTGCGCACTCAAGCGCATCGGTGAAGATGTCAGCGAAAAGTTGGACTACACGCCCGGCGTATTTACCGTCGAACGCCATATCCGTGGCAAGTGGGTCTGTGCTGACTGTGAAACACTGATCCAGGCGCCGGTTCCGGTGCAGGTCATTGATAAGGGCATCCCGACCGCTGGGCTGCTTGCTCACGTCATAATCGCCAAGTTTGCCGACCATCTTCCGCTTTACCGCCAGGAGTCGATTTTCGGACGAGCTGGCTTGGCCATTCCACGTTCAACCTTGGCCCAATGGGTTGGCATGACAGGCGTACAGTTGCAGCCTCTGGTCGATGCGTTGCGTGATGTGGTGCTCAGACAGCAGGTCATCCATGCCGATGAAACACCTGTGCAGATGCTCACGCCGGGTGCGAAGAAAACCCACCGTTCTTATGTTTGGGCCTACGCCACCAGCCAGTTCTCGGACTTGGCGGCGGTCGTTTACGACTTCAGCCCCAGCCGTGCCGGAGAGTACGCTCGCAATTTCCTGCAAGACTGGAAGGGCAAGCTGGTCTGTGATGATTTTGGCGGCTACAAGGCAAGTTTCGAACTTGGCGTTACCGAAATCGGCTGCATGGCCCATGCGCGGCGCAAGTTCTTCGAATTACATGCCACCAACAAGAGCCAGCTCGCCGCGCAGACGCTGCGCTATATCCAACTGCTGTACGAAATCGAAAGTGAGATCCGCGACCTAGAGCCGGATTTACGACGCCGAATACGGCAGGAAAAAGCCGTGCCGGTGATGTCTGCGCTGCATGCCTGGATGATCGCCCAGCGTGACCTTGTGCCCGAAGGTTCGGCTATCAGCAGAGCGCTGGATTACAGCCTGAAACGCTGGGCAGCGCTGTCGCGCTACCTCGACGACGGAGCCGTACCCATTGACAACAATTGGGCCGAGAATCAAATCCGGCCATGGGCTCTTGGACGTAAGAACTGGCTCTTCGCAGGGTCGCTACGCAGCGGAAAACGGGCGGCGGCGATCATGAGTTTAATCCAATCTGCGCGGCTCAATGGGCATGATCCGTATGCTTATTTGAAGGACGTTCTTACACGCCTGCCGACGCAGCGGGCAAGCGAGATTGAGCAACTGCTGCCGCATCAGTGGGTGGCGGCAGAAACCACGTAAGCCCTGATGCTTTGGGACTTGCAAGGATGGCGCAATTAACGGAGTAGTCATAACGATGATTTTGGTAGTTGAAGGAATCAGCGCCAGCGGGAAAACGACTTGGTGCGCTAAGCATGGAGGGCAACATGTCATTCCTGAAAACGGCCGTTTTGAAAACGAGCCGGATCGAATAAAAGATCCAGTCGGAGCAGCAACTTTTTGGGCAGAGCGAAACGTGGATCGTTGGCAAAAAGCGTTGGCCATGGAAGACATTTCTTCGTGGGCTTTGTGTGACAGTGACCCTCTCAAGCTCCACTACATTTGGAGCCTTTGGCAGATCGGCGAGACGAGCGAACACACCTGGCGAATAGAGTTGGACGCCACAAGAGAAACAATCGCACAAGGACGTATTGGCTTTGCTGACTGTTACATTGTTGGCCGCATAGATCCTCAGCTCGCGCGCGAGCGAGCCAAAGCAGACACCACCCGCCGACGGAGTGGATTCGAGCTACACGTGCGCCTCCAACAAGCTCTGCTGACCTGGTACTCAGCTATGGATGAAGTGCTTCCCGGCAGAGTGAGATTCGGGTTTCCTTCAGAAATGCCAACCTTGAAAAGCCTTGATGGAAGATATGCGGTGGTGGCCTTTGATCAAATGATCGCATCGCTCCCACGACCTACTCGCACCTCTTAGCGAGACGGAGCCTTATATAGCAGTTGGAAGCGGATCGATGTGAGGGCGAAGTAAAGATGTGTTCGCCATCCGCTTACTTTTGGTGGGAGTAACCTCAGATAGATAACGCTTCAGCGCCGCCTCTAGGGTCAAACAATCCCTATAGCTCAAGCGCTGGAGAGCCGCTTGCGCATGTCTCTTCCTTTCACGCCTTCATACGACAGCTTTCGCCGGGCTGTCGAGTTGGCAGATCTGCAACTGCCGCCCGGACAACTCTCACATGTGCTGCGCCATACGTTTGCCAGTCATTACATGATGAATGGGGGAGACATCATCACGCTGCAAAAAGTGCTCGGTCACTCGACGCTGGCTATGACTCAAAAGTATGCCCACTTCAGTCCTGGACACATGGCGGACGTCGTAAACCTGAACCCCCTCGCAAATCGAGGTGGACAACTTGTGGACACTTTTGGCGTTTTTCGCGGTTCAGAAAACAAAAACTCAGAAGCCAAAAACGACGAAAGCCACGTAACACGTGGCTTTGAAGTGGTGGGCCCACACGGACTCGAACCGTGGACCAAGGGATTATGAGTCCCCTGCTCTAACCAACTGAGCTATAGGCCCTCAGTAGGCCGCGGATTATAACGGCGGTTTCGCGGCTGTGCTATCCGAATAGTCTGAAAGACTCATAAGAAGAAACCTCGCGCTGAATTCGTCAGGGTGCAGAGGCGGGCTGATGAGGAAGCCCTGGATCTGTTCGCAGCCTTCGTCGGTGAGGAATTGCCGTTGTTCCGCTGTCTCGACGCCTTCGGCGATGATGGTCAGTTGCATGCTGCGGCCCAGGGCGATGATGGCGCGGGCGATGGCGGCGTCGTGTGGGTCGTCAGGCAGGCTGCGAATGAAGGACTGATCGATTTTCAGGATGTCCAGTGGCAGGCGTTTGAGGTAGCTCAGTGAGGAGTAGCCGGTGCCGAAGTCGTCGATGGCGAGTTGCACGCCGAGTTTTTTCAGTTTGTGCAGGACCTTCAGGGCTTCTTCGGCCTGGCTCATGATGAAGTTTTCGGTGATTTCCAGCTGCAGGTAGCCGGGTTTCAGCTGGTTTTTCGCAAGCAGCTGCTCGATGCGGGTCAGCAGGTTGGGTTGTCGCAGTTGTGCGCCGGCAAGGTTCACCGACAGCGGCCCAAATGGCTTGTAGGTTTTGTTCCATTCGCACATCTGCTGGCAAGCCTGTTCGAGGACCCAGTCGCCGATCTGCAGGATCATGCCGTTTTCTTCCGCCAGCGTGATGAACTGCTCGGGATGCACCTCGCCAAAGATGGGGTGGGTCCAGCGCAAAAGGGCTTCGGCACCCACCAGTTTGTGGGTAATCAGGCTGACTTTGGGTTGGTAGCTCAGGCTGAGCTCGTTGCGTTCGATGGCTCTGCGCAATTCATGTTCCAGAGCGATGCGCTCGCTGGCCTGGGAAGTCAGGTCGCGGGTGTAGCTTTCCACCCGATTGCGGCCTTTGGCTTTGGAGCGGTACATGGCGGCGTCGGCGTTTTTGACGACGGTGGCCACGTCTTCGCCATCAGTCGGGAACAGGCAACTGCCGATGCTCGCGCTGATGAAGAACTCGTGCTCGCCAGCCTGGAAGGGTGCGGTGAAGCAAGCCAGTAATTTGGTCGCGATAATCTCGGCGTCGCTTGAGTTTTGCAGGCCCGGCAGCAGGATGATGAATTCATCGCCCCCCAGGCGCGCCACGGTGTCGATGTCGCGCAGATGCTCCTTGAGGCGTTGGGCGATGCCCTGGAGCAGCAAGTCGCCCACCGGATGGCCGAGGCTGTCATTGATATGTTTGAAACGGTCCAGATCAAGGAACAGCACGGCGCCGAGACTGTTGGATTCCAGGCTGTGAATCAGCGCCGCCTGCAGACGGCTCTCAAAAAGGGTGCGATTGGGCAGCCCGGTCAGAGGGTCGTGGTGCGCTTGATAATCGAGTCGAGCCTGCGCGTGCTTGAGGCTCGAAATATCCGCGAAGACCGCGACGAAGTGGGTAATGAACTGATCCCTGTTTCGTACAGCGCTGATCGTCAGCCAGCTTGGGTAAATCTCCCCGTTCTTACGGCGATTGCTGATTTCTCCCTGCCAATGACCTTCGGCGGTGAGCTGATACCACATGGCCGCGTAGAAGGCGCTGTCGTGCAGGCCGGACGCGAGCAGGCGGGGAGTCTGGCCGATGGCTTCGTTTTCGCTGTAACCGGTGATTTCACTGAAGGCCCGATTGACGGCGTTGATGCGTTGGCGGGTATCGGTGATCAGCACACCTTCGGCAGTGCTCTCGAAAACAGTGGCGGCCAATTGCAGTTTTTGCTGCATCTGCTGGCGCTCAGTGATGTCCCTGGCGATGGTCAACATGCAGTCTTCGCCGGCAATCAGCAGCGGGCGCGAGGAAATCTCACATACTCGGACCTGACCGTCCTTGCGCCTGATGTGGCTGCGGAAATCGCGCACATAGCCGTCCCGGCTCAAAAACTTCAGCAGTTGTTCGCGCTCTTGCAGATCCACCCAGATTCCCAGAGTGATGGTCGAGCGGTCGACAGCGGCGGCACCGTCATAGCCGGTGATCCGGGTGAAGCCTTCGTTGACCTCAACCAGCAAGCCGTCGCTCTGGCGGGTAATCAGCATGCCGTCTGGCGAGGAGTGGAACGACTTGGCGAACTTCTCTTCCGACAATTGCAACTGTTGCTGGGCCTGTTTGAGCTGAGTGATGTCGCGAACCACGACGACTACGGCCTGAGTGGAATCCAGATCGAAGGGTTCGGCGGACAGCAGTCCGGAAAAGGTCTCGCCGTTCTTGCGCCGAAACGGCATTTCGAGGTTGCGAATACTGCCGTTTCGTAGCCGTTCGAGCAGTCCCGGACCGATGCCGGGGACACCCCATATATCGAGTTCGGTGGGGGTTTTACCGATGACTTGCTCTGCGCTAAGTCCGATTTGCTCGACGAACGCTCTGTTGGCTTCCAGGAAGCAGCCGTCGCTGAGGCGGGCTATCACCAATATGTCGGGGCATTGGGCGAACACCGAGGCAAACTTTTCTTCGGACAGGCGCAGGGCTTCTTCGGTCTGTTTGGTCTCGCTGATGTCGATCATCAACCCGCGCATCAAAGGCTCGCGCCCGTGCCTGATCAAGCTGACGATATCGCGGATCCAGAGCATTCGGCCGTCAGCGCTGAAAACCCGGTAGTCGACGCTATGATCGTTGCCGTTACGGGTTTCCCTGTCGCAAAGATGTTCGGCGTAAGGCAGGTCATCCGGGTGAACAATGCTGCGCCAGAAGCCGGGCTCCATCCACCTGGCGAGCGGGTAGCCCAGCAAGCGTTCGGCCTGAGGCGAAACGTAGTTGTAAGTGTAGTCGCGGACGTTGGCTTCCCAGGCAATGGCCGAAAGGCTTTCTACCAGGCCGCGATAGTGATACTCGCTGCTGCGCAGTTCCTGTTCCAGGGCGACCCGACGGGAAATTTCCGAGCTGAGTTTGCGGTTGGTGCGAACCACGATTGCCAGCACCGTGGACAACAGCAGCAGGCCCGGCAAACCGTAAAGCAGAAAGTTTTCCCAGAATCGAGGGCGTTCAGGGTTTCTACCGAGGCGGACGGCCTGATCCACTCCGTTTTGCGGGGCGCTAGCGCTGGCCAGGCGTTCGTTGTCCTGGAAAACCAGTGATTTCAGCGTTGATCTTTGAAACTCCGGGACGGGCGAGAGCGTGCTGATAGCCAGGTCGAGATCATGGCGAACGCTGGACCAGATACGCTCAGGATCTGAAAGGGTCAATGCGTTGGCAACTGCCGGCAGGCCAATCAAGTAAGTGAAGATAATGGCCGGCAGTCGTGACATGGCAGCCTCATGGGTCGCAGATAGCATGAGACGAGTGTAGCCGTACTGAGAAAAGCGTGACGCGGGATGTAAAACTTATTAGCCAGAATGCAAAACCCCCAGCAAGGCCGGGGGTTTTGGTGTCAGCTTGTAAGCTTATTCGTCAAGGAACGAGCGCAGATGTTCGCTTCTTGTCGGGTGACGCAACTTGCGCAGAGCCTTGGCTTCAATCTGACGAATCCGCTCACGGGTCACGTCAAATTGTTTGCCGACTTCTTCCAGCGTGTGGTCGGTATTCATATCGATACCGAACCGCATGCGCAGGACTTTGGCTTCACGGGCGGTAAGGCCCGACAGCACTTCGCGAGTTGCTTCTTTCAAGCTTTCAACGGTAGCGACATCGATTGGCGACTGCATGGTCGAGTCTTCGATGAAGTCACCCAGGTGCGAATCTTCGTCGTCACCGATCGGGGTTTCCATGGAGATCGGCTCTTTAGCGATCTTCAACACCTTGCGGATTTTATCCTCAGGCATTTCCATGCGTTCGCCCAACTCTTCCGGGGTCGGCTCGCGGCCCATTTCCTGCAACATCTGCCGGGAAATACGGTTGAGTTTGTTGATCGTCTCGATCATGTGTACCGGAATACGAATGGTACGGGCCTGGTCGGCAATCGAGCGAGTGATCGCCTGACGGATCCACCAGGTGGCATAAGTCGAGAACTTGTAACCACGACGGTATTCGAACTTGTCTACCGCTTTCATCAAGCCGATGTTGCCTTCCTGGATCAAGTCGAGGAACTGCAGGCCACGGTTGGTGTACTTCTTGGCGATGGAGATAACCAGACGCAGGCTCGCTTCAACCATCTCTTTCTTCGCGCGGCGGGCCTTGGCCTCACCGATCGACATGCGACGGTTGATGTCCTTGATCTCGGCAATCTTCAAGCCTGTCTCTGTTTCCAGAGCGGCAAGCTTCTGCTGGCAACGCTGAATATCAGGTTGCAGGCGACCAATGGCTTCAGCGTATTTGCTTTTGCCTTTGGCCAGCGCCTCGCTCCAGCTTTCGTCAACTTCATTG
>Ga0247730_1001114_pt1 | contig 15801 bp, 17 predicted proteins | sample UWRJL073202C2_FD_180959 | JGI IMG/M metagenome (GOLD analysis project Ga0247730, IMG submission 180959) | Plant litter microbial communities from Arlington Agricultural Research Station in Wisconsin, United States - UWRJ-L073-202C-2 | ecosystem: Environmental > Terrestrial > Plant litter >... | reverse complement strand
TAGCAGATCTCCACCAATATTTGGGGGATCATCAAATGCTTTTGGCACAATCATTATACATATGTAGACATGCTCTGGACGGAGTATATGGTCCTCAGAAGTCCAGGGACAGGTACTATAAATGTAGCAGGTAATCTGGGCCTACTACTAGAATAGTACCCCAGGGTGGCAATATTTCGTCAGGGCAATATCACCATTGGATTTATAGGCCCCAAAAACCCTAGGATCAGTCTTCATTTCATTTTTATCCCTTTATTTACAGGCCCAAAAAGCGGTGGGAGAGGAGGAGAACTGCAATGTTCAAGCTATGATATCATACCATCTGTAGATCTACCTTCAAATATCTTCATGGATTCTTCTTGGAATTGGCTGATCTCTTCAGATCTGGAATCTGGGGTGTTGAATTAGGTAGAATAGCAACAGGAACCAGTTCCTGGCATCAAATTTGAGATCAAAACTTCGAACTAGTATGTCTCTGAGCAGCAAAACATCACCCTGATCTTAGAAACTTTATTGTGGACTCATTTCTTGTCCTAAAATCGCCATATTACAGGGATAGCATCTTATATATGTCTAGTTGACTGTCCTAGAAGAGCTAAGCCATACAGCATGTTTTCAAAATGGCCAAAAAGCGGAATTTCCCCAAAAACCACCCTTCTGCAGAGCATAGTATTAGGTACATTAGTCAGATGCTGAAACTGACTTAAGAATCAAATTCTAGGCTACTGAATACTACAGAATCAGCCCTATTTGCATCAGGTATAGTATACTCCTTCCTGAGTTATAGCAGAACAGAGCAGAACATGACCATGTTGCATGCAACTATTGCACTGTGCAAGCACTGAACCACTCAAACTACCTATTTCGAAGTTTTGATTTTATATTTGATGCCCACAATGGAACCTGGTATCTGACCTACCTATTTTGAGGTCCCTGATTCCAGATCTGAAGAGATCAGGCAATTCTGAGATGATCTCATGGAGCTAGGTGAAGATAGATCTGAGAATGATAGGCCATCAGCTTTGACATTGCACCTTTCCTCCTGCCCCCACCGCTTTTTGGGCCTGTTGAAAGGAGCCTAGAAATGATATCTATACCTGTCCTAGGGTTTTTGGGGTCCAGGAATTCAGTGGTGATGTTCCCCTGAGCTGATTCTGCCATCCTGGGGTGCTATTCGACTTGCAGAGCATTCTGCAATCAAAAGTACCTGAATAGTAGGCTGATCTGAGTGGCTATTACTGATCTGTGAGTTGATTCTGGGGTTTTTATACCCTCTCTTTCGATTGGTGATGGTCCGGAGATACCCAGATCAATATAGCAAGTGCTATACTGATGGGAGCCCAGAATAGCATACTGCATCTCCAGCACCTGCCCCTGGACTTCTGAGGACCATATACTCCGTCCAGAGCATGTCTACATATGTATAATGATTGTGCCAAAAGCATTTGATGATCCCCCAAATATTGGTGGAGATCTGCTACACCTTCTCCTCCTGCCCCACCCAAACCCATTCATCCACTGTGAGCTCATTTCTGGGCCAAATTGCATGAACCAGGGCTAGAAATTTCAGAAATAATACCTAGTATTTGATTCTGAAACAAGCTAAGCAGTAGCTACATTATAGGGCGAACAGAACCCATGCTGCCCCCATACCCCCCACCAAAACCTGAATAGCTCAAGAACCAGGGCAGCTATTGCTTAGCTGACTATATAGGCGTGTTCCCCTAGTTCATGGGAACATTTTAGCCCTATGTTTCAAAATGACAGCTGCAATAGGTGGCCCAGTAGAGCCATTTCCAAGAGCCAGTGAAAGAAAAAGTTTTGATGGGAACTTCCTTTTTTGGAAGTCCATCATCAATGCAGACACATATCCTTTCCTAATTAGGAACCAAAAAAGCGGTCAGAATTGCAGGGGACAGCCATCCTGGGGCAGTAGCAGTGAAGGGCAACCAGATTAATGAAGAATTGATGCATGGAAACCAGATTTGATCAATGACATCAAGGAAAATCATGACATCACCAAGCTCCGGAGTTTTGATCCTAAAAATAACATGCACATGACTATGATGTCATTTGGTCCGCTTTTCTGGTTTTCTAGTATGCCTGCTCACTGCTACATGAGGCAGCCAATGCTCTGCTCACTATTTCAGCACAGCCACACAGTGAGCAGAGCCCTGCCAGCACTGGCTTAGAGCGGGGTTAAGTGGGTCTGGAAATATTCCTCTCCAGTTCCATGGGACGCCCTGGGATTTTACATTTCTGATACATAAAAGTAGCAGATAGAGCTGGCTCAACACTCTTATTGTTTAATTATTCTACATGCTTTCTTTACTTGTACTTTCATTCCCTCATTGTACTTATTGTATGTAATATTGTATTAGTTATATACAGACATTATAGCACATGGTACTGCTTTATAGCTTAGTTGTGTGTCACTTTACTTTCTTAAGATCAAAACTGTAATGTATTCTGTATATTTAATTAATTAAAAGTAAATAGATCTTACTAGTCTAGATTAGGTTAGATTACAACAAACAGGAATGAAAGGGAATCTCTTATTGACTCAAATCCAATAATCTTAAGCATCCCTTTTCATTCCTGTTTGTTCCTGCTGATTCCTGCCAATTCCTTCTCATTCCTTCTGATTCCCGCTGATTCCCTCTGATTCCTGCAGATTCCCTCAAATCTTGAAATTTTTTTGCAATACTGGTAGTTCTGTCCAGTAGTCACCGTGATAAACTGTATATTCTATTGAGTGCGACGGTAAGCCACCCATTCACGGCATAAAAGATAAACAAAGGCCTTGCTTCAGGGCTTTGCTTATGGCCCAGTTTAGATAGCGGGTGGCTATTCCAGTGCTGAACAAAAGCCTGACAGCTGTCATTGATCATGGCAAGAAAGAGATAATGAAGAAGTGTTGCGGAACAAAGCGTTCAAACGCAATATGGGCGCAGATAACACACAAAAGAATAGTAGATCTAAGTGACTCAGATAAAGCTTGAATAAACAAGCGCTAAGTCCCAATAACCAAAGTTAATATTAAAGTAGAAATGAAAAGAATACAGTAGGGGCTTGCTTACCTAAGTCCCAATAACCAAAGAGGTTAAGATAAGGACTCAGGGTCGCTACAGGGTTCTATATATACTACTAGACCAGAGTAAAGGAACGGAATGTGGTGCTATCTCTGAGTAAGCGGTTGAGTCAGTTTCTGAGTCAGCCTTGCGGATGACATCGGAACTCCACTGTCAAGTCCTTCCGGAAGTTTCCGGAACCGAGAAGGATATAAGGTGCAGCCGCTTGAGTCAAAGTTCTTCCATCAACACATCTACCAGTCGCATCACCGCTACTATCAAATCAACACTGCCATGTCTTCCCTCACCAACACCGCTATTCCTGCTCAGGACACCATCACCAACCTTGCCTCGTACCGTCGTCTTGTTGACTCTCTCACGGACGTCGACTACACGAGTTCTGGTGTTGGACTAGAGCGTCGCCGTCGGGGAGCAACCCGTGCTAGCGATGAGATGGTTCTTACCATTGATGGCGAGGCGCTAGTTGCTTATTGTGCAGTGGCCGCTCAGGCTGCTGAAGAAGCCAACCAGATCCGCTTAGATGCTGACCTTGCTGCACAAGGCGAGGCCATGTGGATTATGCAGGAGGTGGCCAACAACGGCCAGTGTGTCATGTTTATGGAGCCTGCACATGACCAGCCAGCTCCGGCTGATCGTCAGCAAGCCTGGGATAGGCCCGACAGTCAAGGTTGGGATAGTTGGAGTTCGGCTCGTGACTACTGGACTGCAGCTGCAGATGCTCCTGACCCTTGGGCGCCTGCCCCTCCTCCTACCCTTACTTCCATCTTGGCGGATGTAAACCATGCATGGGACATGGTGAAGTGTACTGAGACGGAGGTCGGAGTAATCCGGAATGAGCTCCGGTATGCCCGAGTAAGTGTTTGGTAACTTCTCCGTTATGGACTTGTACTAATCCTATCCGAACAGCGCGACTCTGCTCGTCAGATTCGGGACCTGACAATCAGCAACCGGTCTCTAACAACCATTGTCTCCATGCAAACGGCGCAACTTGATCGGATGGAACGGATGTTCCAGACTCATCTTAACAACACACAGATGGCTCGTCGTACTGGCGGTCCGCGTCGGACCGAGGCTCCTTCCTTGAGTGCTTGGGAAATGCGGGACCAAGTCCGACGGGCCCCTAGTCCTAGGAGAGGCACAGGTGGTCCACCCGGTCCGTCTTCCCAGGTAAGAGGTTTCCGTAGTTGTCGTAGCCGTATGGAAGATGTAGACTAGCTTGTAATCCTTGTGTATGCCGTATGAATATGCCTTGTGTCCTTTGCTTGTGTCTTGGTGTGAAGAAATAAGAAGAAAGAAAAAGAAAAAGATAAGAAAGAAAAGAAATAAATAAAGCCGTTCAGGTCGTTTTACGACAAGTAGCCATATATGCTCTACATTTCCTCGCTCTAGCTGGTGTTCCTCTTCAAGTCTATAGAAGAAAGCATGCCTGGCTCGGCAGAACTGAGAACCGGCTTCGACCTACTGTCGCTCGATTCTGGTGTTCCGTGTTGATCTGCAAAGATAAAGTCTTGATGAGATGTTTCATTGCTAGTCTTAAAACAACAGGCTAGACTTACGGGCCCCATAGAAAAGAGCCTCGATCCAAACCATTTGTCCGGATGATATGGGCGGCCACAAGCTTGTTCTCTCTACCCCTGTCCCCACGTAGGTGCGATGGCATGCCATGTTGCCTTACAGCGTCCAAGAAGAGATCAAGCACCATCCCAGCACAATTGTTGGTGCTTGCTTGAAGTCCCACTATCTGGTGCTGTGTGAGTATTTCTTTGAGACCAACTAAAAGCGGACAGACACTCACTGTCCTGTCAAAGCCATCAATAATGCCATGTATTACTATTCCCCAAAAAATCAGCTTGTGATGGCCATCGAGATGCCAAAGTGCATTGGGTTGAGGGACCTTATAAACTCTCCTCTTGATTGTGGTATTTTGACGGAGAACTGAGCCTAACACATCCACACGCTGCAGAGAAGCCTGTACTCTGCGACGCTGTAGGCAATGACCAAGAATGTGGATATACCCAACAAGATAGCTGAATCCTGAGTCCGGTTTTACTGTGCAAAAGCCTTTAACGAGGGCATCAATCTCTGCATTTGTCAACCGCGTGAACTTGTAATGAATTCCATTCTGCTCCAAATACTTGACCAATGTGTGCCGATGAACCCCCAAGGCTGTAGCCAGCCTTTCAATGCCAAGTCTGCGTGAGCCCTTGAATGCTTCTTGGAGATAAGCTGGTGCAATCACTTTGAAAGGGCATCCTCGCTTTCCCAGAATGCGTACAATCTGCACAGGATCAGGATGGACAACATTACTATTGTCTCTGTAGCCCGGTGTGTGAGAGGTCTTTGCTAGCAAGTCAAGATGCTGCTTTACCTTGATTTCGACTGCTGGTGTGCATGTGCCAACCGCCCAACCAACCTTCCCAACAGTAGTGTGCAATGTTTAAGCCACTCGTCTGCAATTCCCTCAGTACTCTCTGCCATGGCTGTCAAGAGAGGCAGGCTCCCGCGCTCAATTGTGTCAGCATGCATAGACAACCGATGTGCGTCGGCCTCCTGCAGTAGAACTTGCAGGCCAGTATTGTACTGAGAGCACATTCTGTTATGAGCTTCACGTAAGTTCACACTCTATCCCTCCCGGGTTGGTGCAGGAGGGAGAGCTGGTAAAGATGTCAAAAGATCAGCCAGAACGATGGGGGTTAAAGGCAGGTGTGACCGGCAAAGATGTGACATGTGACAAAAATTCTGCCTCTTTCTTGCCTTTTGCCTTGATGGACATGAGCGATGTGTTGCCGAGATTCAAAGTACACCCTGGTATTGCCAATGACCTAGTGCGCAGCGTCTACTGGTGGGACTTAGGGCCTCTTTTTTTGCAGGTAATGTGACATTATATTGTAGAGCGCTTGACTCGGTTTTCATGCCTTCTTACTCGCAACAACTCAAGGTGGGAGATGTTCTGTTCCGAGTCCATCATGATATACTGGCAGAGAACATTCCATTCTTTGATTCCAGTACGTATATGCTTTGTACTCTTACATGGAAGTTATTTCATGAGGGTTTCTGATAGAATGCACCGAGCTATGTGCAGGTGGACAAGGTCTTTCAGAGGAGAAACCTGCGCAGATGACGCTTGTTACTGATCCCAAAGAGGCTGAAGAGTATGGGCTTATGCAAGCTGCTCCGTTTGAGGGCGTCTTGCGGTTCATTTTCTGCAGGTACGACATTACCAAATTAAGCTGTAGGTAACGTCTAACACACACTGCAGAGATTGCCCGCTTCCAGATGGATCTATTGATAAGAACAAGCTGTCTAGCCTATGTAGCATGGTCAAAGGCTGCTGCTTTTTTCTCCTTGATGCGGGTGTAAAGCACGCGCTGCAGAAGATAGAAGACCTATTCATCCCCCACATGCGTCCAGCCGAGCTCTGCAAGCTGGCTCCAGCCCGCTCTCAAAAAGCTGATGCTCAAAGATCCATTAAGCGCGGTCAAAATCCCCAGTGACTTGGAGGACCTTGGTCTTGTGGGAGTGTGGGAGCTATCTTTTGCACGTGCCAGGCTTGAGAAAGAACGGAAGATCGACACTTTTTGAGGCTTTTTCCTGGTGACCCAATATGATTCGCCGAATGTGGGGAAGAAATGCATGCTTCACTCGCGATGTGCACAGGTCTGGAAGAATCTGTTCCCACTCCATGTTGGACAGGCAATGCTGAACCCTTCTATTGGACTTCCATATTCGAGCATTCCGTTCCATATCTCTTCCGATTCCAAGATAATCAAAGCCTACCACGATGCAGGAATGAACCCAGCTTGCCTTGACAAGGAAATACTTCAGTTACAGAGCAAGGAGTGGCCCGATCAAGCATTTTTGCGGAAGCTTGTAGAGCGTGTACCAAATCTTTATGGCATAGACATACCCAACAACGACTAGTCTAGGTCCTTTGAGCTCCATGTTTATTTAATTTGAAGAAAATATATGTCGAGATCGAGCTCTTTGTTCCCAAAAACCATACTGGTCGGGCTTGTTCTGTAGCACAACTGCCTCATTGGGAATAGACTGCATCAGGCTTCTACACTGCTGCTCTGACCACATTTGGTTCTTTCAATCGGCGCTTCTTGGAGATATGGGGAACCACGACACATTGTATTTGACAGGAACTGGCCAAACATGTATAATGCTCTCAGAATTGTAGCTCTCAACTTGGACTCCTGCTGGGCTTGCGCTGAAAATTGCGTGATTGTGACTAGACAGTGACATTTTGTGGCTGGTAGCTCAAGACTGTACAGCTGCTGTATAGCTCTGAGCCAGCCAATGGCTTGCCGTGCAATGATAGAGGGGCCTTGGTTCTGCAATTAAGCACACAAAAAAACTCTATCAAAACCCACTGGCTACTACTGTCTGCCTTTCTCCACTGTCTGAAGCATGGCTAGCTTTGGCCCTTGTGCCTTCCAGCTTTCTAGCAAAAAGACTTGTGTCTGTCCCAAATTTGGCGAGGACAAGTGCAACAGCACTACTTGTCTGGACTGCAACCATGGACGCCACTATCATGCTAAATCTTTTCCTTCGACAGACGTACCAATCATGGCGGCAGCATCTGTACCTGCATTCACACCAGAACTTGTTACAGGGGATCCCAGTATTATTCCAAATACTGAGGAGGAAAATGGATCTGGGGCTGGATCGACAATTCAAGCCTTACCTCGAAGGGCACAGTGCCAGCTCCAGCTCCTGGGCACAAGTTGAAGCTCACATCTCTCCTGGAAAGCATGTACCAAGAGGGTAAACGCGAAGATCCACCAAAGAATCAATCCAAGCGCCCCTCTTCTTCTTCTGCAAATACAGAGGCCCAGCGAGGAATGACCTCATTGTCATCTTCATCAGGAAAGACTGTAGCTGCTAGCAACAAAGTATGTCACTTTTCAACGGGTTTCTTTGATCAGTTTCTAAGACTTCGGGACAACAGGAAAAAGATTCAGGCAAGAAGTGAATGCCTGACCCAGAGCCTATCACAGTCTCTGACTCAGACTCCGACTCCAATTCCGACTCAGATGTTGACGTGAAGAGTGGTAAGGGAAAGGGAAAGGGCCGTGAGAAAAAAGCAGAGAAGAAGTGGTATAAGGTTTCTATCATCGTGTGGGAAGTCAGTGAAATAAAGGTATGTTTGCCCTATGACTTCGAGTTTGTTGAAGAGATTGACTGACATGTTCTTCTACCTGTAGTATCATAGGAAGACAAAGGCCCTCACACTGAAGAGCCGAGTCTCGTTGAACAAGTTGAACTATGTCAAGCGATGCCTGATGAATGGCCTGGGAGTCCGTAACCTCGAGAAGGGGTTTCGCTTTAACAAAGAGTGGACTGCAGAAGAGGTTGAGAAAAATCTGCTCCAAGACCAATTCAGCAACATCATGAATGCTCTCGACACATGGTCTCTCAACAACCCAAATGCTACGGAGTGGAGTTATGCTCTCTGTGAGAAGCGATGGTATGAATTGGCCGCCAGTACTATCGCTCCCACCGGCCTGGATATCTGTCAAAAGGTCATCAGCAAGAAATCAAATTGGAGGGAATCAGTTCTATATCTAGGTAAGCTAACAAGCAGCTGCCATTGATTGAGTGCTTACTAGTTAATGACTATAGCCACACGATCTGCCTTATCAAATGCAGCGCAAGATGGACTCCGCGCTAAAGCAGGTGTGGTAGACGAGAATCTTATGTCTGGGTCTAACAATGAAGGTACGTGGCAGGCTCTTAGGATATTGGTATTCCATTCTCATCTGCTTTCTCTTGTTTGACAGGATCAGAAGATACCCACGAGATCTCAGCGCCAGGCGAAGGCAAAGTAACCAAAACCCATAAGCAAGCCTTGTCCAAGCCAGATGAACCAAGGCCAAGACAGTGTCAACGCAAATCTAGTCCCCTCTTCTTAGCAAAGACAAGCGATAGTGAATCCGAAGAAGCAGAAGAGGTCAAAGAAGAGAACAAGGAAGAAGGGAACAAAGCTCATAGCAATTCAGGTATGGCGACTTCTAATATGTTGTTTGACTCAGTTGCTTGCTCACGTCTGTTTCATAAATAGTAGCAAAGAGAAGGCAATCCAGTGCCCGCCTACAGCCTAAGCAGAAGACATACACTGACTTTGGGTGACGTGACATATATGTGACCATGAGGCTGCCATGACTTTATAACAAAGATCTCATCCAATATATTTGAAAGTTCGGATTAAAGACTGTATATTGACTACAAATAGCTTCTCTAACTCTGATTTCCTTAGCCGTACCTGCCCCATTTGCTAGAGGCCAAAAGTACCAAAGTATGTGTGTGAACATGATGGAGTGACTCATCCACGTATGGGCTGCTTGCCACGCTTGCAAACGCTCATGTGTCCGATTGGGCTAGTCTAGTATGTAGTCCAACACGTCTCAGAAGAGATTGAAGTGTGTCACTGTCTGTGGCTATTATTTGAGTAGATCAAAGTTTCGGAGATGTAGGAATATAAGAGAATTTTGGTATAACAGAAAAAACCAGCTAAGTGATATATGTTTCGGTACCAAACCTCTGAATTTTGGTATCTGATTTATTATACAAACGGGGAGGCATTTCAATGAGCATAAATATTTTGGTGTCATTAATTTATAACATTTGTTTTATTTTAGGGTTATTCTTAAAGTGGAAATTATTTCTTCATGATATGCATTGGGTTTAGAAATTATTATTCCTTCACTTCAACATTTCACATTCAAATATTTTTTTTGAATCACGGATATTATGTTTGACACAAAATACAAGTAATGTCTAGTCATACTGTCCAAGAAGATTTGCATATTCCTCACATTCTTTTTCATCATTGTTGTTATCATGGGGCTTTGACCCATTGTTTTCATGTGTCTTCCCACCAAATAATGCAAGGCACAGAAAGCCATGTGTGGCCTCAAAAGCCAGATGTGGCAGCCATGTGACTCTGCACAACCTCTCTAATGTCTAGTTATACTGTCAAAGAAGATTTGCATATTTCTCATGTTTTTCTTCATCATTATCATAATCCACACTTTTGTCATCATTGTCATCATAGCCCGAACTTCTCAACTCCATCTTCACTGTGAAGCATTCTCTAACACTTGAATACTTGTGAATGACAAGTCCAGTCAGCAGTATCACACAGGTCTATTTGTCAAGCAAGTATGCCAGCAATCAATGCAATGTTTTCTTCATCAATCATCTTGTGCAGTCTGGACTGTTCAACTTTGGAGGGCTGCCTATTATGAGTATACATTAATTTTAAGACTATTACTATACAGCCTTATAATTGGTGTCAAATGGTTCTGGAAAGATGTAATAACTCTGTTTAACAGCTTACAGGCTTGAACAGCTTGCAAGCTTAACATTGCTCAATTAAACAACTTACAACCTTGAACATCTTTCAAGCTTAACGTCACTCCATTGAACATCTTGTAAGCTTAATATTGCTCCATTAAACAACTTATAAGCTTGAGATTCCTTGATTGAACATCTTGCATGCTTGTTGAGCAGCGCACTATCTAGTACAGTGGCAGGTGACTACCTACACTTACCTTGTGTGGTGTTTAACTAAGAGGCTCTGACTTCGCCTGAGAAGAGTTAAGATTATAGATATGTAGCATAGTCCTTTATATACTAGATCCATTGATGAATGTGGCTGTGTGTATGTAAATGTAAGTAAACAACTGAGTCAGTAAGAAGCAGGCATGTGTCATAGTGCCTAGTGTAATAGTCTGTTGTAGAACAGAAAAGAGTAAGCAAGTATGCATAATGACCAAATCTGTCAAGAGCCAGACCAAATGACTCAGTATGAGTCATAGAATTTTTAATGTTCAACAATAGGGGCATTCAACGTGAATCAGCAAAATCAGAAACTGGCTGCAGCAATAAAATCAGCAGCCAAGATCTAGACAGTCTCGTTGGTCCGGAGGTAGAATTCAACATCCTCGCATGTGTCAGGTTGCGACCAGATGGCAATGCCACCAGTAGGTTGGCAACAACACATCACCGACATCCTTTTCAGGAAACAAAAATCCCCAATACGGAAAGAAGAGCAAGTGCCGAGATCTGCTGTAGCTTTTGCTTTTGGACTCTGCATCCATAACCCCAAGATAGCCAAAGAGCCAATTTTTTTGATTCACTTTGAAGGCCCCTAATGCTTAGCATTGCTCCATTGAGCAACTTACAGGCTTAAGACTTCTTGATTGAACACAAACAGCTTATAAGCTTGAGACCCCTTGATTGAACAACCCACAGGCTTGAAATTCCTTGGTTGGACACCTTGCAAGCTTAGCATTGCTCAAAACAACATACGAGCTTGACATTACTTGATTGCTCAAGTCAGTCAAACTCGCTTGACTGACTCAACTCAGTTGCAATGCTACATACTAGGTCAGTACTATGTTGCATGAGCAGCTCTCCAGTGTTACCAATAGCTTGTCTTCAGCCAACAAAGCCAATTGAGCCAGCCAAGCTGAGCTGGGCCAAAGCCAGGATTTAATTACATTTAGAAGCCATAGCTTGATTGGCTTGTACCAAAACAATTGTAGAGGGAGTACAAATTATGGAAAAGCAAAAGCAAGTACACAGAGCATATTCTCTGCACTATAGCTTTTATATTGTATCACTATATTAGTGGCATTCTTTTTATGTAGACTTTCTTTTGAAATTTCAAGCCATTTGAGGAGCTGGCTCAGCCAATTTGGTTTATGGCTTTCCTATCAAGCCAGCCAAAGCCAGCCATTGGCAACACTAAAGCTCTTTACTTCATTTAGACTTTGTTATTTCTTGCTTGGTTGTAATATACATATTGAGGTAGACATGAATTAAATATAGTGATTTTTACCACTTTGCTCAATTTGAAGATCCAAGGTCTCTAGCCAGATTGAAAACATAACTAATTAAAATTCCAAGAAAGTAGTAGTCGTGAAATCAACGACAAATTACAGGGCATAAACACGTAAATTGTTGCATCGTACCAAAATTGTGAGTCCATCCACATCGCAAGAATATCAGGCAAGAAATAGCTAACAAAAAGAAACACCAGAGAAATGTCTAAGGAGAAGAACCAACCAGAAATGCATCAAGACTAGCACGCCCCCTGAGCTGCTTTTCACCAGTCAAAGAGCCTTGTTCAAACTCGTCTCGGCTCTCAGTGTTCCTCTCCCTTGCAAGGCGGATCTCCCTTTGCTGTTGTTCAATATGGCGTTGATAGTCTTCTCTGGCCTGAGCCTGCTCCTCAGCTGCTGATCGCACCATTCCACTACTAATGACATTCACCTTCTCTCTGCCAGCACCCTTTGCAGTTCCTGTAGAGTGTCCTAGAAATTTGCGACAACCTGGAACAGGAACTTGATGGTAGTAATGTGTGACACCATCAATCACCTGTGTATGTGGTAAAGCAGCTGTTGGAGGGACAATTGGTGGAGGCCCCATAGCCATGGGTGGACCAGGTAAAGTAGATGCAGGAGAAGGGGATATAATCCTATTGGGACGTGTGAGAGAGAAGTCAGAGGGCCGAACTTTTCCTGGCTTCGAAGGCAAAGGAACTGGACGAGACGTAGACGAAGGCAAGGCAGGTGTTACGAAAACTTGTTGAATGTCGCTTCTTGTCTTCTTTGCTCGAAGAGCATCCAGTTGGCGTGTACCTTCTTGCATAGTTTGAGTACCTGTGTATTATAGTTAGCAATGTAGTAGTGAAAGAATATATGACATACAAGCTTCAATTTTGCTTAACTCAGCCTTTTTTGTGCCCCGCTCGTTCTCCTTTATAGACAATGCATTCATGAAAGTCAAAATCAACGGGTCACTGCCCTTCAATTTGCTTTTATCAACTGACAGACAAGCCTCAAGCTGCAATTGACCAAACGCGGGCTGACGTCCAGGCGGGGGAAGTAAAGAAGGGGCAGGAGTGAAGGGACCAGTGGTTCTCTTGGCCAAACCATCCTTGACACGTAGGCGGACAATATTGTTCTCGATGAAGAGAGGGACTTCACCAAACGCAGCAGGATCTGAAGATTCCAACGCCAGCTCCTCTAAGTTTGAAAGACGTTAAAGCAATAGACAACAATGATAAGAATGCATACTTTTAGTCATGGCTTTGACGCGGATCACTCTGTTGACGATATGGTCCCACATGGCTGCCCAATGAACACTCTTTTCCTTGCCTGGCATGAAGTCCATGGGAAGGGTACCGCTCGGTACAAGAGTTGTCAGGTGCAAAACAGTCTTGAACGCTTGCTCTGGAGTCCATGCTCCTTCTTTGTCTGGATACAATAGCCAACCCAATTGTGGGTCTTTTCCTCAGTTTCTGCCTGGATTTCAGCGCGTTTCTTGCCTTGTTGAGCAGCGGGAATATTATTGTTTCCGTTTACATCAACACGATGCTTACGAGCACTAGTACAATTGAACCTTCAAAAATGGGAACGACCCAGATACTACAGGAAAGACATACCGGAATTCATCTTGTAACATAGTAGAGAACTCCGTGACATGGGCAAGTCTTCCGTTGGTCTCCACAGCCTCCTTGAAATCATCTTCAGAGCAGTCAATGTGAGAGATAGTTCTTGCTGCAGCATCAAGGCCTTTATATCCCGTGAAAACAACATTATAATGGTCAGGGAATTCAACCCTCGCTGTATTGACCTGATGTTGTGAAACGACCAGAATGGCCTTATTTATTTCTTTTTATTTCTACCTTTTTTCTTCATCTTTTCCTTTTTCACACCAAGCATTGACATGGACATAAGAGCATATTATAGAACATACGGCACATACAGAAACTACAAAACCGCCAGCTAGTCTACATCCTCCATACGACTACGACGGAGTTGCTCACGGGCCTCTCGTCGGTTCACAGGAGGAGCCTCGGTCCAACGAACCCCAGTGCAGGGAGCCATCTGAGTATTTTGCAGGTTGACCTGCAACATCTGCTCAATACGATTCATCTGAGCAGACAAATCCCAGATGCCGCGGGCTTGGGAATACTAGAAGGAAGTCAGCACTAAAGATCGTCCTGACAAGTGTGGAGCTTACATGATGATCCCGAGCAGCTTGGGCTTGATGACGAGCTCGCCTTACGAGCTCTCGGACATCCTCATCAATAGTCCGGACATTCCAGTCCATGGTATGGAGAGTGGAATTCAGCGAGTCCAGAGTCACTGGATCAGCTGGGCCCCAGGGATCGTTTGCCATGAGTTGAGCGTTTCCGCCAAGGCACTGTACAAGGCACTTGGCATTAACATAGGTCTAACCACGGCATATCACCCAGCGGCAAATGGACAAGTGAAACGAAAGAATCAGGACATTGAACAATTCCTAAGATTCTTTGTCAGCCAATGACAGGACGATTGGGCAAAATTGTTGCCAATTGCGTAATTTGTTCTGAATTCTAGGGTGACAACGGCAACCGGCTATAGTCCTTTTGAATTGAACTATGGCTATAGACCTAACTTCACCATTCCAATAGAAAAAGCCACAAGTTTCCCTGCGGTAGACCAGCGGCTGCAGAAACTACGTGAAGCTCGGAAGGAAGCTGAGAGCGCCCTCAGAATTTCCAAAGAACGTATGAAAGAAGACTATGAGAAGGGAAAGAAGAAGGCACATGAATTCCAAGAAGGAGATCTGGTCTGGTTGGACAGCAAAGCTATCAAAATCAAGCAACCAGCCAACAAACTCGGACCTAAACGCCTGGGACCTTACCCCGTTAGTGAGAAGGTCGGAGATCAAGACTACCAATTAGATCTATTCGCATCTCCCGGCCTTAAGATCACCGGGTGGTCCATGTGGATAGATTGTCGCCTTGGAAAGGCAATGAAGTCAATGGAATCAGACCAGAGCCACCACCCCCGATCGAAGTGGAAGGAGAAGACGAGTACGAAGTTCAACAAATCCGTGATAGCCGAATATACCGGAAGAAACTGCAGTACTTGGTTCGATGGAGAGGATATGGTATGGAATATGACAGCTGGGAACCAGAAAGCAATTTGGAACATGCCGAGAATTCCATAAAGCTCATCCAAAAGCACCTCAAAAAATCCCGGCTTCTATTTTTGCCAGTTTACCATGGAAACCTATTGAAAATTTCACGGAAACACCGACTTCAAGCTCCTGGGAACACGGGAAAGAAAGAGGCATTGGCTTCACCATTGAGGGCAATGGTCCTTAGAAGGGGGGTAATGTCATGGAATGACCAGAATGACCCTATTTATTTCTTTTCTTTTCTATCTTTTCCTTTATCTTTTCTTTTCTTACTCTTCACAACAAGCATAGACATAGGCATAGAACATATTCATATCATACAATATATACATAACAGGACCCTCTAGTCTACCCGGTCCATACCACTACGACGACCTTCAACTCGTTCAATACAAGGCTTCTTCACGGAGTAGGGCTTACTACCGGGCCGTGTAACCGGCCGGGTATCACGATCTACGCCCCGATCCATCCTCTTTAGCACATGGTCAAGCAACCGCTCTATGTTGCTGAGCCGGATGTTGAGCCGACGTTCAGAAGCCTGGAGAGGTCTTTGATCAGAAAGAACACACAAGGAAAGGATCAGAAGACACATACTGTAGCCTTTTGACGAAGGTCTTGATGAAGCCGCTGAATCTTCGGCTGAACCGCATTCAACGTTGTGGTGGCCAAGTCCAGCTTGTCATCAATGGTCATGACCTTGAACCAATGGTCACCCTGGTGATAA
>Ga0247730_1001113_pt1 | contig 15805 bp, 10 predicted proteins | sample UWRJL073202C2_FD_180959 | JGI IMG/M metagenome (GOLD analysis project Ga0247730, IMG submission 180959) | Plant litter microbial communities from Arlington Agricultural Research Station in Wisconsin, United States - UWRJ-L073-202C-2 | ecosystem: Environmental > Terrestrial > Plant litter >... | reverse complement strand
ACGACTTCCTTGCTCAACCCCAAGTCCTGATACAGGTCGTGTTTCACTGGCATGGCGTACCTCCGCAAGTTGATCAATGGCTTACGCCCTAGAAGCTAGACCATTGCGAGGGGTCTTGTCATGTCCGGGGTCAATAAGGCCCCGTTCGTCGCGGCGCAGGCGTTTGGATCAAACCTTTGCCGCGCCCTGCCCTCCACTCTAGATAGCCACCCGAGGGAGACCGGTTTCATGACTCATGCTGCCACCGCTGTCGACACCCAATGCATCAACACGATCCGCACCCTGGCCATGGACGCCGTGCAAAAGGCAAATTCCGGCCATCCGGGCACGCCCATGGGCCTGGCGCCGGTGGGTTATACGCTGTGGAGTCGTTTCCTGCGTTATCACCCGCAACATCCCGACTGGCCCAGCCGTGATCGGTTTGTGCTGTCCGTCGGCCATGCCTCGATGTTGCTGTATTCGCTGCTGCACCTGGCCGGTGTGGTGGAACTGGATGCCGACGGCAAGCGCACCGGTCAGGCCGCTGTCAGCCTGGACGATATCAAGCAGTTTCGCCAAGCGGGCTCCAAAACCCCGGGCCACCCCGAATACCGTATGACCACTGGGGTGGAGACCACCACCGGCCCGCTCGGCCAGGGCTGTGCCAACAGCGTCGGCATGGCGATGGCCGAGCGTTGGCTGGCCAAACGCTTCAACCGCGAAGAAAAAACCCTGTTCGACTACAACGTCTACACCCTGTGCGGCGACGGTGACATGATGGAGGGCATCAGCGGCGAAGCGGCATCCATGGCCGGGCATTTGAAACTGGACAAGTTGTGCTGGATATATGACAACAACACCATCAGCATCGAAGGCCACACTGAGCTGGCGTTCAGCGAAGATGTGATCAAGCGCTTCCAGGCGTATGGGTGGCACACCCTGCACGTGACCGATGCCAACGACTTGCAAGCCCTGAGCAACGCCTTGGAGGCGTTCCATTGCAACCGCGGCGCGCCCACCCTGATTGTGGTCGACAGCGTGATCGGCTACGGCTCCCCGCACAAACACAACACGGCCGCCGCCCATGGCGAGCCCCTGGGCGAAGAGGAAATTCGCCTGACCAAGGCAGCCTATGGTTGGCCCGAGGATTCCAGCTTCCTGGTGCCCGATGATGTGCGCACGCAATTGCATGATGTTTTGCTTGAGCGCAGCGAGCCGCTGTATGAAAAGTGGAGCGAGCACCTGTCCCAGCTGGAACAGTACGAACCGGAATTGGCCGATGAATTGAGGCGTATGCGTGCCGGGGAAATGCCGGAGCACTGGCAGAAACACCTACCGGATTTCGATACCGACGCCAAGGGCATCGCCAGTCGTGCTTCCGGCGGCAAGGTGCTGAATGCGTTTGCCGAACAGATCCCCTGGCTGCTGGGCGGCTCGGCCGACCTGTCACCGTCGACCAAGACCAACCTCACCTTCGACGGCGCCGGGCGTTTCAGCGCCGACGACTACAGCGGGCGCAACCTGCACTTCGGCATTCGTGAACACGCCATGGGCGCGATTGCCAATGGCATGGCGCTGTCGTACCTGCGGCCCTATACCTCGACCTTCCTGGTGTTCAGCGACTACATGAAACCGCCGATCCGCCTGGCGGCAATCATGGAGTTGCCGGTGGTGTTTGTGTTCACCCATGACTCGATTGGCGTGGGCGAAGATGGGCCGACGCACCAGCCGATCGAGCACCTCACGCAGTTGCGTGCGACCCCAGGATTGCTGACGCTGCGACCGGGTGACGCGAATGAAACCCTGGAGCTGTGGAAGGTGGCCCTGGCGCAAACCCATCGGCCGAGTTGCGTGGTGTTGTCGCGCCAACCGTTGCCGACACTGGATCGCAGCCAATACGCGCCGGCGTCCGGTGCGGCCAAGGGCGCTTATGTGTTGGCGGGTGCCGACGAGCCCAAGGTGATTCTGCTGGCGACCGGCAGCGAAGTCGGCCTGGCCGTTGCGGCTTATGAGCAACTGACCCAAGAGGGCATTGCCGCTCAGGTGGTGTCCATGCCCAGCTGGGAATTGTTTGAAGACCAGGACCAGGCCTACCGCGACAGCGTGCTGCCGCCAGCGGTGAAGGCGCGGGTAGTGGTGGAACAGGCAGGCCCGTTAGGCTGGGACCGGTACGTGGGCCAGACCGGCGCCAAGGTCGTGATGAACAGCTTCGGCGCGTCGGCGCCGTTGGCCAAGTTACAGGAGAAGTTCGGGTTTACCGTGGAAAACGTAGTGAAGCAGGCGAAAGCGCAGATCCAACTGAATCAACAGTGAGTCACAATGTGGGAGCGGGCTTGCTCGCGAAATCGGTAGATCAGTCGATATTTTTGTCGCCTGATACTCCGTATTCGCGAGCAAGCCCGCTCCCAGACTTGTTCTGGTGTTGGCGGTTAGATTAATTCCTTGGCGAGGAACGGCGCCGTCCGGCTTTTCTTGCTCGTCGCAACCTTCTGCGGCGTGCCGCTGACCACCACCTTCCCCCCCAGATCCCCGGCCCCCGGCCCAATATCGATCACCCAGTCACTCTGCGCCACCACGCGCATCTCATGCTCCACCACAACCACCGTATGCCCCGCGTCCACCAAGTGGTTCAACTGGCTGAGCAAGCGGTCGACGTCGCGCGGATGCAAGCCGGTGGTGGGCTCATCCAGTACATACAAGGTGGCGCCCCGTGCATTGCGTTGCAGCTCGGTCGCCAGTTTGATCCGCTGCGCTTCGCCACCCGATAACTCGGTCGCCGGCTGGCCCAGGCGCAGATACCCCAGGCCGATGTCCCGCAGCACCTGCAGTGAACGCAGCACGCCAGGCTGCTCGGCAAACACGTCCACCGCCTGCTCCACTGTCAGCCCCAGCACTTGGGCGATACTCAGGCCTTGCCATTTGATCGCCAGGGTCTCGGGGTTGTAGCGCGCCCCATGACAGGTCGGGCATGGCGCGTACACGCTGGGCATGAACAGCAATTCGACACTGACAAAGCCCTCACCCTCGCAATTCGGGCAACGGCCCTTGGCAACGTTGAAGGAGAACTGCCCGGCATCGTAGTGACGCTTCTTCGCTGCCGGCGTGGCTGCGAACAGTTTGCGCACGTTGTCGAACAGCCCGGTATAGGTCGCCAGGTTGGAGCGCGGCGTGCGGCCAATAGGTTTTTGGTCCACCTGCACCAGGCGGCGTATGTGTTCGAGCCCGGCGCTGATCCGCCCGCCGCTGGTTTGCGGCGCGTCGTCTTCCAGGCTCGGTTCTTCGTCATTTTCCAGCACGCGTCCAAGGCCAGCGCCCACCAATTCCAACAGCGCCTGGCTGACCAGGCTGGACTTGCCCGAGCCAGAAATCCCGGTGACCGCCGTAAAGCAGCCGAGTGGGAAATCGACGCTCAGGTCGTCGAGGTTATTGCGCGTGACCCCTTCCAGTTTCAGCCAGCCCGTGGGCTCGCGACGTGGGTGATTCGCCACGCGCTGTTCAGCGAACAGGTACTCACGTGTCTGCGACGCCTCCACCTGCGCCAGCCCCGCAGGCGGACCGCTGTACAGCACTTGCCCACCGTGCTCGCCAGCTGCCGGGCCGACATCGATCAGCCAGTCGGCGCGGCGCATGGTTTCCAGGTCATGCTCCACCACAAACAGCGAGTTGCCCGCCGCTTTCAAGCGGTCCAGCGCAGTGAACAATGCCTCGCCATCCGCAGGGTGCAAGCCTGCCGAGGGTTCATCCAGCACGTAGATCACACCGAACAACTGCGAGCCCAGCTGCGTGGCCAGGCGTAGCCGCTGTAGCTCCCCGGATGACAAGGTCGGCGTACTGCGTTCCAGGGACAGATAACCCAGCCCCAACTCGGTCAAGGTGCTGACCCGCTCAAGCAGGTCTTGGGCGATGCGCTGCGCGGCCAGGCGTTTTTCCACGGACAGTTTCATCTTGTCCTGCCCCGCCGCCACGGGCCGCAGCAGTTCGGCCAACTGCGCCAACGACAGTTGCGACAACTCACCAATGTCCACTCCGGCAAACTTCACCGACAGTGCCGCCTTGGTCAGGCGCTTACCGTCGCACAGCGGGCAGGCGCTGCCCTGCATGAACTGCGAGACGCGCTTTTTCATCAGTGCGCTTTGGGTGTGGGTGAAGGTGTGCAGGATGTAGCGCCGCGCGCCGACGAACGTGCCCTGGTAACTCGGCTCCACCTTGCGTTTCAACGCATCGCGGGTCTGTGCCGGGGTAAAGCCGGCGTACACCGGGACGGTGGGGGTTTCTTCGGTAAACAGGATCCAGTCGCGCTGCTTTTTTGGCAGGTCGCGCCAGGGAATGTCCACGTCATAGCCCAGGGTCACCAGGATGTCGCGCTGGTTCTGGCCTTGCCATGCCAGCGGCCAGGAGGCCACCGCACGCTGGCGAATGGTCAGGGACGGATCCGGCACCATCAGCGCCTCGGTCACCTCATACACACGGCCCAGGCCATGGCACTGCGGGCAGGCACCTTGAGGCAGGTTCGGTGAGAAATCCTCGGCATACAGCATCGCCTGCCCCGGCGGATAACTGCCGGCGCGGGAATACAGCATGCGGATCAGGCTCGACAAGGTGGTCACGCTGCCCACCGACGAGCGCGCACTCGGCGTGCCGCGTTGCTGTTGCAGGGCTACTGCGGGCGGCAGGCCTTCGATGCTGTCCACGTCGGGCACCCCGACCTGGTCGATCAGCCGCCGCGCATACGGCGCCACCGACTCGAAATAACGCCGCTGTGCCTCGGCATACACCGTGGAAAACGCCAGGGACGATTTGCCGGAACCCGACACCCCGGTGAACACCACCAGGGCGTCCCGGGGGATGTCCACATCGACGTTGCGCAGGTTGTGTTCGCGGGCGCCGCGCACACGGACAAAGCCGTGCTGCTGGGCAGTGATCGGGGGGAGAGTGCGCTGTGAAGTCATGTGCAACCTTATCGGGCGCAGAGCACGCTGCGGACCCGTTGCGCCAGGGCTTCGGGACTGTAGGGCTTGCTCAGCAGATGAATGTCGGGGCTCAGCAGGTGGTTGCTGGAGAGAATGTCGCGGGTGTGGCCGGAGGTGAACAGCACCGCCACCGGCGGGGTTTGCTCACGGGCCCAGGCGGCCAGGTCCGTGCTCTTGATGCGGCCGGGCATTACCACGTCGGTGAAGATCAGCTCCGGTTTCACGCCCGCCTTCAGCATATGCATCGCGCGGTCACCGTCTTCGGCCGTGAGCACGGTATAGCCCGACTGCTCCAGCAGTTCGACGACGGTGCAGCGCACGTCTTCGTTGTCTTCAACCACCAGGATGGTCTCGTGGCCCGCGGCATGCAGCGCTGACTCACCGTGGGTTTCCTCGACCTCTTCGCCGAGGCTGCGCGGGAAGTACATCTGCACCACTGTGCCCTTGCCTTCCTCGCTCCACAGCTCGACATGCCCACCGCTTTGGCGCACGAAGCCAAACACCATGCTCAGGCCAAGGCCAGTGCCGTGACCATTGCGCTTGGTGGTGAAAAACGGCTCGAACACCCGCGCCAGGACCGCCGGCGACATCCCCACACCGATATCGGTGACCGCCAGCCGCACATACTCGCCAGGCTTGATGCTTTTACCCACGCAATCGTCAGGGTTGAGTATGATGTTATCGCCAGTGATGCGAATCACGCCTTCACCGAACATGGCATCCCGGGCATTGATCGCCAGGTTGAGCAGCGCGTTTTCCAATTGGTTGCGGTCGACGTTGATGCACCAGGAGTCCTGGGGCAACTGCACATCGAGGCGAATGGTTTCGCCCAGCGCTCGCTGCAGCAATTCGCCGAGGCCTGCGTAGATACGTTGCGGGTTGTACACCGCTGGCGACAAGGGTTGGCGGCGCGCGAACGCGAGCAGCTGTGACGACAGCTTGGCGCCGCGCTCCACTGCCGCGATGGCGGCGGCGACCCGGCGCTGCACCTGGGGGTTATCCGGTTCATGTCGCGACAGCAGGTGCAGGTTGCCGGCGATCACTTGCAACAGGTTATTGAAGTCGTGGGCCACGCCACCCGTAAGGCCGCCGATGGCCTCGAGCTTCTGCGACTGGCGCAGCTGGGCTTCGGCGGTGGAACGTGCATGCACTTCCTCGGCCACCCGTTGTTCGAGGTTGTGCGTCAGCTCCTGGCGCACCCGTTCGGACTTCACGTGCTCGGTAGTCTCGGTGACGATCACCAGGACCCCGGCGGGTTGATGGTGATCGTCGGCCACTGGGCTGTAGGAAAGGTCCATCCAGACTTCTTCCGGCTGGCCGTTGCGCAACAATTCCAATGGAAAATTACGGTACGACAACGTTCCCCCGGCCAGGCAGGTATCCAGCACATTGCGGTTGAAATCGGCGACTTCCGGCCAGCCCAGTTCCACAGGCTTGCCCAGCAGGTACGGGTGGCGACCGCCGGCAAACACGGAGTAACTGTCGTTGTAGATCATGTACCCCACCGACCCCCACAGCATCACCATGGGCATGGGGGAAGCCAGCAGCATTTGCACCGCGCTGCTCAGGCTGCAGGGCCACTTGTCGATCGGACCCAACTCGGTGGTCGACCAGTCGAAGGCGCGAATCCGCTGGGCCATTTCACCGCCCCAGCCTTCGCAGCCGTGGGTATTGGATAAAAATTGCATGTTGGGCTCTTGGCGACGATAGCGTTGTTGGGGAGCGCTGTTCCACTGTAAAGCGTTGGAGCCTGGCCGCAATGAATCGTTTCATTTGCATATAGCTTATCCGGCACAGCAGCCGCAAGACCCCGTCAGTGGAAATCCCGACTGCGCACATGGATGCCTTCCAGCAGCGCGGTCAGGTCGGTCAAACGCCCGGCAATCAGATGCCGCACCTCGCCCACCGCCTCCCAGCGCCCATCCACCTTCAACAGCCGCGACCCTACCAGCGCTTGGCGCTGACGCTCGGCGAGGTCGCGCCAGACCACCACATTGAGGTTGCCGAACTCATCTTCCAGGGTCACGAAGGTCACCCCGCTCGCCGTGCCTGGACGCTGCCGGCCCGTCACCAACCCGGCGACGCTGACATTGCGCCCATGCTCGACCTGCATCAGCTCCCGGGAACTGCGGCAGCGTCGCTTGCGCAGTTCGGCGCGCAACAACGCCAGGGGATGCGGACCCAGCGTCGTGCCGAGCGTGGCGTAGTCGGCGTGCAGGTCTTCGCCCACCGTGGGTGCCGGCAACGCCACCACGGCTTCGTCCGGGCTGGGCAGGCCGGCAAACAGTCCGAGTTGCTTGTGCACGCCGGCCACTTCCCAACGGGCGGTGTGCCGGTTGCCGGCCAGGGAGCGCAAGGCACCGGCATCCGCGAGCAAGGCCTGGGCGCGCGCCTCCAGCCCGGCGCGATCGTCGAGGTCGGCAATGTCGCTGAACGCACGGTGCTGGCGCGCGGCCTCGATGCGCCGTCCATCCTCTTCGCGAAACCCCGAGATCATGCGCAGGCCCAGGCGAATCGCCGGCTGCGCACCGTCGATGGGCTCAAGGCTGCAATCCCAGTCGCTGGCCAGCACATCCACCGGCCGGATCTGCAAACGATGGCGCCGCGCATCCTGCAGGATCTGGTCGGGGCTGTAGAAACCCATGGGCCAACTGTTGATCAGCGCGCAGGCGAAGGCTGCCGGTTCATGGCACTTGAGCCAGCAACTGGCGTAGGTCAGCAAGGCGAAACTGGCCGCGTGGGATTCGGGGAAACCATAGCTGCCGAAGCCCTTGATCTGCTCGAAGATCTGCGCGGCAAAGGCTTCGCTGTAGCCATTTTTCAGCATGCCGGCACGCAGGCGCTGCTGGTGCGGTTCCAGGCCGCCGTGGCGTTTCCAGGCAGCCATGGAGCGGCGCAACTGGTCTGCCTCGCCGGGGCCATAGTCGGCGGCGACCATGGCGATCTGCATCACTTGCTCCTGGAACAGCGGGATGCCCAGGGTGCGCTCCAGCACCACCTTCAGTTGGGGTGACGGATAAGTGGTTTCCTCTTCCTTGTTACGTCGGCGCAGATACGGGTGCACCATGCCGCCCTGGATCGGCCCGGGCCGCACGATGGCGACCTCGATCACCAGGTCATAGAACGTCTGCGGCTTGAGCCTGGGCAGCATCGACATCTGCGCCCGTGACTCGATCTGGAACACACCGATGGTGTCGGCCTTGCTGATCATCGCGTAGGTGGCCGGGTCTTCCTTGGGGATGGTCGCCAAGGCCAGGTCCCGGTTGCGATGGCGGCGCAGCAGATCGAAGCAGCGGCGGATCGCGCTGAGCATACCCAGGGCGAGGATATCCACCTTGAGCAGGCCGACGGCGTCGAGGTCGTCCTTGTCCCACTGGATGATGGTGCGGTCCGCCATGGCGGCGTTTTCCACCGGCACCAGGGTGTCCAACGGGTATTCGGAAATCACGAAGCCGCCGGGGTGCTGGGACAGGTGCCGGGGAAAGCCGATCAATTGCTGGGTGAGCATGAGCACGCGGCGCAGGATCGGGCTTTGCGGGTCGAAACCGCCTTCGCGCAGCCGCTCCAAGGGCGGCGCATCTTCACTCCAGCGCCCGCAGCACTCGGCCAGGGCGTTGATCTGGTCCGGCGGCAACCCAAGGGCCTTGGCCACATCGCGCACCGCGCCGGACGCGTGGTAGCTGCTGACCACGGCCGTCAACGCCGCACGGGTGCGGCCATAGCGCTGGAACACGTACTGCAGCACTTCTTCGCGGCGTTCGTGTTCGAAGTCCACGTCGATGTCCGGCGGTTCGTTGCGCTCCTTGGACAGGAAGCGTTCGAACAGCATGTTTGTCAGGCTCGGGTCGATCTCGGTAATGCCCAAGGCGAAGCACACTGCCGAGTTGGCCGCCGAGCCACGGCCCTGGCACAGGATCGAACGGCTGCGGGCAAAGCGCACGATGTCGTGCACCGTCAGGAAATAACTTTCGTAACCCAGCTCGCTGATCAGCACCAATTCTTTGTTGATCTGCTGCAAGGTCTTGGCGTCGACACCCTGGGGCCAGCGCTGGGCGATGCCCTCTTCGGTCACTGCGCGCAGCCAGGATTTCGCGTCGTGGCCGCTGGGCACCAGTTCGCGTGGGTAGTGGTAGCGCAATTGGCTGAGGTCGAAGGTGCAACGACGGGCAATGGCCTGGGTCTCGTCGAGCAAGCGTTGCGGGTACAACGCGGCCAGGGCGTCGAGGCTGCGCAGATGGCGCTCGCCATTGGGGTGCAGGCGCGTGCCGGCCTCGGCCACGGGCACGTGGTGACGGATGGCGGTCATGGTGTCTTGCAGGGCCCGGCGGCCGCGCGCATGCATATGCACATCACCGCAGGCCACCGCCGGAATGTGCAGGCTGGTGGCCAGGTTAAGGCGTTGTTCCAGGTGGCGCGCATCGTCCTGGCCGCAGTGCAAGTGCACCGCCAGCCACAGGCACTCGGTGAAGGTGCGACGCAGCCATTGGATATCGGCCTGGGTGTCACTGTCCTCGGCAATCCACAGCGCCAGCAGGCCGGGCAGTGGTTGCGCGAAGTCCTCGCGCAGCAGGCGATAGCGGCCTTTTTCGGCACGCCGCCGAGCCAGGGTGATCAAGCGGCACAGGTGCTGGTAGCCACTGAGGTCCTCTACCAGCAACACCAGTTTCGGGCCGTTCTCGATGCGCACCTCGCTGCCGATAATCAGCGGCAACTCCACCGCTTTCGCCGCCTGCCAGGCACGCACGATACCGGCCAAGGTGCACTCGTCGGTGATCGCCAGGGCGCTATAGCCTTGGCGCTTGGCCCGCTCGAACAGCTCCAGCGCACTGGACGCACCGCGCTGGAAGCTGAAGTTGGACAGGCAGTGCAGCTCGGCGTAACTCATGATCGCCACTGCCCGTAGGCGCTGGCTTGCCGGCGATGGTCGTTAACGGTGACGTGGGCTGCCAGAGGGAACGCAGTGCCTGTGCGATTTTCGCCGGCAAGCCGGCTCCCACAAGGGGGGGTGGTGTTCATGAGAACCAGCCTTGCAGCCATAGCCCATCGGTCTGCCCTAGAGTGCGGTAGGCCCAGCCTTGCTGGCCGGCGCGGGTCTGGATCAGGTAGTAGTCGCGGCGTACATCGGCGCCGTCCCACCAGCCGGATTCGATGCGTTCCGGGCCCATGAGGATCTGCACGCCGTGATCGGCCAATAATGTGGGCTCGTTCAGCAGCCAGCCGGGGCGTTGCACTTTATTCAGGGTCGGGCACGGGTTTTTATCCGCCGCCGCTTGCCAGGCGCATTCGGGGCGGTGATCAGCGTGAAAGCGCAGGCCCTGCACCGCCTCATCCCCCAGGCGGGCACGCAGGCGCTCGCGCAATTGCTCCCAGGGCAAGGTCTGTTGCGGGCGGTCGTCGAACAGGTCCTGGCGCTGCGGCACAAACACCGGCAGGTCCTGGGCCACCAGGCGAAAGCCGCGCACCGGTGAGGTGACCTGGACCTGCTCCAGGCGCCCCCGGGCCAATTCAAACAGCATCGCCGCTTCACGCTCGGCGCTGAGCAGCCCGACCTTGATCACGCTGTCCGGCGCCTGGGCATGTTCCAGGTGCAGGTCAAAGCGTTGCACGCCACTGTCGCGGCCGCAGAGGAAGGCGGACAGATCACCGGTCAACCGGCGCAGGGGAAACAGCAGCGCTTGGTGGGATTGCACATCGAAATTCAGCTCGATGCGCACATCGAACCGGTCCGGCGGCTGATAAAACGCCAAGGCCAATGGCCGTTGCCCGGCCAGTGCATCCAGGTGCTTGAGCAGGCTGGCCTCAAAGCGTCGCGCCAAGGTATGCCGAGGCAGCGCCTGCACCTGGGCCAGGGTGCGCAGGCCCATGCGCGACAAAGCCGTGGCAGCTTGCGGGTCGAGGCCGGCGCGGTCGATGGGCAGCGGCGCCAGGGCCTGCATCAGGCCGTCATCTTGCACCGCCAGCCCATCATAGATATTGGCCAGCACCCGCGCTGCTGCCGGGTTGGGCGCGGCGACGATGCGATGACGAAAACCCAGCTCGGTCAGTTCCCTGCGCAAGCGCGCTTCAAACTGCGGCCACGGCCCGAACAGGCCCAGGCTCGACTCGATCTCGAACAACAAGGCACGCGGGTAATACAGGCTGACCTGGGAGCTGAACTGGTAGGCCCAGGCGGCGAGGAATTGTTGGTAGCGCTCGATCTCGGCGGGGTCGTATTCGGCGCTGGCAAAGGTCTTGGCCAGGGCATGCGCGGCGGTCAGGGATTGGCCGGGGCGCAGGCCCAGGGCGCGGGCGGCGTCATTGACGGTTTGCAGCACACGCCGCTGTGGCGTGCCGGCCAGCAGGGCCAGGGGTTGGTCCGGTTCGGGGTGCACACGCTGCACCCCGTCCAGCGCCAATTGCGGGAAGACAATACACACCCAGCGCATGGCAACCTCAATGCCCCGCCAGGGCAATCGGCGTCGGATGCGCCAGCCCGCCCCGGCACTTGAGCACCCGCACCTGCGCGGGCCTGGCCTCGACCGCCAGGCGCAACGCCGCGGGCGATGAATTGATCGCCTCGCTCAAGGCGCGCCAGGCAAACGCCAGGGTCTGCCCGGTTTCCGCCGAGACTTGCAGGCGCCGCAGCGCTCGGTCATCGGCCTTGCGCGGCCAGCACAACACCGCGCCGCAACTGCCGGAACGCAGGCATTGCTCCACCGCCCACAGGGCATCGCGTTCCTCGGCCTGGATCACCGAGAGCAGGCGCAGGTCCACCCCGGCGTTCTGCCAGGCATGGGGGTACGGTGTATAAGGTGGCGCCACCAGCACAATGCGCTCGCCGGCCTTTGATAAGCGCGCCAGGGTCGGCAGCACCAGTTGCAACTCACCTACCCCTTCCTTGGCCATGAGGATTTCGCTCAAGGCCGCCTCCGGCCAGCCGCCCGTGGGCAGCACTGCATCCAGCGCCGCCAGCCCGGTGGGGTGCACACTGGCCGGCGGCGCAGCGGGCCGGCCCTTCCAGACACGCCCGCCATTGAACAGCGTGTCCAGTGCAACGACGGCGCCCATCAACCTTGCCTCACCAAACCGCAGAACACCCCTTCGATGGCCAGGTCCTGGTCGGGGCCCACCACGATGGGTTGGTACGCGGGGTTGCGCGGCAGCAGGCGCACGCTGTCGCCACTGCGTTCGAAACGCTTGATGGTCACTTCGCCATCCAGGCGCGCCACCACAATCTGCCCATTCAAGGCTTCGGCACTGCGGCGTACGCCCACCAGGTCACCGTCGAGGATGCCGTCCTCGATCATGGAATCGCCCTGCACCCGCAACAGGTAGTCCGGGGTTTTCGCGAAGGTCGAAGGGTCCAACTGCAGACGGCTGTGCACTTCAGCGTCGGCGCCAATGGGCAAACCGGCGGCCACTCGACCGAGCACCGGCACATCCAGCCATTCCGGACGCGGCGGCTGATTAAGCAGCCGAATGCCCCGGGCCTGATTGGGGTTGACCTCGATAAAACCGGCTTCGGTCAATGCCAGCACATGCTTGCGCGCAACGCTGCGCGAGGCAAAGCCGAACGCCTCGGCGATCTCGGCGAGGCTGGGGGGCTGGCCTTGCTGCGCGATGCGGTCGCGGATAAAGGTCAGGATGGCGGTACGGCGTGGGGTTAGAGTTGTCATGGAGTACATTTGTACTCCTGTGGGAAATTTCTGACAATAGCCGCCAGTCGGTGGGCGCCAGCGCAGGCAAGCCAGCGCCTACGGCAAAGCCTGCCTCACCAACCTTCTTTGAGCATCCGCAACTCCAGATGCTGCAACAGCATGATGGTCTTGCCATCGGCAATCTCGCCGCTCTGTACCATCGCCAATGCCTGATCAAAGCCCAGCTCCAGCACTTCGATATCCTCGCCCTCTTCCTCCAGGCCGCCGCCAGTGCCTACACGGTCACCCGGCTGATACTCACCCATGAAAAAGTGAATGCGCTCCGTCACCGACCCAGGGCTCATGAACGCGGCGTAGATCTTCTCCACATGCCCCACGCGGTAGCCGGTTTCTTCTTCCGCTTCCAGGCGAATGCGTTCTTCGGGGCTGGCGTTATCCAGCAGCCCGGCTGCCGCTTCGATCAGGTAGCCGTGGTAGTCATTGACGAAGGTGGGCATGCGGAACTGGCGAATCAGCAACACCGTGCGTTGCGCGCGGTTGTAGAGCAGGATGGTTGCGCCGTTGCCCCGGTCGTAGACCTCGCGGGTCTGGGCTTGCCAGCTGCCGTCGCGGCGGCGCAGGTCGAAGCTGTATTTTTTCAGTAGGTACCAGTTTTTCGAGAGGGTCTCTTCTGCAGTGATGCGAACGGGGCTGTTGTCCATGGTCAGGCCTTAGCTCAAAGGAGCTGGAGCATGTCGCGGTGGCAAGGTCAGCGTCAAGCGCGTCACATACGGCTACAATCGCGCCCCATCAAGGACTCCCTCCAGGTTCAAGGAAATGATGCTGCACATCCCGACGCTCTTGATAGTGGCCGTGTTCGTGTTTTGCCTGATGGGCCTGCTCACGGTGCATGCGTGGAGCCGTGGCCGTGAACCGACCCTGGGCTACCTCGGCATCATGTTGTTGCTCGCGTCGCTGGGCACCGGGCTGATCGTGGTGCGCGGCGTGGGCATGGACTTTGTCGCGCTGATCATCGGCAATGTGATGCTGCTGCTCAGCGCGGCGATGAACTGGACCGCCATGCGCGCCTTTGTGCAACGCAAGCCCAGCGTGCCGGGGATCTTTGCCGGGTGTGGAATATGGCTGCTGATGTGCCTGGTGCCGCAGTTCTATGGCTCGCTGCCGGCACGGGTCACGCTGTATTCGGTGCTGGCGGCCAGCTATGGGGTTTTATCGGCCATGGAACTGTGGCGCCAGCGTGACACGCTGGAAGTGGCCTACCTTCCGGCCCTTGTGCTGACACTCCTGCACACCCTTTTTTACGGTGTCCGCGCCTTTCTCGACCCCGGCATGCCGATCAAGAGCGCCCAGGCTCCGGGCGGTGAAGGCGTGCCGTTTTTCTCGTTCATGCTGTTCGAGTCGATGCTGTATGCCATCGGCATTGCCTACGTTACCTTGGCGATGGTCAAGGAGCGTGCCGAGTTGCGCTTCAAGGCGGCAGCGTTCAGTGATGCGCTGACCGGTATCGGCAACCGCCGCGCCTTTATGCTCAAGGGTGAAAAACTGTTGGCCGACAGCGCCCGCCGCCAGCAAAGCGCGGCCCTGTTGCTGTGCGACCTGGGTCACTTCAAGCGCCTGAACGACAGCTTCGGCCATCCCATGGGCGACCAGGTGCTGATCGCCTTCAGCCAGGTGACCCAGGCGGCTTTACGCAACGGTGACGTGTTCGCCCGCATCGGCGGAGAAGAGTTCGCCTGCCTGCTGGCCGACAGCGATGAAACCGGCGCCTTCGAAGTGGCCGAGCGGATTCGCCAGGCGTTTGCCCGCCTGGACCTGCTGGCGCCGGGTTTCCTCAGTGTGAGCATCGGTATCGTCACCACCGACGAGGCCGGCCATGACCTTTCCCATCTGCTGTCCCAGGCCGACCAGGCGTTGTACCTGGCCAAGGCCCAGGGGCGCAACCGCGTACAGAGGCTGGCGACTGCCTAGGCCTTGCTCGGCCCTGACCACTGCGGCCTCTGGCGTTGAGCGCTGTAACACTTTGCAAGCAATCCCCAATAACGACTGTCGAATTAATTCCTGCCTGGGGAAACCATCTGGTAAAACCCCTGCTTCACCTTTTTCCTGGAACCTACATGTCCTCTCGTTTTCTCTCGCGCCTGAGCCTGCGCTGGTTTCCCATGTTGTGCATGGTGGTGTTGATCATCGGCCTGCCGGTGGGCTGCGCCGTGCTGCAACACAAGGAGCGCGAACTGGTATTTCGCATCGAGCCGGGCACCGCCAGCTGGTACAGCGGCTTGCCCAAGGCGGTGCAGGAATTCGAACTCAAGCCCGCCAGTTTCAAGTCAGGGCAAAACATTCATGGCTGGTGGTACCCGGCCGACAACAAGGACGCGCCGGCCATCTTGTATCTGCACGGCGTGCGCTGGAACCTGACCGGCCAACTGTTTCGCATCGAGCAACTGCACGCCCTGGGCTATTCGGTGCTGGCGATCGACTACCGCGGCTTTGGGCAGAGCCACGGCGAGCTACCGTCAGAAACCACGGTGTATGAAGACGCGCGTATCGCGTGGGAACGCTTCCAGGTGCTGCAACCCGACCCGCAAAAACGCTTGATCTACGGGCACTCCCTGGGGGGCGCGGTGGCCATCGACCTGGCGGCCGAACTGGGCAAGCAGACACCGTTACCGGTGCGCGGGCTGGTGATCGAGTCCACCTTTACTTCGTTGGCGGATGTGGCCACCGCCGTGGCCAATACCTCGTTGCCGGTGCGCTGGTTGCTGTCGCAGAAATTCGATTCCATCGACAAGATTGCCGATATCCATATGCCGCTGCTGGTGGTGCATGGCCTCGACGACCGTTATGTGCCACCGCGTTTCAGCCAGCAGCTGTTTGAAGCCGCCCAGGAACCCAAGCGCCTGTTACTGGTGCCTGGTGCCAGCCATAACAACAGCATGAGCCTGGCCGGTCGCAGTTATGGCCAGGCACTGGACAAACTGATGCAAGCGCAGATGCCGGCGCAGATTGTCACGCACTCCACAGGCCGCAACGGCGACTCATAAAATCGCTTTTCGGCACTGGGTTCGCGCTTGGCTGTCAAGCGCAAACCCAGCCCATGCTGGGCCAAAACTTAAGTTGATCAAATATTGACCTCTGCTTAAATCGCCAACCCAGCCGGGGCTTCGCAAAGTTATCCACAGAGATACCCACGGTTTTCGTGGACAACTCTTTTTATTTTTT
>Ga0247730_1001112_pt1 | contig 15805 bp, 19 predicted proteins | sample UWRJL073202C2_FD_180959 | JGI IMG/M metagenome (GOLD analysis project Ga0247730, IMG submission 180959) | Plant litter microbial communities from Arlington Agricultural Research Station in Wisconsin, United States - UWRJ-L073-202C-2 | ecosystem: Environmental > Terrestrial > Plant litter >... | reverse complement strand
GGCTGGAACTGCCCAAACCCAGCAGCCACCAGCCGGTTGGCCGGCACACCGCGCGAGATCAGAAACTTCACCACCGAGGTGGCGCGCGCAGAAGAAAGCTCCCAGTTGTCCTGGTAGCGGCCGGTGCCCGACAGCGGCACGTTGTCGGTATGGCCATCGACGCGCAGCACCCAGTTGATTTCCGGCGGGATTTCCTTGATCAGGTCGAGCAGCGCATCGGCGAGCTTGCCCATCTCGCCCTGCCCTGCCGGATTGAGATCGTTGCCGCCGGAGGGAAACAGCACTTCCGACTGGAAAACGAAACGGTCGCCGACAATGCGGATGTTTTCGCGGTCGGACAGGATTTCCCGCAGACGGCCGAAGAAGTCGGAACGGTAACGGTTGAGTTCCTGCACCCGCTGCGCCAGCGCGACATTCAACCGACGGCCAAGATCGGCGATCTTGGTCTGCGACGTCGCGTCCTTGGATTCCGACGCTTGCAGTGCGGCCTCGATAGCTGCAATCTGCGAGCGCAGGGCGGAGATCTGCTGGTTCAACAGCTCGATCTGGCTCATGGCGCGGGTACTGACCTGCTGTTCCGCTTCCAGTTTTTTGGTGAGGGCGCCGATCTGCGCACCCGACGTATCGGTCTTGCCGGCGCCGGCCGACAGCAGGCTTTGCAGGCGCGAACGCTCTTCTTCCGACGAAGACAGCGACGATTGCAGGTTGGCAAGCGTGTCTTCCATGTCCTGGTTGTTGCCTTTTTCCAGGGCCAACAGTTGGGTGAGTTCGGAAATCTGGCTGTTGAGGCGGTTCAAGACCTCGTCCTTGCCGGAAATTTCCTGGGTGAGGATGAACTGCGCCAGCACGAACACGGTGAGCAGAAACATGATGGCGAGCAGAAGGGTCGACAGGGCATCGACGAAGCCCGGCCAGTAATCGACCGTGCGGTTGCTGCGGCGGTTGCGGGCGAGAGCCATAGGTTACTTGCTCCCGATCTTGTCCGTCAGCCGGTCGAGCGTCTTGCGCATCGACTTGGATTCCTCCTGCTGCGCTTCGATCCAATCGCGCAGCATCTGCTGCTCGTTGCGCATGTTTTTCACCAGCCCCTGGATGCCTTCGGCGAGATTGGCCATGGCGGCAGCCGAGCGCTCGTTCGGCACGCCGGCCGACATTTTTCCCAGCTGTTCGGTGAGCAGCCGCAGGTCTTCCGACGAGCCGTGCGACACGGCATCGACCACCGGGGCGATATCAGAGCCGACATCGGTGACCGAGGACAGCCAGTTTTCCAGCTCCATGTAAAACCGGTTTTGAGCGCGGCCGGCCTGCAAATCGAGAAAGCCAAGGATCAGCGAGCCGGCAAGCCCGAGCAGCGATGAGGAAAAGGCCGTACCCATGCCGGCCAGCGGCGCGGCAAGGCCTGTTTTGAGCGACTGCAGCACGTCGCTGGAACTGCCGGAATTGGGATCGAGCGACTGAATCACTTGTCCGATCGAGCCGATCGTGCCGAGCAGGCCCCAAAAGGTGCCGAGCAGGCCGAGAAACACCAGCAGGCCGATCAGATAGCGCGAGGTGTCGCGCGATTCATCCAGCCTTGTGGCGATCGAATCAAGGATGGAGCGGAGGGCTGCGGTCGACAGGCCCGCCACGTGGCGGCCGCGGATCAGCGAGCGCATCGGCGCCAGCAGCTTTGGGTCGCGGCCGACCTTGTCGGCGCTGCCGGCAGCGCGGAAGGAATTGAACCAGCGCACTTCCGGGCGCAGCCCGAGCACATGGTTGAACACCAGAATGATGCCGATCAGCAGCACACCCAAAATCAGGCCGTTGAGGCCGGGATTGGTGATGAAGGCGGCATGGGCCTGGCGGTAGAGGATGGCGGCGATGAAGCCGATGATGATCAGGAAGATGACCATGGTCCACAAGACCGGCATCGGGCTCGACAGTTTTGCACCGTAGCCGCTTGGGCGTCTTTCGGTCTCGTCCAACTCAGCCACATTCATATTCGCCATGGTGTCCACTGCCTCCGGTCATGCTTGCCGGCAGACGCTAGTGGAAAAATGCGACGAATTGAAGTGGAAAGCCCGGCAAAAGCGCCGCTACCGATGGATGCAGCAGCATCTGGTCAGCGTCGCGAAAGCCGGGCGGCTGGAACCGGTGTTATTTGCCCGGAATCGGACGATTAACGACTTCGATCAAGGCCTTGTGAATATACTCATTGCCTGCAACGACCGTGCCGGTGCCGAATACATCCTTGCCCGACTGCATGTCGCTGGTGTGGCCACCGGCTTCGCGAATCAGCAGCAGGCCGGCTGCAACGTCCCAGGGCGACAGGCCGACTTCCCAATAGCCGTCGAGACGGCCGGCAGCGACATAGGCCAGATCCAGAGCGGCCGCACCCAACCCACGGACGCCGGCGACTTCGCCCATCACGTGACGCAGTTCGACCAGGAATTTCCCCTGGTTGCCGCGGCCGAGATGCGGCAAGCCGCAACCGATGACGCTATCCGACAGCACGCGGCGCGCGGCCACGCGAATGCGGCGATCGTTCAAAAAGGCGCCGCCGCCACGCTCGCAGGTGTAGAGTTCGTCGGTGGCCGGGTTGAAAATGACGCCGGCAACGATCTCGCCATTGCGCTCGAGCGCCACCGAGACGGCAAACTGCGGAATGCCGTGCAGGAAATTCGTGGTGCCATCGAGCGGATCGACGATCCAGCGATGGGCGCCGTCGGTGCCGATGATCTCTTCGCTTTCCTCGCCGAGGAAGCCGTAGGTCGGACGGGCCTTCAGCAACTCGTCGCGCACGATCTTTTCGGCCTTGAAATCGGCCTGCGAGACGAAGTCGCCCGGACCCTTGACCGAGACCTGCAGGTTCTGCACTTCGCCGAAATCGCGGGCCAGAGATTTTCCGGCCTTGATGGCGGATGTGACCATGACATTGAGAAGAGCTGAGCGGGCCATTTGGCGATTTCCTTGAAATTCGGCAGACGCGTCCCGGAAATGCGTGCCGGGAAGGCGAAGGAATAGTCGTATTGAATGATTGGCGGGTTCAAGACCATAAAACTCCGCCAAATTCAAGGGGAGAGCGGGAATTGCCCGGAAAGGGCCGGCAGCAAGAGGCCGATCCTGCAGCTTTTGCTAAAATGTGGTGAACGGAAGAGCCGCCGCTACTGGTCGTAGGGCAACAGACCGGGTTCCGCCGGCATGCCGTGCGCGGCCCGCGCCATCAGGCATTCGGGATCGCCCGGCATGCAGGAGCGACAGACTTCCGGGCGCACGTCGTAGACGCCGCAGGCGACATGCTTTCCGAGTTCGCCGGTGAGCGCGCTACAACGCACGCCATCGCAGCGCATGCCGCTGAGATCGGCCGCCACAAACTTTTCCGGAATGAGATCGAGCTGCGCATCCTCCTCGGTGGAAAACCGTGGCCACTCGGAGGAATAGGAACAGCAGGCGCCGCAGGACTGGCAATCAAAGTCTTGCGACGTCCCGGGTAAAAAAGCTGTGCTCATGGCGAAACCGCCAAACCGTGTCGCGCCGCCTTACTTGCGCTTGCGCTTGCCGGCAGCGCCCTTGCCGCCGAACATATCCTTGGAATCGCCGCCATCTTCGCCATCTTCGACCGGCGCTTTGGCAGCAGCCATGGCTGCCACCCGCTCGCGCTCGGCGGCTACATGGGCTGCAACCTTGGCGGCGGCCGCGTCCTTGGTCGGGTCTTTCTCGGCAAATTTGATGGCCATGCTAAAAATCCTCGTAAATGCGCGACCAGTCCGGCCGTCGCGGTGTTCGGCCTTCAAGACCGAGCGCCGTAGGTGTGTTTGCGGCGACTATGGCATAGAAACGCGGTTTGAGCACGCGGTGTTTGCGCGGGGATGCGATTGTCCCGGTGTTATGTGGAATGGCGCTGATGCTGAACTCAAAGTTCCAGTCAGCTTCGATGTCCAGCCACTACCCCCGCCGAAACCCATTCGCCGCCTCGATCGCCTTCTTCTGCTGCTCGTCCTCGATGCCGAGATAAAAATCCTCCAGCACCGGATCCTTCAGCCCGGCGCGACGCGACAGCACGTACCATTTGGCGGCCTCGATCGGGTCGGGCTTGGTGCCGAGTGCGTTGATGTAAAGATGGGCGAGCTTGTTCTGCGCCACCACATTGCCGCGGTTGGCGGCGACCTTCAGCCAGTTGAAGCCATCGGCATAATCGCGCGGGCCGCCGACGCCGTTGATCAGCCAGATGCCCATGTCGAGCTGGGCGGTGTCGAAGCCGGCGCGGGCGGCGCGCACCAGCCAGTCGCGGGCGGTTGCCTTCTTCTCCGGCTCGATGTCCTTGATCGTCATGTAGAGCTGCGAGACGGCATATTGCGCGTCGGCGATGCCATGTTCAGCGGATTTTTCATAATAGGGCAGCGCCATGCGCAGGCCGTTTTCGCCGGGATTGGCGGTAACGACGATCTGCGCCCAGTTGAACTGCGCCTCGGCATTGCCGGCATCGGCCGCCTTGCGCATGAACTCGTCGGCCTTGGGCTTGTCCTGCGGCACGTCCCGGCCTTCCATCAGCAGCAGCGCGTATTTGAACATCGCCGCCGCATCACCGCCATTGGCCGCCTGGCCGTACCAGAAGGCCGCCGCCTTGCGGTCGAGCTTGACGCCAAGCCCACGGGTCATCATTTCGGCGACCAACGTCTGCGCCGCCGCATCACCGTTCTGCGCACGCGGCAAGGCCTTGTCGAGCGCCGTCAAATAATAGCCGCGCTGATAGGCGCCATAGGCGTCGTCGACCAGACCGGTATAGGGTTTTTCCGGCGGAAGCTCCGGCAGTTGGGCGCCCATGCGCTCGTATACGGTAACACCCTGGGACGGTTGCAAGCTATCGATACCGCTAGCGGGCGGCGCGCCGGGCTTGGCAGGCGCCTGCGGCGGATCGACCCGATCCTTCTTGACCGGCGCGACGACGCCCGGCTCAAGCGGCCGTGAAACAGGGCTTTCCGCGTCCTGCGCACCGGCTCTTTCGGGCGCAACGGCAAGCCCGCCGGCGAGCGCCAGGGCGAGAACGGGAATCAGTCGAAACATCGGATGAGACAGCATGCCCTGTATCAAGCGTCAAACCGTGGCGCTTTTTCGTCCAGAATGGCGTTGATCTCGGAAACAGCAGCGGCCGCACCGGCCGGGTGCGCGAACACCGCGCTGCCCAGGGCGACGAACTCGGCGCCGTTGAGCGCCACATCGGCGACCGACGACAAGTCCGAGCCGCCCATGACGACGCAGGGGATCTCGATCATCGACGCCCACCATTCGGCCAGCGCCAGGTTTTTCGGATGCGCCTCCGGCTTGATGTCGCCGCCAATCTTGCCGAAGAAGATATAATCCGGCTTCAGCTCGCCGATTTCCAGCGCCGCATGGCGCTCGGTGGCGCTGCCGCCGCCGACGATCAGTTTTGGCGCAAACTTTTCCACCGCCTCAGTCATCTCTTCGAGCGTGCCGGCCATGTGCAGGCCATCGGCCTTGGCGCGACCGGCCACCCGGCTGTCGCCGGAAATCAGCGCCGCGGCGCCGGCTTCCTGAATCAGCGGTACCAGCGCTTCAGCATGTTTCTGAAAGGTTGCGTCGTCCAGCGCGTATTGCGGGATGATGACGGAGGCGACGTCGCCGCCTTTCAGCGCCGCATCGAGCAGCACGCGCTGGGCGTCAATATCGGCGAGATCGGGAACGATCAGCATCAGGCGGCAGCGGTCTTCGGGTCCGGTCATCAGAATTTTCCGTCTTCAGGCGGCTGTCCAGAAATGGCCCATTCCGCGCGTCTTCATGTGCACAATCCGATAGACCGGACTGCGACCGGGATCAACCGAAACAAATCGGCGCACCTGGCGCCAACCCCTGCTGCAACGCACAATTGCGCTTGCTGCGGCCCGGCGATTGCCGTAGCTTTTTGCCATGGCCAACATCGATCCCTTCGTCGCCATCGCCGATCCTCACCGCCGCCACCTGCTGGAGGAATTGCGGCGCGGGCCGCGCACGGTCAACGAACTGGCAAACGGCATGCCGATCAGCCGCCCGGCCGTATCACAGCACCTCAAGGCGCTGCTCGACTGCGATTTGGTGCACGTCGCCTCGCTCGGCACCAAACGGGTGTATTCGGTCAACAATCCGGGATTCAACAGGCTCAACCTGTGGCTCGATCAGTTCTGGTCGTGACAGCTTGGGAAAGCTTGGTCGTCACGCCCAGAACCGAGAGCTGTCTGCATTAAAGTAATGCAGTTCGATCCGCCCCTGCCCTGCCGGAGGTTTTGTCGTGGCGAACACGACCCTGCACGGTACGATTTAAAGGGCTTTACGCGGCGGTACTTCTTCTAGACGCAACAATCAGTGACGGGTTTTCAGGCGCTCCATTTCATCCTTGAGCTTCAGCTTTCGCCTTTTGATCTCAGCGATGTCACGATCGGCAGAGGAGGGCGATGCAAGTGTTTCATGAAGTTCCTCTTCGAGATCTCCATGCTTCTTTTCCAGCGATGCAAGATGAGCCTGAATGGTCATATGGCACGTCCTTCCTTGTGTTCCTACCCCCAGCAATCACCGCCGGGGTTTCAGGTTTACGACGGCAGTGTGACACGGGTTAATCCGTTTGTCGAAGGTGAAAACGTGGTCTGAAAGCGGCAATTTCATGATCAGGGATAACTTCCCGTTACCGACTTTTGGTGATAGGAGCTTGCGGAAATCATCGACAGACCGGACAATTGATCCGGACGCGAGTGTGGGGACCAGGAAATGCCCGATCAGGAACAGGCGGATACACGGCTCATTCTGGCGCGTCTGCGCCAGGAACACGAGGACTATGATGCCGCCATCAACGCCATGGTTCTCGTCGGCACGGATGCCCTTCGAATTCAGCGCATGAAGAAGAAGAAACTGTCGTTGAAGGACCGCATCACCCAGATCGAGGACCAGATCATTCCCGATATCATAGCCTGAGACATGGAGGGCAAACCGATGACCAGACAAACCCCTCCCGTCGCCATCATCATGGGCAGCCAGTCAGACTGGGAAACCATGAAAAACGCCGCCGACACGCTCGATATCCTGGATATCAACTATGAGGCGCGGATCATATCGGCGCATCGCACCCCCGACCGGCTGGTGAGTTTCGCCAAGGGCGCCCGCGACGAAGGTTTCAAGATCATCATTGCCGGCGCCGGCGGGGCAGCACACCTGCCCGGCATGGCGGCTGCGATGACGCCGCTGCCCGTGTTCGGCGTGCCGGTGCAGTCGAAAACCATGTCCGGCCAGGACAGCCTGCTGTCGATCGTGCAGATGCCGGCCGGCATTCCGGTCGGCACGCTCGCCATCGGCCGGGCCGGTGCCGTCAATGCCGCCCTGCTGGCCGCAGCCGTGCTGGCGCTCAACGACGAGGACATCGCCGACCGCCTGGACGAATGGCGCGCCCGCCAAACTGCTGCCGTTGCCGAATACCCCATGGACGAGACCCTATGACAATGACCACCATCGGCATCATCGGCGGCGGCCAGCTTGGCCGCATGCTGGCGATGGCTGCCGCCCGCCTGAATTTCCGCACCATCATTTTAGAACCACAGGCTGATTGCCCGGCCGCACAGGTGGCCAACGCCCAGATCGTTGCGGCTTACGACAATCCGGATGCACTCGCCGAACTTGGCCGGCTCTGCGACGTCGTCACCTACGAATTTGAAAACGTGCCGGTCAACGCCGCCGAGCTGCTGGCCACAAATGTCCCGGTATTCCCGCCACCGCGCGCGCTCGAAGTGGCGCAGGACCGGGTGACGGAAAAGCATTTCATCGGCCAGTGCGGCATCCGCACCGCCCGGTTCCACGCGATCGACAGCCAGCAGGATCTTGAAGAGGCGCTCGGCGCTTTCGATGGCCGCGGCGTGCTCAAAACCCGGCGCATGGGCTATGACGGCAAGGGCCAGCGGGTGCTCCGCTCCGCTGACGACAGCGCCGAGGGCGCTTTCGCGGCCTTGGGCGGCGTGCCGATGATTCTCGAAAGCTTTGTCGCCTTCGAGCGCGAAATCTCGGTGATCGCCGCGCGTGCCAAGGACGGCACCGTGGTCTGCTACGATCCGGCCGAAAACGTTCATCGCGACGGCATCCTGCACACCTCCACCCTGCCCGCAAAAATTGCCGATGCAACGGCGGATGCGGCCCGCAAGGCCGCCGGCCAGATTTTGACCGGGCTCGATTATGTCGGCGTTATCGGCGTCGAATTTTTCGTGTTGCCGGACGGCGAACTGGTTGCCAACGAGATTGCCCCGCGCGTCCACAATTCCGGTCACTGGACGGAAGCTGCCTGCATCGTCTCGCAGTTCGAGCAGCATATCCGCGCCATCGCCGGCCTGCCGCTCGGCGACAGCATCCGCCATTCCGACTGCGTGATGCAGAATCTGATCGGCGACGATATCTACATGCTGCACGACTGGCTGGCTCGCCCAAACGTGCTCGTCCACCTCTATGGCAAAACCGAAGCCCGTCCGGGCCGCAAGATGGGCCACATTACCGAGTTGAAATGACTGAAAAACTGGGCCGTACACCGGAATTACCCCTTCACATGGTTGACATGCAGGGGGATCACACGGTATCTGACCGCCAATCCTAAGGAGCGGGCCACAGACTCGCTTTCATTGTTCAAGACTAGCGGGTCTCCCGCCAACCTTTGCGGACTGAAGAAAATGAAGATCAAGAATTCGCTGAAAGCGCTGATGACCCGCCATCGTGAGAACCGTCTGGTTCGCCGCAAGGGTCGCGTCTACATCATCAACAAGATGAACCCGCGTTTCAAGGCTCGTCAGGGCTGAGACGCTTTCGCGGCCCGGCAGCGGTTTGCATCCCCTTAGGGATCACATTGTTGACAGCCCGGAAATAAAAGTTTGATCTTTGGCGCTGGCGGGCTACCATGTCCGCCATGCGCTATTTTGACGTTCCCGCTCTTTTCATCAGCTTCGCCCTCGGCATGGCTCCGACGTTCGCCTTGGCACAACAGGCTTTGCCGAACCCGGCAGCGACTGCAGACGCGGCGGTATCGCAATCCCAGGCCGAGCGGATCGACACGCTATTTGGCTCGCTGAAACGCGAGCGCAATGCCGACAAGGCGAAAGCGATCGCTTCCCAGATTTGGGCCGAGTGGAACGATTCGGGCAGCGCCACCGTCAATCTGCTGATGCAGTGGACCAACGAGGCGATCGCCGCCAAGCGCCACGCCGCCGCCCTCGATTTTCTCGATCAGGCGACCATCCTCAAGCCCGATTATGCCGAAGCCTGGAACAAGCGGGCCACGCTGCACTACATTATGGGCGACACGCGCAAATCCATGGCCGACATAAACCAGGTACTGAACCGCGAGCCCCGCCATTTTGGCGCGCTTGGCGGCATGGCCGGCATTCTGGCGGAAAACGGCCAGGAGCAGCTGGCGTTGAAGGCCTGGGAACGCTATCTGGAAATCTATCCGGCCGACCGCGATGCGCAGGAACAGGTCAACAAACTCTCGGAAAAGATTGCCGGCAGCCGCACCTGATCCGCTCCCTCCGAAACTTCGTATCATCCACCAACACGCGACAGGATCGAAACCAGCGCGATATCAGATCGAGCCTGTCGCCGCAGTCTCTCCCAGTTGGTGCAAAGGCCTTGCCACTCCCTCATGCCGGTGAATTTCCTGCCCTCCGTTTTTCCCGACTGCGCCGGCCGATGATTTTGATCGTCGCCGTCCCGCTGCTGATCATTGTCGCCCTGCTCGCCTTCTCCGCGTGGAAGGCGCGAACAATCCAGCGGGAGAATCCCAATACCGGCGCGCTGATCGATGTCGGCGGCTACCGGATGAATTCGGTCCATCTGCCACAGCCGGCCGGTGCGGATCTGCCTGCGCTGGTGTTCGTGCACGGCGCCAGCGGCAATCTGCGCGACCAGGAGCACGCGTTCCGGCCGTCGCTGCGAGGCCGGGCGGAAATGCTGTTCGTCGACCGGCCGGGCCACGGCTATTCCGAGCGCGGCGGCCCGGAAAACGATTTTCCGGACGGTCAGGCCGATGCCATTGCCAGCCTGATGGACAAGCGCGGCATCGCCAGGGCGATCATCATCGGTCATTCCTTCGGCGGCGCCATCGTCGCCAGCTTTGCCGTCCGCCATCCCGAAAAGCTTGCCGGCCTGCTGTTCCTCGCGCCCGCCACCCATCCCTGGCCCGGTGGCGTCGACTGGTATTACGATGTCGCAGCAAACCGCTGGCTCGGCTGGCTGTTCACCCACACGCTTGCCCTGCCCGCCGGCTTAAAACTGCTGGACGGTGGCACCCGGTCGGTTTTTCGGCCCAACCACCGGCCGGATGATTATGTCGAATCCACCAGCCCGGCGCTGGTGTTGCGACCCAAAACCTTTCGATACAATGCCATAGACGTCGCCAACCTGAACGGCTTTGTCGCCCGCATGCAACCGCACTACAAAAAGATCAGCGCCCCGACGGTGATCATAACCGGTGACCATGACGACGTGGTGGCCGAAGAGATCCATTCGCGCGGGCTTGCGCACGACATCGCCGGCTCGGAGCTGGTGTGGATCCACAATCTTGGCCACAAACCGGATTACATCGTCACAGACATCGCCATTGCCGCGCTGGAAAAGATTGCGGGCCAGGATCGCGACCTGCAGGCGATGGCGCGGCAAGCGGAAGCCCACATTGCCGGCGACGATTTCTGATCTTTGTCCCGCATAACGAAAAACCCGCCACCTCTAAGAAGTGACGGGTTCGAAATCATGTCCGGCCCGGCTTGGGCGAGACGAGCTTAGAAGCCCGATTTGCCGTCCGCACCGATATAGGCAAGGCGCAGCAGGTTGGTGGCACCTGGCGTTCCGACCGGAACGCCAGCCGAGATGATGATGCGATCGCCAGCCTTGCCAAAACCTTCATCGACAACGATGCGGGCAGCGCGGTTGACCATGTCTTCCAGGTCGCTGGCATCGTGGGTGACGACGCAGTGCAGGCCCCAGACCACCGACAGGCGGCGGGCGGTCTGCACCACCGGCGACAGTGCCAGGATCGGCACTTCCGGACGCTCGCGCGAAGCGCGCAGGCCGGTGCTGCCGGACGACGTGTAACAGACGATCGCCGTCAGCTTCAGGGTTTCGGCGATCTGGCGTGCAGCCAGCGAAATCGCGTCGGCGCCGGTGGCTTCCGGCTGCGGGCGCTGAGCATAGATGATGCCCGGATAATGCGGCTCGCGCTCGATGGTTCGGGCGATCGACGCCATGGTCGACACAGCCTCGACCGGATAGTCGCCGGAGGCGGATTCGGCCGACAGCATCACCGCATCGGCGCCTTCGAATACGGCGGTGGCGACGTCGGAGACTTCGGCGCGGGTCGGAACCGGAGCCGAAATCATTGATTCCAGCATCTGGGTGGCAACGACAACCGGCTTGCCGGCCTTGCGGCAGGCGCGGATCAGCTGCTTCTGGATACCGGGAACGGCTTCGAGCGGCATTTCAACACCAAGGTCGCCACGGGCAACCATCAGCGCGTCGGACAGTTCGATGATTTCGTCGATCCGCTCGAGCGCCTGCGGCTTTTCGATCTTCGACATCAGGCCGACCGTGCGTCCCTTGACGAGCTTGCGCACTTCGGTGAGGTCTTCTGGGCGCTGGATGAAGGAGAGCGCGATCCAGTCGATATCGTCGACGGCCAGCACGGCGTCGAGATCGGCGCGGTCCTTGTCGGTCAGCACGCCGGCGGTGAGAATCGTGTCGGGCAGGCTAACACCTTTGCGGTCGGAAATCTTTGTGCCGGAAATCACCTTGGTGACGATCGACTTGCCATCGCAGGTTTCGGCCTGGAGGTGCAGCTTGCCGTCGTCGATCAGCAGCCGATCGCCGGCCTTGACGGATTCCAGAATTTCCGGATGTGGCAGGAACACGCGGGTGTTGTCGCCAAGGGCTTCGTTGCCATCGAGCGTAAAGGTCTGGCCGGGAACAAGGTCGACCTTGGTATCGGCGAATTTTCCGACGCGCAATTTCGGGCCCTGAAGATCGGCCAGAATGCCGATCGGACGGCCGCAACGGGCTTCGACGGCGCGGATGCGCGATACCAGCGTGCGCATCATCTCATGGCTGGCATGGCTCATGTTGATGCGGAAGAGGTCGGCGCCGGCCTCGTGCAGCTTCTGGATCATCGCCTCGTCGGACGAGGCAGGACCCAGCGTTGCCAGGATTTTGACTTTGCGATTCCGGTGCATTTTAATTCTGGCTTTCCTGCGTGCTTGGGGTGCTGCCGGGCGTGTCGGACAGCTGGACCATCCAGCTTCCCTGACGGCCCGTATCGTATTCCTTGAAGCCCATCTTCTGGAACCCGCGCGCAAAGCAATCCTGCACGCCGGTCACCTTGAACTCGTTCTCGGCGACGCACATGTTGACGTCACCGGTCCAGCGGCCGCCGCGGGCGGCGTCCTCGGCATAGAGATAATAGTAACGCGACGACAATTCGCCTTCGATCAGGGTCGCGCAGGTGGCGGCAGGAACCTGCCACCAGCCTTCGGTCATCCAGCCCTCCTGGGCGCGATAGCCGATGGCAACGCCGACGAGGTTTTGGGTGCCGTTGCAGACACGAAATTCCGCACGCGCCGCACTGGCGCCCAGAACCGGCAGCAAAAGCGCTGCCGCGAACAGGCCGATTTGAAGGAAACGTCCGCGTAGCGGAGAGAAGTTCTGTGTGATATCTGACACGGCTTCCGACGGGACTCCATGGTTATTCGTCATGGCACTTTCTTGCGACGATGGGGTGAGAAAGTCAACGCAACTCTAATCGATTATATCGCCGATGCGGAATCTGATCCCGGATCTTGGCGGAAACATGGTCTCTCTCCAAGCTTGCACAGATCCCGCTCCGCGTGCCATTGAGCCCCATCAAAACCACAAATCCCGCTAAGGATGGATGCATGCAGGAATTCATTCCCTTCGAGGTGATAGCAGGCGATTATGACAAGGGCATTGTGCTTCTCGCCGATCATGCGATGAACCGCTTGCCGCCCGAATATGACAGCCTTGGCCTGCCGGAATCGGCATTTCAGCGCCATATTGCCTACGATATCGGCATCGAGGGTTTGACCCGGGCGCTGGCGGCAAAACTCGGCGTGCCGGCGGTGCTCGGGTGCTTTTCGCGGCTACTGATCGATCCGAACCGCGGCGAGGACGACCCGACGCTGATCATGAAGATCTCCGACGGCGCCATCATTCCCGGCAACCATCCGATCACAGACGCCGAATGGCAGCAGCGGCTGGAAAAATTTCACCGGCCCTATCACCATGCCGTGAGCGCGACGATCGCGGCCGCGTCGCAGAAATCCGGCGTCGCGCCCCTGGTACTGTCGATGCATTCTTATACGCCGGCCTGGAAGAACGTGCCCCGCCCCTGGCATGCAGCCGTCTTGTGGGACACCGACGACCGCGCGGTGATCCCGCTTCTCTCGCTGCTGCGCGCGCCGGGCGACATCATCGTCGGCGACAACGAACCCTATGACGGCGCGCTGAAGGGCGATACCATGTACCGGCACTGCCTCATCAAGGGCATCGCCCATGCGCTCCTGGAAGTGCGCCAGGACCTGATCGCCGACCAGGCCGGCATCGACGCTTGGGCCGAGCGGCTGACGCCGATCTTCGAGCAACTCAATCTGGACCCGACGCTGCACGACTACAAAATATTCCCGTCGCGCACCGGACCCTACACCGCCTGACGGCAGAAGGCATGACCATGAGCCAACAACCGAACGACCAGCAGCAGATCGAACTCGAGGCCGCCGCCTTCCGTCGGCTGGTCATGCATCTGCGCGAGCGCGACGACGTGCAGAACATCGACCTGATGAATCTCGCCGGCTTTTGCCGCAACTGCCTGTCCAACTGGTACGGCGAGGCCGCTGCCGCCGCCGGCCTGGAGGTTTCCAAGGACGAGTCGCGCGAAAGAATCTACGGCATGCCCTATGAAGTGTGGAAGCAGAAGCATCAGGGTCCGGCGACCGACGCGCAAAAAACCGCCTTCGACCAAAGCAAGCCGCACGCCTAGCCAGCGGGGACAAACCGGCGCACCCGGCCGATTCCGCTTGACCTTCGACCCGCGACACGGCAGTTCACACGCCACCGAATTTTAAAACGACAGGAGACCCCGATGTCTGATGCAGCCCATGGCGTTGCCCGCGACCAACTCCGCGCTTTCATCGAGCGCATCGAGCGACTGGAAGAAGAAAAGAAGACCATCGCCGACGACATCAAGGATGTCTACGGCGAAGCCAAAGGCACCGGCTTCGACACGAAAATCCTGAAAAAGGTGATTGCGCTGCGCAAGAAGGACGACCAGGAGCGGATGGAAGAGGACCTGATCCTCGAAACCTACCTGATCGCGCTCGGCATGATCGAATCCTCGACAGACAGCGCAGCGTAACTCCGAGCTGTTTCATTCGACATATCCAAACCCGCCGGGTGCGAATCCGGCGGGTTTTTTCGTGCCACTGTCCCATGGCGACGAGGGTCAACCACGCCGTGCAAAAATGTGGCGCAAGAATGGCTTTCCTTGCACGCCAAAAACCAATAGGCTTTGCTCAAGCATTTTTCAAAAGACCTCGCGCAGTCCCGATTTTAAGTTCGATGTAAGCCGCCAGACCAACTGGATCGCACCTCAAGCGATCGGCAAATCCCTTGTGCCCATCCGCTCGTCCCACAGGACTGCGGTTCAGAACGTGCCCGGAATGTATTTTCTCGTATCGCAGACCCCTTCATTTTTGGAGTGCAGGCATTGGCATACAGATTTTTCCCGACGGCTTTTTTCGCGCTATCGTCCTCCCTGCTCTCGAGCTTTGCAGTCCTCGCGCAGGCACCACCTCCCCCGCCGACCGTGACCGTCGCCAAACCCGTCGTGCGAGACGTGGTCGACAGCGACGAATTCATCGGCCGCTTCGAGGCGATCGACCAGGTGTCGGTGCGCTCGCGCGTCGGCGGCTATCTCAACGAGGTCAGCTTCAAGGACGGCGCGCTGGTGAAAAAGGGCGATCCGCTGTTCACCATCGACCAGCGGCCGTTTGAGACGGCACTGTCACAAGCGACGGCGTCGCTGGAAGTGGCGAAATCGACGCTCACCTTTGCCGATGCCCAGTTCAAGCGCACGGAATCGCTGTCAAGCAGCGGCAGCCTGTCGGTTTCCTCGCTTGACGACCGTCGCCGCGAGCTGCTGTCGGCCCAGGCCAATGTCCGCGGCGCCGAAGCGGCCCTGGCGCGCGCCGCGCTCGATATGGAATACACGAAAATTACCGCACCGCTCAGCGGCCGGATCGACCGGCACTTGGTCTCGGTCGGCAATCTGGTGCAAGCCGACCAGACGATTTTGACGACGATCGTCTCGCTCGATCCGATCGATTTCTACTTTGACGTCGATGAGCGCCGGCTGCTCTCCTATGCCCGCAACGCCCGCAGCAGCGGCAGCAACCTGCAGGAGGGCGGCGGCGCGCTGGATGTTTCTGTGACTATTGCCGACGCGGCGGAAAAGCCGTTTGCCGGAAAACTGAACTTTGCCGAAAACCGGGTCGATAGCGCCAGCGGCACGATGCGGGTGCGCGCCCGCTTCGCCAATCCGCAATTCGTGCTGCAGCCCGGCCTGTTCGGCCATATCGATGTCTCGGGCTCCAACAGCTACAAGGGCATCTTGATCCCCGACGATGCGATCGGCTCGGACCAGGACCAGCGTGTCGTCTATGTCGTTGCCGACGACGGCACGGTGACCACCAAGGCTGTCCGGCTCGGGCCGCGGCTCTATGGCTATCGCATCATCCGCAGCGGCATGACCGGC
>Ga0247730_1001109_pt1 | contig 15831 bp, 23 predicted proteins | sample UWRJL073202C2_FD_180959 | JGI IMG/M metagenome (GOLD analysis project Ga0247730, IMG submission 180959) | Plant litter microbial communities from Arlington Agricultural Research Station in Wisconsin, United States - UWRJ-L073-202C-2 | ecosystem: Environmental > Terrestrial > Plant litter >... | reverse complement strand
ATCGTCTCGTCCAGCGCCACCGTCTCCTGCTCGATCCAGCGCGTCACAGACTCCATCTCGTCGCTCCTCCCAGAACACGACCAACCGTCGCAGCAAAGGCAGCCGCTTATCTCAACTCAGCATGTCCCAGTTCAACGCACCTAGCACAAAACGACAGTCTAAACTTGCTAGTCAGCCTGAGAATATGTGGAAAGCAGAAATCCGCATTATTGACTTCGCATTTGAGGATCCATCGGATTCCAAACGATGCGGTCTAGGAGAACACGTACCAAAGCCAAATAGACCTGCGATACTGAATTCCAGGCTGGGTGCTGCACCTCCACACGCGGACGACGATGCAGAAGAGGATGAAGAGGACGAAGAAGAAGATAAGAGTGGATTGAGTGGATGGTGGTCAGGAGGATTGAGCCGGTTGAGTTGGACCTTTGGGAACAAGGAAGGCAGCAATCGTGGTGATGATCCTTCGGGTGAAAGCCCATTCCCCACCAAGAATGACTTGGAGAGAAACTTCGTAGACGATGTCGACGACGATGACGACGAACAGTATGAGAGCGCAGAAGAGGGGGACGAAGACAACGATACACCTCCTGGACTGTATAAGGCATTATACGAGTTTGAACCTGAAGGAACATCTGAGATGCGACTGGCGGAGGATCAGATTGTCAGAGTTGTTGGCAAGGGAGGTGGCGTTGGTTGGGTTGTTGTGGAAAACGAAACAGGCGGTCACGCTCTTGTACCAGAGAGCTACTTGGAGTGGTTCGGAGAATTAGACGAGCGTCGTTGAACGATGCTTGGAGTTGTCTGATGCTTATACTTGGTCTCTTGCCGAGCCATTTGTGTACCTAGCACTTTATCTATTTGATACTCACTAGCCTACCTGCAATCAAAGCAACAGCTAGTGTCGACTGATGTATTACTACAGGTTTATTCCTTGCATTGAAGATATTGTTGTGACAGCCAGAGTGATGAGCCTTACTAGCACTCGAGCAAATGCCATCGGTTCTTGCGGCATGACCACCACCACTGATCCATGTCTGTAGCCACTGCGACCGTCATTCCTAGGCAGCCTCGGTTTCCTGCACTTCTACCCAGTCCTACGGGACCTAGGCCAATACCTCAGCGTCCACAGGGTACTCCATATGCCCACATGAATGCACACCGTGACTTAAATCGCGAACTCGATGATCTCAGTGAAGAAGAAGCGGACATCCTAGAGATTGTACGTATACTATAGACCGCAAGACTTGGTGGCTGATACTTCTCACGAAGACAAATAATACTGCGAATCGTGGTCACACGTTTCTTGTGCCATTGGGGCGCACTCTAACTCAACAAGAGGAAAAGAACGATGTGCGTCTAGGCATTCAGTTTTTATTGAATGTTGCTAATAGCACAGATGAATCAGGCTGACGATGAAGAAGATGACACGGATGACGACGACGACGATAACGATTCAGGTGGTCAAGAGGAAGACGCCAACACGGCCGACGAATCTGCTCAGGATTTAGATGCTAGCATGGAGGATTTGGATAATGACGAGGAAGAGGTTTCGGACTGAACACTGCTGCTACTAGTACTACTGCATATGCGGTCCCTACTCTCGGTCGAAATCTTTCCAGGCATGCTTCTCGTAGGAGATGACTCTGAGCTTTCTCTTCTTGGGCCTGTAATCAATGTAAGCTCGAGAACATGGATGTGAGTAAGATGCAGACGAACAGGACACGAACGCGAGGTTCGACCAATGCACGTTGTTGTAGACTGAGGAACCGATCTCGAAACAGATTTCCTTCAACCTGCAATACTGATCAGCTTTGCAAGAGTAGAGCACGGAAACAGACATACTTTTAACCCTCTCAAGCTCTCGCTGAGATCTTCACCGAGTTGAACATCGATTTCGCCATCAGGAACACGGTGCTTGCCCAGCCTCTGACCAACTATACTCTTCTTTAACTTCTCTTCCAGTAATTGCTTGCGCTGCAATCGCTGTTGTTCTTTTTCACGCATGACAATGTCAGTCTCCTTGCGGAGTGCTTTTAGGCTACCTATGGTAGTAAACATTCGCTTCTTCGCTGCTTTTTCAGCTAGTGCACGCCGCTACGAAGGTAATTAGCTACCAGCCCAGAAAAAGCTTCGATGGCATACCTCCACCAACTGTTTCGCAGCTTTCCGGCGTTGCTGCTTCGTTTTTCGCTCAGGTATCTTTCGCTCGGAAACTGGTTCGGCAGCGGCATGTTCGTCCTCCACAGCGTCCTCTAGGGAATCGAGGTGCATGCCAGCAGGTAGACCAAGCTCGAAAGTGCGACCTTCTTCGAAAGAAGCATACATTTTCTCCTTGGTTTTTGCCAGCTCTTCTGCATTCCGAACTCGCTTCTCTTCTGCTACATGAGCTTTTAGTAGCAAGTCTTGATGAGCAGAGACAGGAGGGTTGTATGATGTTCCTTGATGAGGTTCAAGAACGGCAGGGAGTTCAACGCGTTTGCGAGGATGTTCGATTACAGTAGTCGGAGGCTAGTTTTTACATGTCAGTCAGTTGCGATAACTCGGAGAATGAAAAGAACGCACCTTAACATGTTTCGGCTGCACGATTTCCAGTCCATCTTTGATTTCCACAGGTTCCGTCTCATCCACTGCCCAGGGATCATAGTTTCCGCTATTTTTGACAGCGTCGCTGAGGTCTAGCACTGCACTACCAGAGCCAAACTCCGTTGGATCCATTATTGCGCCAAATGGTCCTTTCCTAGGACGCTTGGCAATGCGCAATAGACGTTCTTTGTCCTCTTTCGCTACGGATTTCCGCTTTGTCGTCTGAGGACGAGAAAATACTGCAGGAACTGCCGAGCGTTGGGCCAGAATTTTGGTTGAGGTGAGCTCTTTGACAGAGAATCTTGGGAAAGCCTTTCGAGCTGCAGCGAAAGATTAGATCTCCGAATGGATGAATGAAGTAGCTGCGTACCTCGTTCATCTCCTTTCACGTCCACCTGGAATAGCTCGTCGTTTGTCTGCTGATGAAGGGCAGTCCTAAATGCGATTTTTTGTAAGATACTCAGACACCATAACTCGCAGCAAGCTTGCGCACCCGTAGACCCGCTCTTCAGACCGGATCTCCTCCAAACCCTTTTCTACTGGCTCAATATCCACATTTTTCCTCCAAGCCTTTTTGCCTTTCCGGCTGGTCTGCTTAAGTTGCGAGGGTGCTCCTATGGAAGATTTGGATTTCTTGGGTACACTAGGCGCAGAGCTGCGAGCAGATGTTTTGTTGGAGGCAGCCATAATATGGGAGGAAGGAAGGAAGAGTAAATTACATTCAAGTGATTGGGGTTATGTTGCTATTTATTTATTTTGGAAGAAATTGATGGTATTGAAAAACGCTGCGACTCAACTATTACAACTTGCACAAGCGCCGCTATCATCTTTGGCAAGTCTCTGGCGGCAGCGGTTCTTGTGCTTCCTGTACGCTTCTTGAAACCGCAATGGCAGCCATGGATTCCGAAAGAGAACGTACTGGCGCTATCGTTGGCGTGCAGTATCTTCACTACGACACCAATGCATGGACGCTGGATCGGGCTATCGCGGCCATTGTGCATTCTCCAGAATTTGCAAGCATATACCGTTCTCCCGACCCGGACGATCCGGACGATTGGAAAGTGAACTTCAAAGTGAAGCTCAACGAACGCGAGTACAGCAGTACGCGTAACGATGGCACTGGGACTGTCACTTTTCCGAACCGTCCTCTTGCTTACAAGTTTCTGGACTGGGTCAGAGAGAATCCCATCAAGATCCATGGGCAAAAGCTCAAGTTTAGACTTGCCAAGCATGCACCCCCAGAGGGTCAAGCTCTAGCACTCGCTCGTACCCCCTACGCCAGTCCAGATATCGAAGAGCTGCATGAGGAGAAGCTAAAGGCTCTTGACCCGTCTCTGCGCATTGACGTTGTGCAGTTTGGTACCTTTTATCGAGATTACCCTACCAGTAGAGTCTTGCCTAAGACCGCTCCAGCTGTGAAAGAGAGGCCTGACAGCTCACGACGTTTCTCTATTGAATGGGAGAGCAGGCATGCTGAGAACAGTGCCGCATGGCTGAAATTCGATTACGACCATAAAGTGATTGAAGTCACGGTATGTGGGCAGAATTGGGCTGTTCTACCTTGGCTCATTATGTCTTCTGTTAGCTTGGAGACAGTGCAACTCAGGATATTGGCTATAAAATTATCATCAACGTTAGCAGCATAATCAAAATAGGCATGGGCTACGATCTGGGCAACCCTTGTAAGTGAGTATTCTGGATTCTGATCTCCGCTAATTATTGTACTTGATAGACCTATGTTTCGACACTCTTGTTCCTGCCATCTTAGAGGACCTTGATTTCCATCGAAGTCGCACTGGAGATGACTATGCAGACTCGATCAAATACAAACGCCGCCGTGGCTGGTTGAACGAAAGCCATCGTTCTGTTGCACCGTACGCCACTAAACTTCGTCTGGTCCTCTACCCTGACAGTAGGTACGATGATATCCTCAAGGAGTTTCAAGAACTCTGCAGCAATGCTGGCCTCTCGAAAAGCACGGTTGTCCATTTAAAGGACAACTACAATATCGAAGCTGTTTCCCGCGGAATGTTTTCGGAGTACACCCTGTTCAAACTCACGAACTTGATTTCAACCTTCCCATGGCCTGTTGCCTTCCAACTCGAGCTCTTGCTACATAATGGACTATTGAACTCGCAGGAGATTTTCGAGCTGATTGAAAGACCTCAAAATGGCATCAAAACGTTGTGTCGGCAACAGTCAAGTGAATACGTTGGGCGTCTTCTTGTCTACTATGCCGTGGCGTTGTCACAGCCGGCTCGACCGCCTACCGAAAGCCCGTACACTTGTTTGGACAAAACGCTAGAGAAATTCACTTTCCGAGACCAGAACATGAGTCGAGGAAACTTCTCCTGCTATCATGTCACATTCACGCCAACCAGAATGCTTCTCGAAGGACCATATCCTACGCAGTCCAATCGTGTACTGCGTAAGTATATTGCCTTCGCAGAGCACTTTGTCAGGGTTGATTTCAGAGATGAAGATCGTGTTCAATATAGATGGGACCGGGAAGTAGACGGCGCATCTTTTGTGGAAGAAAGAGTCGGTGCTGTTCTCAGAGATGGCTTTCACTTAGCTGGGAGACACTTTGAGTTCCTAGCTTACAGTAACTCCGCCTTGAGGGAGCACGCAGTACGTTTTCGCCCGTTTATCGTCCAGTAAAGTCTCAACATTTGCAGGTGTGGTATCTGAACCCGTTCTATATCGACAATGGATTCACTGAGATCAATGCTGATTATATCCGTCGGTCACTCGGAAGCTTCGAAGGGACAAAGCTTCTGAGACAGCCTTCAAAATACGCAGCACGCATTGCACAAGCCTTTACTGCCACTGATCCTTCAGTGAGGATCAGAAAGGATCAATGGGAAGAAGTCGCTGATCTAGGGGAGGAACCGTATCTGTACACTGATGGGGTCGGTACGATCTCGAAGAGGTTGGCTCAGGAAATTTGGAAGACATTATGCAAGGATCGGCGTGATGGTGGGAGTCTATCTGTAATGCCTTCTGCGGTACGTCTTCATTCAATTTCTTCCTGATTGCCCACATGTTCTCATAGGTCATTACTTTTTCAGTATCAGATTCGTTTTCTCGGGTTCAAAGGAATGGTATCTGTTGACGAAGAAATGGACGCGAACCAGGACAACAGCCCTGTCATCATGAGACTCAGAACTTCGATGAAGAAGTTTGAAAGTACGGAGGAAGATTCGCTGGAGGCAGATATTGAAATTGCTCGATCCTTTGAGCGACCTAATACATCATATCTCAACAGGCAAGACCAACTTTTATTCTGTTCTTTAACGTGAACTCATTTCAGCAGGCCTCTGGTTACGATATTAGAAAATCTACACGTATCGGGAGGGGCTGAAGCATTTGTCGACCTACAAAATCGTGCTGTTGCACAAGCACGCACAATAGATGACTCTCTGACACATTTCCGCAAAGTTCTGCAAGACCACTCTCTGGGATCTGGGTTTCATCTTGCATCCACCTTGAAGAGCCTGGAAGAGCTAGGTCTTGAGCTTCATGGCCAGAGCCGAAAGCATGCCGACACACCATTCTTCTCTCAGATTCGACAGGTTGCTATGACGGAGATACTGAGAGAGATCAAACATGGTGCTAGGATCCCAGTTCCAGACAGCTACCTCCTAGTCGGTGTTGCGGACGAAGGCCCTGCATATGTAGGAAAGCCTGGGTATGAAAAGGTTCACTGCTTGAGCGAGCATGAAATATATGGTCAGTTTCTCGACAAACGAGGATTACATGGGTCATTTTCTTATTGATCACACAGCTTGTGTCCAAGTTTCAGAGGACTCTGAGCCTGATTGGCTCTACGGAACATGCACAATATCGCGAAGCCCTGTTGTTCACGTGGGAGACAGTTCGTTGCATTCAAGCAAAGCCACAAGTAGTTTCATGCTAACGGATTGTTGATTCAAGTCCGTCAAGTTTTTGCCATCGGAAAGCCACCAGAAAATGCCATTTTCCGGAATCTCAAGAACGTCGTTGTGCTTCCTGCTCAACAGAAAAGAGGTCAGCGCTCTTGTCGTTGTGTGCGATCACAGGCTGACTTCTCAGGACCTCAGGAAAGCCTCGTTCACTGGGTATTTGCGCAATTTTGATTGATAAAAGTTTGAACTCAAGGTCCGTCTATTATAGCCTCAACACTCGGGGGAGGAGACTTGGACGGGTACGTTTCTTCGAACGCGCTTCCGTCTTGCTATTGAAAAAAATGACAGAGACCTGTACGATGTAATACTGCATCCACCTTTGTTGATAAACGATACAGAGGCGCCTGCGAGTTATGCACCCGGAAAGACCTTAACTCTAGAAGATAGAGAGTGTAATATTGATGATGTCTGCCAGTTCATCGTCGAATATATCAATTCAGATGTCTTGGTGAGTTATGGATATGCTCTGGTTGCAGGTATAAGCTGATCGTATTCTTAGGGACTGCTATCTGATAGACTGTTGATCATTGCCGGTATGTACTCTTTTCAGATCAATGTTGTCACCATCTAAGTTCCATCTGCTATAGACCAATCCAAAGTACTATCTCCCTCGCTAGCCCTAATAGCCACCCTACCTGACCACATATTATCAGATGGGTATCAGAGATCCAGGATGCAAGAAGCTCGCGGCGCTATGTTCCCAGGTGAGATTCCACCAATCGACAACCTTTTAGCCAGTGTTGATTTGAATCTTCTGTACAAAGGCCGTCGATTATCCTAAGCAAGGCATTCCAGTCATTTTAGAAGGCGACAATAAGCTCCCGAAAACCCTGATCCGATGTAAGCCAGACTGGCACGCAGCAGAAGTCATATCTCCTCGAGCAACAGACTACTACCGGTCCACCAAAGTACTTGGGATGCTATTCCGTGAGATCACCATTGACAATCCAATGGATGTATCGAAAGAGCTCAAGGAAAGAGAGCTGTCACTGAAGCGCCATGCATATGATGACCCAATCTCACTCGCGCTTATGCATCGAATCCGCCACAGTACTGGCTTTACATACCCCATGGATGATGTGCGGTTTCAGAAGGAAACGCACAAAATATTCACCAGCTATGTCGACGAGCTCAACTACATTTGCCTGACTCATACCGTGTCTAACGAGCCTGGAGTGCGGTTGCTGGAAGCAGAGATCGTGGTGGGAGCAATCGTGGCATTCTGCTCGGTTCGGAGATGGCGCAAAGAGAAGAAAGCGAAGATGCGTCTTCACTCGTCTAGCTTGGCCAAAGATGTTCGAGATCAGCTTACACCTTCAGGCATACACACAGACCCTCTCGAGAGTTTGGAAAGAGCGTGGGCTGCTTGGTCATACAGCGTGTACCACCAAAGTCAGTTCGGCGCCAACAGCTTTGGATTGATTGCTTTAGGAGTCATATTCGACGCTTTGCGCATTTATGACCTGCATCTTCCAGAGCCGAAGGCAGAGTTTGTTGCTCCAGATATTGAGGAGATTAACATGGAGGCAGACGATGAAGATGGTATTGAACCCTGGGCGTGATGTCGATGAGGGCCAGCCCGTCTTCCTAGTCAAAGCTGTATATTAGATGTTGTATATAGGGTAGTTCCTACTCGATTTTCATCCAGAAAATGTGTGTGCACTTGACGTGGGGCTCGCTTTCTCACGCCACAGCCGTCTCCCAGAACAGTGCACAAGTTCCGGTTTAGGAAGGGACCTTCAACGAGCCATATTGAGAATCGATTCGCTCATCTACGTCCATGTGCCTCTAATGGATTGGTATGTCCGTGCTGATTGCAAGCAATACTATACTGAAGAGATGTCAGCTTGGAACTCAATATACACCAGAGAATACTCTCTGACATCGCATCGAATGTCGGCGACTCTTCAGAGGACATAGCGTTCGCAGAGAGCCTCATTACCCCAAATGTACAGACGAGAATAGTAGACGAGAATGTCAGCAAGGTCAACGGGGATGATGAATATGAGAAACCTAAAGTCTTCATGGTGTGTCATATCTGGTCTTATCCTGTGGAAAAGCTAAAGAACATCACAGTCGGTGTCTCGAGTTCATTGCAATATAGCCTTTGGGCAGCTGGTCGTCAACTTTTCCGACCAGCATATATCAAAGCATATCGACACTCTTATGCCAGTTCTGATTGAACTACTACGAGACGTCCCTCATATTGAATTCGACAAAAGCCTAGCTTGGAATGGTGCGTTATTGACGCGTCCAATTATTCGGCCTGTTGCTCATTTATCCTATCATGCAGAATGGTCGCTCCCCGACCAACTTGTCTTTTCCACCGTGTCTGCGCTACTTCGAATTTCATCTGGACATAGGCAACATACTGACCAGATGGTCAAGGGCATCAAAGACTTCGTTGAGGATATCACAAACAGTATCAAGAAAGGAGACGGTATGCACCCTGCATTTCCAAACTTAAATTATTCTGAACTGGCGTGCAGCCTCCGATGTTCTGGTCCATTTTGCTCCTGCACTGCATGGACTATATCGTGCTGTCTGTTCAACACCATTCCCTTGGACAACATCGCAGTGGATGGGCATCTCGCAAGGCTTTTCCTTGGTCTGTGAAGTGGATGTCGTTGATCGCCTAAACAGTGTCCTCGTAGAGATTGCTCATCAACAGGATGTTGATTCGCTCGATTCTAGTTTGTTCGTTCAGTCATTTCTGGCACGATATGTTTCTCGCGGAAGACCTTTGAGCGGGTATTTCATGGTTTGCTGCATGCTGGAGGCGAATCGAGCCGTTATTTCTTCAGCGCTTACTGCACCACATGCCATTGATTATCGTCATATATCTGACGTCTCTGCTGCGAATGTTGCGTGGTCTTCCTTGCTGCGCCAAGAAGTCTCAGCAATCGAAGTAGAGGACGAGGAGGTGACCAAAGCTCTCAACGGCGTTGCGACGTACGCTATGCAATGCTTTACGGATCTCTTAGTGCAGGTGGAAGGCATGGAATCAAAGCCGCCCATAGACACCTATGTTTGGGAAACTATGTCAGAGAGCTTGGTATGTACATGTTGGCTTAAGTACCTGTTGGATTGGCTGATTGTGAATTTGCAGAAATTAGCAGCTGTATCATCAATCACACTACGAGACCTGAACGAGTTGCTCTACGATCGTTTGCTTCTATTGCTGAATGAGGACTCCCCAGTATCCGAGACCATGGTACAAGTAGCTGCTTTGCAGACTGTTGCAGTGGTGGTGAGAAGGTGAGAAACAACAAATTTGCCACTAATCTCGACGCTAAAGCAAGCATAGTTTCCCAGCTATCGCTCCAGAAATGTCTGGTCACATTCGGCACTTTGTTACGTCACCGCATGCTGTCTTCGAGTTTGAGCTTGCTTCGGAAGGGGATACGTCGCCACCAATAGTCGCCGCAGCAAAATGTCTTGCCTTATGTATCAAGGTTTACACATTGTTATTTTTGCGTTTAGATATGTTCCTGACTCTTCATCGTAGCTATCTCCTGCAGACGATCTGGTTTTATCGAACATGTACTCACTCCTCAACTACATCGCTGCCACTAGCAAAGAGCTACACGATAGCTCCAGCATGTCGCAACTTGGAAACTCGTTCATAGGTTCTCTCGATGACTCTACAATGGACTCCATGGCAGTTGGGCTTCGAGGGCTGTCTGAGGATGATAAACGGCTTGTTGGTATCAGTACTATTTCGGTAGTCACAAGGCTTGCCTTAGAGTTCGAAATGGACGAGGTATGTCGCTTTTCTGTCGATCTTAATATGACTTTGATTAAATATCTACAGGTGACGAAACTGACTGTATCTATGCTGTTGCAGCGCTTGCAAACCGCAGAGCCAAATGTGGAAGCTGCAATTGCTCATAATCTCGTTGATCTTGCACTAGCAGCTCCAGAGAGTGCATTCATTGATATCATTCGAGCTTTCTCAGTGATCAACCGGTCAGCAAATCCAGATGATCCCAGGTTTTCAAGTAATATGGTATGTCTGATTGTCTTATTTGGCAATTCTACCGCTCACAATGCTTAGGTTCTGGCCGCACAGACGCGGTTAGCCCAGACGTTATCCCGTAGACCGGAGCTGTACGAGATATACCTCATTGAACTTCTGACGTTGTTTGCGGACAAAGCTGTCGCAGTTCAGAACGTAAAGATGACCAACCCCCACATTTCCGTATGTTTCATATTGTAACTGAGGCAACGAGTGTCTCAAATTATGCTCTAGATAACTGGCATGATCGAACAACTGGCGTCCTTATTGCTGCCAATAGATGCACTCCTTTCTCACACCACTTTCAGTCCCCATCTTAACCCCTCCCCTGCCATCGTATCGTTGTTCAGGAACATGTGGTTTCTGTGTGCCCTATTTCATTTCACAAGTGAAAATAACACGGAAGAGTCAGCTATGGGGTGGCAAAGACCTGCTCTTGCCAGAATAGCCTCTAAGACTCCCGCAATAGTGATCGAGGAGTCTCATGACTCAGTAGCGAGCGATGTGGAGTATAACTCAGTCATTAGACAGGATTATGCAGGAACGGTATGCAATTCTCTTTATCATCCCGTAGACTTGTGGGTTCTCAGGTTATCTGTCAGGTTATTAGCACTCATCGCGCCTATTTGACTAAACACATCGCTACAAGAGCCAGTGATATTCGGTATCTTTCCTCCGGCCAAGTGGTATTTCTACTTGCAATGCACGACATGGAGACCATGCGATCAGCACAAGGCCTCACCTCATCTCTTGTCACGTATTTCGTCAATGATAGCTTGAACCGCAATGCAGGTCTCACGGCTTGCATGGAAGCGATTGCAGAAAAGGTTGGTCTTTTTTTCTTGTGCTATCCCCCCATTTTAGCGCATTGATCTGTGAAATTAGGTGATTCGGGGCTGCGTCCGTGATCTCAACATACAGGCTTCTCGACAAGCACTTCCATCCATACTATTCACAGAATTGAAGAATCTTCTCATAGGGAGTACGCACAGGGTTGAAAAGGCTCGCGAGGTGGCCCTCAGATTCTTACACCGGCTTGTTTCCTCGTTCCCTTCTCTAATGTGTGAACCCTCCCTGGTACTTTCTGTTCTGGAAGTTCTTACGCTGCTCCGGAGGGGATGCGAAAACGAGTTCACCGACGAAGTAAGCGCTCATACTAAGCCATGATCGAAGCGTTCACATTTTCTATAATAGTATAATCCCATCTTTGAATACCATTCGACAAAGGCTGATATCACACTTCAACTCACGGACAACTTCGCGGTTCGAAACACAATACTGACCGAACTGCATAGGAGTGCTACTGGCTGGTTTGAACTGGCGCTTGCCAGAGCTCCATTGGAGCTGCAATCAACTTTACAAGTTAGTGCAAGATCCTTTGTATATATTATTGTACTAAGATAGATGACAGAAATACCTTGCGATGGGTCTTTCCTCGGCCCACGAAGAGGGCTCAGAGCTAGGAGCGTCATTGGCAGAGAAGTTCGCAAAAGCCATTGGGCCAGGTCAAAGAAAGCTCAGTAAGTAAAGAACTAGCTCGTTTTTATGGCAGCGATTGACCTCAATGCAGCCTCGCTAACGGACCTTTCGGCTGGAAAGATGGATAAATCAAGATCTCTTTTCACTCAGCTGCTGAGCAAGGGATACTTCTACGGGGAAGTTGCTGGTATCCGGCTTACTAGCCAAATTGGTGGAGTGTCTACGCCTATGCCTATGTCGAACGCACATTCCTGACCATCTTTTTAGGCATCCAGACGCTTCATAAATCAGCACCCGAGGAATTGGCTCCAAGCGAGTTGGATAAACTAAAGCAGAGCTTGGACCATGCCCTTCGAAATGTTCACGAAAAAACGGGTAGTTTAACAATACTGGACCTCAAAAGGCTATTGTTCCGCTGTGCCGCTACTTTGGTATCTTCAGAAAATGTGAGAGAGAGCCACCAAAGCTCACTTTTAGTGGTCTAACCTTCTCCCAGTGCGACTACGATCTCATCCATTATCTCATTGCCCTTCCGTTTGAGGCGTCCACTCCTGTCGCAATAGCTAACGGGATTGAGGCCTGGACATGGGTTATAGCTGAAAAACCGCACATGGAAGTCGCATTAATGGGTGAAATTCTGTCAGCATGGTCAGATACTATAGATCAAGCGAAGGGAATATTTTCTACATCTCTCAAGTCAGTAAGCTTTCGGAACCACTTCGCCGTTTAGCTCACATCTATCGTTAGCTATTCAGACCCATTCGTTCATCCAGTCAACTACAGTCCATCAGACCGCGAGGAGATCGAGAGAGGAGGAGCACTGGCACGGCGACTGCTTGCACCGCTCGGCCTTGTTTTACAAATGCTGCTCAGCCGAATGCAGGCTGCAAGATATCGGCGTCCAGGCGTTATGTTCATGCTACAACATCTAATCCTTCGATCGGCTGACGCTCACAAATCATTGAGGTAAGGATTCCTTCCTATCTGAGTATGCTGTCTTGACTAACAGTCCATAGCACGCATTCCCTCTCGCGAGAGTCTCGGTTCTCTTTCCTGCTCTTCGGACTAGAAACGTTGAGAAGCTCACATTTAGATGTGGTATGTGAGAATCGCATGAGGGAAGGACTGTACTATGCTGCCTACTCCTGGTTCTCGGTCTCGCCACAGTGAGCGTCACTTTTCCTTCGATTGTTCAGTGCTAAATGCGCCTAGATGGACCTATGGTGCAAATCGCGTGCAGTTGGATGCTGATGTAAAAGTCTTATCGGAGTTTCTGGCGTATCTTCAAAACGACTTGATTAGAGCGGCATATGCAGTGACGAGTCTGAGCAGCTCGCAGAGTTCCGGCCGCCAGAATCGTGAGTTCTTACTTTTCCACCCCATCCCCTCCACTAAATTTCGGATTGGCTCAGACCACGTTTCCCACCTCCGGTCAATCAATACACCTTTGAAATTGCTTGTTGAAAACGAGATATACCGTTTGTCTGTGTGGACAAATCCCACAAATGATCCTAGACGAGGGGTTGACCAGCTGGGGTCCACCGAGAGACAGACCACCGATTCAGTAAGCGAGATATCTCTGTAAATTTATTTGCTCACCGTGGTCCTAGTCATTGTGGCCAAATGTGGTGCGCACGACGTGGAGCATCGACCCTGCAATTGCGGTCTTCCTGACAGAGCGGTTCAAGAGTCCCGTAGTGAAGAGTGAAGTAACGAAACTTGTCAGATCTTCTCCCACACATGTGCTTGGCATCCCAGACGCTCTCCCTATGTTTGTGGGCGAGAAGTCTGACGGTGCTGGTCGCAGGGACTTGAAGTTTATGTTACTTTGGGCACCCGTGCCTCCAATTCTAGCAACGAATTACTTCGGACCGCAATATGAAAGCGAACCCATTGTGCTGCAATATGCACATCGTGTAATGGAGCAACATCCCATTGACCTCACATTCTTTTTCGTGCCGCAAGTCGTTCAAGCACTGCGTTATGACAAGCTAGGTTGGGACCACAACCTCATTACAACTTACCCCAAAATGCTCAACTTCACCACAGGATACGTCTCTCGATTCATTTTCGAAACTGCGAAAATTTCTCAACTCTTCTGTCATCAAATCATCTGGAATATGAAGGCCAACTGCTTCAGAGGAGACGAAGGCATCGAGGTAAATAGATCCCACATTGGAGGTGAATTCCCTAATTCATGAGTATCTTTTATAGGAAGACCCTATGAGGCCAGAACTAGAGAAGACGATTGACGCAGTCGTTCATTCGTTATCAGGCGAAGCAAGGGCCTTTTACGATCGGGAATTCAGATTCTTCAACGAGGTGACTTCTATCTCTGGAAAGCTCAAGCCCTTTATCACAAAAACAAAACCGGAGAAGAAGGTATGCTCGTAGGCTTTTGCCATTTCCGCGTTTCTGACGTCCTGTAGGCCAAGATTGACGAAGAAATGGCCAAGCTTGTGGTCGACGTCGGAGTTTATTTACCGAGTAATCCAGACGGTGTCGTAGTGGACATTGACAAGAAGTCTGGACGACCACTTCAGAGTCATGCCAAGGCTCCATTTATGGCGACGTTCAAAGTCAGAAAAGAAAAGGTCATCATTGACGCCGATCCTGATTCCCTGCTCGAAGATGATGCTGGCACGGAACGACGTTCAGAATATGACGTCTGGCAACAGGCTATTTTCAAGGTCGGAGATGATTGCCGACAGGATGTACTAGCCTTGCAAATCATCGCCATGTTCAAAAACATATTCACTGGTGTGGGTTTGACGCTCTATTTGTACCCCTATCGTGTCACAGCAACGGCTCCGGGCGTAGGTGTTTTGTTCCAACAGTTCCAGTCAATACTGATCACTTTATTAGTGTGGAGTCATTGATGTTGTGCCGAATGCAACATCTCGTGATGAAATGGGCCGTGCAAAAGTGAATGACTTGATGGACTTCTTTGTAGCGAAATACGGCGGCCAAGATACGGTGGCATTTCAAGAGGCTCGGCTGAAATTTATCCAATCTATGGCCGCATACTCTGTTGCCTGCTACATTCTTCAGATCAAAGACAGACACAACGGCAACATCATGATTGACGGAGAAGGCCATATCGTGCACATTGGTAAGTAATCTTTTTCCGCGTAATTGTCATGTCTGATCGATTCGATTTCCAGATTTCGGATTCTTGTTCGACATAGATAAGTTTCTGGTCCTCTCTTCTTACCTTCTCAGCTAACGTTCCATCTAACTCATTACGTCCTGGAGTAAGCGAGAACTGCCTTTTGGATTTCTTGCGCTAAATTTGACAATCCAGGGCGTTAAATTTGAACCAAGCTCCTTTAAACTTAATCATGAGATGGTTATCCTCATGGGTGGGCGATACTCTCAAGGCTATCAACTTTTCCAGCACCTCACCGTTAAAGCTTTCCTTGCTATTCGACCATACACGGAGCAACTTGTCAGCACTATTCAGCTAATGTTAGGTACAGGGCTACCATCTTTCAAGGGAGAAGGCACTATCAAACGGCTACGGGAGAGGTTTGCGCCTGGAGTGAACGAAAGACAGGCAGCTGAATTCATGATGGGTATAATCAAGAATGCTCACGAGAATATGAGGAGCACGGTATACGATGAATTCCAAAGGGTATGTATTCATTTCTTTGATATCACTTCATTTGTTGACAAATATTCGCTGCATAGCTCCAGAATGGTAAGATCATAGTCCAATTCGAATACAAGTTTGTTGACAGACAACTGTACAGGTATACCCTACAAGTAGTCCGCATAGCTTCATCTATTCTCTATCCATCTTTC
>Ga0247730_1001108_pt1 | contig 15836 bp, 16 predicted proteins | sample UWRJL073202C2_FD_180959 | JGI IMG/M metagenome (GOLD analysis project Ga0247730, IMG submission 180959) | Plant litter microbial communities from Arlington Agricultural Research Station in Wisconsin, United States - UWRJ-L073-202C-2 | ecosystem: Environmental > Terrestrial > Plant litter >... | reverse complement strand
TCTATGACGGGCTGGACAACGATGAGCCCGCGCCGCTGCCGGCCTCGCGATCGGCGCTGGAGGCGATGCTGGCCGCGCGCGGCTTCCCGGATCCGGCGCGGGGCGCCGCCCGGATCGAGACATGGCGCAGCGGCCAGCCGCGGACTACCCGCAGCGCCGCCGCGCGCGAGGCGCTGGAAAAGATGCTGCCGACGTTAGTCGCGGCCTTTGCGGAGGCTGCCGATCCACAGACGGCGCTCAACCGCTTCGACGATCTGGTGGCGGGTCTGCCGAGCGCGCTGAATCTCTTCCGCTTGCTGGAAGCGCGTCCGAGCCTGCTGGGGCTGCTGGTGCGCGTGCTGGCGCTGGCACCCGCCTTGTCGGCGGATCTGGCGCGGCGGGCCAATCTGCTGGACGGCCTGATCGACGCGTCCGCGCTGGAGGCGCAACCGCCGACCGCGGCGCTGATCGCTAAATTCGCGCGCGGCGAAGCGGGCGAGGATTATCAGAGCCTGCTCGATCGCGTTCGTGCGGAGGTCGGCGAACGCCGGTTCGCGCTCGGCGTACAGGCGATTGCGGGCGCCGCCGATCCGCTGGCCGTGGGGGCGGGCTATGCGCGTGTCGCCGAAGCGGCCCTGGCGGTGCTGGCCAATGCCACGATTGCCGAATTCGAGCGCGCGCACGGCAGGATTGCAGGTGGGGAACTGTTGATTCTGGCGCTGGGGCGGCTTGGTGGCGGCACGCTCACCCATGCCTCCGATCTGGATCTGGTCTATCTCTTCACCGGCGATTTTCTTGGCGAATCCGATGGGCCGAAGCCGCTGGGCGCGACGCATTATTTCAACCGGCTCGCCAGCCGTGTCTCCGCCGCGATGTCGGTGCCGACGCCGAGTGGTCCGCTGTACGAGATCGATACAAGGCTGCGGCCTTCCGGCGCGCAGGGGCTACTGGCCGTCTCGCTCGAGAGCTTCGAACGCTATCAGGCGGAAAGCGCCTGGACGTGGGAGCATATGGCGCTGGAGCGGGCGCGGCCGGTGTTCGGATCGGCGGAGGCGCGCGCCGCGCTGACCGCGATCATCGAGGGCATCTTGCGCCGGCCGCGCGACGTGGCGCCGCTCACGGCCGACGTCGCCAAGATGCGGGCCGATATCGCCACGCACAAGAAGCCGGCCGGAGCGTTCGACGTCAAACTGATCGACGGCGGCCTGATCGACGCCGAATTTGCGATTCATCTGCTGCAACTTCGCGATCGCGAGGGGATCACGCCCGATCTGATCGCAGCAGCAGGGGTGCTGGAAGAGCGCGGTCTGGTCGCGTCGGGCTTTGCCGATGCCGTCGCTTTGCTTGCGCGGATGCTGATCCTGCTGCGGCTGGTGGCACCGGGCGGCGCGGAGCCGGCGGAAGCGGCGCATGGGCTCATCGCGGACGCGAGCGGACATCGTGAGTGGCCGGACCTGCTGGACGCCTATGCGGCCGCGCGTGTGCTGATTGGCGGGGAGTGGCGCCGGATCGCCGGGCTCGGCTAAAGGCGTCCTTCCCGGCGAAGCGGCATGTCCGCCAAGTGTCGCGTGGGTCCGAAGGAAGGAAGCAACGATGCTCGACACAGGCGACACGGTACCGGACGTGACCCTGCAAATGGCCGATGGCAGCATGGCGCCGCTGGCGTCGCTGCTGGGCAAGCCGCTGGTCCTGTTCTTCTATCCGAAGGACGATACGAGCGGCTGTACTCGCGAGGCGATCGACTTTTCGCAGCATTTGCCGGCGTTCGCGGCGGCCGGCGCCGGCATATTCGGTATCTCCAAGAACAGCCCCAAGGATCATGCAAAGTTTACGGCCAAGCATCAGTTGACCGTGCCGCTGGCGACCGATCCGGACGGTTCGGTGTGCGAAGCCTTCGGGACGTGGATCGAGAAGAGCCTGTACGGCCGCAAATATATGGGGATCGATCGCGCGACCTTCCTGATCGACGGCGACGGCAAAATCGCGAAGGTGTGGCGTAAGGTGAAGGTGCCGGGCCATGTCGAGGCGGTGCTGACGGCGGTGCAGGCGCTGACGACCGCTTGACCGAGCGCCCGACCGTAGCCGCCGCGTGCCGGACCCTGCTGAACACCAGCGAGCCGCGCGCGAAGGTGATGTTCGCCCGCGCCACGGCGCGCGCTTGGCGGGCGGGCACGCTTGCGCATGTCTTCGATGTCGCGATGCCGGATCGCCCGGCGCGGGGCGCCCGGCCCGAACTACTCGCGCCCTCCCGCATGCCGAAACGGGGCAAGGGCGGCAGCCTCGTCAACCGCATCGCCCTGATCCATGCGCTGGCCCACATCGAATATGTCGCGATCGATCTCGCCTTCGATCTGATCGGCCGGTTCGGCGGGCATTTCTCGCGGACGTTCGTTGACGATTGGATGAAGGTCGCGGCCGAGGAGGCGATGCACTTCGCGCTACTGGATCGGCGGCTCGCGCAGCTTGGCGCGGCGTATGGCGATCTGCCGGCGCATGATGGCCTGTGGGAAGCCGCCGAGGCGACCGCACACGATGCGGATGCGCGGCTGGCGGTGGTGCCGCTGGTGCTGGAAGCGCGCGGGCTGGACGTTTCGCCGCAGACGATCACCAGGCTGGAATCGGCCGGCGACAAGGTTTCGGCGCGGATCCTTTCCCGCATCCTGAACGATGAGATCAAACATGTCGGCACGGGCATGAAGTGGTTCGAATCGTCGGCGATTTTGGCCGGCCACGTGCCGGCCGAACGATGGCGCGCGCTGGTCAGTCAGCATTTCAACGGCCCGATAAAACCGCCATTCAACGCTTCGGCGCGGGCATCAGCCGGTCTAACGCCCGACTTCTACGCATCGCTTGCCTCCCCGGAACCAACCCGACACACCTAATGCATCGTCGCGGGAGGGGCACTCTCCATGGCGATAGCTTGATCTTTTCGCAGCGGAGCGGGGGCTCTCACGCGAAGAAGCAGACGCCGGGGATTGCATGACTCTACGTTTCAAGGCTGCCATTCGTTCCGTCGCCTGCTTCGCCGCATTCGGTCTTTTGACCGTTGCCGCGCCCGCGATCGCCGACACCGTTCATCTTCCACAGGTTGGTGACAAGATCGTGGCAGTGGGCGAGGGCGCGGCTCTGGATTCGATCGAGGATGCGGCCGTCGTTTCCGGTGGCGACGATGCCTTCCACGCGATGTTCATGGGCTGGAAGAAGCAGGACGCGATCGGCCAGGGCGTGATCGCGGTTCCCTCCGCCAAGCCGATCAACGCCGCCACCTTCACCTCGGGCTACGGCGTCCGCTCCGATCCGTTCCGTGGCTCCGCCGCCATGCATGCGGGCATCGATCTGGCCGCGCCGCAGGGGACCGCCGTCTATGCGACCGCCGATGGCATCGTCGACAAGGCGGAATGGTCGAACGGCTATGGCAACCTCGTCGAAGTCGCGCATGGCAAGGGCGTGCAGACGCGATTCGGCCACCTTTCGCGCATTCTCGTCAAGTCGGGCCAGCTCGTCCATCGCGGCGACATGATCGCACTGGTGGGTTCCACCGGCCGCTCGACCGGCCCGCACCTTCATTACGAAGTCCGCATCGACGGTCATGCTGTAAACCCGGTGCCCTTCCTGCAGGCGGGTGATTATGTCGTCGCCATGCAGCAGCGCTCCACCAATATCGCGACCGGCGGCCCCGACGACGTCGACTGAGCTTGCCGGGGGTAGGCGTGCATCCTATCTCCACCACATGACCGAGCCTGCCGTCGATATCACCTCCTCCGCGGCCGAGCGGGTCGCCACGATCGCGACGAAGCAGGGCAAGCCGGCGATCCTGCGCCTCTCCGTCGAGGGCGGCGGTTGCGCCGGTTTCCAATATCGCTTCGGATTGGCCGATACGGTCGAGAGCGAAGACGCGGTTGCCGAACGGGACGGCGTTCGTCTGGTCGTCGATCCGGTCAGCCTGGATTTGGTGCGCGGCAGCGCCGTCGATTTCGTGAAATCGCTGGCCGGGGCGTCTTTTCAGGTGACCAATCCGAATGCCGCCTCCGGCTGCGGCTGCGGGACGAGCTTCTCGATCTGATCCGACGCTGGCCAATTGGCGTAAGTGCGGCAGACATTGGAGCATGTCCGGGGTGACGCGCAGGGACATGGCCCGCTATGTCTCGCTGCATGAAGATCGCGACGTTCAACATCAACGGCATCGGCGCACGCCTGCCGCGTCTCCTCGAATGGCTGGACGAGACCAAGCCCGATGTCGCTTGCCTTCAGGAATTGAAGGCGCCGGACGAGCGTTTCCCGGAGATGGAGATCCACGCCGCCGGCTACCGCGCGATCTGGCATGGGCAGAAAAGCTGGAACGGGGTCGCCATCCTGACGCGCGACACGGCGGCAGTCGAAACGCGGCGCGGTTTGCCGAACGATCCCGATCCCGGCCATAGCCGCTATCTGGAGGCGGATGTCGGCGGCGTACTCGTGTCGTCGCTCTATCTGCCCAACGGCAATCCCGTCCCCGGCCCTAAGTTCGAGTATAAGATCGCGTGGTTCGAAGCGCTGCTGGCCCATGCGCAGACTCTGTTCGCCAGCGAGCGGCCGGTGGTGCTGGCCGGCGACTGGAACGTGATCCCGACCGATGACAAGGATGACGTGTTCTCCGCCAGCCGGATGATGGCGGATGCCTTGTGCCAGCCGGAGAGCCGCGCCTGTTTCCGCCGGCTGATCCATGCCGGCTGGACGGACGCGATCCGCGCCATCCATCCGCGTGGGCCGGTCTACACTTTCTGGGATTATACGATGAACGCCTGGGCGCGAGATGCCGGCTTCCGCATCGATCACCTGATGCTGAGCCCGGCGGCAGCGGATCGGCTGGTGGATGCGGGCATCGATCGTGATGCGCGCGGCAAGGAGAAGGCTAGCGACCATGCGCCGACGTGGGCGGTGCTGCGGTAGCGGCTCCCTCCCGCCGAAGAGCCGCTAGCAGGTTATGTAGTTGGTAGATTTCAGTCCGGCAGCTGGAGCGAACACGCGCGATAGCTGTCGTTGACCGCCAGCCCGCCCTAAGCAAACATTGGGGGATGGGAAGGGCCAAAAGCAGAGTAGTTAAGCGGTGGAGCTTCGTGCTGCGGATCATCTACGCGGTGTGCCTGGTCGGCGCGACTTGCAACCACTTGGCTGCGATCTTCCAGCATGGCTTGTGGTGGGATCACGGAGGTTTTCCTAAAGCCAGCACCACATTTTGGACAATACTGGCGGCGCTTGATCCGGCGGCCACAATTCTCCTGTTCAAGCGACCGAATGTCGGCGTCATGGCAACAGCAGCAATCATCATTGCCGACGTGATCCACAATGTTTGGATTCAAGCACGCTACTTCCCGCCGCTGCTCCACGCGCTCAGAGATGCGCCGCATGTCGTCGAGCAAATCGCTTTTATGATATTCGTCTTAGTAACTGCGCCATTGGCATGGACCCGTGTTCACTCGCCGGACCCCTCGTGCCGAATGGCCAAAGGTGGGACGCGCAGCCAAACGCCTGAATGACCGAAAAGGGCAAAGGCCGCCAGAGTGCCGGAGCGTTGCAATCCTTGCGCGTCCTACAGCGCTTTTTCGTAGATCCGGTAGGTCTTGTTGATCTCGCAATCGATCGAGGTGGCGATCGAGTTCATTCCCTGATTGTCTTCGAGGATCCAGCCGATTTCGCTGCGGGTGGATCCATATTCGGCGACGGCGGCGCGGCGGACATATTCGATCATCATGAAGGCGAGTTGGCTGGCCATGCGGCTGGCCTGGAGGCGCTTGACCACGCCCATCAGCGGAACGCGCATCGTCTTGACCTTGGGCTTGCCGGAGAAGCCGCCGTTCAGCCGCCAGAGCAGTTTGATGAAGCCAAACGGGAAGAGTTCGCCGTCCAGATCGGCCTGAAGCTCGTTGAGGTCCGGCCAGGTCATCATGAAGGCGACAGGCTCGCCGTCCAGTTCGGCGATGCGGACCAGATCGTTGAAGATGATCGGCTTCATCTTCTTGCCGGCGAAGGCGATCTCGCTTTCGGTGAAGGGCACGAAGCCCCAATTGTCGCTCCACGCATCGTTGAGGATGGCGAGGATGATCGCCGCTTCCTGCGCGAACTTCTTCTTGTCCACCTCGCGGATGCGGATGCGGGGGTTCTTCTCGCCCGACTGGATGATGCGCTGGATCAGCGGCGGGAACTGGCGGGTGATGTCCAGCTCCCAGGTGTGCAGATCCTTGACCTTGGCATAGCCGGCCGCCTCGACCCACGCTTCGTAGCGCTTGTCGTCATGCCCCATCATCACGGTGGGCGGCTGATCATGGCCCTTGATGAGCAGGCCCGGCTCTTCCCAGATCGACATGCTGATCGGGCCGATCGCGCGCTTCACGCCCTCGCCGCGCAGCCAATCCTCGGCGCGGGCGATCAGCAGTCTTGCGACCTCCTGATCCTCGGCATCCAGGTAGCCCCAGTTGCCACTGTCCGCGCCGCCGCCCTTATCGGCCGGCATCCCCGTCCAGGCATGATCGATCGAGGCCGAGATGCGGCCGACGATCTCGCCCTCGCGCTCGGCCAGGAACAACTGTGCCTTGGCGTGTTCGAAGAAGGGGTTTTTGCCGGGTGTGATCAGGCCCAGCATCTCGTCCTTCAGCGGCGGGATCCAGGCCGGATCCTCGGCATAGAGCCGGAACGGCAGATTGACGAAGGCCTTGCGGTCGGCCTTCGTCGTGACCGGGCGGATCGTCGCCGTTTTGCTCATGCGGCGATCAGTGCTTGATGCGGCTGGCAGGGTGGCCCGTGGCGACGCCGCCCGAAAGCTCCGCAACCTTGGGATAGCGCTTTGCCACCTCCGGCGTGTAGCCGAGGTTGAAGACGGTCGCGCTCTTCTTGCGCTCGCTTACCTTGGCGTAGCTGGTGCCGAACAGGCGATCCCAGAAGAAATTGGTGATGCCGAAATTGCCGCTTTCGTCATGGAAGTGGTGCGCCATGTGGCGCTGCTTCATCATCACCAGCATCGGATGCTTCGGCGTGTAGGCGAGATGCTGGATGCAGTGGCAGAATTCATAGGCGCAGGTCGTGAGCAAACCCGTCGCGAAGGCAGCGGCCGCACCGCCGAGGCCGCCCAGCAGCCAGCCGATCGGCGCAGTCGCCAGGAAGATGGTGGGCAGCGTGGTGTGCAGCGCGCCGAACAGGATCTCCAGATGATTGGGGTTCTGGTGATGATCGTAATGGATACGCTTCCACGTCGCGGCCAGCATCGGCACCTTGAACATCCAGTTGCTGTGCAGCACGAAGCGGTGCAGCCCGTACCAGACGAGCGGATAGAGCAGCACCGAAATGCCGATCGCGGCGATCGTGGGCAATGCCGGCGCGGGATGGGCGACGAACACGCCGATCGAAACGGCGCTGAGCAGCAGATAGGCGATCACCGCCGGATACTGGAAATAGGCGACGACCAGCTGACGCAAGTTCATCTTGTCCAGATGATGTTCGCGCCGCCAGAAACCCGGCTTCAATGCTTTACTCGCCACGATTCACATGTCCCTTGGTCGGCCGGAGCCCTGTCACCTGAAATATGGTTGACGCGATGCATCCGCAATACGGCGCTTTCGCGGCGACAAACCGGTCAATGCGCGGAGGATGTATCCACCGGGCCGCGCGGACGCGGCGCCAGCCAGATCACCGAAGCGCTGAAGACCAGCAGCACCGCCGCCGTCTGATAGATGTGTACCAGCGACAGGCTGTAGCTTTGTGCCATCACCAACTGTTCCAGATAGCCGCGTGCCCGTTCGCCCGTGAACCCCACCTGAGCCATGCGATCGAGAAACAGGCCGGGCTGGATGATGTTCGTGAGTTCGGCGCGCTGCGCTTCGGCGCCGTTCTGCCACACCGTCGTCGCGATCGACGTGCCGAACGCGCCAGATAGCGTCCGCGCGAAGCTGGAAAGGCCCGCTGCGGCCGGCACCTCGTCCGGGTTCACCGCCGCCAGCGTAATCATCGTCACCGGCACGAAGAACATCGGCATTCCGAAGCCGAGCAGCAGATGCGGCAGCATCAGCGTCCAATAATCTACCTCGCTGGACCAGCGTGCGCGCAGCACCATCGTCATCGCCATCCACAGCACACCGAAGGTGAAGATGCGGCGCGGATCGGTCTTCTGGACGAATTTGCCGACCAGTGGCGACACCATCACCGCGAACAGCCCCTGCCACGCGATCACATAGCCGGACCAGGTGGCGGTGTAGCCCATCATCCCCTGCAGCCATTGCGGGGTGACGACGATCGCAGCGAAGAAGATAGCGTAGGTGAGCGAGAGTGCGAACGTAGAGGCGGTAAAGCCGCGATGGCGGAAGACGCGGATGTTCACGATCGGCTGTTCGGCAGTCAGCTCCCAGATCACGAACGCCGCGAAGCCGATGGCGGCGACGATCGCCAGCCCGACGATCAGGCCGGAACCGAACCAATCATGATCGCGGCCGATATCCAGCATGATCTGAAGTGCGCCGACCCAGATGATAAGCAGGACCAGCCCGCCGACATCGATGCGCTGCTTCTTCGTCGCGGTTTCCTGGCCACGCAGGCCCCACCAGGATCCGACCACGCAGATCACGCAGATCGGGATGTTGATGAAGAAGATCCAGTGCCACGACCAGTTATCGCTGATCGGCCCGCCCAGCAGCGGCCCGGCGATCGGCGCGACGACGGTGGTCATCGCCCACAGGCCCATCGCCTGCCCGCGCCTTTGCGGTGGAAAGACGGACATGAGCAATGTCTGGGTGAGCGGCATGATCGGGCCGCCGCAAATGCCCTGACCGATCCGGCAGGCGACGAGCATGCCAAGCGTCGTCGAGAGACCGCACAGCACCGAGAAGATGCCGAAGCCCATCATTGCGAAGATATAGGTTTTGACCGTGCCGAAGCGCATCGCCAGCCAGCCGGTGAGCGGAACGCAGATCGCCTCCGCCACCGAATAGGACGTGATCACCCACGTGCCCTGATCGGGCGCGATGGCGAGGCTGCCGGCAATGTGCGGCACCGACACGTTGGCGATCGAAATATCGAGCACCACCATGAAGTTGCTCAGCGCCAGAATGACACCGATCACCCACGGATTGATTGCCGGGCTTGCGGCCGCCGGCCGGGCGCCCGCTGCCGCACTCGCCATCGTCAGTGATCCGATACGTCTATGTCGACATCCATCGACAGGCCGACGCGCAGCGGATGATCGGCAAGCTCCTTGGGATCCAGCCCGATGCGGACGGGCACGCGCTGCACCACCTTGATCCAGTTGCCGGTTGCGTTCTGAGCGGGAATCAGCGCGAAGGCCGATCCGGTGCCGCCAGCCAGGCCGATCACCTTGCCATGATATTCGACGCTGCCGCCGTAAATGTCGGCCGACAGGGTCGCCGGCTGGCCGACGCGGACCTTCTTCAGCTGACCTTCCTTGAAGTTCGCATCGACATACATGCTGGACGACGGAACGATCGTCATCACCGACGTGCCGGGCGATACCCGCTGGCCGATCTGCACGTTGCGCTGCGCGATCGTACCGCTGATCGGCGCGCGCATGACGGTGCGCGTCAGATCCAGCTTGGCCGCATCGTAGCGCGACCGGGCGGATGCAACATCGGGGTTGGTAGCGGCCGGACCCTGCGTCAGCGCTTGATTGGCGGCGCGCTTCTGCTGCGCCGCTTTCTTGTTGGCGATTGCCTGATCCACGGCGGCACTGGCGACGAGCATATTGGCGCGCGCCGTATCGAAGGCGTTGCGCGCGCTCGTCAGCTCATCGCCCGAGACGGCGCCCGCGCTGGCGAGCTTCTGGCGGCGCGACAGATCGGTCTGCGCCTTGGCGAAATTGGCGCGGGCGGAAATCTGCTCGGCGCGGGCGCGCTCGATATCGGCATCGCGCGCGGACACTTCGGCGGACAAGGATCCGCCCGTGGAGCGCGTCTCGCGCAGCTTGCGCTCGGCCTGCGCCAGATCGGCGGCGGCGCGATCGACGGCGATGCGCGCATCGGCCGGATCGATGACGACGAGGATATCGCCACGGTGCACGAACTGCGTGTTCGCGACGCGCACCTCCGCCACCGCACCGGCAACGAGCGGCGTGATCTGCGCCGTATCCGCGCCGACATAGGCATTGTCTGTGGAGACGTGACGGACGCCGATCAGGAAGTGATACAGCAGGAACAGGATCGCGATGACGCCGACGACGACTGCGAGGATGGTAAGCCAGCGCTTGCGCTTGGCCTTCTGCGCATCGGGATCGGCCTGTGCGGCTGCGGGCTGCTCTGCCTTTGGCGGAGGCGTCGGCTTGGCGGCTTCTTCCTGCCGCTTCACTTCTGGCGGGATTTCGGGATTGTCTTCGGCCATCAGCCTTTTCCTTGTTCGCTGGCAAAGCCGCCGCCGAGCGAGCGGATCAATGCAACGTCGATCGTGAATGCGCGTGCCTTCAGATCGGCGACGCGGCGTCGGGCGGCGACCACGGCATCCTCGGCCGTGAGCACCGACAAATAGGTGGAGAGCCCGCCTTCGTAGCGTAGACGGGCGATCCGATATGCGGTTTCGCTCTGTTCGAGCGAGGCGCGCGCGTCCTTGTCCTCACGCTGGAGGCCTGCGCGATTGCTGATGGCATCGGCCACTTCGCGCAGCGCGTTCAGCAAGGTGCGATCATACTCCGCCACCGCCGCGTCATATTCCCCGCGCGATTCGCGGTAGTTTCCGGAGCGACGGCCGGAATCGAAGATGGGCAACGACAAAGCGGGGCCGGCATTGCCGTAGACCGAGTCCTGCTCGATCAAACGCGACAGGCCGAGCGACTGGACGCCGATCAGCGCCGACAGGTTGAGATCGGGATAGAAGGCCGCCTTCGCCGCCTTCACCCGCTGCGCTGCCGCTTCGGCGCGAAGGCGCGCGGCAATGATATCGGGCCGGCGGCCGATCAGATCGATGCCGGCATTAGCGGGGAGGGCAGCCTGCGCCAGGCCGGACAGCTTCGGTGCCGTGATCGAAAGGCCGCGATCGGGGCCGGCGCCGACGAGGGCGGCAAGCTGATGCCGGACGAGATCGATCGAGGTATCGAGGGCCGCGATGTCCGCGCGGGTCGCCGGTACGGCGGCGGCGGCCTGGGCGCCTTCGCCCTGTGTCTCCAGCCCGTTCGCCACCCGATTGGCGACCAGCTGCGCGCTTTCGGACCGGATCCGCGAAGCCTGAACCGCAACCTCACGCTCGGCATAAAGCCGCGCCAGATCGGCATAGGCGCTCGCGATCGAGGCGGCGAGCGTGAGCCGCGCGGCCGTTGATTCGAGCCGCACCGCATCGCGCTCGCTCAGCGCAGCGCGACGATTGGCGCGATTGCGGCCGAACAGATCCAGATCCAGCCCGAAGCGGACGGAGGCATCGCCCGTGGAGCGCCAGCCCCGGGGCACGAATTCCTTGGGGATGCCGTTATTGTAGCTCTGCTTGGCGGTGCCGGCCCGACCGGACGCATCTACGGAAGGGCCGAGATCGGCACCGGCGGCCTGCGCCATGCCCTCCGCCTGCGCCAGCCGGGCAGCGGCGGTCGCGATATCGGGCGAATCAGCCAGACCCTGCGTGATCAGCGCATCGAGCTGCGGATCGCCATAGGATTGCCACCAGCCCTCGCCGGGCCACTGGCCCTGCTGTGCGGGTAGCGCTTGCGTCGTGGCCAGCGATCCGGCGGAACGCGGCTGGGGCGCAGGCCCCAGTTTCGGGACGCACGCGACCAGTGCGGGCGCCGCAAGGGCGAGGGCGGCCAGTGCACGCCAGGAGGAGGATTGTGATACCATAGAGTACGGTTGGCGCCTGCGCTTCATGTTAAGGGTTGTCAACAGATAAGTGTACTATATAGTATCGCAATGACCGACATGATCAAGGATCGGCGGGCACGACGCAAGGAGGATCGGCGAGAGGCGATCATCGATGTCGCCAAACGTGCCTTTCTCGAACATGGATATGCCGACACATCGATGTCGGCGATCGCGGCTCTGTGCGGCGGATCGAAAACAACGTTGTGGAATCATTTCCGATCCAAGGAAGACTTGTTCCAGGCGTTTATCGATCGGCTGGTCGGCGATTTCAGCGGCGCCTTGAGCGAAGCCTTGCTCACGGAGGGCGGCACGGCGGCCGTACTACGCCGCTTCGGCAAGATCTTCATCGCCAAGATAATATCGGAGGATACGCGTGCCCTGCGGCGCCTGATTGCGGCTGAGGGCCATCGCATGCCGGCACTGATGCGCGCCTTCTACGAAAGCGGCCCCCGCCGGACGCGCGAACGGCTGATGCATTATATGGCCGGCGAGATGGCCGCGCACCGGCTTCGGGCCGGTGATCCCGAGCTTGCGGCGCGGCAATTCCTGGGGCTTTGCCAATCGGGATGTTTCGCCGACGTGATATGGCACCGCCCCGGGGGGCCGGATTCATCGCCGGAGAGCGACGCCGACCGCGCCGTGGAGGCGTTCCTCCGCATATGGAGCCCAACCGAATGACGTTCCCGCCGCTGGTGCCTGCCGGCGACAATCCGACTCCGATCTGGGGCATGTCGACCCGCGCACGCCTGGCGCGGATCGCCCGCGCGCAGGGCTTTGTGCTGGCGGAACACGCCGCCGGCGGCGCCGCGCTGATCGTGGATCTGGATTACGTTTTCGATCCGCTGTGGCTGAAATATGTCGCCGCGCATCCCGGCTGTGCGATCACGCGCGGCGGTGTGCCGGTGATCGCCCATGTGACGCCCAAGCAGCCTAATCCGGCCGCGCTGACGCCGGTGCCGCAGGAAACGACCGAGCTGGAGAATACGGTGCTGCGCAAGCGCGAGCGGCCGTTCATGGAGAAGCTGACGCCCGCATCGGTCGGCACGATCGAGCGCGCGAGCTATCAGGGCGCCTATAAGGGCGTCACTGATCTCCTGACCAAATATCTGTGGCCCGAATGGGCGTTTCACATGACGCGCATCGCCGCGCGCTGGGGGCTGACGCCCAACCAGATCACCACGATCAGCGCGGTCTTCTGCGTGATCGCGACATGGTGCTTCTGGACGGGCGACTATTGGCCGGGGCTCGCCGCCGGCTTGCTGATGATGATCCTGGACACGGTGGACGGGAAGCTCGCGCGCTGCACGATCACCTCGTCCCGCTGGGGCAACGTCTTCGATCACGGCATGGATCTCGTCCACCCGCCCTTCTGGTGGTATGGCTGGGGCGTAGGCCTGATCGCCTATGGCCGGCCGCTTTCGGATGCTGTCTTCTGGTGGTGCATGGCCGCGATCCTCGGCGGATATGTCGTCCAGCGGCTGATCGAGGGCATCTTCATCCGCCGCTTCGGCATGGACATCCATGTCTGGCGGCGCTTCGACAGCCGGTTTCGGCTGATCACGGCTCGCCGCAATCCGAACATGGTGATTCTCACCGCTTCCCTGATCGTTGGGCGCCCGGATTGGGGGCTCGTCGCGGTGGCGATTTGGACGATCCTTTCGCTGATCGTCCACGTCGTCCAACTCGCTCAGGCGACGACGACGCGGCTGCGTGGCCAGCCGGTGCGGAGCTGGCTGAAATGAGCGGGAATGGCTGGACCGCGATCCTTCTGGCAGGGCAGCGCCCCGGCATCGATCCGCTCGCCGCCGCCTTCGGCGAGGAGCGCAAGGCCAAGATAAAAGTGGCGGGGGAGGCGATGCTGAGCCGCGTCGCCCGCACATTGCTGGCCGTGCCGGCGATCGGCCGGATCGTGATCATGGCGCAGGCGCCGGAACTACTTTTCGACGGCGATTGCGCGTGGCTGGCGGATGAACCCCGCATCGCCACCGTGCATTCGGACAGCGGCATCGCCAGCAGCATCGCCGCCGTCGCGGGCGGGCCGGAGGCGCCCTGGCCGGTGCTCGTCACCACCGCCGATCACCCTTTGCTCACCGTGCCGATGATCGAGGCGATGATCGCGAGCGATGCCGCTGCGGACGTGGCGGTGGGCGTGGTGGGCCGGCGGGTGCTGCTCGCGGCCTATCCCGGCAATCGCCGCACCTGGCTGAAGTTCGCGGGTGAGGCGTGGTCCGGCGCCAATCTGTTCGTGTTCCGCTCCAATCGCGCGAAGATCGCCTTAGGGCTCTGGAGCGAGGTGGAGCGGGATCGGAAGAAGGCCATCAAGCTGATCGCCCATTTCGGGCCGTGGCTGGCGCTGCGCGCGCTGACCCGCACGATCACGCTGGAGGCGGCGATGGGGGCGGTAGGACGCAAGTTCGGGCTCGTCGTCCGACCTGTCGCATTGCCATTTGCCGAGGCCGGAATCGATGTCGACAAGCCGAGCGATCATGCTCTGGCCGAACAGATCCTGGCGGCGCGCGCCGCTGCGCGCTGAGCCAGCCGGTCAGACTGGCGCTTTGTCGGCGCCCTTGGACGACAGCCGCCGCCCGTAATGATGCCACGCGAAGATGGCGAGCGCGCCCCGGTGCGGACGCCAGGGCTCCGCCAGTTCGCGCACCAGCTTCTCCGATGGGCGGGCATCGTGGCCCAGCAGATGCCCTACCTCGATCTGCACCGCGAGATCGCCGGCCGGCCAGACATCGGGGCGGCCTTCCGCGAACAGCAGATAGATTTCCGCCGACCAGCGCCCGACACCCTTGATGCGGATCAGTTCGGCGATCGCCGCCTCATCATCCTCGGGCAGATGGGCGAGATCCAGTTCCCCGTTCGCCACCAGCCCGGCAAGGCTTTTGGCATAGGAGATCTTCTGGCGGGACAGGCCGACGGCGCGCAGATCCTCGTCCGGCATCGCCGCCAGCGTTGCCGGATCCATGTCCGGCCCGACGAGTGTTTCCAGCCGACCCCAGATCGCGTTGGCGGACGCCGTGGAAACCTGCTGGCCCATGATCGTGCGCAACAAGGCGACGTGGCCGCGTGCGCTGGTGCGCGGCAGGGGATAGCCATGCGCGGCAAGGCCGGCCGCGAACCCCGGCTCGATGATGGCGAGCGCATCCAGGCTCGCGCGCAGCTGATCCGCGCTCAGGCCCATGGTAGCGCCATGCTTGCACCCCCGGGGCCGGCGACATAGGAGCGAGCCGAATCATCATCACCCGGAGCCGACTTATGCCCAAATTGATCGTCACCCTGCGCGATGGAAACACGCAGGAGATCGAGGGTGAAGACGGCCTGTCGGTCATGGAGATCATTCGCGACGCGGGTATCGATGAGCTCCTCGCGCTGTGCGGCGGCTGCTGTTCGTGCGCGACCTGCCACATCCACGTGGATCCCGCCTTCGCCGACAAGCTGCCGCCGATGAGCGAGGACGAGAACGACCTGCTCGACAGTTCGGATTTCCGGGACGAGACGTCGCGCCTTTCGTGCCAGGTCCAGTTCGATGAATCGCTGGACGGCCTGGCCGTCCGTATCGCCAACGAGGACTGAGGCCGCTCTCACCCCCGCGTTGCCAGCGCGTAGAGCGCGATGGCCGCAGCGTTGGAGATGTTGAGGCTCTCGACATCCGGGCTGATCGGAAGCTTCGCCAGTTCGTCGCAATGCGCTTCGGTATTCTGGCGCATGCCCTCGCCCTCCGCGCCCAGCACGAGCGCGACCCGCGCCGTCCCGATCGCCTCGGCGAAGGTGCGGCGGCCGGTGCCGGTGAGCCCGATCCGCCAGAAGCCGGCCTCGCTAATCTCGCCCAGCGATCGGGCGAGGTTCACGACCCGTACCCACGGCATGGTTTCCAGCGCACCCGAAGCGGAGCGGGCGAGCGCGCCGGATTCCGGCGGCGCGTGCCGATCCTGTGTGATGATGCCGAGAGCGTTGAACGCGGCGGCCGAGCGCATCACCGCGCCCACATTGTGCGGATCGGTCACCTGATCGAGAATGACGAGCGGCCGGTTATCGTCCTTG
>Ga0247730_1001107_pt1 | contig 15841 bp, 14 predicted proteins | sample UWRJL073202C2_FD_180959 | JGI IMG/M metagenome (GOLD analysis project Ga0247730, IMG submission 180959) | Plant litter microbial communities from Arlington Agricultural Research Station in Wisconsin, United States - UWRJ-L073-202C-2 | ecosystem: Environmental > Terrestrial > Plant litter >... | reverse complement strand
CGAACTTCGGCGGTTGGTTGCTGGCGATCATTCTGGGCATCGGTGTGCTGTGGGGTGTGTGCGAATTGTTCCTCGGGATGACCTGGGGCGGCCCAATGAAACACGCCTTCGCTGGCGCGTTGCACTTGGCGTGGCACCGCCGTCCGGAGCGCTTCGGCGGTGGCCGCTCTACGGGGCTGAAACCCCTCGATCTCACCGACAAAACCGCGCCGCTGGGCGTGGAGAAACCCAAGGACTTCACCTGGAATCAGCTGCTCGGTTTTGACGCCTGCGTGCAGTGTGGCAAATGCGAAGCTGCCTGCCCGGCCTTCGCTGCGGGCCAGCCGCTGAACCCGAAAAAGCTGATACAGGACATGGTCGTCGGTCTGGCGGGCGGCACCGATGCCCACTTCGCCGGCAGCCCTTATCCGTCCCTCGACGGCCAGGGCAAGCCTATAGGCGAGCATGGCGGCAACCCCCATCAACCTATCGTCAACGGGCTGGTCGACGCCGACACCCTGTGGTCGTGCACGACCTGCCGGGCCTGCGTGGAAGAGTGCCCGATGATGATCGAGCACGTGGACGCGATCGTCGACATGCGCCGGCATCTCACCCTCGAAAAAGGCGCAACGCCCAACAAGGGCGCCGAGGTACTGGAAAACCTCATCGCGACCGACAACCCAGGCGGCTTCGCCCCGGGCGGACGCATGAACTGGGCGGCCGACCTGAACCTTGACCTCATGAGCCACAAAAAAACCGTGGACGTACTTTTCTGGGTCGGCGACGGCGCGTTCGACATGCGCAATCAGCGGACCTTGCGCGCCTTCGTCAAAGTGCTGAAAGCCGCCAAGGTCGACTTCGCCGTGCTGGGGCTGGAAGAACGCGACAGCGGGGATGTGGCCCGTCGTCTGGGAGATGAGGCGACGTTCCAGATGCTTGCCAGACGCAACATCCAGACGCTGGCGCAGTACGAGTTCAAGCGCATCGTCACCTGCGACCCACACAGCTTTCACGTGCTGAAAAACGAATACGGCGCGTTCGAAGGCCACTACGTCGTACAGCACCACAGCACGTATCTGGCGGAGCTGATCGGCGACGGCGCGTTGAAGTTGGGCCAGCACAAAGGCACCAGCGTGACCTATCACGATCCGTGCTACCTCGGCCGTTACAACGGCGAATACCAGGCGCCGCGCGATGTGCTGCGTGCGCTGGGCATTGAGGTCAAGGAAATGGTCCGATCCGGATTCCGCTCACGTTGCTGCGGCGGCGGCGGCGGCGCGCCGATCACTGACATTCCCGGCAAGCAACGCATCCCGGACATGCGCATGGATGACATCCGCGAGACCGGCGCCGAGCTGGTGGCTGTGGGTTGTCCACAATGCACCGCGATGCTCGAAGGCGTTGTGGAGCCACGGCCCATGATCAAGGACATCGCCGAGCTGGTGGCTGACTCACTGCTGGAAGATACCGCGCCGGTAAAACCGGCGGCGGCCCGACGTGAACCTGCGGAGGCGCATTAATGAGCGACATTATCCGCCGCGACCCACGTGCCGAATGGATCGCACGAAACCGGCTGCATCCGCTGCACGCTGCCATGCAACCGGCGCAAGCCAGCTGGATGGGCCCGAACGGTATCCTGCGTAAAAACGTGCATGGCGCCGGTTTTATCGGTCCCAACGGTCTTAAGCGCATTGATCGCAGCGGTGCGCAACAGGGCGGCACGGTCAAACGCTCCGTGTCTGTGGAAGTGCAGTTGCCGCTGCATCGGATTGCGACGCCTGCTTTCTATGTCGCTGTCGTCCCCGACATGGTCGGCGGCCGGTTGAGCAGCCACGACCGTGACCTGCTCGGCCTGGCCCATGCGCTGGCCGGCAGCGAGGGCGCTGTGCTGGCGGTCATTTTTGGCGAGCACAAAGAGACGACGTTCGATACTGCTGGCGTTGATCGTCTGTTGATACTGGAAGGGAGCGTGTTCAGTGGTTATTCGCCCGAGCAGCGGGTACAGGGTTTGCGGGCTGTGGATAACCAGTTCGACCCGCATCACTGGTTGCTGCCCGACAGCCGAAACGGCGGGGGAGAGTTGGGACGCCGTTTTGCGGCGAGTCTGGGAGAGCGGCCGTCGACACGCGTCTGGCAAGTGGCTGGCGAACAGTGCATCGGGCGCGCCGGTGCGGGAGCGCAAGACCTGTTGCGCCCCGTGTCACGCTTGATCCTCGCCCAGGCGGAATGCGCCGAACCGGTTAGTGAGACCCGGCACGAAGTACTGCCCGTCGAGTTATCCACAGCAGTTGTACGCAGCTTGCCGCGCATTGAGGACCTTGGCGCGGTGGCGGTCGATCCGGCACTTATCCCCATGTCTGAAGCTGAATTTATCTTTTCGGGTGGTAACGGGGTCAAGGACTGGGCGCTGTTTCACCGCACCGCCGTCGCATTGGGCGCCACTGAGGGCGCATCCCGGGTGGCGGTGGACGATGGCTTCATGATGCGCGATCGCCAGGTGGGTGCGTCCGGCACTTGGGTCACTGCCCGGGTTTACGTGGCGGTCGGAATTTCCGGCGCGATCCAGCATTTACAGGGCATTGGCGCCTGCGACAAGGTGGTGGCCATCAACCTTGACCCGACCTGCGACATGATCAAGCGTGCTGATCTGTCGGTGATCGGAGAGAGTTCGGCCATTCTCGAAGCGCTGATAGAGGCGGTGGACACTTATCGAAATGGGGCGAAGCGCAATGCAGCCTGAAATGGAGGGGCCTGTGGATAAAGATGCGCTGCACGTCATCAGCCTCGTCTCCGTCGGCGCGCACCCGACGTCAGGACGTCCGCGTCGCGCCGAGCAGGATGCCCGCGCGGTTGAACTGGGTTTGCAGCTGGCTGGGGATAACTTGCACGTGTTGCATGCGGGTAATGCCGAAGAACCCGCCTTGCGTGGCTACCTGGGTATGGGCGTGGACGAGCTCCATGTGCTTGCCCAGCCGCCAGGCGCGGACGCAGTGCCTGGACTGACGGATTACATTCGTGAGTCGGGCGTGCAACTGGTGCTGACCGGCAGTCAGGCCGAGACGGGCGAAGGGTCCGGCATGCTTCCCTATTTGTTGGCCGAATCGCTCGGCTGGCCGCTCGTGGTGGGCCTTGCCGAGGTTGAGTCCATGAGCAATGGCAGCGCCCAAGTGCTGCAGGCGCTCCCCCGAGGTCAGCGTCGCCGACTCAAAGTACGACTGCCGTTTCTGGCGACTGTGGATAACGCAGCACCGAAACCCCGTCAAAGCGCATACGGCCCGGCCCAGCGCGGTTTGCTGGATGTGGAAGAGGTCGAGGTGGTCATCGATGAAGTGTTCACCGGCGCAGACCTGACGCCCGCGAAACCACGGCCAAAACGCTTGAAGGTCATCAAAGCCAAAAGCGGCGCTGATCGTATGAAGGCCGCAACGGCGAAAGCGAGCGGAGGCGGTGGGCAGGTGCTAAAAGGGCTGACTGCTCAGGAGGGGGCTGGGGCGATTTTGAAATTGTTGGTGGAGGAGGGGGTGGTGCGTTGAATGCCCTTGAGCATTGAAAAAGGCGTCCTAAGTGGCGCCTTTTTCACTTGGAGGTGATTCCTCGGGCAACCGGCTTTCAACGGCTTGCTCCGCTAATGGGACATCAATAATCGCCACATCGAAAACGTGTTCAATGACCTGCCGAGGTCCTTGTTTGAGGCTCCACGTAAAGAACACCAAGCACCCAACCAGCAGGACGAAACAGCCTGAGCCAACGACGCTTTGAGACACACCTGACCAGAATCCGGGTCTGAATGATCGGATCTCGTTATTCGCCTTGGCTGAGTACAGCTCCTCAAGCTCTTTTGCTTCATTCGCGAACGATGTTTCCAGAAAACTCACTGCCAACTGGGCCGCTTGGTTTCTGTAAACATCCAGCTGCGAAGCGTTGTTGCTGATGTCATGGAAAGCCGTGAGATCGGAGTCTGTCGGATCCTTTCCGTGCTTCGCGATGAATGCCTGGATGTACTCGATTTTCTGCCGCTTGTAGCTCGAATAAGCGAGTTTACCCAGAATGTCGCTCTCATCCGCGACGAGTGCCTTATAGATGTAGTTGTAGCCTCCTCTCGCCATGGTCATCAGGTTCGCTGCATTTTTGCGTAGGCAGAGGCGAAGGCGCTTTTAATCTCCTGAAGCGTTCGGGGTCTGTAGGTCACGATACCCAGCAGCTCCCGCGGAAGGCGGGTGGGCCGTCCGCGTTGTTCTATGAGCTGAGCGTTTGCCCGTACGACAACCTGCTCAGAAAACCGGACTCTTGGTGTCATTCTTGGCCACTCCAAATCGATGATGGGCGGCAGTCTAACCCTCAGAAAAAGATATGAATGTCAGACGCGTCTGATTCGGTTTGTAAGTTTCGGTATTACCCACAATCGCTGTTGATCCGCCTGTGGATAAACTGTTCGGCCATTGCTACAGACCTTGTTGACTGTGGCCTTCAAGCAGGTGGTCAATTTTTGATCGCTCTATCCCGCGGATTCTTATAGATTTTTTCCACAAGCCAGGCCTCGCGGTCCGTGTTCTTACCCACATTCTCTGTGTGCGGGCGTGTGGATAAGATGTTTGTGATCCGCTGTAGCCCCTGTATTCCGTGGCCTGTGGAGGGGTGGTCAAATTTTAACCAATAACAGCTCTAGCGCGTCCGTTTGCGTCTCTGACCGTCATTATCACGCCCACTGCACGCTTTTCCACAGCGATGGGGAGACTTACGCACATAGGCTGTTGGTGCTTCTGTGGATAACATGTTCGCGGTCAGGGTTGGGCCCCTGAATCTGGCGCGTTGAGCGATATGCTCAAAAAATGATCAACGATTCGCGCTGAATAATGACGAAGCGGCATTGAATCGCGCTAATGCCTCCAAATTCTCAAACCTGATGGCGTTGTAAATCTTCTCAATCGGCACGGAGGTGATGAGCCTCGCCGTTTGGTTCAACAGCCTCGTATCTACGCCAGCGCCTGCGCAACGACCCCGTCGTTTTGCAATTCGCTCCAGGGGCCGTCTGCAATGACTTCGCCGTTTTTCAACACAATCACGCGATCGAAACGGGACAGCGCAGTCATGTCGTGGGTAGCGCACACCAGCCCCCTTTTATGGAAGTGCTCGAACAGAGTGCTCCACACACCCAGGGCAGTTTCCTGATCCAGAGCCGATGTTGGCTCGTCGAACAAGTTGAAATCTCCAGGGCGATTGATTAGCCGGAGCAGTGAAAGTCGCTTTGCTTCGCCTCCGGAAATGTTTACTGCGCCTTCAGCTATTGATCGGTAGGCGGCCAGGTGTGCCACGCCAAGATCGTCAAGGATTCGGGGGAGGTGGTCTGACATGGGTTGATCAAAGAGCACAGAGTGTTTGAATGTGCCTTCAAGAAACACTGGGTCTTGAGGACAGTAGCGAACCCGATCCAGATACGTCTGAATGTCGCACCCTCGTAATGTCCTGCCATTTATGGAAAGGGCGTGCCGGAGTGTTTTCAGCGTTCCGGCCATCGTGTCTAAAAGCGTGCTTTTGCCTGCACCACTGGGCCCGATGATCGCAACGGATTGGTCAGGCGTGAAATGCAGCTTACAGTTCGTTACCTGAGCAACTGCGACCAATTCCAGTCTTGATAAAGGTTCAGGTAAAGGTTCTTGCGGTACCTCTACAAGATCCTCCAGTGACAAGATTTGCAGAAGCCTCTGTCTGTCTACCGAAAACTGATCCAGTGCCCGATAGGCCTCTGCCAAAGCGCTGCAATTACTGAGAAACATGCCCGCCAGCGAAAATACCGCGACCAGCTCCCCAACAGACAAACGTGGAGATATGGAAGCCTGATCACTGACGCCCCAGGCAAGCAGCCCGGCTGTGGACAGCCCGATGTACAACACTTTGATCGAGCTGAGAACAGCACCGGTACTTGCCACTCGTGTTGCCGCGTGTGCGTACTCCGTGTAACTCTGACGAAGCGGCTTCATGGCGAGGCCGCAAGCCTGTTCGAGCTTCAGGATTTTGCCGGCTTGCAGGGTTTCGAGTAGCTTGGACGACACCCTGTCTTCTTCATCATTGACGGCAACCAGATAAGGACGCCGCCAGCAGATCAGCTGGTGGTATAGCAGTATGTAGCCGACAGAAATACCCAGCAGGGTGGTGAACATCAGTGCGCCGCCCAAGTAGACAAAGATGATCGCGATCAAAGCCAGTTCAATCAGCAGCGGAAACCCTGATGTGATGAAAAAAATCAGAAACTTCTCGTGGGCAGTTATTCCTCGTTCCACGGATTTGATGAGGCCGCCAATCCGGAGGGACGAAAATTGCTCAAACTCTTTGCCCAGTATTTTTTCAGACCACTCGGTGGAGAGGTATGCCAGGGTTGTCTGCACGAGCTTCACCAGTTGATAAGTTTGAAGCGGGTGCAACACGGACTGCAGCAGCACAGCGCCACAAAGAACAATCAGTAAATCGCTAAGTGTGAGTGAAGCGACATCGTCTGCGACAGAGAGGTTATCAATAATCTTCCCCAACAACAGGGCTGGTGCTAAGGTGGACAGCTTCAATAGAACGGTAAGTGCGGTGGCGCTTATGAACAGTCTTTTCCTGGAGCTTAGTGTTTCACTGATAAAATCTATCATCCGAAGGTTTACCTCATGGATAGCACTTATTCGCGTGGAGAAGATGTTGGGATACCACTGGAATACCTGCCCTTATTAGGTTGAATCGCTCCAGTCCAGGTACATAAACCTGCGCCACGACACACCCGTTTTCGAAATCCAGCAGCGTTCTTTTGAACGCACGTAAACCAGTTGCTGCAAACCTCTCAAGGATGAACTCTACTTGCTCCTGCACAGATAAACGCTTCGGTGGGTCTAAACGTCTGCAGCTGAGCTCGGTGTTCCGGAGTACCTCAAGATTTATCAACGGGCGTAAGGTGGATGAGAAGCTAGCTAACGCGATGGCACTATGGTCAGTAGCTTTCTCAACTTCATCATATAGCGCCATGGTCTGATGAAGTTCAGTGGCGGCGCGTTCAATGGCGATTCGCGGGTCTACAGAGCATCCGCTGCCAAGCGGGCAGATTACATATCTGCCGTCAGGTCGCTTGGGAATAGCCATAGCGAAATATACGCCCTGAATTGTCTCGGTAATGAGTATCTTCATGCGAGCGGCGAGGGTGCGAAATATCGAGCCATCGGGAAACACTTCTCTCATTGGGGCCGCGTCAACTGACCGCAGCAGAATGGGATCGTATTGGCCGCAGAGGGACATGAGAATTTTAGACAGCATGTGCCGCTCAAGCACTTCGTTGAGTCCATGAAGGATTGCTTCATTTTCCGAGCAGCCGAAGGCAATCCCCGAGTTTGTCGAGTAGCGGCTTAGGTACGCGATTTCGGTTAACGAGGTATTGTGTTCCACCAGAGCTTTGTCTGGAAGTTGCATGATAGCGGGGACAGTGATGAGACGGCTATTCAAGATATCTTTGAATTTGACGCAGTCTATCGGTGCCTCGCTATCGGGTAAGTTAGCGAGGACTCCATCCAGCTTAATGAATGCCTGGTGACGTACTTCGTTGATACGGCGTGTAACCAGGCCCTTGGATGAACAGTGTTCCAACGCGTAGTGCTCAATACTTTCTGCCAACGCACCTAATTGGCAATGCTGACCCTTGCCTGCGCCTTCGGCCACTGCCGCGCCGCTGTCATCACTGAGTGTGCAGGTTGCAACCGATTTTGATGAGTCTATGTATTCCACTGACGGTATAAGAGATAAAGAAAATATCGCCTCACGGATCTTCTGCTCTGAGGTCGATACGGGGAATTCACGTTCAATCATTGGCGATGCTCCTTGAACAGGCTTGGAGTATCAACCTCAAACCTGCTTTACGGTTTTTTAATCAACCCTGTGAGTAGAACTGCGCCTCAACTGGCAAAAGAGCTCCCATTGCATTTTCACTTTGATTAAAAGGCATCATCGAAATTTCTGAGCGTTTACGTCCCATGTCTGTTACTCCATAAGTTTACATAAGGGGTTTGCAGTGCTCACGTCATTTGCCGTGAGTGATGTATTAATAACACTCGTTCAAAAACGTTCAAGTTCGTACGCGGCTTTAAATCTCTGATCGTTTCGTAGGAAGATTCAGCAGTGTCGTAGGTCAATATTGATAAGGTCCTGAATTAAGTCAGGTTTTTTCGTAGGAAATGAAGTTTTTTGGATCGCGCCTCCACGTGGCAGATATACAAGCGGAATCTCTGCTGGACGCCAAAAAAGAGCCGTTTCTGCCCCAGCGGTTCATCCACAGGAGATGCGAATGCCCTGCTGAGCCTTCCTGAAACCCCCGATCGATCACCCAAAACGCATCGCGGGCAAGCGCGCTCCTACAGCTCGAATGTCTGTAGAAGCGCGGTTGCCCGCGACGTTGTGCGCATGAATCCGACAGAAAACCCTACTCGTGATTGACCGCCACCCCCTTCAGATAAGAAGCAGGCTCGGCGCCCATGTTTTCCAGCAATTTGGCGCTGTACCAGTCGATAAAATTCACCACGCCAAATTCGTACGTCTTTGAGTACGGCCCCGGCTGGTAAGCGACGGAGTTGATCCCGCGCTGGTTTTCCTCGGCCAGTCGACGGTCCTGGTCGTTGGTGGCGTCCCAGACCTCACGCAGGCGCGCGACGTCGTAGTCCACGCCTTCGACAGCATCCTTGTGCACCAGCCATTTAGTGGTAACGAGGGTTTCTTGCGCGCTGACCGGCCATACGGTGAATACGATGACGTGGTCGCCCATGCAGTGGTTCCATGAGTGGGGCAGGTGCAAGATGCGCATCGATCCCAGGTCCGGGTTCTGGATGCGGCCCATCAGTTTTTTGCTGCCTTGCTTGCCATCCATCGTCATCGAGACGGTGCCTTTGAGCAGCGGCATGCGCACGATGCGGTTGCGCAGGCCAAAGCTGGCGTGGGCGAAGGGAATCTTTTCCGCTTCCCAGGCGGCGGCGGAGGCAGCGACGTGGTCCTTGAAAGCCTGGTCGGCGCGCGGGTCGGTGACGTCGTCCCACTCCAGCAAGGTGTTCAGCAGTTCGGGGTGCGAGGCATTGCAGTGGTAGCACTCGCGATTGTTCTCCAGCACCAACTTCCAGTTGGCTTTTTCGACCAGGGTGGTTTGCACCGCCACCTTGGTGTTCTCCATGTCGTACGGTTCCATGTAGTGATTCAGCGTCTGCAGGAACGCGTCGATGGCGGGAGGGTTGCTGGCCATGCTGATGAAAATGTACCCGCCCGCCACTTTGCAATGCACCGGCTTGAGGCCGAACTGCTTCATGTCGAAGTCCGCACCCATTTCGGTACCGGCATACAGCAGGCGACCATCGAGTTCGTATGTCCACTGGTGGTAAGGACAGACCAGCTTGGCAACCTTGCCTTTTTCCTTGGTGCACAGGCGAGAACCGCGGTGGCGGCAGACGTTGTGGAACGCATTGATGGAGCCGTCCGGTCCCCGCACGACCAGGATCGGGTTCTTGCCGATCTGGAGGGTGAGGAAGTTGCCCTTGGCCGGCACTTCACAGCTCATCCCCGCGATCAGCCATTCTTTCTGAAAGATTTCCTGCATGTCGATTTCAAACAGCCGCTCATCGCTGTAGAAAGGCTGCGGCAGCGAGTAAGTGCGCTCGCGGGTGTGCAGCATCTCGGCAGTCGCCTTGCGCGCAGGTTCCAGCGGATCGCCCAAGCTCAGAGTTGCGGTGACGTCCATCTTTCAAGTCCTCAGGCCGCGCTTGGCGCGGCCTACGAATGTGGCTGATACGGTGGGTGTGTAGCGAATCACGTGAGGCGGCAGGGTTTCTGACGCGCCAGCCGACAGATAAAAATTCTGTAACGAATTGATGGCGAGTGTGGAGCCGGGCGCGACCCGAACCTTATCCATGGGCGACATGGCCGAATCCGTTTCCGACGGCCCGGCCCCTATAGATCGGGGCTGGTCGCCATAAGTATGTGAATGTCGCTGATAGGTAAATAGGCGGGTCGCCCGTTACGCAGAATCGCACCATAAGAGGCCGACCGTCGGCCGTGGAGAGTGAGTATGTCCCAGAGTTTCCTCAGCCCGGTCAACACCCAGACGTGGTCCAACGGCCGCCACCTGGTACGGGTCGTCAAAGTGATCCAGGAAACCTGGGACGTGCGCACGTTCTGCTTCATGGCCGACCAGCCGATTCTGTTCTTCTTCAAGCCCGGCCAGTTCGTCACCCTGGAGCTTGAAATCGACGGCGTGCCGATCATGCGCTCCTACACCATCTCCAGTTCGCCTTCGGTGCCGTACAGCTTTTCAATCACCATCAAGCGTGTGCCCGGCGGCAAGGTTTCAAACTGGCTGCACGACACGCTTCACGAAGGCCAGGAGCTGGCGGTGCACGGGCCGGTGGGCCTGTTCAACGCGATCGATTTCCCGAATCCGAAGATTCTCTACCTCAGCGGCGGCGTCGGTATCACGCCGGTCATGTCCATGGCGCGCTGGTATTACGACACCAACGCCAACGTCGACATGGTCTTCGTCCACAGTTCGCGCTCGCCCAAAGACATCATTTACCACCGCGAGCTGGAGCAGATGGCGTCGCGAATCAACAATTTCGCTCTGCACATCGTCTGTGAGAAACATGGGTTGGGTGAGCCTTGGGCAGGCTATCGCGGTTATCTGAACCAGAAGATGCTCGAACTGATGGCCCCGGATTTCATGGAGAGAGAGGTGTTCTGCTGCGGGCCGACGCCGTACATGAGTGCGGTCAAGCGGTTGCTTGAGGCCAACGGTTTCAACATGGCGCAGTACCATGAAGAGTCCTTTGGCGCGACGCCGCCGGAAGCCCGCGCCGACGCCGTGGAACAGGCCGAACAAGCCGCCGACGCGCCCGACTTGGATGTCGCTGACTTGCATCAGGTGGAATTCACCGACACCGGCAAGAGCATTCGCGTCGCACCGGGCGAAACCGTACACGCGGCGGCTGCGAAGCTGGGTCTGATGATTCCCAAGGCCTGTGGCATGGGTATCTGCGGGACCTGCAAGGTGATGAAACTGAGCGGGGAGGTGGAGATGGAGCACAACGGCGGCATCACCGATGATGACGTAGACGAGGGTTACATCCTGGCCTGCTGCAGCGTGCCGAAGGGGGATGTGCGGATCGAGTATTGAGGCCTGACGCCGGCCTCAACCTCTCACCCTACTGGAAGAGCCGACTCGGTCTCGAGCGGCGCTTCAACGTGGTTAAACCTTGAAGCGCGCCACCATCCCGTTCAAATCCACAGCCAGACGTGACAGCTCGTTGCTGGCGGCACTGGTCTGATTCGCCCCGGTCGCCGACTGAGTCGACAGGTCACGGATGTTCACCAGGTTGCGGTCCACTTCCCGAGCGACTTGGGCTTGCTCTTCCGCAGCGCTGGCGATGACCAGGTTGCGTTCGTTGATTTCCACCACCGCGCTATTAATGGTATCCAGCGCAAGACCGGCGCCCTTGGCGATGTTAAGGGTGGACTCGGCGCGTTCGGTGCTGCTGCGCATGGAGTTAACAGCCTGCTCGGTACCGCCCTGGATGCTGCCGATCATGCGCTCGATTTCGCTGGTCGACTGCTGGGTGCGGTGGGCGAGGGCGCGGACTTCATCGGCAACCACAGCAAACCCGCGACCCGCTTCACCCGCACGAGCCGCTTCGATGGCGGCGTTAAGGGCCAGCAGGTTGGTCTGGTCCGCCAGACCGCGAATCACATCCAGCACCTTGCCGATGTCACGTGACTCGCCCGCCAGATTGCCGATCAAGGTGGAGGTGCTCTGCACATCGGCGCTCATGCGCTCGATGGCGCCGACGGTTTCCTGCACCAGATCGCGGCCATCGCTGGCGGACGTGGTGGCATTCTTCGACGCTTCCGAGGTGCTCACAGCATTGCGTGCGACTTCTTCCACGGCACTGGTCATCTGGTTGACCGCGGTGGCGGCCTGTTCGATTTCGTTGTTCTGCTGGGACAGGCCACGGGCGCTCTCATCGGTGACAGCGTTCAGCTCTTCGGCTGCCGAAGCAAGCTGTGTGGCTGAGCCGGAAATGCGCTGCAAGGTGTCGCGCAGCTTGGATTGCATCTTCAGCATCGCGGCCAGTAAGCGGCCCGCTTCGTCAGTACCGTCCACTGTGATGGTGCGCGTCAGGTCACCTTCGGCAATGTCCTCGGCAGCGTGCAGTGCCGATGCGATAGGTCGGGTAATGCTGTTGGTCAGCAACCAGGCGAACAGCAAGGTCAGCGCAGTGGCAATGATCAGCAGCGTGACGACCATCGTGAACGCGGTCGAGTACTGCTGAGTCGCGTTGGCGCTGGCCTGGTTGAGCTGTTGCGTGTTCATCTCCACCAGCTTGCCGAGCACTACGTTCATCTGATCCGAGTTGGTCTGCAGGTCGGCGCTGAGCAGGCGGGTCAGTTCGGTCATGTCATTGGCCTGACTCAGCGACTTCATGCGGCTCTCAAGCTGGCGATAGTCGTTGAGCAGCTGCACGTACTGGTCGTAGGCCGACTGTTCCTCTGGTGCGGAAATCAGTTTGACGTAGACGGCGCGGGCATCGTCGATCTGCTTGTTGCGCATGGCCAACAAGTCGGTGGTTTTCTGCAGCGTGTCGGGGTCGCGATTGAGCATGAGCCGGTACGACAATACGCGCAGGCGAATGCTGCCCTCGGTCAACTTATCCAGCGCCTTGATGCTCGGCATGCTGTTGGTCGCCATGACCACATTGGCGTTGTTGATCTTGTTCATCTGCGACAAAGCGAAGATGCCCAGAATCAGCATCAGCAGGCCAATGACGGAGAATCCAAGAAAGGCGCGTGGGGCGATATTCAAATTACGTAGGGACATTACGGTTCCAGGAAGGCCGCGATCCATGCGAGGCGAAAGATAAAAGCGTCAGAGATGCACGGGGTATCGGTCGGCTATATGGGGACTTGATGCCGCTGGTCTGCGCTGTGCGGTTATGTCGCACCCGCTAATCTGACGAACAGCAGGAACAAGATCGCAGAAACGTAGTCAATCAGGGCCGTTATGCGTTTGCGGAATAGAGTTGTAGAGATGCTTGTTGGTCGGTGTAGTGGCTTGGATGCCCTGATTTCACTGGTAGCTAAAGTGACTTTTCTTTATCGTACGCGCCCTTTGAAATTTGCCTGAGATATCAAAATGTTGGAAGCATCCCTAAGCCAGTTGGAAAAGCTCGTCAGTGACCTGGTACAGCACAATCAGGAGCTGCAGAACACGAACGCGCAACTCGCCGAAGAGTTGAAACAAGCCCGGGATGACAACGACAGTCTGCAGCTGAGTCTGATGGAGCAGGAAGAGAAGCAAGGCGCGACGGCTGCGCGCATCCAGGCGTTGGTTGATCGTGCCACCAGCGTCAGCGCGGTTGACGCATGATCACTGATCAGGACGGCGCCAAGGTTATTTCGATTCTGGGCAACGACTACACGATCAAGGCACCTGCCGGGCAAGAGCAGACCTTGATGGATGCGGTCTCGATGCTGAAATCGGCGCTGTTCGAAACCAAGCGCAGCTACCCGACGCTGATCGGCGATCGTCTGCTGGTGCTGGCGGCGCTGAACCTGTGCTCCAAGCAGATCGAACTCAAGCAACAACATGCCGAAGCGCTGAGCCGTTACGAAGACAAGATCAGCGCAACGGTTGAGGTGATCGAAAAGGTGATTGCTCAGAACTGAGCCACTGGTTCAGTCCATCCGCAGGCTGCTGAGGTCATGCAGCCTGCCAGTGACGAGCGAGCTATTTTCAGCTCCCCATCACCAAGCGGATGTCCGCAGCCAGCTCCCGCACGCGTGCTTCTTCGGTGTCCCACGAGCACATGAAGCGCGCGCCGCCGTTGCCGATGAAGGTGTAGAAGCGCCAGCCCCTCGCGGTCAGCGCAGCAATGGCCGCCTCCGACAGTTGCAGGAACACGCCGTTGGCCTGCACGGGGAACATCAATTCCACCCCCGGAATATCCCTCACCAGATCCGCCAGCAACTGCGCGCAGCGGTTGGCGTGGCGCGCGTGTTTGAGCCAGGCGTCGTTTTCCAGCAAGCCGACCCAAGGCGCCGACAGAAAGCGCATCTTCGAGGCGAGTTGACCGGCCTGCTTGCAGCGGTAGTCGAAGTCTTCGGCGAGCTTGTGGTTGAAGAACAGGATCGCCTCGCCCACCGCCATGCCGTTCTTGGTGCCACCGAAGCACAGCACATCAACTCCTGCTTTCCAGGTCAGCTCAGCAGGCGAGCAACCGAGGAAGGCGCAGGCGTTGGCAAAGCGAGCGCCGTCCATGTGCAGGTTCAGGCCCAGCTCTTTGCAGGTCTCGCTGATGGCTTTGAGCTCTTCGGGCTGATAGACGCTGCCGACTTCCGTGGCCTGGGTCAGCGTGACTACGCGGGGTTTCGGATAGTGGATGTCGGCGCGTTTGAGCGCGACTTCACGAATGGAATCAGGCGTCAGCTTGCCGTTCTCGCTGCGTGCGGTCAGCAGTTTAGAGCCGTTGGAGAAAAATTCCGGCGCGCCGCATTCATCCGTTTCGACGTGGGCCGTTTCCGAGCAGATGACGCTGTGGTAGCTCTGGCAGAGCGATGACAGCGCCAGGGAGTTGGCCGCGGTGCCGTTGAAGGCGAAAAACACCTCGCAGTCTGTTTCGAACAACTGACGGAATTGATCGGCCGCGCGCGCTGTCCACTGGTCGTCGCCGTAGGCACGCTGGTGCCCGTGGTTGGCTTGTTCCATGGCCGCCCACGCTTCCGGGCAGATTCCCGAATAGTTGTCGCTGGCAAACTGCTGGCTTTGGTCTGACATGGCCGGTTCCCTGTGATCGAAGGCTGCGACTGTAACCAAAGTTGATCGGTTTGGTCATGCATTCTTGCGTCAGAAAATTCAGCCAGACAGCGAAGCAATATGACCGAGACGAAATCAATGACCGCACCCGCGCGTGATCGCGCGCTGGACCTGCTCAAGTGGCTGGCGATGCTGAGCATGGTGATGGATCACCTGCGCTACGTCGGCTGGCACGCCAATTGGCTGTACGTGCCGGGGCGGCTGGCGTTCCCGTGGTTTTGCCTCGCGATTGCCGTCAACGTGGTGCGCAGTGGCCGGCGTGAGGTTGAGCCTTCGGTGAAGTGGAAATACCTGACATGGCTGGCGGTGTTTTCTGTGGTCGCCGAGTTGCCCTACAGGATTTACATGGCCGGGGAGGTCACGACGCTTAATGTGCTGCCGACGCTGGCGCTGGGTTTGCTGGTTGCGCAGGGCGGATTGAGCCGCTCATGGCCGGCGAGGGTCTTGGGTATCGCTGCCCTGGCGATTGGTGTTCTGTTTGGACCGCAATTGATGTTCGGCATGTATGGGGTTTTGCTGCCGCTGGCGTATGTGCTCGTGCTGCGCACCTCTTTATGGCTGGCGATTGTGCCGGGGATCGTCTGTTTATTGAGCAACGAGTGGCCGAAGATTATCGACGGCATGCTGTGGGGCGACCCGATTTCCATCGGTGCGCTGGTGGCCTGTCTGCTGGCGCCGTTGTTGGGATTAGCGATTCTGCGCTGGCGCCCGGCATTCGGTGTGTGGCCGATGCGGCGGTGGGCGTACCTGATTTATCCGGTGCATTTTTTGCTGCTGTTCGGGGTGCGGCAGATCGTCGAATGACGGTGGTGTGGCGGACCTGTACTCAGCATGTGCGCCCTTGGTTTTGCGCCGTGACCTCCGACGCCTTCCCGGCTAAAGCCAGTCCCACTATTTAATCGCGGTGATTCAGTGGGACCGGCTTTAGCCGGGAAAAGGACGGTGTGAACACCATCAGTTCTGCAGTGTGGCGCCTGACCCCTTCCCGGCTAAAGCCAGTCC
>Ga0247730_1001106_pt1 | contig 15884 bp, 13 predicted proteins | sample UWRJL073202C2_FD_180959 | JGI IMG/M metagenome (GOLD analysis project Ga0247730, IMG submission 180959) | Plant litter microbial communities from Arlington Agricultural Research Station in Wisconsin, United States - UWRJ-L073-202C-2 | ecosystem: Environmental > Terrestrial > Plant litter >... | reverse complement strand
AACGGCGACTATCAGGTTGGCGACAACCTGTCCGCGCCTTACGAAGCTCTGATCGACGGCAGCCCTTACACGACCTCGTCGGTTTCGCAGACGCTGACCTACAATACCCTCGACGACCAGACTCAGCCACGCCAGGGCTTCCAGGCCACGGCAACGCAGGAATTTGCCGGTCTCGGCGGCGACTCCGAATTCTACAAGATCTACGGCAAGGCCCGTTATTATCACCTGCTGTCGGACGAGTATGACGTTATCGGTGCGGTCACGGTTGGGGCCGGTCATGTGATGCCGACCAACGGAGATTTGAACGTCTTCGATCAGTTCATGATCGGCGGCAAGCAGATCCGTGGCTTTGAGAACTCCGGTATCGGTCCGCGTATGGGCAATGGCGACCAGCTGGGCGGTACGACCTACTTCACAGCATCGGCCGAAACGACATTCCCAATGCCTGGTATTCCGCAGGATATCGGCCTGCGCGGCTCGTTCTTTGCCGATGCCGGCACGCTGTTCGGCAACGAAGTCGATACGCGCGGCGAATCGGCGAATGGTACAAGCGGCACAGCGATGCGCGCCTCCGTCGGCGTCGGCGTGGTCTGGGCTTCGCCCTTTGGCCCGCTGCGTGTCGACTACGCCATTCCGGTGGTCAAGGAAGACTACGACAAGACGCAGGAGTTCCGGTTCAGCATCGCGAACCAGTTCTGATTGCGGCAGTCCAGAACTGCGGACGACAAACTGTTCTGGAGCCTTAGCTTATGGAATATAACGACTTTTTCCCGCCCCATGATGGCGTGAGCCTGCGCGAGCTGGCCACGCATCTTGGGGCAGAGCTGCTTGATGTCAACGCCGCTGACCGCCTGGTGCGTTCGGTGGCGCCGGTCTACCGTGCCGGCGAGTTTGACGTCTGTTACATTCTCACACGCAAGAACAGGGCTGAACTGGAGACGTGCAAGGCGTCTGCCATTCTCTGCGACGAGTCGATGCGGTCGCTGATTCCGGATCATATTCCCGTGCTTCTGATCGCGACGCCGCATGCGGCTTTTGCTGAGGCCGGCGCATTTCTCCATCCCTCTGCCATGCGGCCCGATGCCGTCGTGTCCGGCAACAGCGGTATTTCTCCCGCAGCTTATGTCGATCCGTCCGCGCGCCTTGAAGACGGGGTGATCGTCGAGCCGATGGCTGTCGTTGGAGCGCGTGCGCAGATTGGTGCCGGCACGCGGATCGGCGCCGGTGCGATCATCGGTGCCGACGTCAAGATCGGCCGTGACTGCACCATTGCCGCCGGTGCCAGCGTCCTTGCCGCACTGCTTGGCAATCACGTCATCATTCATAACGGTGCCCGGATCGGCCAGGACGGCTTCGGCTATGCGCCAGGGCCGCGCGGTATGCTGAAGATCGTGCAGATCGGCCGGGTTATCCTGCAGGACCATGTGGAGATCGGCGCTAACACGACGATCGACCGCGGTACCATGGACGACACGGTGATCGGCGAGGGCAGCAAGATCGATAACCAGGTGCAGATCGGCCATAATGTCCGTGTCGGGCGTCATACGGCGATCGTTGCCAAGGTCGGTATCGCCGGTAGCACGAAAATTGGTGACGGCGTGCAGATTGGCGGCGCTGCTGCAATCAACGGTCATATTTCCATTGGCGACGGCGTGCAGATTGCTGCAATGAGCGGCGTTGTCGGTGATGTTCCGGCCGGCCAGAAATACGGCGGCATCCCGGCGCGTCCGATGAAGTATTTTTTGCGTGATATCGTCGAAATATTGGCGCGGGCCGATGACCGCGCAAAGAAGCCAGGAGTGAAGAATGACTGAGGAAACCAAGGCCAGCCTCGGTACCGCCGATATTCTGGAGATCATGAAGCTTCTCCCGCATCGCTATCCGTTCCTGCTGGTCGACAAGATCATCGAGATCGATGGCGACAATTCAGCGATCGGCATCAAGAATGTCACCGCCAACGAGCCGCATTTCACCGGCCATTTTCCAGATAAGCCGATCATGCCCGGCGTTCTGCTGGTCGAAGGCATGGCGCAGACGGCCGGTGCCATTTGTGCCCGCAAGGATGGCGAAGCCGGCAATCTCGTCTACTTCATGACGATCGACAATGCCCGCTTCCGAAAGCCTGTGGTGCCCGGCGATCAGGTCCGCTATCACGTGACCAAGCAGAAGCAGCGCGGCAATATCTGGAAGTTCCATTGTGACGCCAAGGTTGACGGCGTGCTGGTGGCGGAAGCTGATATCGGTGCGATGATCGTGCGCAAGGAACACGCATGAGCACCATCGCTTCCAGCGCACGCATCCACCCGATGGCTGTGATCGAAGACGGTGCGGTCGTCGGCGAGAACGTCATTGTTGGTCCGTTCTGCCATGTCGGACCGAACGTCGTGCTGCATGAGGGCGTCGAGCTTTTGAGCCACGCCGTCGTCACCGGCCGCACGGTCATCGGCAAGGGCACGAAGATTTTCCCAATGGCGGTGATAGGCGGTGATCCGCAGAGCGTGCATCACGCCGGTGAGGCTACCACGCTGTTCGTCGGCGCCAACTGCGTCATTCGCGAAGGTGTGACGATGAACACCGGCACTGTCGATGGCGGCGGCACGACGGTGATCGGCGACAACAATCTGTTTCTCGCCAATTCGCACGTCGCGCATGACTGCCAGCTTGGCAATAACATCATCCTGTCCAACAATGTGATGCTGGCTGGCCACGTCAAGGTTGCGGACCGTGTGATTCTCGGCGGCGGCTGTGCCGTGCATCAGTTCACCCGGATCGGTCGCCAGGCCTTTGTCGGCGGACTGTCGGCCGTCAGCTACGATCTTATTCCCTACGGCATGTTGAACGGCAATCCGGGCGTGCTCGGCGGTCTCAACGTCGTCGGCATGACCCGTGCCGGTATAGAGCGCGCCGAGATCCACAAAGTGCGCCGCGCCTACAAGCAGATTTTCGAGGGCGAAGGCTCCGCGCGGGTCAACGCGGCTGCGCTGCACGAGGAGTATGCCGACTGCCCGCAGGCGATGGAAATCCTGGATTTCATCGCCGCCGAAAGCGATCGCGCGCTGTCGTCGCCCTATCGCGGCAAGGGCTGAACGTGGCCAACGGAGAGCCGACTACCAAAGGCCGCCTGGCAATCATCGCCGGAAGCGGCCTTTTGCCATTGTATGTCGCCAAGGCTGCGCGCGAAGCCGGCGAAGATCCGTTCATTATCCTGCTCAAGAACGAGGCCGACCACGCCTGGGATGGCTTTGACAAAGCGAGCATCGGTGTCGGCGACATGGCCGGACTGAAGAATACCTTTCGCTCCCAAGGCATCGGTCGGGTGGTCATGTCGGGTGGCGTGTCCCGCAGGCCCGACTGGCGCGAGATCCGTCCGAACCTGCGGTTCCTTCGCAAGATGCCCTATGTGGTGCGCACGCTGCTGTCGGGCGGTGACGACACCGTGCTGAAAATGGTGATCGGCCTGATCGAGGCGCAGGGTTGTCAGGTGATTGGGGCCCAGGAGATCGCACCGGGATTGCTGGCAGCCACGGGCCCACTCGGCAATCAAACACCCTCCGACGAGGACCGGCGCGATATCGTCAAAGCGGCGAAGGCCGCAGAGGCGCTCGGGCGCCTCGATATCGGCCAGGGCGCTGTCAGCGTTGGAGGCCGTATCGTGGCCGTCGAAGGCGTCGAAGGCACGGACCGGATGCTGGAGCGGGTGGCCTCGTTGCGGGCCGAGGGTCGGATTTCGGCGCAGCGCAAGGGCGTGCTGGTGAAACTCTGCAAGCCGCAGCAGGACGTGCGTGCAGACCTGCCTGCAATTGGCCTGTCGACCCTGCGCAATGCGCAGAAGGCGGGCCTTGCCGGAATTGCCGTCGAAGCGGGCCGGGCACTGGTGCTGGAGAAGGACGCCATGCTCGCGGCAGCCGACGAGGCAGGCCTGTTTGTCTGCGGCATAGATCTCGGACTGCCGGGAGACATGATGTGAGCGACGCTGCGCTGAAAGTGGCCGTCATTGCAGGCGAAGTTTCGGGCGACCTGTTGGGCGGCGATTTGATTGCGGCGCTGAAGGCGAAATTTCAGGGGTCGGTCGAGTTGATTGGGGTCGGCGGAGAGTCGCTCGAGCGCCAGGGGCTCGTGCCGCTGTTTGATTTTTCCGAGCTGTCGATCATGGGTCTGACCCAGGTGCTCGTGCGGCTGCCAAACCTGATCCGCCGGATCGGCCAGACGGCCGATGCGATCATTGCCGCCAAGCCGGACGTGCTGATCATTATAGACAGCCCCGATTTCACCCACCGAGTGGCCAGGAAAGTTCGAAAGCAGCTGCCGGACCTGCCGATCGTTGACTACGTTTGCCCCAGTGTCTGGGCGTGGAAGGAGTATCGCGCGCAGGCCATGCTGGCCTATGTCGATCATGTGCTGGCCGTGCTGCCGTTCGAGCCGGCGGTGATGCAGCGTCTTGGCGGACCGGCTACCACCTTTGTTGGTCATCGTCTGACGGCGGATGCTTCGCTGCTGGAAGCCCGTGCGCAGCGTCTGGCGCATCCGCTAGAAAATGGCGGCCAGAAAACCATTCTGCTGCTGCCGGGGTCACGTGGCGCGGAAATTCGCAAGCTGTTGCCGGTGTTCGGCGAGGCGGCGGCGCTGATCGCGTCCCGCGATCCGAACGTCCGGTTTCTGCTGCCGACGGTGCCTCGCCAGGAAGCGCTGGTGCGCGAACTGGTGGCCGGTTGGGCGATCCAGCCGGAAATTTCCGTGGGGCAGGTGGACAAATGGCATGCGTTTGCCCAGGCCGATGCTGCGATGGCGGCGTCCGGTACGGTCATCCTGGAGCTGGCGCTGACCGGAATTCCGGTGGTTTCGGCCTACAAGGCCGACTGGCTGATCACGATGCTCAACAAGCGCATCAAAATCTGGACGGCGGCGCTGCCCAACCTGATCGCCGATTATGTGGTGGTGCCGGAATATATCAACGAGGTCATCCGTCCCGGCGCGCTGGCGCGCTGGGTCGAGCAACTGTCACAGGATACGCCGCCGCGGCGGGCGATGCTGGCCGGGTTCGAACTGGTCTGGCAACGTTTGCGCACGGACATTCCACCGGGCGAACACGGTGCCAAAATCATCCTTGATCTGCTCAACAAAAAACCCGGTCATCGCTGACCGGGTTTTTTTATCATTTGTATCTGGCGTGCTTAACGCTCGGAAACGGCAACGTAGTCGCGCTGCGGTTCGCCGGTGTAGAGCTGGCGCGGACGGCCGATGCGCTGCTGCGGATCTTCGATCATCTCGTTCCACTGGGCGATCCAGCCGACTGTGCGCGCGAGCGCGAACAGAACGGTGAACATTTCCGTGGGGAAGCCAAGCGCACGCAAGGTGATGCCGGAGTAAAAGTCGACGTTCGGGTAGAGCTTCTTCTCGATGAAGTAGGGATCGCTGAGCGCGATTTTCTCGAGCTCGAGCGCCACCTGCATCAGCGGATCGTCGCCATTGCCGGTTTCTTCCAGAACTTCGTACATTGTCTTCTGCATGATTTTGGCGCGCGGGTCGTAGTTTTTATAGACGCGGTGGCCAAAGCCCATCAGGCGGAAGGGATCGTTCTTGTCCTTGGCGCGGGCGATGTATTCCGGAATGCGGTCGACGGTACCGATTTCCTTCAGCATCATCAGGGCCGCCTCGTTGGCGCCGCCGTGGGCCGGACCCCAGAGGCAGGCGATGCCGGCCGCGATGCAGGCGAACGGATTGGCGCCCGAGGAACCAGCCAGACGCACGGTCGAGGTCGAGGCGTTCTGCTCGTGATCGGCGTGCAGGATGAAGATGCGGTCCATGGCGCGGGCCAGAACCGGATTGGCGACGTATTCTTCGCATGGAACGGCAAAGCACATGCGCAGGAAGTTCGAGGCGTAATCCAGGTCGTTCTTCGGATACACGAAGGGCTGGCCGACATGGTATTTGTAGGCCATCGCAGCAAGCGTCGGCATTTTGGCGATCATGCGCAGGCTTGCCACCATGCGCTGGTGCGGATCGGTGATGTCAGTGGAATCGTGATAGAAGGCCGACAGCGCGCCGACGCAGCCGCACATCACGGCCATCGGGTGGGCATCGCGGCGGAAACCGGTGAAGAAGCGGGACATCTGCTCGTGCACCATCGTGTGCATGGTGACGCGATGATCGAAGTCCTTCTTCTGGATGGCGGTCGGCAATTCGCCATAGAGCAGCAGATAGCAGGCTTCGAGGAAATCGCCCTGTTCGGCCAGTTGCTCGATTGGATAGCCGCGGTGCAGCAGGATGCCTTCGTCGCCATCGATATAGGTGATCTTGGATTCGCAAGACGCGGTGGACGTGAAGCCGGGGTCGTAGGTGAAAGAACCGGTGTTCTTGTAAAGGGCACCGATGTCGATGACGCTGGGGCCGATGGTGCCATCCTTGACGGAAAACTCCACTTTTTTGCCGTCCAATGTCAATTCTGCGCTTTTGTCCGTCATGTAATCCTCCAATAAAGGGCGGTATGGCACCTTAAAAGGGCCACAGAAATCAGCGTCCTCGTTAGCTATCTGATCCGAAGGCTGCTGCCAAGGCGTGCCGACTGCAAATTGTGCGCCGCGATATGAATGCGGAGTAAAAACCCATCACACCGCCCAAGGGATACGCATTTTTCGCCTGTAAACGTGCGGAATTGGACAAAATCCCCCCGATCATCACGGTTGCGCGATCAGCGCGGTGGTTGCAAGATGATCGCGCTTATGGCCTTGGGAACGGGCGCGGGCATGGCGAAAACACGTCTGAAAGATCCGGCAACGGCGACGGCCGAACCTGCGTTTTATCCGCGGCCGGTCGGCGGTGATCTGTCGGCATACGGCGCTGCTCCGCCAATGCTCGTCCCACCGCAGAAATCTGTCGATTGGCGGCGTTTTGCGGGCCAGGCCAGGCAAATGCCGGCACGAATAATCAAGGCGGTACCGGGTCTCATCCGCGAGGAGGTCGGCCATGGACACCTGTTTCTGTTCCTGCCGGTCTGCCTTGGCGCCGGTGCCATCCTGTGGTTCAGCCTGCCGAAAGACCCGCCGCTTGGGTCCATCGTTGCCGGCTTTCTGGTTTGTGCCATGGGCGTTATTCTGACGCGTTACAGCAGTCGTGTCTGGCACGTGGGTTTGTCGATCTCGGCCTTGACGCTGGCCGGCATGCTGCTTGCCCATTTCGAAACATGGCGGTACGGCACGGTGATGCTGGACACGCCGGTGACCACCGTGGTCACGGGCAGGGTGGAGCGCCGCGAAGCGGATGGGCAGGGGCGCTGGCGCTATCTCGTGCAACTCGACAGCACCGCCGATCCACAGTTGAAAAGACCGCCGGAGCGGGTGTCGCTGCTGGCCCGCAGGGGCTCCGCCGACATTGAAACCGGCGCCATCATCAGCGGCCGTGCCAGGCTGTCGCCGCCCTCCGGGCCGGCGCTGCCAGGTCTGAATGATTTCGCTTTCTCCGCCTATTTTGACGGGATCGGTGCAATCGGCTATTTTTACGGCGCACCCAAACGACTATCACCGATCGGTGACGCTGACGCAGTCAACGACCGTAAGAACTGGCTGGGCGATCTGGACGCAGCCTTCTATCAGCTGCGCAATGCCGTTGCCGATCGTATCCGCGCCACCGTGCCCGGCGATGCCGGCGCCTTTTCCGCCGCGATCGTCACCGATGAACGCCGGGCGATCTCGCCGGAGACGACCGAGGCCCTCCGGCTGGCCGGACTGGCCCACATCATTGCCATTTCCGGGCTGAACATGGCGCTGGCGGCCGGGATTTTTTTTGTCGGCGTGCGCACCGCCTTCTGCCTGTTTCCCGGTGTCGTGCAGGCCTATCCGGTCAAGAAGATTGCCGCCGCCGGCGCGTTGGTCATGGCCACCGCCTATTACCTGATTTCCGGTTTTGCCGTCTCGGCCGAGCGGGCCTACCTGATGATGGCGATCCTGCTGATCGCGGTGTTCTTCGATCGTCCGTCGATCAGCCTGCGCAATATCGCGCTCTCGGCGATTGCGATACTGGCGCTGTCGCCATCGGAGGTTATGGGGCCGAGTTTCCAGATGTCCTTCTCCGCCACCGTCGCGCTGGTGGCGGGCTATGCGTTCTGGGCCCGGCGCGCCTCCCGCCGCAATTCGACTTTGCCAAAGATGCCGGCGGCATTGGGCACGGTCTGGGCCTTTGTCACCGGCGTCTTTGTCACCTCGTTGATCGGCGGCTTCTCGACGATGATCTTTTCGGTCGAGCATTTTCACAGGATCGCCACCTATGGGCTGGCGGCCAATCTCGCGGCCATGCCGTTGATCAGCTTCGTGGTGATGCCGGCGGCGCTGGTCGGCATGTTGCTAATGCCGTTCGGTCTGGATGCGCCGTTCCTGCATGCGATTGGCTGGGGACTGGAGGGGGTGATCGCAATTGCAAAAATTGTCGCCTCCTGGGGCGGCGACGTGCCGGTTGGCCGGCAACCCTGGTGGTTCCTGGGGGCCTCGTCAGCCGGCTTTTTGGCACTGACACTGTTACGGTCGCGGTTGCGACTGCTGGGGGCAGGAGTGATGGCGCTGTCGCTGGTTTTTGCTTCCCTGTATCCGGAACGGCGAGACGCCGATCTTCTGGTGGCGGAAGATGGGCAGCTCGTGGCCCTAGTTGATCACCGCCTGGTGACATCCAATCGCGTTCGCCCGCCGGATTTTATATATAACCAGTGGCGCCGCGCCTTGCTGTTGCCGGAACACCAAGGGCCAGTTTTGTTGCCGGACCCAAATGTCGTGCCGAAGGACAAGGACGGCAGACGTCTGATGCTGACCAAGGGGCAGATCGATGCCGCAGAGACGCGGATGCGCGAGGTTTTGAACAGCGGTGTGGACGACCAATTTTCCTGTGTGAAATCATCCTGGTGCATCGTCCGCTCGTCCCGCGGGCCGGTTATTGCAACAGTGGAAAATCCAGCCTATGTGGGCCCGGCCTGCGATTTCGCCGCTATCGTCATCGTTGCCCGACGTCTCGGCTATGATACCTGCCGCAGCGGCGCGCTGCTGATCACCAGCGAAACGCTGCGGCGCACCGGTGCATTGGAATTTGATTTCGGGGAGCGCTCCGCTGCGTCATCGATAACGGTGCGGGCCGCCATGGTCGGCAGCGACAGACCCTGGAATCGGCACCGTCGCTATGACTGGCGCAGCGGCGGTGAAACAGACGGTATTCCAGACGCGCTTCTGGAAAAGATCAGTGGTAACGGCGGATAAGACCAACCAGCTTTCCCTGGACCTTAACCCGGTCCGGCGGAAAAATGCGGGTCTCATAGGCCGGATTGGCGGCTTCAAGAGCGATCGAAGCACCACGCCGACGGAAACGTTTTAGAGTGGCTTCCTCATCGTCGACCAAGGCAACGACGATATCGCCCGGGCTGGCGCTGCTGGTGTTGCGAATAATTACCGTATCGCCGTCATGGATACCGGCATCGATCATCGAGTCGCCTTTGACCTCGAGTGCGTAATGCTCGCCCGAGCCAAGCATTTCGGCCGGCACGATGATGTCGTGGGTATTGTTCTGGATCGCCGAGATCGGCACGCCGGCAGCAATTCGGCCCATCACCGGGATTGGCACGGAATGCGCCACCGGATCCTGGGCAGGTTTTGCGGGAGCGGGCGTGCTGGCCACCAGTTGTGGCTTGCTGAGACCACCTTCGACCACGCTTGGCGAAAAACCGCGGCGCTGCAGCCCAGGATTATAGGACTCCGGCAGCTTGATCACTTCCAGCGCTCTGGCCCGATTGGGCAGGCGGCGGATAAAGCCGCGCTCTTCCAGAGCCGTGATCAGCCGGTGGATGCCCGACTTCGAGGCAAGATCCAGCGCATCCTTCATTTCGTCGAAGGACGGCGGTACGCCCGATTCCTTCATCCGTTCGTGGATGAACATCAACAGTTCTTGTTGTTTGCGCGTAAGCATGAAGGGGCCCCTCGAGTCGTGAAACAAATACAGAACGGACACTATATGTTCCATATGTGTTCTGCAAGAGCCAGGGACCGTCGCAGTTGTGATTTCGATGGATCAAAGCGGCGATACGCGCCCAGTTAGTCTACTTCTCTTGCCTCCTTTCGCCGAAGGAGTCATGCCAGTCGGCGCTGACTGCAACGAGGAGGGTCCAATGAGATCCGTAAGTCACAAATGCCGTGCCATTGACCATGTGGTTCTCCCGGCATCCAACCTTGGCATAGCCCGCGAAAGACTGTCGATGCTCGGCTTTACCGTTGCTGCCGATGCGCGCCATCCGTTCGGGACAGAAAATGCCTGCGTGTTTTTTACCGACAAGACCTATCTCGAGCCGCTGGGCGTCGCCAGCCAGGAGGATTGCGAGATGGCGGCGCAAGACGGCAATATCTTTGTGGCAAAAGATCAGGCGTTTCGTGCTCGGCGCGGGCAGGACGGGTTCTCCGGGATCGCGGTTTCCAGTGGCAACGCGGCTGCGGATCATAGGCGCTTTGTCGATGCAAATCTGTCGGCCGGCAAAATGCTGCAGTTTTCGCGGCCTGTCACCCTGCCGGACGGCACGACGACCACGGCCGGCTTCGCGTTGGCCTTTGCTGCCGACTCCGCTGCACCGGACCTTCTGTTGTTTGCCGTCGAGCGGGTCAACCCGCTGCCGGCCGATCGCGGCAGTCTGGAGCGACATGCCAACGGCGTCATCGGAATTTCGGAGTTGATTCTGTCGGCCGAGCACCCGCAAAATTTTACACAGTTTTTCCTGACCGTCTTCGATGCAGGTGATATGGGTTCGGGCGAAGACGGTCTAAGCTTTGACGCTGCCAACGCACGGATCAGCATAAGCACTCCGCAGCAGGTTTCCGCATTGCTTGGCACAGCGTCACCGCTTGGTGACAATGACCTGCTAGCCCGCGCTATTATCTTCCGGGTGTCGGATCTTTCCGTGACAGCGGCGGTTCTCGCTGCTAATGGCATCGCAACCGTCCGGAATGATCACCATATTCTGGTTTCCGAGGCGCCGGGACAAGGCGCCGTATTCCTGTTCGAGGAGCGACCATGAGCACCACAAATTCGCGCGTTACCGCCGGCGACGGCAGCGCAAAGGTCCTGTTTTCCAATGACACCAAGCTGACGCTGATCGCCGGTCCCTGCCAGATGGAAAGCCGCGAACACGCCTTCATGGTCGCCGGCGTGATGAAGGAACTGTGCGACAAGCTCGGCATCGGGCTGGTCTACAAATCCTCGTTCGACAAGGCCAACCGTACCTCGCTGTCTGCCCAGCGCGGCATCGGCATCGACACGGCGCTCGAAGTGTTTGCAGACCTGAAGAAGGAATACGGCTTTCCGGTTCTGACCGACATCCACAATGAAGAACAGTGCGCACTGGTGGCGCCTGTGGTCGATATCCTGCAGATTCCGGCCTTTTTGTCGCGCCAGACCGATCTTCTGGTTGCCGCCGCAAAAACAGGCCGCGTCATCAACGTCAAAAAAGGCCAGTTTCTGGCCCCCTGGGACATGAAGAATGTTCTGGCCAAGCTGAACGACAGTGGCAATCCCAACATTTTGCTGTGCGAACGCGGCGCCTCCTTCGGCTACAACACGCTGGTCTCCGACATGCGTTCGCTGCCGATCATGGCATCGCTCGGCGCACCGGTGATCTTTGATGCGACTCACTCGGTGCAGCAGCCGGGCGGGCAGGGCGGTTCTTCGGGCGGCCAGCGCGAATTCGTCGAAACCTTGGCCCGCGCGGCTGTGGCGGTCGGTGTTGCCGGTGTGTTTATCGAAACCCACGAAGACCCCAACAATGCGCCGTCCGATGGCCCCAACATGGTCAATCTAAAGGACATGCCGCGGCTGCTGGAAAAGCTGCTGGCCTTCGACGCCGTCGCAAAAGCGGCCTGATTTCGCGCTTCATTGCGGAAATCGACGCCATTGTAATTTTTGTGTCATTGATTATGAAACATGGTCAGTGACAGATCCTTTCTGTAAAAAAACCACCGAATCAGGGATGAGACCATGACCTCCATTACCGACATCATCGCCCGCGAAATTCTCGACAGCCGCGGCAACCCGACCGTCGAAGTCGATGTCTATCTCGAAGACGGCAGCATGGGCCGCGCTGCCGTTCCGTCGGGCGCCTCCACCGGCGCCCACGAAGCGGTCGAACTGCGCGACGGCGGCAGCCGTTATGGCGGCAAGGGCGTCGAAAAGGCGGTCGAAGCTGTTGAAACCGAGATCTTTGATGCGATCGGCGGCCTGGAAGCTGAAAACCAGATTCAGATCGACGAGATCATGTGCGAACTCGACGGCACGCCGAACAAGTCGCGCCTCGGCGCCAACGCCATTCTCGGCGTTTCGCTCGCCGTTGCCAAGGCCGCTGCCGAAGCGTCTGGCCTGCCGCTCTACCGTTACGTCGGCGGCGCCCGTGCGCATCTGCTGCCGGTGCCGATGATGAACATCATCAATGGTGGCGCCCATGCCGACAACCCGATCGATTTCCAGGAATTTATGATTCTCCCGGTTGGCGCTGACAGCATTGCCGATGCCGTGCGCATGGGTTCTGAAGTTTTTCACGTGCTGCGCAAGGAACTGGCGGCCCAGGGCCACAACACCAATGTCGGCGACGAAGGCGGTTTCGCACCGGGCCTGAAAAGCGCCCCTGAAGCCCTGGACTTCATCATGAAGTCGATCGAAAAGGCCGGCTACCGTCCGGGCGAAGACATGTATCTGGGCCTCGACTGCGCCTCGACCGAATTCTTCAAGGACGGCAAGTATGTGATGGAAGGCGAAGGCCGCACGCTGGAACCCGGCGCCATGGCCGAATACCTGGCGGAACTCGCCGGCAAATACCCGATCGCCTCGATCGAGGACGGCATGGCCGAAGACGACTGGGAAGGCTGGAAGACGCTGACCGACCTGATCGGCAACACCTGCCAGCTGATCGGCGACGACCTGTTCGTCACTAACTCCGCACGCCTGCGCGACGGCATCCAGATGGGCGTCGCCAACTCGATCCTCGTCAAGGTCAACCAGATCGGCACGCTGTCGGAAACGCTCGACGCCGTTGAAACAGCGCACAAGGCCGGCTACACCGCCGTCATGTCGCACCGCTCGGGCGAGACCGAGGATTATACGATCGCCGACCTGGCGGTTGCCACAAACTGCGGCCAGATCAAGACCGGCTCGCTGTCGCGCTCCGACCGTCTGGCGAAATACAACCAGCTGATCCGCATCGAAGAGGGTCTTGGTCCGCAGGCCCGTTACGCCGGGATGTCGATTCTGCGCGGCTGATTTTTCTTCAAGCCCGATATTTTGAAGCCCGCGCCAAAACAAGTTAGGCGCGGGCTTTTTTATGCGCAGGGTAGACGCGGCTGACTGGTTTGAGATGCCCTGGAAATCGGGTATGGTCGCCCGATGGATACCGCAACGAAAAGCAAAGCGATCTGGCGGGCGCTGACTACGGTCAACGCGCCGCTGCCCATTCATATCGATGCCGACACGCTTCTTGCCTGCTTGCATCTTGCCAACTGGGAACGCCAATGGCGTCCGCATGTCCGTGCATTTTTCCGGGAGGCAGGACTGGAAGTCATCATGGATATGGTTGTGGAAGGTGCCGTTTCGTTTGATAGTCTGTCGAAGGCAATTTCGTTCTGGGATGCCGATGGGGACACTGAAAATGCGCGATGGATCCGGGAAATGGCTGCCATCCCAATGGCAGAAGCTGATGGGTCTGACGTTGCAAGCCGTCGACTCGGTCACCGCACTTAACGGACCATCTCCGGTTTGGACTTTCGGCGGTGGCACGGCCCTTGCCATCGATCTCGAGCATCGCGTCAGCTATGACATCGACGCTTTCATGGATTCTGCCCGGATCATCCAGCAGCTTGTTCCGGTCAACAACAGCGTGACACGCAGCATTTGCTGGAATCCTGAAACCGAACGCGCGGATTATCAATATCCGGGGCACTACCTGAAACTGAATATTGCCGGTGCTGGTGAGATCGATTTTCTCAGTGCGTCTCCCTTGCTCACCGACGCCACACTTCCATTCGCTTTTGCAGGCCGGACCATCAGCCGTGAACGTCCCTCTGAAATCCTGGCCAAAAAGATCTATTACCGCGGCTCGACCTTCAAAGCTCGCGACGTGTTCGACCTTGCAGGTACATATCTTGCCATGAGGTCCGAGCTTGTCACTGCTGCGGCATCGCCTTTCCTGACATCGGAGATCTACGGGCGAGTTCGCTTGCGCATCCAGTCGCGCATTGCAGCGTTCCAAAGCGAAATGCGTGAAGAGATCAACCCTACGGAAACCGGCCAAGACTATATCGGGAATGCATGCAGTCTGGCCCTTGAGGCGCTCGACCTGATGGAGGGCTGGCAATTTCGTACCGATGCCTGACGGGCTTTTTTGCGTCTCGGCGATTAAGGTCAACGGATGGTTAAGCTATCGCCGCTAGTCTGACATCCAGTATCGCGTGTCAGGGCATAGCTTATGTGGACCAAGCATCACAAGCAGAGAAAATTCGGCCGATTGGTCCTTCCAGCCATCACCGTCGCATTTCTCTCCTATTTCGGCTATCATTCCGTCAACGGCGACCTTGGTCTCAAGGCGACGGAGGAATTCGAGCGTCAGCGTTTTGCCCGGCAGGGCGAACTCGACGTGCTCGTGGCCAAGCGCACCAATCTCGAACGCCAGGTGCAGCTGCTCAGCGACGGTTCGCTCGAGAAAGACATGTTGGACGAAATGGCGCGCTACCAGCTCAATGTCTCGCGCAGCGATGAAATCGTGATTTTCAACAACAATCTCTGATTAACCTAATTCCAGTTAATCGACGTTTTCCCAATATTTTCATGTGCTTGCAGGGCAGGTAAGCCATGCAAATATAGCATTGCTGTGGCATCCATTCTTCAATATGGTGCGCCCAGCAAAAAGCATCCATCGACAATCAGGGAGGATTAAATGGCACCGCGAAACTCCGCGACCATTGCCGGCCGCAAACCATCGGCAAAGCCCGCCAACGACTTCTCCGGGAGCAATATCGCCGAATTCGACAAGGCCGCGGAACTCAAGGCCTACCGCGAAATGCTGCTGATTCGGCGTTTCGAGGAAAAGGCCGGCCAGCTTTACGGCATGGGTTTCATCGGCGGCTTCTGTCACCTCTATATCGGCCAGGAAGCTGTCGTCGTCGGCATGCAGATGGCGCTGAAGGAAGGCGACCAGGTCATTACTGGTTACCGTGACCACGGCCATATGCTGGCTTGCGGCATGGAAGCCCGCGGCGTCATGGCCGAGCTTACCGGACGCGCCAGCGGCTATTCGCGCGGCAAGGGCGGCTCGATGCACATGTTCTCCAAGGAAAAGAATTTTTACGGCGGCCACGGCATCGTTGGCGGCCAGGTCTCGCTCGGCACCGGTCTGGCGTTTGCCAATGCCTATCGCGGCAATGACAATGTCAGCCTTGCCTATTTCGGCGATGGCGCTGCCAACCAGGGCCAGGTCTACGAGAGCTTTAACATGGCAGCGCTCTGGAAGCTGCCGGTGATCTACATCATCGAGAACAACCGTTACGCCATGGGCACTTCGGTTGCCCGCGCGTCTGCCGGCACCGATTTCTCCAAGCGCGGCATCGCGCTTGGCATCCCCGGCATCCAGGTCGACGGCATGGATGTGCGCGCCGTCAAGGCTGCGGCGGACCAGGCGGTCGAACATTGCCGTTCCGGCAAGGGCCCGATCATTCTGGAAATGGAAACCTACCGCTACCGCGGCCATTCCATGTCCGACCCGGCCAAATACCGCTCGAAGGATGAAGTGCAGAAGATGCGCTCGGAGCAGGATCCGATCGAGCAGGTAAAAATCCGCCTGCTGGAAAAGAGCTGGGCCACCGAAGACGACCTGAAGGCGATCGACAAGG
>Ga0247730_1001105_pt1 | contig 15911 bp, 13 predicted proteins | sample UWRJL073202C2_FD_180959 | JGI IMG/M metagenome (GOLD analysis project Ga0247730, IMG submission 180959) | Plant litter microbial communities from Arlington Agricultural Research Station in Wisconsin, United States - UWRJ-L073-202C-2 | ecosystem: Environmental > Terrestrial > Plant litter >... | reverse complement strand
AGATGCTGCGCCGTCGTGGCAAGCCGGTGGTGCTGGTGGCTAACAAGTCGGAAGCCAAGGGCTCGGACGGCGGTTTCTATGACGCCTATACGCTCGGTCTCGGCGAACCGGTTCCGATCTCGGCCGAACACGGCCAGGGCATGATCGATCTGCGCGATGCCATCGTCGAGGCGATCGGCGGCGAAGCGGTGGCCTTCCCGGAAGAGATCGAAGAGCCGGAAACCGACGTCGACATCCGCTGGACCGAGGAAGAGGAAGAAGACGAGAATTTCGAGCCCGCCTATGACGACACCAAGCCATTGCGCGTGGCCATCATCGGCCGCCCGAATGCCGGCAAGTCGACGCTGATCAACCGCTTTCTCGGCGAAGACCGGCTGCTGACCGGCCCCGAGGCCGGCATCACCCGCGACAGCATTTCCGTCAACTGGGACTGGCGCGGCCGGACAATCAAAATGTTCGACACCGCCGGCATGCGCAAGAAGGCGCGCGTCCAGGAAAAGCTGGAAAAGCTGTCGGTGGCCGATGCATTGCGCTCGATCCGCTTTGCCGAAACCGTGGTGATCGTGTTCGATGCCACCATCCCGTTCGAAAAGCAGGATCTGCAGCTGGTCGACCTGGTGATGCGCGAAGGCCGCGCTGCGGTGATCGCCTTCAACAAGTGGGACCTGATCGAGGACCGCCAGGCGGTTCTGGCCGATCTGCGCGAAAAGACCGAGCGGCTGCTGCCGCAGGCCCGTGGCATCCGCGCCGTTACCATTGCCGGCCAGACCGGCGAGGGGCTCGACCGGCTGATGCAGTCGATCGTCGATACCGACATGGTCTGGAACAAGCGCATCGCCACCGCCAAGCTCAACCGCTGGCTCGGCACGCAGCAGATCCAGCATCCGCCACCCGCCGTGTCCGGCCGTCGCCTGAAGCTGAAATACATGACCCAGGTCAAGGCCCGTCCGCCGGCCTTCATGATTTCGTGCACGCGACCGGAAGCGCTGCCGGAATCCTATGTGCGATTCCTCACCAACGGTCTGCGTGTCGATTTCAACATGCCCGGCGTGCCGATCCGCATCCACTTCAAGGCTTCGGACAATCCGTTCGAAAACCGCAAGAAGCGCAAAATCCACTAGGTCCGTGCGGCCCGTGGCGCGGGAGCTGGAAGCAGCGCCCGCGGGCTGCGGCTATTGGCAATCCTGACATTCGATACGAACTGGCGTGTGGCCGCCTCCCAGGAGAAGGTCAGTGCCAGTTTTCGTGCGTCCGCACGCGAGCAGGTGAGCGCTGCGAGGCAGGCGGCGCGTAGGTCGGCGTCGAGCGCGCCGGCATTGGAATGCTCGTCGATGATGTCGATGGGCCCGGTCACCGGATAGGCCGCCACCGGTACGCCGCAGGCCATTGCTTCCAGAATGGTATTGCCGAACGTGTCGGTTTTTGATGGGAAGACGAAGACGTCAGCCTGCGCATAGGCGCGCGCCAATTCCTCGCCGATCTTCATGCCGGTAAACAACACGTCGGGATATTGCTTTTGCAGTTCGGCCCGGGCGGGACCGTCGCCAACCACCACTTTTGAGCCGGGCAGATCAAGCGCGAGGAAGGCGGGAAGGTTCTTTTCGATCGCCACGCGGCCGACGGTCATGAAGATCGGCCGAGGCAGGTCGAACGGCATCGCTTCCTGCGGCATCGGCTGAAACAGCTTTGCGTCAATACCGCGGCTCCACGGCAGCAGGTTTTTCAGGCCCAGCTTGGAGAGTTCGCGTTCGAGGCTGACGGTCGCCACCATGCAGCCGCTACCGGCATTGTGGAACCAGCGTGCGAAACCCTGCAGCCAGCGTAGCGGCACGGGCATGCGGGCGGCGACATATTCGGGAAAGCGGGTGTGATAGCTGGTCGAGAACGGCATATTGTTGTTCAGGCACCAGCGCCTCGCGATCAGCCCGAGCGGGCCTTCGGTGGCAATGTGGACGCAGGATGGCTGGCCCTTTTCGATGGCGGCCGCCACATGCGAATAGAGCGCCAGCGACAGGCGTATTTCCGGATAGGTCGGGCAGGGAATGCTGTTGAAATCGAGCGGCGTTACCATCGACACGTTGACGCCCATGGCCTCGAGTTCGCGATTGGTGTTCTCGATCGAGCGCACCACGCCGTTGACCTGCGGATGCCAGGCGTCGGTGACGATGGTCAGTCTGTCCATAAGCCCACCCCAGAGTGCACGGCAACGGCTGATTCGTGGGTCGCGTTGCAACGCAACTATGAAAGGGCACTGTTACAGACTGATGTCAGGGCGGGGATGGGCCCACCCTCGATGTCGCCCCCGTGGGCCATCCGGCATGTCAGGCGGCCCGGGCCGCCTCGCCGAGATCAACCAGCGCCCCATGCGCGCCGATGACGCGGGCGGCGATGCCGGCGGCAAAGGCGGCGGCGCCCTCAGCATTGCGGGTGACGAGATAGCGGCTGAGGAAGGCGCCGTTGAAACTGTCGCCAGCGCTGGTGGTGTCGATCACCTGGGCGTTGGCCACGGCCGGGACATGCATGGCCGGCCCGCCAAAGCTCAATGTGGCGCCGTCGGGGCCGTTCTTGACCAGCACCTTTTCGGCGCCCAGGCCGTGATAGCGGGCAATCGTGTCGGCGATCGAGGCATCGCCGAAATGGGTCGCTTCGTCATCGTAGCTCGGCAGCACCAGATCGGCAGCGGCCGCGCCGGCGCTGATGGTGGCCAGCATATGGTCGCGGTCGGTCCAGAGGCGGGGGCGGATATTGGGGTCGAACACCACCAGCCGGCCGGCATGTTTGGCCCGGCGCAGTTCGGCCAGCAGCGTATCAACGGCGCCGGCATCGAGGATCGCCAGCGTGATGCCGGAGAAATACAGCACATCCGACTGCTCGATCGCCCGGCGAAGGTGGTCGGCATCGGCCGCCAGCTGGCGGGCCGCCGAGGTTTCGCGCCAGTAGCTGAACGTACGCTCGCCGTTGTTGAGATTGATCAGATAGAGGCCGGCGGCCTTGCCGGGGATGCGGCGGATGAGGTTGGTGCCGATACCATGGGTTTCGAAGAATTCCAGCATTTCGGACGAGAGCGGATCGTCGCCGACGGCGCTGAAATAATCGACCGACCAGTCGGCTGGCATGCAGGCGCGCGCATACCAGGCGGTGTTCAGCGTGTCGCCGGCAAAGCCCTTGCGCAGCAGGCCGTCGCCGGCTTGCGACAGTTCCACCATGCACTCGCCGATCGAAAGTAAACGTCCGCCCAACTTCAAACTCCCCCTTTTGAAAATGTCATACCGGAGATACGCGCTCGCAACGCTTTGGGCAAGGTAATGCCGTGACGATCGGCCCGTTGCGCGGCATCTGCCTTGGCTTGTCCGGGAATATGGACACCCAGTTGTTCCAGACTTTCGAGATGCCGGTCGAGGCGGTGGGCAAAATCCGGATCGAGCAGGCTCGGCGAGATGGCGATGATCAGCAGCCCGGCGCCCGGCGAGCGGTTGCCGGTCCTGAAGTCGGGTGCGTCGGTCGCCCAGTTTGCAGTGGTGAGGCCGGCGGCCAGCACCTCCACCATCAGGGCAATATTGGCGCCGCGGCGACCACCGAAGGTCAGCAGGGCGCCGGCCATGGCGCGGGTCGGGTCGGTGGTCGGTTTTCCGTCGGCGTCGATTGCCCAGCCCTCTGGAATGGTTTCGCCCTTCTCGGCTGCCTCGCGCAGGTTGACGAAGGCGGTGGCGCTGGAGGCCTGGTCGATCAGCAGCGGCGGACCGTTGGCGCGGGGTGCTGCGAAGGCGAGGGGATTGGTGCAGTAGACGGGTTTTGCGGCACCCGGCGGTGCCATCAGCGCCGGGCCGCTGGTGGCGGCCAGGGCGACGAAGCTGGCCTCAGCCAGGCGCAGGGCATAATCGCCGAGTTCACCGGTGGTAAAGCTGTTGCTCATCGACATGAGGGCTATGCCATAGGCGCCCACGCGGCCGCAAAAATCGTCAAAAACCCGGTCGAAGCCAAGCTGCGCAACGCCGCCAACCGCATCGATGCAAATGAGGGCGGGTGCCGGCGAGGTGATGACCGGCTCCGCAAAACCGTCGATCCGGCCATCGATCAGTCCCCCGAGATAATCCGGCAGATGGGCAAAGCCGAGATTGCGCAAACCGCGGCTTTCCGAGGCGATGGTGGCGCGCGCCAGGGAGCGCGCCATTGCCTCGCTACCACCTGCCGCCACGATCGCATCGCGCGCCAAAACATCGGCTTCCTCCCGATCGATTGTCTCCGCCTCATCCATGCCCTCGACATCCCATCTCGCCGGCTCCATCCCCATGCCAGCCTGCATTAAGCGAATCAAAATCGTTCCCCGCAAGAGATTTTCATTTGAACCCATTGCGCTTTCGGGTCTTTTACTGGTTTCTTGAAGACCGCGACCACCCGACACCATCAGAGCAGGAAGCCCCGCCTTATGCCGCAGTCCAGCCTCAGCATTCCGACGACGACAAAATCCAGCAGCAACTGGTGGCGGGGGGCGGTGATCTACCAAGTCTATCCGCGCTCGTTCCAGGACACCAATGGCGACGGACTGGGCGATATCCCGGGGATCACGCAGCGGCTGCCGCATATCGCCTCGCTCGGGGTAGACGCCATCTGGCTGTCGCCTTTCTTCACCTCGCCGATGGCCGACATGGGCTATGACGTGTCGAACTATTGCGACGTCGATCCGATCTTCGGGACGCTGGCTGATTTCGACGAGATGATGGTCGAGGCGCATCGGCTGGGGTTGAAAGTGATCATCGACCAGGTGATCTCGCACACTTCTGACCAGCATCCCTGGTTCCTGGAAAGCCGCTCCAGCCGCACCAATCCGAAACATGACTGGTATGTCTGGGCCGATTCCAAGCCGGACGGCACCGCACCGACCAACTGGCTGTCGATTTTCGGCGGTCCGGGCTGGGAGTGGGACGGGGTGCGCATGCAGTATTACATGCACAACTTTCTGATCAGCCAGCCGGATCTCAACTTCCACAATCCCGATGTTCAGGACGCGCTGCTCGACACGGTGAAATTCTGGCTCGAGCGCGGCGTCGATGGTTTTCGGCTCGATACGGTCAACTATTACTTCCACGACCAGCAACTGCGCGCCAACCCGCCGATGATTTACGACGAGGCGACGGCCGGGCTGGAATCGGCGACCAATCCCTATTCGATGCAGAACCATCTGTATGACAAGACGCAGCCCGAAAACCTGGTGTTCCTGCAGCGCCTGCGTGCTCTTCTCGACAGCTACGACGATCGCGCCACGGTCGGCGAGGTCGGTGACGGGCCGCGCTCGCTGCAGACGCTGGCGCAATATACCGCCGGCGGCGACAAGCTGCACATGTGCTACACCTTCGACCTCCTCGGACCGGCGTTCTCGGCCGCCTATATCCGCCGCGTGTTTACCGATCTCGACAAGGCCGTCACCGATGGCTGGGTGTGCTGGGCGTTTTCCAACCATGACGTCATCCGGCATGTGACCCGGTTTGCCCTTAACGACGCGGAAAAGCCGCGGGTGGCGAAACTGTCGATGACGCTTCTGGCCAGCCTGCGCGGCTCGATCTGCCTGTATCAGGGCGAGGAGTTGGGCCTGTCGGAGGCGGAGCTTGCCTTCCATGAGCTGCGCGATCCCTACGGCATCCGCTTCTGGCCGGCCTTCAAGGGCCGCGACGGGTGCCGCACGCCGATGGTCTGGGACCAGGCGCTGCCGCATGCGGGCTTCAGCACGGCGACGCCTTGGCTGCCGGTCCCGGCCGAGCAGTCGGTGCTATCGACCAATCTGCAGGAAGCCCATCCGGCTTCGGTGCTCAACCACTACCGGGAGGCGCTGGCCTTCCGCAAGCGGCACGACGTGCTGCTGGATGGCGACTTGGCATTTGTCGACACCAATCTGGATGTGCTGGCTTTCGTGCGCGAAAAGAACGGTGAAAAGCTGCTGTTCGTGTTCAATCTGACACGACAGCCGGTGGTGTTTCCGCTGGGCGCGCTGACGGTGTCGGAAACCCTGCCGCTGCAGGGGTTTTCGGCTGCGCTGGGCGAGACCGGGGTCAAGCTCGACGGGCTGGATGCGTATTGCGGCCGATTGGCCGGTTAGGCGGCGGGCCGGGTGCGGGTGCGATCGCCCTGTCCGGCCAGAAGCCCGGCAATGGAAATGTCCTCGTCGAGATCGGGCCAGTGCAGGCCTCCGGGGCTGATCTCGACGTTTAGGCGATCGGCTTCCTGTGCCAGCAGCAGGCGCGGGAACCAGGCGAGCGGCACACCGAGGGTTCGGCCGTCATCGAGCGATAGCCACATATTGTCATCGTCGAAGCGGACATCAGTTGCTGAAATAGTCATGCCATGCTCTCCGGATAACAAAACGGTTGTCGATCACGTGCTTTAAAATAGCAGAAAGCTCGTGGCTTTTGAAGCCGATGTTCTCGGCTATACCGATTGTCGGTTCTAACCATATCTTTGCTTTTGCGTGACCCGCGCGGACATGGATGTGCAATGGTTCGCGCGGGGTGCCTTCATTCGGATAGAAAAAATCTTAGATTTTTAACTCTGAATATTTCGGGCATTGAGTGCTCCATGGGTCGTTTGGACCCGTCGATTGTCGGCGACTTTGGAATGCGTTCAGTGCGAAGACTTGTTTGCTGAAAAAACCCCTACGGAATAGTTGGAATCTATCTCATGTCGTCGTTCAGTGCGTATGCACCGATCATATCGGACCATTCGCCAACTATCAGCCGATGAGCATGAACCGGTCCACATCCACCAGCCCCTTGTCGGAAATTTTTAAGTGCGGGATCACCGGCAGAGGCAAAAAGGCGAGCTGCAGAAACGGTTCCTGCAATGTGGCGCCGAGCGCAAACGCCGCCTGGCGCAGGTCGTGCAACGTGTCGCGGACGCTCTCGTAGGGTTCGAGGCTCATCAGGCCGGCGACGGGCAGGGCGATTTCGCCGGTGACCTTGCCCTCCTCGACGACGACGAAGCCGCCCTTGATTTCCGAGAGCCGCGCCACGGCCAGCGCCATGTCGTCCTCGCTGACGCCGACGACGCAGATATTGTGGCTGTCATGGCCGACGGTCGAGGCGATCGCGCCCTTCTTCAGGCCAAAACCCTGGACGAAACCGTTGGCATGGTTGCCATTCTTGCCGTGGCGCTCGATCACCGCGACCTTGATGATGTCGCGCGACAGATCGAGGCCGGTCTGGTTGCCGATCGAGGGCAGGCGAAAGCGGCGGTGCTCGGTGATGATTTTGCCGGGGAGCACGCCGATCACCGAAGTTTCGCCTTCCGTGACGGGCACGCCGAAATCGGCGGCAGCGACCGGGCGGGCCCGGACGCTGTCGAGGCCGACGGGCGCCACCGGTTTGCGGGTTGCGAACAATTCCGGGGTGACCAGACGGCCGGCCGAAAACACCATTTCGGCCTTGCAGTTTTCCAGGCTGTCCACCACCACCAGGTCGGCGCGCCAGCCCGGGGCAACGAGGCCGCGGTCGCTGAGGCCGAAGGCGCGAGCGCCGGAAATCGAGGCGGCGCGGTAGACGGCGATCGGCTCCACGCCATGGGCGATGGCGGTGCGGATCATGTAGTCGAGATGGCCTTCCTCGGCGATGTCGAGCGGATTGCGGTCGTCGGTGCACAATGCCAAGAAGGGCGACAGGCGCTCGGTGAGGATCGGCAGCAGAGCATGCAGATCTTTTGAGACCGAGCCTTCGCGCACCAGAATGTGCATGCCCTTGCGGATCTTTTCCATTGCCTCTTTTGCGGTGGTGCATTCGTGCTCGGTGCGGATGCCGGCCGACAAGTAGCCGTTGAGGTCGCGGCCGGAGAGCAGCGGCGCATGGCCATCGATATGGCCGCCCTCGAAGGCTTCGAGCTTGGCCATGCAGATCGGATCCTTGTGGATCACGCCCGGAAAATTCATGAATTCGGCCAGTCCGATCACCTTCGGATGGCTGCGGAATGGCAGCAACCGCTCGATCGGCAGGTCGGCGCCCGACGTTTCCAGATGCGTCGCCGGCACGCAGGAAGAGAGCTGGACGCGGATGTCCATGATCGTCTCCAGCGACGAGTCGAGAAAGAACTGGATGCCCTCGGTGCCGAGCACGTTGGCGATCTCGTGCGGATCGCAGATCGCCGTTGTGACGCCGTAGGGCAGCACGCAGCGGTCGAATTCGTGTGGCGTGACGAGCGAGGACTCGATGTGCAGATGCGTGTCGATAAAGCCCGGCACGATAATCCGGCCGGTCACGTCGATCACCTCCACACCGTCATAGACCGCGCCGGTGCCGACAATGCGGTCCCCACAGATGGCGATGTCCGACAGCACCAGCTCGCCGGTTACCAGGTCGAAAAACCGGCCGCCTTTCAAGACGATATCGGCTGGAATACGTCCGGTTCCCTGATCGATGCGGTTTTCGAGATGGCTGGTCATGGCTGGCTTTCTGCAAATCGGCGGTTGGTGCTGACATTAGCCTGTCCGGCGCCTTCAGAGGAGTGAAATCTTGCGCCGAGAATGTCTGCGCCGGGAGGTCCGCGCCCGTGGCAGCGCGATAAATATTGATTTTTATCAAATACGACATCCGGAATATGGTGATCGTTAAGATATTTATAGTATTAGAATAACAGCGTAATGAACGATACCTACCTTCATTTTTAACGGCCTTTCGCTGTGGAAATCATAAACCGGCCATGCTTAAGCGTATCGAGACCCACCAAGTGCGTGCCGGAATGTTTGTCGAGGCGATCGAGGGCGTCTTGCACGACAAGGCTTGGCAGAGGCATCGCTTTCTGCTCACGGGCGATGCCATCGTCCAACGGCTGAAAGCCAGCAGCGCCGGTACCGTGGTGATCAACACAGCCAAGGGGTCAGATGTCACCGCAGGTGCGTCAGCCAGCTGTTCGGCGGTTGCCATCCCACCGGCGGAAAGACTGAAGGCCGACGCTGCAGCGGCGCTGCGGACCGTGCAGCAAGCGTCGCAACTGCTTGGCGGCCTTTTCGGCGCAGCCCATGTCGGCGCTGCCGTCAGTATCGATGAGGCTGCCGGCATCGTCGATGAGATTTCTAAGTCAATCGATCGCAATCCATCCGTTCTCGTCAGCGTGACGCGACTGAGGTCCAAGGATGAAACGACCTTCGTGCACTCGATTTCCGTCAGTGCATTGCTGATCCATTTTGGCCGTTACCTCGGACTGGACGAAGCAACCGTGCAGTTGCTGGGCATGGGCGGACTGCTGCACGATATCGGCAAACTGGAAGTGCCGAGTGCGATCTTGAACAAGAATGGCAGTCTCGATCCGCACGAGCTCAAACTCATGCGATGCCACCCGGACATGGGACACCAGATATTGTCGCGTCAGGAGGCGATGCCCGCCATGGTGCTGGACATCTGCCGTCATCATCACGAGCGGATCGACGGCAAGGGATATCCGGCACGGCTCTCCGGCGCCAGTTTCAGCCTCTACGCCCGCATGGCTGCGATCTGCGATGTCTATGACGCGATCACCTCCGTCAGGCCTTACAGGAAGCCCTGGTCGGCCGGCGAGGCATTGGCATGGATGTTGAAACGCGACGGACAGTTCGATCGACGCCTGCTGAAGAAATTTGCCCTCTGCCTGTCGATCACGTTGTCCCAGCCGGCCTAACCAACTGTTCAAACGGCAATGGCTGCGAGACGGTAGCACCGTCGGCTTGTCACAGGCGGGCACGCTTCCGGCGCACCGAGAGATGCGCACAAAAGCCTAATCTGTCGTCAGGGTCGGTCGATATATAAAATCCTGTCTTCCAACCACCGAAGGCTTGCGGCCGGTTCCGTCACGCTTGTGGTTAGTCGGGAATTCAACCCCGGATATATTTCGATCCGGAGCCTTATTTCGAATTTCCCGATGTCAGCGCTATCATCACGCTGCGGATTTGCTGGTTTCAACTTCGCAATAGATGTTTTCCAGCGTTTCAAGAACCTTCATGACCGATTCCGAAGTGCTGGAATAATAGATAGTCTGCGCGTCACGGCGGGTCTTGACCAGTTTCTGGGCGCGAAGCTTGGACAGGTGCTGCGACAATGCCGACTGGCTGAGACCGACCTGGGAGGCGAGCACGCCAACAGGGACTTCGCCCTTCACCAGGCTGCAGAGGATCATCAGCCGCTTCGGATTGGCCATTGCGGAGAGCAGGCCGGCCGCTGCGGTGGACTGATCGGAGAGTTCTTTAGTTTTCATCTTTTTAAATCCTTTCGCGGCCGGCCTTGGGAGGGTCGCCGCTCATTAATCATTAAATTAGCCGATACAAAAATTTAAGCAACGTCGCGAAGATTGTATATACCTAAATTTAAGGTATCGGGTATGCTATATTAGTCATCTTCGATATATAGTTGATGACGTCGGTTTTCAGCAGAATTGGGGCTTCAAACTCGTGTCTGAGCAGGGTTTCGCCGCAAATCAGGTCCATTCCACCCATGTCGATGCCGCAAAACCGCCAATTCCCGGTCTCTACACCATATAAGTGTAACGCAATGTATGTCGCTGCGTCCGGCACCGCTAGTGCTAAATCTTGTAGTGTCTGATTCGTCGTATCGACCCAAATGGGACTATCTCCGAAACGAATCACAAGGTCGTCTCCGGGCATCACATAGGCGCGGCCGAAGCCGCCATTGAGGCTCGCGGTTTGTGGCTGAAGGCGGAAAAATCCGAAATCGGGAAAATCGATGTAGAGCTGGGTTTTCGGATGCCGGTTGAGAAAGCGGGTGCGTAGACGATCATGCGCGGGGTCGTCACGCCCGATCCGTTCTGCCAGGCACTGCACGGTCAGTCGGGGATGGGCCAGCGGGTCGCCTTTGCCGGGTTCGCCAGCCATCAGCGAGCAGCGCGGGTCGGCATCGAGCGCCTTGGTATGCGCCGAGAGGCCGGAGACAAGGATCACCGGCACGCCGTCGACATCGGTGCCGAGCACGACGCGGCTGACTGCTGGAAAGCCAGTCTGCGGATCGATCACCGCGAGCGCCACGTAGCGGGCCGAGCGCAGCAGCACCCGTGCCTGCTTGCGGGCGACATCGTCCGTCTCCCGTAGCACTGAGGGCTTGTCGGCGATGGCGGGCTGTTGCGGATCACGAGTGGACACGGCCAACTCCTGTTGGTTCAAAGATGCTCTCGGCGCCTGTGACGCGTGAGGCCGGCAACGACATCCTGGGCGCTGATGGTGCCGATCACCGCGCCGTTGTCGACAACGCCGATGTGGCCGGGCTGACGGGCCAGCGCATCCAGGATATCGACCAGCGGCGTGTTGGCGCGCGCCGTTGCGGTGACGGCCAGATGATTTTCGCCTGGCTGCACGCCGGTCTGCATCACGTCGCCGGCGGTCAGCATGCTGATCGGGTTCATGTTCTGGACGAAATCGGCGACATACTGGTCGGCCGGGTTCTTGACGATGTCCTGCGGCGTGCCGCACTGGATGATCCGGCCGCTTTCCATGATGGCGATGCGGTTGCCGATGCGGAATGCCTCGTCGAGATCGTGGCTGACGAACAGGATGGTCTTTTTCAGCCGGCGCTGGAATTCCAGCAGCTCGTCCTGCAGGCGGGTGCGGATCAGCGGGTCTAGGGCGGAGAAGGGCTCGTCCATCAGCAGGATCGGCGCGCCGGTGGCAAACGCCCGGGCTAAGCCAACGCGCTGCTGCATACCGCCCGACAGCTCGTTGACCTTGCGATCGGCCCATTTTGACAGGTTGACCAGTTCGAGCTGTTCGGCCACCCGGCTTTTGCGCTCGGCCTCCGGCATGCCGGCCAGTTCGAGCCCAAAACCGATATTGTCGGCTACCGTGCGCCAGGGCAGCAGCGCGAACTGCTGGAACACCATCGACACCATGTGCATTCGCAGATCGCGCAAGGCCTTGGCCGACGTCTTGTACGGGTTGATTGAACCCTGTGTGCTATTGACTGTGACACTGCCGCGCACGACCGGGGCCAGCCCGTTGACCGCGCGCAGCAGCGTTGACTTACCAGAGCCGGAAAGTCCCATCAGGACCAATATCTCGCCTTCCCTGACAGTCAGCGAGGCGTCGGCGACGCCAAGCACAAGCCCGGTTTCAGCGCCGATTTCGTCACGGGTCTTGCCCCTGTCAACCAGTGCGAGTGCCTTCTCCGGCTTGTCGCCAAAGACGATATCGACGTTTCTGAAGATGACGGCGTCGCTCATGATCCGTCTCCTGCGTCCGAAGTCCTGAACATCCGGTCAAGTATAATTGCCAGTATAACGATGCACAAACCCGCCTCGAAACCTTTGGCGACGTTGACTGTATTCAGCGCCCGTACGACCGGCACACCGAGGCCGGCCGCCCCCACCAGCGCCGAGATCACCACCATCGACAGCGACAGCATGATCGTCTGGGTGAGGCCTGCCATGATCTGCGGCATGGCAAACGGCAGTTCCACCTTGCGCAGCACCTGCGCCGGCGTGGCACCAAAGGCAACGGCGGCCTCCACCAGCGAGGGCGGGGTGGAGATGATGCCAAGCCGAGTGAGGCGGATCGGCGAGGGGATGGCAAAGATCACCGTGGCGATCAGGCCGGGCACCATGCCGAGGCCGAACAGGATCAGCGCCGGGATCAGGTAGACAAAGGTCGGGATGGTCTGCATCAGGTCGAGCACAGGACGCATCGTCTCGTAGGCCCAGGCCCTACGCGCGGCGGCGATGCCGATCGGCACGCCGATCGCCATGCTGACGGCGGTGGCGGCCAGTACCAGCGCCAGGGTTTCGGTGGTTTCTTTCCAGTAGCCCTGGTTGACGATCAACAGCAGCCCGAGACAGGTAAACACCGCAACGCCGATCGAGCGGCGCATGGCGTAGGCAAGTGCTGTAAAGATCGCCACCGAGACCAGCGGGTGGGGGAACTGCAGCACGAACAGCAGGCCCTTGATCGCCTGGCCCAGCACATAGGCCAGTTGGTCAAAGAACCAGCCGCCGCTGCTGGTCAGCCAGTCGACGAATTTTTTGGCCCAGGGGCCGATTGGAATGCGGTAGTCTGTGATCCATTGCACCTTGGGCGCCCCTGCCGTCAGAAAATGAGCCGATAGCGAATACGGAAAAAGGGCGGCTTGCGCCGCCCTTTGAACGTTTTTCGATCAGAGACCGAGGGACTTCTTGACCGCGGCGGCGGCGTCGCCGCCATCCTTGGTGGTCACGCCGGCAAGCCATGGGGTGATGGCCTCCGGGTTGGCCTTCAGCCACTGGGTGGCCGCGGCTTCCGGCTCGGCGGAATCGTTCAAAATGCCGCCCATGATGACGTTTTCCATCGGCAAGGTGAATTTCAGGTTGCTGATGAATTTGCCGACATTCGGGCATTCGGCGGCAAAGCCGGCGCGGGTGTTGGTGTAGACAGTGGCGCCGCCAAAGTTCGGGCCAAACGTGCTGTCGCCGCCGGTCAGATAGGTGATCTTGAAGGTGGAGTTCATCGGGTGTGGTGCCCAGCCGAGGAAGACGACCGGCTTGCCGTCCTTGTCGGCGCGCGCCACCTGGGTGAGCATGCCCTGTTCGGAGGATTCGACCACTTCCAGGCCGCCCATGCCCATCTCGTTCTTCTCGATCAGGGTCATGACCAGGCGGTTGCCGTCATTGCCGGGCTCGATGCCATAGATCTTGCCGTCAAGCTGGTCCTTGTGCTTGGCGATGTCGGAAAAATCCTTGATGCCGAGCTCGGCGCCTTTGGCATTGGTCGCCAGCGTGTATTTTGCGCCTTCGAGATTGACGCCGGTGGATTCGACCGTCTTGTCGTCGAGATAGGGCTGCACGTCTTTCTTCTGGGCCGGCATCCAGTTGCCGAGGAAGACGTCGATGTCCTTGTTCTTCAGCGACTGGTAGGTGACCGGCACCGACAGGACTTTCACGTCCGGCGTATAGCCGAGGCCCTTGAGGATGACGGAGGCCGTGGCCGTGGTCGCGGTGATGTCGGTCCAGCCGACATCGGAGAAGCGCACGGTGGCGCAGCTGGCCGGTTCGGCAGCGTATGCCGGGGCTGCAGCGAGCGCCAGCGACGAGACGCCGAGCGACAGGATGAAGCGGCAGGCGAATGAATGCGTCATGAGTAACTCCCGTTTTTTTGTTGTTCCCAAGTCACCACCGATATCCCAGAAAGACAAGGGAGTAAGGTGTATTTGCGCCGTTTCCTGCTCGCAGTTTGCAAGGCAGCGGGTTTTTGAAAGCGTATGGGCTTTGCGCACGATACACAAGCAGCCGGGTTTTCAACGGCTGATTTTCTGTGTTTTTCACGGGCCGGGGCTTTCCTTTGGAAGAGGCGGGACGCAAGAAGCCACCAGGAGAATTTTGATGGCAAAACTCTATTTTCACTATGCCTCGATGAATGCCGGCAAGTCGACGATGCTGCTGCAGGCATCCTACAATTATCACGAACGTGGCATGCGCACGGTGATCTTTACCGCAGCGCTGGACGAGCGGGCCGGGCGGGGGAAAGTCTCGTCTCGGATTGGCCTGGAAGAGGCGGCGATTCCGTTCGAGGCCTCGGACGACCTGCACGCCATGGTCGCCGACTTGCACGGGCAGGGGGCGATTGCCTGCGTGTTCGTCGACGAGGCGCAGTTTCTGCAGCCCGAGCAGGTCTGGCAGCTGGCTCGCGTCGCCGACCGGCTGAACATTCCGGTGATGACCTATGGGCTGCGCACCGATTTCCAGGCCAAGCTGTTTCCGGGGTCGCAGGAACTGCTGGCGATCGCCGACGAGCTGCGGGAAGTGCGCACCATCTGCTTTTGCGGCCGCAAGGCGACGATGGTGGCGCGGCTCGACGAGCATGGCCAGATGGTGCGCGAGGGCGCGCAGGTGGATGTCGGAGGCAACGAGAAATATGTCTCCTTCTGCCGCAGGCACTGGGAAGACAAGATGCGCTGCGATTGATGGTCAGTCCGCGCCTTGCGCGCAAAAGAAGTCGGCTGCTCCCTTGCACGTCTGGTTTGCCGCACCACATTGTCTTTGCAAAGCAAAACCGGATCGGCTCACTGTTTCCAAACGGCTGGATTGTTGTAAGGTTCTGCTGATTGCTGCACGCGCCAATCTCGTGATTGCGCACGAAAAATTTTTTAACGGAGAAGACCGCGATGGCCACGCTTCAAGCTTTTGATACCGAAATCGAAAAGACCCGCGGCATCGTCAAGGATATGCGCGCCAAGATCGAGCAGTCCGGCGTGGTGCTCGACCAGTTTGCCAAGTCCGACACCAAGCTCGGCGATGCCGGTTTCGATATCGAGAACGCGCGGATTTCCGACGTCATCAACCAGCAGAAGGTGATGGAGGCGAATATCGCCGATCTGATCATCGGGTTGGAGGACGTGACCAATCTGTTCGGCAGCGAATTCGAAAGCATGAAGAGCTATTCGGGCTACGAAAAATTCGTCGGTTTCTTTTCGAAAGACAAGGCGCAGCGGTTGCGTACCGACCGGGTGCGCAACATGTCGCTGGCCGGCAACCTGCAGGAACTGCTGGCGAAATCCGACACCATCGTCGGCATTTTGAAAGAGCAGCGCACAGTGCTGGATGCGCGCTACAAGCAGTCGGAGACGAGCCTGATCCAGGTGATCGAGCGCCGCAAGGGCACGATCGGCAATCTGGAGGCCACCCAGAAGCGGATCGAGGTGCTGAACCCGATGCTGATGGACATCGAGAACCGCATCGCCGCTTCCACCGACCAGCTCGGCCGCACCCAGCTGGAAGGCGAACGCTCGACGCTGGCCACCGAATACAATCAGATGCAGGCGAAAGAGCAGGAGCTGCTGGCCGAGAGCCAGACGCTGGAGCGCTATACGTCGATGTTCCAGACATTTGTCGACAGTCTGAACAACCAGATCGCCGCCCAGAACACGCTGATCAACAAGCTGACGATCGATACCGAGCAGCGCATCGTGCTCTACAAGGCGCTGGAAGATTCG
>Ga0247730_1001104_pt1 | contig 15969 bp, 14 predicted proteins | sample UWRJL073202C2_FD_180959 | JGI IMG/M metagenome (GOLD analysis project Ga0247730, IMG submission 180959) | Plant litter microbial communities from Arlington Agricultural Research Station in Wisconsin, United States - UWRJ-L073-202C-2 | ecosystem: Environmental > Terrestrial > Plant litter >... | reverse complement strand
GTAGCCTTCGAAACGATCCTCGTGAATGGTGATCGCCTGGATGACGGCCCGGCCGCCCGGCTTCAGCCGCTTGCGCAGGGTTTCGAAGTAGACCGGCCAATATTGCTCGCCGACCGCCTCGATCATTTCGATCGAGACGATGCGGTCGAATTGCCCCTCCTGATCGCGGTAATCCATGAGCCGCAGATCGACCCGGTCCTGCAGATTGTCGTCAGCGGCTGACGCCTTTGCAAAAGCCAGTTGCTCGGCCGACAGGGTAAGGCCGGTGACGTGAGCGTTCTCCAGTGCCAAAGTCTTCGCCAGCGTGCCCCAGCCGCAGCCGATTTCGAGAATCCGTTCTTCGCCTTGCAGCGCCAGCAGTTCAACGATCCGGCGCAGCTTGCCGTCCTGTGCCGTTTCCAGCGTATCGCCCGGCCCATAGAGCGCCGAGGAATAGGTCATGCCGCGGTCGAGCCATAGCTGGTAGAACTCATTGCCCAGGTCATAGTGGAAGGAAATGTTCTTGCGGCTGCCGGCCTTGGTGTTGGCGCGCAGTTTGTGGCGCAAGCGGCTGAACAGCCGAAACGGCAGCGAACCACCAATCACCGCATCCAGCTGCTCGACATTGAGCGCCGCCAGCTCGATCAGCGCCGCGATATCGGGGGTCGACCATTCGCCATCGAAATAGGATTCGGCAAAGCCGATGTCGCCGCCGAGCAGCAGACGGCGCACCGGCCGCCAGCTGTGGAATTCGATCGTGGCTTCCGGACCCGGCTTCGGGCCGGCATGAGCAATGCGCCGGCCCTTAGGGGTAATGACGGTCAGACGTCCGGTTTCGATGAAGGCCAGCAGGCGCTTCAGCACGAAAGGGGCGGCACCGCGCCCGGCTTGTGTCGTGTTTACGGGCTTTACGCCACTCTCGCTGTGCAGACTCATGCCGTCATCGATCCCTTGCGGTCGGTGTTTTCGTCGAGATTGCGGGAAACTGTGGTGACAGGCAAGTTCGGTGGAGCCGGGCGTTTTCGAAATCCAACGCCCTTGATCCAAATGAACAATGCCTCGAAATGAATTCCCGCCATCACCTTCAGGGTGAGCAGCGGAAAGGTGAAAAACACTTTTGCGAGCGCGCCGTCCGTCAGTTCGCGCCGCTTGGACGACAGCGCAGCGGTGATGATCGGCCCCTCGGCATCGCTGCCGGTGATCGCCACCATCACCCGGTCTGCCGGCGGCACGACGCGAAACGCGTAGTCCATTGTCATGTCCATGAACGGCGAGACATAAAACTGTTTCGGGCATTTTTGCCGGATCACGGCTGCACCCGGATTTTCGACCGGGAGCAGATAGCTGTGGCGTTCGCCAAAGGTGTTGCTGACCTCGTAAAAGATCGCGCTCAGCGTCTCGTCACGCCGATAGCAGAAGAACACGCTGAGCGGGTTGAAGGCATAGCCCAGAATCCGCGGCATGGTCAGCACCCGGATCGGCCCGCCATCCGGCTTTAGTCCGGCCTTGGAGAGGTGGTCCTCGATCTGGAGGCGGATCGGCTTGTCGGACTTTTCGCCAAAATCGCGATCGAAGAAACTGAACAGGTTGAAGCGGTTGCGCGAAAAAAACGAGAGCTTGCGATCGAGCGCGTCGATCTCGTCGAGATCGAGCAGCAGCGAAAACATGCTGTATTCGAGTCGATGGCGCCGTGGCTTCACCCGCTGGTGCATGACCCGGCCGGCGTAAAGGCCGGATATCAGGGGGGTGGCCATCAGGCGACCACCTTTTCAGGGATCGGCTCGGCCAGCGGCGTGATGCGGATGCGACCGGATTCGCTCTCAACCGACCAGGGACGTCGCACGCCACCCAGCGCTTCGGCGACAGCCAAGCCGGATTGCAGGCCGTCCTCATGAAAGCCTGATCCGAAATAGGCGCCGCAGAACCAGGTGTTGTTGCGCCCCTGCAGCGACCAGAGATCGTGTTGCGCGGCAATCGCCTTGGCGTCGAAAATCGGATGATCGTAGCTGAACTGACGGATGATCTTGTCCTCCACCGGCGCATGCAGCGGGTTGAGGCTGACAAACAGCGAGCGATCGCCTTCAATGCCCTGCAGCTTGTTCATCCAATAGGTGACGGACAGCCGACGCTCGGCATCGTCTTCGGCCGACATATAGTTCCAGCTCGACCAGACCCGCTTGCGGCGCGGCATCAGATGGGGGTCGGAATGCAGAAACGTCTCGTTGCGGCAGTAGGAAAACGAGTTCAGCACCCGGCTTTCCTGCTCGCTCGGATCAGCCAGCATTTTCAAGGCCTGATCCGCATGGCTGGCAATCACCACCTGATCGAACAGCCTGGTGTGCCCGCTTTCATCGGTGACCTCGACGCCTTTCAGCAGCCGCCGGACCGAGCGGATCGGACTGCCCGTGACGATACGATCGGCAAAGCCGCGGGTCAGGCGCTCAACATAGGCCCGGCTGCCGCCATCGACGGTGCGCCAGACCGGGCGACCGACCAGCTTCAACAGCCCATGGTTCTCGCAGAAACCGACAAAGGCGGCTGCCGGATAGCGGGCGATATCGGCGGCCGGCGCCGACCAGATGGCGGCCGCCATCGGATACAGATGATCCTCGCGAAAGGCCTGGCCATAGCCCTTGCGGTCGAGATAATCGCCGAGATCGAGCACCCCCATGCCACCGGCATCGCTGGGCGCCGTACGATAAAAGCGCAGCAGGTCGCGCAGCATCGACCAAAAGCGTGGGCTGGCGAGATTGGCGGGCTGGGCAAACAGGCCGGACAGGCCGGTGCCGGAATATTCCAGCCGGCCGCCATCGAGCGAGACTGCAAACGACATGTCGGAGGGTTTTGTGGGGACGTCGAGGAAGCGAAACAGCGCGGTCAGATTGGGATAGGTATTTTCATTATAGACAATGAAACCGGTATCCACCGGCGACACGCCCGCATCGACAGTGTTGCTATGGCCGCCAACGCGGTTATCGGCTTCAAACACCGTCACCTGATGATGCGACGACAGCAGCCAGGCGGCCGACAATCCGGAAATGCCGCTGCCGATCACGGCGATGTTCAGAGGATTGGCGTGGACCGGTCGATCAGCTTCATTACGCACGCAGTCTCTCCGCCTCATCTCGCCTGTTCATGTTTAAATTACGCAAAGACGACGCGTGCGGATCACCTTGGAACATCATTGCCGCGGCAATGATCCAATCCAGCCCGCGATACGTAACCCGTAGCATGAACTTGCTAAAATACCATATCTCCGGCGATCTTACCGCCCTGCTGATGTCCTATACGGATAGGGCTGGCAAAAAGTTTCACATGTCTGTCAATCAGTCATGTTTTTTGACGGCCAGAACTGGACGGCATTGCTGTATTCGGGAGATTGTCTCGTGATTGTCCGGCATCATCCCAGCGCCGAAACCTTGGCGCGCTATGCTGCGGACACGCTCGAACCGGGCCCGGCCGTGATTGTCGACGTTCATGTGGCAGCATGCCGGCTTTGCCAGACGCATGTTATGCAATACGAAGCCGTCGCCGGCATGGAACTCGAAAATATCGCGCCGATGCCTCTGGCGCCGGACGCGATGGGGATGACCTTGTCCTCCATCGAAGCCGGAAAACCAGACCGGTCCGCACCCGCTCACGCATCGCGGACATGGCGCAAGTCCAGGACGGAGGCCGATCTTCCACCGGCACTGGGCAATTACGGCGTCGGCAAATGGCTGTGGCTCGGTCCCGGTCTGCGCTGGGCGTCTGTGCGCGTACCAGGTGCCGCCGAAGCCAATGTCATGCTGATGAAGATCGGTCCAAACAAGAGCATGCCGGAACACGGCCACACAGGCTGTGAATATACCCAGATCATCTCCGGCTCCTATTTCGACGGCATCAACCGCTATGGCCCCGGCGATTTTTCCGAAGCCGACCACGACATCGAACACCAGCCGGTGGTCGATCCCGGTGAAGATTGCATCTGCCTGGCCGCGGTCGAGGGGAAAATGCGTTTCAAGGGGTTGCTCGGCCGCGTGCTGCAACCATTTTACTGAATTCTGCTTGGATCGATTGAGATTGCAGTAAACGAGAGGACGATCTCATGGGTCTGGCGTGGTCAATCTTCGGTTTGTGGGTTTTTCTCGCCCTTGTCATGACTGCTGCCTGGGCCGTGGTGCTGCGCAGCGGCAATTCGGGCTGGGTGGATGTCATCTGGTCCTTTGCCACGGGCCTTGCCGGGGTTGCGGCGGCGCTTTGGACAACAGAAAGCCATGACGCGCTGTTTGCACGGCAGATCATCGTTGCCCTGCTGGCGGCGATCTGGTGTTTCCGGCTCGGCCTTCACATCGCGCAGCGAACCGTCAAGGGCGGAGATGATCCCCGCTATGCCGAACTGCGCAAGCAATGGGGCGGACAATATCGCCCAAAACTGTTCTGGTTCCTGCAGATCCAGGCGCTGGCGGCCTTCCTGCTGGCGCTGTGCATCGGCATTGCAGGCCACAATCCGGCACCGGCCCTGGGGCTGGGCGACTTTCTGGGGCTGGGGGTAATGGTGGTTGCGATCATCGGCGAGGCAATCTCCGACCGCCAGCTGGCCGCCTTCCGGAATGACCGGGCCAACAAGGGAAAGATCTGCGATGCCGGCCTGTGGGGCGTGTCGCGTCACCCGAACTATTTTTTCGAATGGCTCGGCTGGTGCGCCTATGTGCTGATCGCAATTGATCTGAGTAGTAGCTATCCCTGGGGTTTCCTGACGCTGGCGGCACCGGCCTTCATGTATTGGCTGCTGGTGCACGTCTCCGGCATCCCGCCGCTGGAAGAGCACATGCTGCGTTCACGCGGCGAGGCGTTTCGACACTACCAGATGCGGGTGCGTGCCTTCTGGCCCATTCCTGTCGGCGGACAATAACTTTAGCTTGTGAGGAATCAACGCTTGCATCCGATAACCCTTGTCATCAATGCCGCCGAACGCCTTCCCCTCCCCGATACCGTCACCAATCTCGGCATCGACTATCTGGTCGGCCGTACCCGAAAAATGATATCGGCTTCTCCTGACCCGCAGGCCGACGAAGACTTCGTGCGAGCGATGACGGACTATCCGATCGCCCAGCATACCGATGCCGCCAACGAGCAGCATTACGAACTGCCGCCGCGCTTCTTTGAGCTGACGCTTGGACCGCGCCGGAAATATTCCTCCTGCCTCTACCCCAATGGCACGGAAACCCTGGCGGAAGCGGAAGTCATCGCTTTGCGCGAAACAGCACAGCATGCGGAACTGGCCGATGGCCAAAAAATCCTCGAGCTCGGCTGCGGCTGGGGATCACTGACCCTGTTCATGGCCGAGACCTATCCAAATGCTGCAATTACCGCGGTCTCGAATTCCGCGCCGCAGCGGCTGCATATCGAGGCGGAAGCAACACGCCGGGGGTTGACCAATGTGACGATCATCACTGCGGACATGAACAGTTTCGAGGCGGAAGGCAGCTTCGATCGCGTTGTCTCGGTCGAAATGTTCGAACATATGGCCAACTGGCAGACCTTGCTGGCCAAGGTGCATGGCTGGATCAGGCCGGACGGTAAGCTGTTCCTGCACGTCTTTTCACACAGATCGCAGCCCTATCGTTTCGACTACCGCGACAAGACCGACTGGATCGCGCAATATTTTTTCACCGGCGGGATCATGCCGAGCCACGCGATGATCAGACAGTTTTCAGAATTGTTCACGCTGGAGCAGGACTGGATCTGGAACGGCGAAAACTACGCCAGGACGGCGCGCGACTGGCTTGCCAATTACGACCGCAACCAGCCCGAAATCCTTCCGATCCTGCGCCAGGTGTATGGCAGGCAGGCGACGGTCTGGAACCGCCGCTGGCGGCTTTTCTATCTGGCGACAGCCGGTCTGTTCGGTCACGACGGCGGCAGGGAATGGGCGGTCAGCCACTATCGGCTGCGCCCGGCCCCTGCAACCTGATACAATCGACCGAGCCGTCAGGCGCCAATCTTCGGCAACACATAGCTGGTGATGAGATAGCCGAGCGTGGCGGAGACGCCGGTTACCACCGTACCCCAAACAAGGTCAGTCACGGTCAGCATCACCGGCCAGTCCTTCAAGGTCGCCTGGTTGGTCAGGTCATAGGTGGCATAGGCGCAAAAGCCGAAAAATCCGCCATAGAGTGCAGCCGTCAGCCAACTGCCGGAGGCGAGCGCCGGATAGACAGCAAAGACGAGAATACCGACCAGAAAAATCAGGTAGAAAATCGCCGCAGGTGCGATGCTGAAAGTTTCCAGCATCTTGTCACCGAGCATGGCCCGATAGAATGTCGGCCCCATCAGCGACAGCCAGATGGCATCGAGGATCAGGAAGACGATGCCTGTTGCCAGGTAGGAAACGACAAACTGTTTCATGCGATCTCGCTTTTCGGTTTGGATGTCCATCTCTACGGCGTAGCGAGGATAATGGATCAACGGCTATAAATGTCCGCGGTTCCGAAACGCGTCCAAGACCGCCTTGAGCACATTCGCGCAGCACAACCGGCCAGAATTGGTATTGGAATGGACAAGACAATTGGTCAAATCCGGAGACCATTTTGATTTTACCAGACGCATCTACGCCCGCTGCCGGGGGTCGCTCTTGACGAAAGTGCTTTCATGCGCCAACTAATAAACGTGTTCGCAGGTCCCGACATCGGATTGTGCGGATTGAACTTGGTGCCGGGCCCCTCTGGCGAGAGATTTTACGGCGCTCTCGCGATGTCGGTACCGCCTGCAAAATAAGCCGGCGGATTTCAAACTCATGAACAGCTTGAACATGCCCTTCCCGCGTGCCTTTTTTGGCATGCCGTTTTCCCCAATTCACTCCAATACGTCGCTAGCAACGTCGGAGGTGCGGCCATGAACCCGTCCGCATCGTCTTCGAGCACGCTCGGTTATTTCAAATGGTCCTTCATCGTCACCGTGATCGGCCTTGTGCTCGGCGCCGTTCTCGGCTGGAATTCCACCGGCACGATCGGCGGCATGGCGACCGTCTTCTTCATCTGCGCCGTGCTGGCGGTTCTGGAGATCTCTCTCTCCTTCGACAACGCGATCGTCAATGCCAACAAGCTCAAGGACATGACGCCGGTCTGGCAGCATCGCTTCCTGACCTGGGGCATCGTCATTGCTGTGTTCGGCATGCGGATCGTCTTCCCGTTGCTGATCGTCGTCATCGCCGCCGGTATCGGCCCGATCGACGCGATCATCATGGCGGCTGCCCGGCCGGAAGAATACGCCCGCATCATGAACGATGCGCATCTGCCGATCGCCGCCTTCGGCGGTACGTTCCTGATGATGGTCGGCCTCAACTACTTCTTTGACCATGAAAAGGAAGTGCACTGGATCGGCTTCATCGAAAGCCGGATGGCCCGTTTCTCGACCATCAAGGGCGTTGAAATCGCGCTGGTGCTGCTCTTGATCCTGGTGTTTTCGTCGCTGCTCGAAGGCGAGGATTCTGTGACCTTCGTCTATTCCGCAATCTACGGTCTCTTGACCTTTCTGGCCGTCGAAGTCGTCGGCGGTCTGCTTGACGCCTCGCAGCAGACGATGAGCGCGGCCGCCAAGGGCGGTCTCGGTGCCTTCATCTATCTGGAAGTGCTCGATGCCAGCTTCTCGTTCGACGGCGTGATCGGCGCCTTTGCGCTGACCCAGAACCTGTTCGTGATCGCCATCGGCCTCGGCATCGGCGCGATGTATGTGCGCTCGATGACCATCATGCTGGTGGAAAAGGGCACGCTGGCGGAATATCGCTATCTCGAGCACGGCGCTTTCTACGCGATCCTGATCCTGTCGGTGATCATGTATGTGCAGACGCTGTACCACATTCCGGAGGTGATTACCGGCCTGGGCGGTGCAACCCTGATCGGCATCTCGCTGTGGTCGTCGATCCGCCACAACAAGCGCGAGCATGCGCTGGAGCATAAAGCCGCGTAAGCTAGCCTCGCTCTCAACAGACAAGAGCCCGCGACATTATCCAGTGTCGCGGGCTTTTCTATGCGCAATTTTCCTGCAATCAGAACGACAGATCTAGCACCTTGCCTTCGAACAGGCGGTCGCGCGAGCCTTCCAGGTGCTTGCGCATCGCCAGGCTGGCATCGTCCGGCCGGCCCTCGGCAATCGCCAGATAGATCGAGTTGTGCTCCTCGAACACCTGTTTCAGTCCCGGACGCGGCCCCATCAGCGACAGGCCGTGGAGATGCATGCCGACGGCAATATGCGGTTTCAATGCGTCGATGGAAGCGGTGTAATAATGATTGTTGGCCGCTTCCGTCACCGCCTTGTGGAAGATGAAATCGGCATCGGTGCGGTGCAGCTGATGGCTGGTGGCCTCGCGCAGATCGGACAGCGCGCTGGCAATCTTCTGGATCGCCGCCTCGTCGCGGCGTAGCGCAGCAAAATAGGCCGCCGCCGGCTCGATGGTCAGACGGAATTCGTAGCAACGCTGGATGTCTGCGATGGTTTTGACGGGATTATAGGCGAGATGCGTGGCGGGCGAGGCCTGGGCGCTGACAAAGGTGCCGGCACCCTGTCGCGCATAGACCAACCCTTTGTCGCGCAGCCGGCCCAGCGCATCGCGGATAATCGGACGGGAGACGCCAAGGATCGAGGCGAGCTCATGTTCGCCCGGCAGGCGCGAATCCGGCGGGTAATTGCCGCCCTTGATCCGCTCCATCAGCTGGTCGAACACGCGATCCACCAGCTTGATCGCCTTGACCTTTTCCGGCTTGGCGCCCTGGGCGACGTCCCCGGCTGTGACAGCATCCTGCGCCATTGGCTTTACCACTTTCCTTCTCGATCATCGTCTCTGCGAAAACAGCTATTCAACTGCCATCTCCGGAATCAGTCGCAGCAAAGAGTTCGGGCCGCCGAATCCCCCGGATTTGACCGCGCACCGCATAGCACGGCCATCGGCAAGGGTCACCTCGAACCACGGAATACCCGCCTCGATCTCGCCGCTAGGCACCAGGACCCGCGCACCCAAGGTTTGCAGGATCGCCAGCGCCGTGTCGCCGCCGCCCATCATCAACATCTCGGGGCGAGTGTTTTCGACTATGGTTTTTACCCCGATCGCAAAGCGTTGCGCAACGGTTTGCGCATCCTCGGACAGGTCGCCGGCGCAACGCAGAAGCGCCGGCAACGACGAAACCGCGTCTACAGGCACCTTTCCGTGCGGTGCCTCGACAAAGTGGCGCAGCAACCCGCCGGCATTCAGCGCATCCATTTGCGCGGTGGTGATCGGATCGCGCGAACCGAAAGCAAACACGGTGTCGGGCGTGCTCTCGAAAACTACATCGCAAACTATGTTTTTTGCCAGATGGCGCGCAAAAGCGCTGCCGAGGCCACGCGCACCGACGGCAACCTTGGTCGTCCAGTCATGATCCTGGACCAGCCGGTCAAGATGATCGTCATGAGACGCATCGCCGACATGCACGGCGATGCCAAATTGCGAAAAGACCGGCAAGACCGGCAAGGGCCGGTCGACGCCACGACCGACGACATGGCCGTTTTCCGTCAACCGGCCCTGATCGGGCACCGCCGGCGCCACCACCAGCCCATCACGTTGGAACACCTTTGCCAAGGCCGCACTTTCTGCCCCGGCATTGCCCTTCAGGCGGGAATCGATTTTCTTCAGCAGGATCGCCGGCGAGGCACCGCGCAGGATTTCCGCCACCTTGCACATCCGGTCCGCCGCCGACTGCGGCGACAGCGCCCGGGACGCCAGATTCACGACCAGCACATCCGTGTCCGCCGCTAGCGCTTCCGCCGTGGCATCGGCGTCGACCGCCACCCGCACCGTCAGGCCGGCCTGCACGAACGGCGTGCCGGTATCCAGCGCACCGGTCAGGTCGTCGGCGATGATGGCGATCTTCAGGCTCATCCCATCTGTCCTGCGGGGACGGAGGTCAGCACGGGCCGGGCCGGCTGCTGCGTAGCCACCGCATGACAAGCGACCGAATGGCCCGGCAGCGCCTCGCGCCATTCCGGCACCACTGAACGGCAGACATCCATGGCGATCGGGCAGCGCGTATGGAAACGACAGCCGGACGGCGGATCAAGCGGGCTTGGAACGTCGCCCTGGAGAATCTGCCGCTGGCGCGTGCGCTCATGCTGCGGATCGATTTCCGGAACCGCCGACAGCAGCGCCCTGGTATAGGGATGCAGCGGATTGTCGAACAACTCTTCCCGCGTCGCCAGTTCCGCCAGCCGGCCGAGATACATAACCCCGACGCGGGTGCTGATATGCCGGACGACCGCCAGATCATGGGCGATGAACAGATAGGTTAGTCCGTATTTGTCCTGCAGGTCGAGCAGCAGATTGATGATCTGTGCCTGGATCGACACGTCGAGCGCCGAAATCGCCTCGTCGCAGACGATGAATTTCGGCTGGCAGGCCAGCGCCCGGGCAATCGCCACCCGCTGACGCTGGCCGCCGGACAGTTCGTGCGGATAGCGCGAGGCAAAGCGCACCGGCAGGCCGACATCGGTGAGCAGCGTCGCCAGCCGGTCCGGCAGTTCCGCCTTGGTGCAGAGCTTGTGGAACAGCATTGGCTCGGCGATCGCCTGGCCGATGGTCATGCGCGGATTGAGGGTGGAATAGGGATCCTGAAAGACGATCTGCAGGTCGCGGCGATAGGCGCGCATCTGCTTTTCGTCGAGCCCGACGATGTTTTCGCCGCGATAGATCACCTTTCCCGCCGTTGCCCGGTGCAGGTTGAGGATGGTAAAGCCGGTGGTGGACTTGCCGCAGCCGGATTCGCCGACCAGGCTCAGCGTCTCGCCTTCCATGATCTCGAAATCGACATCGTCGAGCGCATGCACCGTGGCCAGTCGCTCGCCGAAGGCGCCGAGCTTGACGTGGAAATGCTTGACCAGGTGTTCGATCTTCAACAGCGGTTGAGCGCCCATCACGCGGCCTCCTGCATTCTTTGCACGACGAAACAGGCGGTGCGATGCGCACCATTGTGATCAATCGGCTCCAGCTTCGGCACCTTTTCGTGACAGATGGCTTCGGCCAGCGGGCAGCGCGGCGCAAATGGGCAGCCTTTTGGACGGCGGCCGGGCTCGGGCGGCGTGCCGCCGATCGAGCTGAGGCGTGCGGACGGCGTGTCGCAGATCTTTGGGATCGAGGCCAGCAGGCCACGCGTGTAAGGATGGCTGGGATTGGCATAGAGATCGTCGACCGGCGCATCCTCGACCACGGTGCCGGCATAAAGCACAACAACGCGATCGACCAGACCGGCAATCAGCGCCAGGTCATGGGTGATCCAGACCACCGACATGCCGAGCTTTTGCCGCAACTCCTTGACGAGATCGACGATCTGCGCCTGGATCGTCACGTCGAGCGCCGTCGTCGGCTCGTCGGCAATCAGCAGTTTCGGATTGCAGGCAAGCCCGATGGCGATCATCACCCGCTGGCGCATGCCGCCGGACAGCTCGTGCGGAAAGGCGTTCAACCGCTCTTCCGGTCCGGGAATGCCGACCAGCCGCAGCAGCTCGGCTGCCCGCTTGCGGGCTTCCGGCTTCTTCATGCCGCGGTGATAGATCAGCGGCTCGCACAGCTGGTCGCCGATCCGCATCACCGGGTTGAGCGAGGTCATCGGATCCTGGAAGACAAAGCCGACATCGCCGCCGCGCACTTTTCGCAACTGCGAATTCGACATTTTTTGCAGGTCCTGGCCATCGAAATGCGCGGTGCCCTTGGTGACCTTGATCTTGTTGGGCAGCAGCCGCATCAGGCTGAGCATGGTGAGACTCTTGCCGCAGCCGGATTCGCCAACGACGCCGAGCGTTTCGCCGCGGTTGACATGCAGGTCGATGCCATCGACGACCACGGCGGGGCCATTGCGGGTTTGGATCTCAACGGTGAGACCCCGGACGTCAAGAATCCGGTCAGTGCTGTTCAAGGCGGTCATTTGTTGCCTCGCGGGTTCAGTGCATCGTTGAGACCATCGCCCAGAAAGCTGAAGGCGACGGAGGCGAGGCCAAGCACGGCGGCCGGGGCGGCCAGCAGATGCGGATAATGCTGCCAGACGCGCAACCCGTCGGAAATCATGTTGCCCCAGCTCGGGGTCGGTGGGTTGACGCCGACGCCGAGGAAACTGAAGGCGCTTTCCAGCACCATCGCCGTGCCGAGGCCGGCGCTGACCGAGACGATCAGCGGGCCGAGCGCGTTCGGCACGACATAGCGGGTCATGATGATCCAGTTAGAGAGGCCGAGCGCCTGGGCGGCGGTGATATAAGGCCGGCTGCGGATCGAAAGTACCTGCGCGCGCACCAGCCGCGCATAGGGCGGCCACGAAATCAGCGCCATCGAGCCGAACACCAACAGAAAATCGATCCACATGGTTTCGCGGTAGAAGGGATTGAGAGTCGCGAGATAGCGCGCCTCCATCCATTGGCTGATCGGCGTCTTCAGCGAGGCATTGATGACCACCACCAGCAGCAGGTTGGGCACCGACATGGTGACATCGGTCAGCCACATGATCAGGCTGTCGAAAATACCGCCAAAAAAGCCGGCGATCGAGCCGAGAATCGTGCCGATCAGCACCGCGATGAAAGTGACGACCAGCGCCACCAGAAAGGCGGTGCGGGTGCCGTAGACGACGCGGCTGAACACGTCGCGGCCGAGATCGTCGGTGCCGAACAGGTGGGCAAGCGACGGGGCCAAGTTGCGCGAAGCCAGATCCTGGCTGAGGAAATCGTAAGGCGTCAGATAAGGACCAAAGATTGCCGTCAGGGTCAGGATGACGATAACAACCAAGCCGAAGATCGCCAGCTTGTTGCGCTTCAGGCGGTGCCAGGCATCGCTCCACAGGCTGACGGGCTTGTCTTCAGCAGGCTGCGGCACGGCGGTGAACGAGACTGTCGACATGATCAACGGCTCCTACTGGAATCGTGGGCTCTGGGATCGAGCAGCGGATAGAGAATATCGACCAGCAGGTTGGAGATCATCACCAGGAAGGACCCGATCAGAGTGATCGCCAGGATCACCGGGAAGTCGGAATTGGTCAGCGCCTGCACCGTCAGCCGGCCGAGGCCCGGCAGCCCGAACACCAGCTCAACGAAAATCGCGCCGTTGACGATGGTGATCATGATCAGCCCGAGCTGGGTGACGACCGGTGTCAGCACCGGCCGCAGGATATGGCGGAGCGCCACGATGATTTCCGGCACGCCCTTGGCGCGGGCGGTGCGGACGAAATCCTCCGACAGCACTTCGATGACGGCGGCGCGCGTCTGGCGGACGATCAGCGCGATCGGCTGGAACGACAGCACGATCAGCGGCAGGATGATGCGCAGGTCGAACACTCCGCCCCAGCCATAGGGGACGTTGACATTGGGCAGGATGACGATCAGGCCGACCATCAGCAGCGGGCCGGCGACATACGCCGGGATCGCCCAGAGCAGCAGCGCCGAGCCCAGAATGATATAGTCGAGCCGGCCATTCTGGTTCAGCGCCGCGATCATGCCGAGCGGGACGGCAACCACCGCCGTCAGCACGATGGAACAGAGGGCAAGCTGGAACGACACCGGCGCTGCGGCCGAGACCATCGACCAGACAGAGCGGCCGGAGGTCAGCGAATTGCCGAATTTTCCGTGCAGCAGGTTCCAGATGTAATTGCCGAACTGCACCAGGAATGGCTGGTTGAGGCCGGCGCTTTCGCGGATCGCCTCGATGCGGGCCGGATTGTAGGCGACGTCGCCGGGCGCGCGCAAAAAGATCAGCTTGATCGGGTCGCCTGCGCCATAAAAGGCCATGGCATAGACCGCCAGCATCACCAGCAGAACCGAGGGAATCCAGACCAGGAGCCGGAAGGAAATGTAACGCAGCATGCTCGTCTCCCAATGAGGGCCGGCGTGTCCGGAGCGCCTGCGAACCGGATGACATCAGGCTTTTCCGACCCTGAACTGTGCAGGAAGCCCTCCTCGGCCTTCCTGCTTCCCGCATCCGCCCGAGTGCAACCGGACGGATCGGACGCTTCGCCAGAGACCAGAAGCCTCCGGACTGATCAGCCGATGGCAATGTCCCAGGGGGCCACGACCTGCCAGTCGAGGTTCTTGTCCATGCCCTTGACGTCCTTGGTCGCCCAGCGGGACATGGTCTGCGCATACCAGGGGATGAAGCCCCAGTCGTTGCGGAATTCCTTCTGGGCGTCCTGCGCCAGCTTGATGCGCTGCGGATCGTCGGCGGCCTTGGTTGCGGCTTCCGCCAGCAGGCTGTCGACCTTGGCATTCTTGTAGCCACCCATCTTGTTCTGGGCGTTGGACGAGGTCGAGGCGATCGAGCCGGCCAGATAGGAAACGGCATCCGGCACGCGGGTGCCGACGTCATCGCGGAAAATCTGCACCGCATTCTGGTCGGGACCGGCATAGGCATCCTGCTGCGGCTTCATCTCGACCGAGGTGATGCCGAGGTTCTGGCGCCACTGCTCGGCAATGAACTGCGCCGCGGCCTCGATCGCCGGCCCGGAGACGCCGACGAACAGCAGTTTTGGCAGACGCGCCGGACCGCCATAGCTGGATTCGGCCAGCAGTTTCTTGGCGGTGGCTGGATCATAGGGGAAAGGCTCGAAGCCTGAATTGTCCGCACCCGGCACCGAGTTCAGCACCTGGTCGGTTTTCTTGTGTGGGCCGTCCGGGAAAGACGCCTTGATCAGGCCGTCGCGATCGACCGCCATGATCAGCGCCTGACGCACTTTTGGATCGTCCATCGGCGCACGGGCAGCGTTGAACCAGAAATGCTGGCTGGTGGGAATCAGCGGGCCGGAGGCAAACTCGGCGCCGAGATCCTGGACGATGGTCGAGGTGACGAGCTCGGTATGGGCATTGAACTCACCGGATTTCAGCAGCGAGGTGGCGGTGACATTGTCCTCGATCGACTCGATCTCGATGCCTGCCAGTTTCGGCTTCGGGCCAAAAAAATTCTCGTTGACGACAAACGATAGCTTGCCCGAATCGAGATCGATGCTCTTCAGCTTGAACGGCCCGGAATAGACCGTGCCGCTGTCCGGCATGTACCAGTCGGCCACTTCCTGGCCATCCTTGCCGCGCGATTGCGATGCCTTGGTGATCGGGGCGATATGGTTGGCGACGCGCATGAAGAAGATCGGGTCGGATTCGCTCAGCGTCACCACAACCGTGCCGGCATCCGGGGTGGCGATGCCGGAAATTTCGGTTGCCTTGCCGGCGCTTACATCCGCGTAGCCGGCGACCTTACTCAGCACCTGGTCGGCGCGCTGGTTCTTGGTGGTCGGCATGGCCGAGACATTCCAGGAGCCCTTGACGTCTTCGGCGGTGATCTTGCTGGCGTCGGAGAACACGGCCTTGGGGTCGATCTTGAAGGTCCAGGTCTTGTTGTCGTTCGACGGTTCCCAGCTGGTAAAGACGTAGGGATGCAGCTTGCCTTCGCCGTCAAAATACATCGGCGAAGCCCACCAGACCGAATTCCAGCGATAAGGCGGCCCACCGCCACGCAACGGCGACCAGTCCTGACTGAAGGCCGGATGGGCGACTTTCAAGATCTGGCCCTGGGCGGCCACGACGATTCGGGCGCTGGCGCCGAACAGCGCAAAGGCCACGCTGGTGCCCAGCGCGAGCTTCAACGCATCGCGGCGCGTGACCGTGGATGCAATAATATCCTGATTTTCCTTAGACATGCAATCCTCCCGTCGGTGAAACAGACTTGGCGCTCCTCCATTACCGTCCGACCACGATAACGCGCTTATCAGCGAACATTTGCCAGATATTGTAAATATGTCAATTACAAATTGCCAAATTTTCTTGATCGCCGACAAACTCAAATATTTTATCCTTTTAATTCAAGGTAATATTTTTATAGATTGCGATTCTGGAAGATTTTCATATTGACAACATTGTTCATATTGCCGATGACCAAGGTGGCTTTGGGAGGAGCGCGCATCGATCGCGTGCCAAAATGCCGGCGGCAATGGAGGAGACAATCATGGCCCACAGGAT
>Ga0247730_1001103_pt1 | contig 15970 bp, 16 predicted proteins | sample UWRJL073202C2_FD_180959 | JGI IMG/M metagenome (GOLD analysis project Ga0247730, IMG submission 180959) | Plant litter microbial communities from Arlington Agricultural Research Station in Wisconsin, United States - UWRJ-L073-202C-2 | ecosystem: Environmental > Terrestrial > Plant litter >... | reverse complement strand
CCGGAAGCTTACCTCGAACTGGCCGAGGACATGGAAGAACGCGATCTGCACTATGCGGGCGTGCTGTCCATCCGAAAGCGGCAGGTTTCTGGCCTTGAAATGACGGTCGTTGCCGCCGGTGAGACCGCCGAGGAGATCGCCGACGCCGATCTTGTGCGTGAGGTGATCGGCCGAGACACGTTCGAAGACGAAGTGATCGACATGCTCGATGCGCTGGGAAAGAGTTACTCGGCGACGGAAATCATGTGGGACACCTCCGAAGGCCAGTGGATGCCGGCGGCTCTGAAATACCGGGATCCGCGTTGGTTCATCTTCGACCAGGACGACGGCGAAACGTTGCTGTTGCGCGACGTCGCCGGCAATATCCCGCTGCTCCCGTTCAAATGGATCGTCCATCGCGCCAAGGTCAAATCAGGCCTGACCATTCGCGGCGGTCTGGCAAGAGCCGTCGCCTGGACGTTCCTGTTTAAAAGCTTCACCGCCAAGGATTGGGCGATCTTCTGCGAAGCCTATGGCCAGCCGCTTCGTCTGGGCAAGTTCGGCCCCGATGCGAGCAATGATGACAAGGATATGCTGCTGTCGGCTGTTGCCGGTATTGGTGCCGACTTTGCAGCGATCGTTCCGGCGTCGATGTCCATTGACTTCGTTGAAGCGTCGATCTCCGGTTCCCACGAGCTATACGAGAAACGGCAGGACTGGCTCGATCGACAGGTTTCCAAGATCGTCCTCGGCCAGACCGCAACAACCGATGCCCAGGCTGGCGGCTATGCTGTCGGCAAGGTGCATGACGGCGTGCGGGATGACATCGAGCGATCGGATGCAAAGCAGCTCGCCGCCACCCTTAATCGTGACCTCGTGCGGCCGCTGATCGATCTCAATCGCGGCCGGCGCAAGTCCTACCCGAAAATCACCATCGGCCGGCCAGACGAGATCGATGTCGAAAAGATGGTCAAGAACGTTTCCACGCTGGTCCCGCTCGGCCTGAAAGTCGGCATGGCGTCGATCCGCGACAAGATCGGGGTTCCCGACCCGGCCGAAGGCGAGGAGCTGCTGCTGCCTGCCTCGAAGGCCGCACCGCCGCCTGTTGATCCACTGAAGGACAAGCCAATTGGCCTTCCAGGTCAAGTCGCAGCCAACAGCGCCACGCTTGGCGGTGTGAAGGTGACAGACGCGATCGACGACGCTGTCAGCATCGTCATCCAGGGCGACTGGGAACAGATGATATCGCCGATCGTCGTTGGCCTCGAAGAGAAGATCGCTGCAGCGACCAGCCCGGAGGAAGTCAAAGCCATTCTGCAGGAGGCCGGCCAGAGCATGGATCTCAACACGTTGACCGAACAGCTTGCCCAGCTTTGCTTTGCCGCCCGCCTGTTCGGCGAGGCTAATGAGGGTTTGACCAGTGGCAGCTGAATTGAAGGGACTGAAACCCGAGCTGGCCATTGCCGCGCTGAAGCGGCGCGGCCTTAACCTCGATCCGTCGTTTTCATGGCAGGACATTTATGGCGAGCTGCACGGCCAGATGTTCACAGTCGCCAAATCGACCGGCTATGACATTCTCGACGATATCTTCAAGGCGCTTTTGAAGGCTCTTTCAGAGGGCCGGACCTACGAGCAGTTTGCGCGCGAGCTGACGCCACTGCTGCAGCAAAAGGGCTGGTGGGGTCGCCAGCTGGTCGAAGATCCGATGACAGGCCAGATGGAACCGGCGCAGCTCGGCTCGGCCAAGCGGCTGCAGATCATCTTCGACGCTAACATGCGCGTGAGCTACGCGGCCGGCCACTGGTCGAACTTCGAGCGCAACAAGAGCACCCGGCCATATCTGCGCTACGTCACCATGCACGACGACGTGGTGCGGCCAGAGCACGCCGCCCGACACAATCTCGTGCTGCCGGTCGATCATCCTTATTGGAACAAGTGGGCGGCACCATGCGGCTGGCGATGCCGTTGCACGATGCAGAGCCTTTCCGAGCGCGAGATCCGGCAGCTACAGGCCGAGGGCGAGATCCTGATTTTCGAGCCACCGGCTGACGTGCTCGTGCCGTGGACGAACAAACGTACGGGCGAGGTCAGGCAGATCCCGAAAGGCATAGATCCGGGCTGGGATCACAATCCGGGCAAAAGCGGTTTTATGGCTACCGAGGTCCAGATACAGGCCAAGAATGCCGGGCGCGACATAAGCCCGTAGGAGCGCGTAGGACGCTCTGACGCCCGGATACTCGTGCCAGACCCACAAAACGCGCCCACGGGCTTTGAATGCGGTTCGATTTCGAAGCTTGAATGGTTCCCCCCTCGTGATATGTCTTGGGTGGATCAGCTGACGACCTGATCCCAAACACCCACAAACCGTAGTGTCTGTTTCGCTTTGCGCCGTGCGGGCACATTGCCCTCATGAAAAACGTCGTCATCTCACCTTTCCCGGCAGACATCGCCGCCCATTCCACTGCGCTGATCGCCACCGATGCCACGCCGATCGACGGCACGTCGGGCCGCTGGGTCATGCTTCTGCCAAAGGGCACCTTCTCCGGTCGCGACGGTCGCGGCCCTTGGATGGTCGGCTCGGATAACGATCTTCAACAGATCGTCGCTTCGACCCTTCAGCGCGCCGGAGCCACCGAGCTGGTCATCGACTACGATCATCAAACGATGTTCGGTGCGGTGCCCGGCGTCGGCGGACGCGCGCCGGCTGCTGGCTGGATCAAGAAATTCGAGATCCGCCCTGAAGGTCTGTTCGGCCTGGTCGAATGGACGGAGACGGCCGCGCAAAGCATCCGCGCTGGCGAGTATCGCTACATTTCACCCGTCTACCGGTTCCTGCCGAACGGCAAGATCCTGCAACTCATCTCGGCTGGGCTGACGAATGTCCCCAACCTCGATCTTGCCGCCGTCGCTGCAAGCGCTCTCCCCAACCACCAAGAAACGGAAACCAACATGAAATCCATTGCCAAGGCCTTGGGTCTCCCCGAGGACGCGAGCGAGGCGGAGATCCTGACCGCCACGAACGCAGTGCTGACGTCAAACACTGCCCTGGTGGCAGCAGCCGGCGTCACCAAGTCGGATGAGGCCATCACCGCAATCGCCGCGATGCGCAGCAACGTCGGCACAGTCGATCCAACGAAGTACGTCCCGATCGCCCAGGTCGTCGCCATGCAGGAAAGCATCAAAACCCTGCAGACCAGCGTTTCCGCCGACAAGGCCGAAACGGCCGTCAACTCGGCGATCGCAGAAGGCAAGCTGCCGCCCGCCCTGAAGGACTGGGGTCTGGATCTCCACAAGACCAACACGTCGGCCTTCGACGCCTTCATCAGCAAGTCGCCGGTGCTGACCGCTGCACAGCGTGCCGTCACACCGCCAACAGGCAAGACGGACGCCGCCCTGGACGATGCTGACATCGCGATCATGAGCCAGATGGGCCTCACCCGCGAGGAAATGCTGAAAGCCAAGACGAACTTGGAGGCAAGCCATTGAGCGCGCTCACAGCAGATCGCAACACGAAGCGCCGGGAAGCGCACAAGCGCGTGTTCCCGGTCGCCGCCGGCGCGGTGATCTTTGCCGGTGCCATGGTTGGCATCAATGCCGCCGGTTTTGCAGTCCCGGTAACCTCCGTCGCTACGTTGAAGGGTGCCGGCCGCGCCGAACGCCGCGCCGACAACACCGGCGGCGCTAACGGCGCTATCTCGGTCGAAGTTTCGACCGGAACGTTCGCTTTCGCCAACTCAGCGAGCGCGGATCTTCTTACTCAGGCCGATTGCGGAAACGACGTCTACGGCGTCGATGACCAGACGGTCGCGAAAACATCGGGGTCCGCCACTCGGTCGGTCGTCGGCAAAGTTTACGACGTGGACGCCGCCGGCGTCTGGGTCAAGTTCTCCTAAGGGGCGGAAATGGACATCAACAGCGTTACACTCAAATCCGCGAATGTCGCCTTTTCGGCGGCATTCGCCCGAGGCCTCGGCGCTTCGACCAGCCTCTACAACCGGGTCGCCACCGTCGTCCCTTCGACCACGAAGTCGCAGGAATACGGCTGGCTCGGCAAAGCACCCCGTTTCCGCGAATGGCTCGGCGACCGCGTCATCAATGCGATGGCGAAGCACGGTTACACGCTCACCAATCGTTCGTTTGAAACCACGATCGGCGTCGATCGTGACGACTTCGACGATGACAACCTCGGCATCTATGCGCCATTGTTTGAAGAACTGGGCAGCGCCGGCGCGACATTCCCAGATGAGCTGGTTTTCGAGCTGCTGAAGCTCGGCTTCGTTACCAACTGCTACGATGGCCAGTATTTCTTCGACGCCGATCATCCGGTGCTCGATGCGCTGGGCAACATCACTTCCGTGGCAAACACCGATGGCGGTACCGGCACGCCTTGGTTCCTGATGGACGTGTCACGTCCGCTGAAGCCGCTCATCTACCAGGACCGCAAGAAGTTCACCAACCTGATACGGATGGACAAGGAAGACGACGCCAACGTCTTTTTCCGGAAGGAATACCTCTACGGCCTGGACGGTCGTTGCCAAGTCGGTTTCGGCTTTTGGCAGCAGGCTTGGGGCTCCAAGCAGCCGCTCGACGCCGCGCACTATGAAGCCGGTCGTGTTGCTCTCGGCAACATGAAGGGTGACGGCGGTCGTCCGCTCGGCATTAACCCGCGTCTCCTGGTCGTTCCGCCAAGCCTCGAAGGTGCCGCAAACGGCATCGTACAGAGCGCACTCGTGAACGGCGGCGAAACCAACAAATGGGCCGGCACTGCCGAAGTCCTCGTAGTTCCCTGGCTGGCTTGACGGCGACAGCTAAGGCGAAAGACGCCGCCCGGTTTGTGGCCCGGGCGGCGGTTTTTGAACAAGGGCCGGTAACGCGACCATTTTTCAACAACCGAAGGACCGTCAGATGAAGAAGACACTTTCAGCTTCGCGGGCAGCTTTACAGGCTGCGCCGATTAGCACAGCAAGCGGCGTCACCGGCGAGGTCAGCACTGTCGATGCGCTCGGCCTCGGCGCTCACCAGGACGACAATCTGCCGGGCGATCTCGCCGGCGCTCTTGCCACTGGTGAAGCGGCCCGGCTCGGCGACACCGACGTCATCGTTACCGGCATCGATCTCGGTACCGAAGTGCCTGTAGCCGGTCTCACCGTCTCTGAAGTTACCGAGATCATCGACAGCAACGCCGCAGGCGACCTTGCTGCTAGCAAAATCGGCGCAGACCCACTTATCATCGCGAATACTGGCGAGGGCTCCACAACAGCATTGACGACTGCTGTTGCACCACTCGACGCGGGCACCGGAGTGACACGACCCGCAACCTCTCCGTATAAGGAGCCGTCCGGAGAGACCTTCTCATCCGACACCTTCCTGCCGATGGCCGAGCGGGAAGGCTGGCAGGATGACGACGGCGACACGGCCATTACATCCGCCCTCTCTGATTTCACCAATACCACCCAAGGCGACCTGACCGGAGAGGCTGGCAATCTGGCCAGCCTCTCAGATCTCTCCGACTTGGATCTGGCCGATCAGTTCGGGGAAAAGCTCGGCCTCGTACCTCAGGCCGACGCATTGCGCGAAGCAGGCGTTCCGGTCGCTTGGCTGATCGAAGAAAAGACGTTTTCGAAAACGCACCCGCTGACCCATGCTGCGATCACCAGCCACCACGGCGCGGCCGAGCCGGAGCTTCGCGTGACGGCCAAGGTCGCCGGCTTTCGCCGTGCCGGCTTCGCACACCCGACCAGCGCCACTCTCTACCCGATCATGTCGCTGACACCCGACCAGGTGGAAGCAATTCTGGGCGAGCCGCTGCTCGTCTCCGAACTGATCTGATCGGATAACCCATGGCGTATGTCACGAAACAGGGATTGATCGACCGGTTCGGGGAGCAAGAACTGATCGAGCTTACCGACCGCGAGAACATCCCTGTTTCGACGGTCGATGACGTGGTGGTCGGTCGCGCGATCGACGATGCCTCGGCTTTTGCTGATGGCTACCTGAAAAAGGTTTTGCGCCTGCCTTTGTCGGTCGTGCCGCCAGTTCTCGAAAAGACGGTCGCGGATATCGCCCGCTATTACCTCTATGGAAAGGCCGCGGATAAAGACAGCCCAGTCACCCGCGCCTTCAATGAGGCGACCGCTTTCCTTCGCGATGTTTCGCGCGGCCTGGTCGAACTCGGCAATGGTGCTGAAACGCCCGTCGCGGCCGGCGGTGGTCAAGTCAAGGTCAGTGCACCTGGTCGTGTGTTTACCCGCGACAGTCTGAAGGGCTTCTGATGGCCGGCTCAAAGATCACGCTTCGCGACACAGCCTCGGCCGTCATTACCCGCATCGTTGGCGCAGCTCGTCACCCAGGCGAGCTCATGGCCACTTATGCAGCTCTGCTGCTGACATCGACCCAGCGCCGCTTCGAGCGCCAGATCGACCCGGAGGGCGTTGCCTGGAGGCCGCTATCGAAGCGGACGGCCGCTGGACGGATTGGCCGGCGCAAGCGTGGCACCTCGAACATTCTGCGCGTGACCACCCGGCTCTACCAGAGCATCGCGACCGCGTCCGACGACACCAGCGCCGAGGTCGGCACGAACTTGGAATATGGCGCGGTTCATCAGTTCGGTGATGAGATCACGCAATATGCCCGTAGCCAAAAGCTATCGCTGAAGAAGATCCGGACGAAATACCGCTTCGTCAAACCCGGTACCAAGGGCGCTGTCGAGCGCAACATTACGATCAAGGAACACACGGTTCGCATCCCGGCCCGGCCATACCTCGGTTTCAGCGAGCCTGACATCAAGGCGCTGATCGACGCCGGCCAAGACTACCTGAAACAGGAGATGCTCCGTTGATCCAAGCCATTCTTGAACGGCTGATGGAAGACGGCACGCCTTTCCGGATTGCCGGCGGCGCTGCCCAGCTCGCCGACGTGAAGGATACGCCGACAGCTATGCCGGCCGTCTACGTCTTTACGTCGGATGAGCGATCGGCACCAAGTGACCGCGTCGGCGGCGCGATCCTTCAGCGCACCACGGCGACGATCGGCGTCGTCATGGTCACCCAAAACCTTTCCAAGTCCAACAATGCCGCCGCTACAGGCGATATCGAGGCACTCAAAACCTTCTGCCGGCGCAAGCTCATTGGCTTTGATGCCGGCCAGCAGATCGACCCTCTCGAACACTTGGCTGGCGAGCTGCAGCAAGCACTCAGCGGCACGGTCTGGTTCGAAGATGCCTTCACCACAGCCTACTACCTCCAGGAGGACGAATAATGCAGGGCGGCAGCTACATCAGAAACAACGACGGTTCCTTGAAACTCGTGCAGCGTACGGAACCAGTCGAAGAAGCCAAGGTGGTGGAAGCCGCCCTGGACGGGGCCTCCTCGTCCCCGTCAACGGAGGCGGTAGGAGCAACCGCCTCCGTTGAACCCGAAACCAAAGCAAGCTCCTCGTCCAAGAAGGTCAACTGATCATGGCGCGTTTTTTCAGGAACCGGGCGATCCTTTGCAAACCCGAAACCGTCTACGGCACCGATGCAGTACCGACCGGTGCGCTCAATGCCATGCTAATGACCAACGTCGTCTACAACCCGTCGGTCGGTGAAGAGGTCAGCCGGGATCTCGTCTTGCCTTGGATGGGTCACCAGGGAGTGATGCTGGTCGGCTCCTATGCCACGCTCTCCGGCGATATCGAGATTGCCGGCGCTGGCGCAGTCGGTGTCGCTCCAGCGTGGGGTCCGATGCTTCGGGCTTGCGCTTTCGCCGAGGTCATCACAGCGGCAACCGACGTACAATACACGCCGATTTCCAGCGTGCAGGAAAGCGTTTCAATCTATTTCCACATCGACGGCGTCAAGCACGCGATGATCGGTGCGCGCGGAAACGTGTCACTGTCCGTCACTCCAAAGCAGATCCCGCGTTTCAGCTTCACCATGACGGGTCTGCTAGGCACCATTGCCGACACAGCAAACCCACCGGTGACGACCGCATTCAAAAAGCCGGTACCGGTCAACAAGGCCAACTCGACATTCTCGCTTCATGGTCTGGCTGCAGCTTGCGAAGGCTTCACGTTCGATCTCGGCAACCAGATCGAGCCGCGCTTTCTGATCGGCGCAGAAAGCATCGAACACGTCGATCGCCTCATGACCGGCAGCGCCGTCATGGAAGCCGTCGCTCTGGCAACCAAGAACTGGTTTGCAGTCGCCGACGACGGCACGCTCGGTATCCTGACGGCCCAACATGGCACCGTCGCCGGCAACATCGTCAAGTTTGACGCTCCGGCCGTCCAGATCGGCCGGCCGACTTATGGCGAAACACAGAAGATCGTCAACAACACGCTCCCGCTGATGATGACGCCTGTCGTCGGAAACGACGAATTCAAAATCACTGTGAAGTGATCCTGAAAGCCGGTTTAGGCCGGCTTTCAAACCCAACTAACGAGGAACCTATTCATGTTTAAAATGGTCAAGACGCTCACGACCTGGTGGCCGGTTACAATCTTCGAGCCGAGCGCTGACAAGCCCGGCACCTTCGAAGAATTCAGCTTCGATATCGAATTCGAGATCATCGATCGAGACGAACAGAAAGCCAATGCCGACGCCCGCGCGGCGATCTTTGCTGAAGGCGTCGCCGACACCAGCGAGGCCAATCTGCGGCTGATGCAGACCAAGCTCGATGCGCAGCAGCTGAAGGAATTTCAGCGCGTCGTGCGCAACTGGCGCGGCATCGTCGATGACAAAGAAAAGTCGTTTCCGTTCACCGACAAGAACCTGCTCGAAATGATGAAGCGCGACCACATCCGCGAAGGGATCAACGCGGCCTATTCGGACGCCATTGCTACCGGCAAGGCCCGCTTGGGAAACTAACACAAGCGGCCGCTGCGTGGGTCTATGCCCGTAGCGGCCGCGCCGATCGCGCATTACCGGCCGTCGTGGATGAGGATGCCCTTTCGGACTTCAAGGCGTTCGGCGTCACGGTCGAAATCGAGCAGTCGGAAAAGAGCGACGATATCGAGATCTTGGAATGCAACTGGCCTTCGCTCGAAGCCTTCCTTGCCTGCTCGACACAGTGGCGCGTCGTCACCTCGACGTCCGGCGGCATGAACGGCCTGACATCCCGAATGGTCTTTATCGGCCTCGACTATACCGCCTGCAAAATGGTGCTCCGGCACCTCAAAGCGGCAGCTCACATTTTCGATGATCTACGGGCGATGGAAGAAGAAGCCTTGCCGCATCTCAATGAGGTTGATCAATGACCACGCCTCTTAAAATTTCAGCCAAGATCGAGCTGGACGCTACCCAGACGTCTCAGGGCGCAGCAACCGCAAACGCGGCTGTTGCCAGCATCGGTTCTGCGGCAGACCAGACAACGGCGAAGCTTCAAAAGATGCAGGCTGCGTCGGCTGGGCCCGGCACGCCTGCCGGCGCTGGTGCTGGCACGACAGCCAACCAGAATGGTGGCCGACCGAACACCGCTCCAATCACGGCCGAGGGCAAGGCGCTCGATGATTTACGAGCAAAGTACAGCCCGCTTTATGCGACGGTCCGGGCATACAAAACCGAGGTGGCTTCGATCAAAGCCGCCAACGCGGCTGGCGCACTGTCGATGAATGAAATGACGGCTGCGATCCAACGGCAGCGTCAAGCCACGCTATTGTCGATCGACGCGTTAAAAGGCCGTGCAGCGGCGATCCGAGCGAGTGCAGCCAACGGCGCGTCGGCTGGACAACAGCGTGCTGTTGCGACCAGCTTGGCAGCGCAAGGCCAGGACATTTTTGTTTCCGCTCTGGGCGGGATGTCTTCCGGAACCATCGGCTTCCAACAGGGCACTCAGATTTCCGGTGCCCTGCAGCAGCTGGGCAGCGGTAAGGAAATGTTGAAGGGCTTGGCGACTGCAGCCGTGTCGCTGGTCAGCCCGGTATCGATCGCGGCAATCGGCCTGACAGCCGCCGCAGCCGCAGCCATCCATTTCGGCATGGAGGCTTTCACAAGCGTTAATACCGTCACTGACGCGCTCGAAAAGCACGATGCGACCCTAAAGAACATTAAAGCCCGATATGACGAGGCCGCTCTTTCGGGCGAGCAATTCGGCCAGCGCGCCCAGCAGGCCATCTCGTTTGAGGCAAACCAAGACCGCCTCAATCTTCAAAAAGTCAGAGACAACGGCGTCAGTTCGTTCGTCAGCCAGGCATCGTCATTCGATCGTTCACAGTACGAATTTCCAGGCGCAGATATGGCCGGGATTTCCGAGCAGGTGACCAAGGACAAATTCGGGCCATTCGCCGCGATCGTCAGCGAGTTCATCGACAAAGCCCGCACGGGCAAGGCCGACGTGCTGACCTTGAATGAGCAGGTCCGAAATCTCGCCAACAGCAACCCGACCGACAAGGGCCTGCAAAGCGTCGCTAAGAATATCCTACTAATGACAGGCGATGCCACCAAAGCGGCCGAGGCATTGAAGGAACTCAACGTTCAGCAGACGGCGCTTTCATCACGCGCCAGTCGTGGCGTTATAATCAATTCGGCCGCCGACGATGCACGTCGCGCCTATCTCGACCAAAGCGACATTGTCCGCGAGTTGAACGCCCGACAGGCCGCTAGCCAAGCCAGTCTGTTCGCGAAATCACCGGCCGAGAAAGCCGCAGCGGCGCGCGCAGCGGCGGCGATGGATCGAGTGGACACCGACAATCCCGATACCAGGGCGACCAGAATTGCAATGGCCGGGAAAGATGCCCTGATCCGTGCCGAGAAAGAATTGAAGGATGCACAGACCGAGCGGACCCGCGCGCTTCAAAACTCGATCGACGATCAGCAGTTTGAATTATTTTTGATTGGAAAAACCGTTGGCGAGCAAGAACGTCTCCGGATGGAGCACCGCCTGCTCGCCGAACTGCGCGCCGAGGCGGCACGCAACGGCACTGAAATCGACAAGACCGAAATCGAAAACATCCAGAAAAAGACGGCCGAATATGGCCGGTTGAGAGAAGCGTTCAACGCATACTCGACCGGTGTCACCAGTCGCGGCGCTGTCATCAATTCGCCGGCCGATGATGACCGTCGCGCATACCTCGACCAGAGCGGCACGGTTCGCGAAATGCAGGAGCGGCAAGCCGCTAGCCAAGCCAGCCTGTTTGCCAAGTCTGCAGCTGAGAAGGCGGCGGCTGCGCGAGTTGCTGCAGCACTTCAGGTGGACACCAACGAAAACCCGACGACCAGGGCGGCACGTATTGAACTGGCCGGCAAGGATGCCTTGATCCGAGCTGAGAAGGAATTGGCTGATGCCCAGCGCGAGCGCGGCCGTGCACTGGAAAGCTCGATGGCACAGCAGCAGCTTGAACTGTCGCTGATCGGCAAAACCGTTGGCGAGCAAGAGCGTCTTCGGATGGAATTTCAGCTGATCGCCGAACTGAAGGCTGAAGCTGCTCGAAGCGGCACCACGGTCGATGAAGCCGAAATTGCCCGGATCAAGGAAAAGGCAGCTGCCTATGGCAAGGTTGCCGAGCAGATAGCTGCGCAAAAGGCGCTGCTGGGCCAAGATCAGGAAGTTGCAGACCTTCGCACTCGGATCTCACTCGCTGGCGAAAGCGAACAGGTGCGCAGCCGTGGCATCAACGCCTTGGAAACAGAGAACCGCATACGGGATCTCGGCCTCGCCAAGGGTAGCGCCGAGGCGGAGCAATATAGGCAGAAAGCGGCGTTGATCGCCGACCAGACAAGCCAGCTGAAGCGGCAGGAAGAAGCGTGGTCTCAAGTCCGAGGAACAGCTGAAGGCACAATTGACAGCATCGTCGATAAATTCAGCGAAGGGGATTTTAAAGGAGGGCTGGACGATATCGCCAAGGATTGGAAAAAGACCATCCTTGAACTGGGCGTCACCAACCCCCTAAAAAATGGCCTCCTCGGCACGAGCAAAGGTACCTTCGCTGATATCGGGGGCATCGGCCGCATGTTCTCTAAGCTGCTCGGCGGCGGCGACAGTTCCGTTGCATCTATGTCGGTCAGCGCCGGCACCGTGATGGTCAACGGCGGCGTCACCGGCGGTGCGGCTGGCCTTGCCGGCAGTCTTTTGGGTGCGAACGAAAATGCAGTCACCGGCGGCTTAGGCGCTGCGACGACCAATCAAACGGGCGTCGCCGCACAGGCTTGGAACTTTTTCGCCGGGAAAGGCCTGAAGCCCCACCAGATCGCCGGTATTCTTGGAAATATGGGCGCTGAAAGTGCCTTCAACCCGCTCGCGGTCGGCGACGGCGGCGCGGCCCTTGGCCTCTTCCAACACAATGACCGGGCTCCAAATTTACTGTCGGCGATCGGCGGCCGTGGCAATCTCGGCAACGTCTCCGGCCAGCTCGATTTCGCCTGGAAGGAATTGCAGACCACCGAAAGCGCGAGCCTGAAAAAGCTACTGGCATCGACGGATGTTCGCGGCGCGACAGCTGCCTTCGGCGGCTTCGAACGGCCTCAAGGCTATTCCGCCGCTAACCCCGAAGGCATGCACAATTGGTCTGGTCGGCTGTCCGGCGCAGAGCAGGCACTGACTAAATTCGGCAACACCACGGCCGGCGCGACCCAGAACCTCGGCACGTTCGGCGGCGGTCTTGGCCAGCTCGGCCAAAGCCTGTCTACTTTCCCGGCAGCACCGGCAGCCAGCGGCGGCGGCGGTGGGATCGGCGGCTGGCTCTCCGGATTGTTCAAGACAGCATTCGTGCCCAACGGTGCGCAGGCAACGCTTGCCGCATCCGGCACAAAGTTCGGCCTCTATGCCAACGGCGGGATTTCAGACAAGCCAGCAATTTTCGGCGAAGGGCCAATGGCTGAAGCCGCAGTGCCTCTGCCAAACGGCCGGTCGATCCCTGTCAATCTCAACGTTCGTCAGGGGTACGGCCGAAGGGATGGAGGCTCAAGCCAGCCAGCGCCGGCCGCGATCTTCAAAACCGAGGTGCACAACTATTCGAGCGCCAAGGTCGAAACCGAGGAGACGACAGACGAGCGCGGCGGCCGCCAACAAAAATTCATCATTTCCGATGCTGTCGGCAGTGGGATCTCTCAAAAAGGTGGCGGCGGGCAAAAGGCGCTGACAGGCCAGTTTGGCGTCAAGCGGAAAGGTATCCGCCGATGACGCTTGCAGTATGGCCAACAGATTTGCCGAAGCCGGAGCGTGCCTCGTGGCAGGCCTCCCCTATGGAAGCCCGGTTGAAGCGCCAGGGCGACAGTGGACCTGCGAGCTATCGCCGGCGGTTTTCGTCGGTAGCAAAAGCCACGTCCCTATCCATAGTGGTCAGCCGTGACGGAAAGGCGATCTTCGACAATTTCTATGCTGAAGAAACGGCGCGCGGCTCTCTACCTTTCTACATGCCGGACCCGACAACCGATGGTTGGCCGCTGTTGATCCAAGACGGCTCACCGCTGCTCACCCATGACGGAACGCCGGTTCTGCTCTCAGCCGAATGGCTCTGCCTTTTCGGTGATGCCGTACCGGTTGAGGCCGTTGTTGGCGTCGCATTCCGGATCTCCTTTAGCGTGATGGTGATGCCATGAGACGCGTCTCTCTCAACGCCCGCACCGCTCAGGACGCTCAATCGACCGACGAGCTGTATGTCGCACTGTTTCACATAGAGCACCCGATGCTCGATGCACCGGTGCGGCTTTCGACGGATCCCGGCGAGCGGCTATCAGTTGATCCGCTCATGTACGGCACGCGATCGACCTGGATGGGCAGCAATCCTGTCACGGAACCATTTTTGTTCGTCCTGGTCTCGACGATGCTCCCATCGGATATCGATGACGCGCCGGCATCGGGGAGCCTCATTCTCGAAAATGTCGACAACGACGTCGCAAAGCTGCTGCGGTCGTTCACCGATCTAGCGACGGTCTCAATCGCCGTCGTTCTGGCATCATCGCCAAACCTGATCGAGGCCGAATACACCGATCTGCTCCTCACGTCGGCCGACATCACTGCCGGCGAGGTCACCCTGCAGTTTTCACGCGAGGACATCGAGGAGGAATATTATCCAACCGGCCGCATGACCAGGGATCGCTTTCCGGGGCTGCACAGATGAGCGCGCATTGGAGCACGTCCTATGTCGGCACTCCCTATCTGGAGTTCGGCCGCACTCTTGCCGGATGCGACTGCTGGGGGCTGGCCTGCGTAGTTTACGCGGCCGAGCTGGGCATCACACTCCCAAGCTACGACGGTCTTTACGCATCGACTGAGGAGCATGCTGAAATCGCAGCACTGCTGGCCGATGGAAAGTCGTCCTGGTCCCTGACATCACAGCCGAGAAGCTTTGACCTTGTTGGCTTCAGGCGTGGCAAGTGGGAAACGCATGTCGGCATCATCGTTGCCCCCGGCCTGATGCTGCATGTCGCGGCCGACGACCAGGCCAAGATCGAGAGCTACACCGCTGGTAGGTGGGGCAACCGCTCAACGGGCATTTACAGGCATTTTGAAATGGCTTCACGAGGTGCTCGATGAGCAATATTTCCGTGCTCGCAGCGCCGATGATGGATCCGGGTGTCGGACGCATCGAGATGGATATGCCAACAGGCATGACGGTCGGGGAAATCGTCGCCTCGGCTCTGCCGGGTGCCACCGGCCGAGATCTTTCTCAAACACGCGTTGCCCTGATATCTGCCGCCGGCAGCACGATTGTTGATCCGGCCCACTGGCAGCGTGTCAGACCTCGGCCGGGCGTGCGCGTCGTCATCCGGATCTTGCCCGGCAAGGATGCGCTCCGATCGGTATTGATGATCGTCGTGTCGATCGCCGCCGTCGCCCTCGGCCAGTTTTACGGCCCGGCGCTCGCCGGCGCGATCGGTGTTTCCAACGCCACCGCCAGCGGCATCATCGGGCTCGGCGTCAACGTGCTTGGTGGTTTACTGATCAACGCGCTCATCCCGCCTGCGAAGCCGAAGGACACCGAGAACAACCAGAGCTATCAGATCACCGGATGGAAAAACCGGATAGACCCCAACGGCGTCGTGCCTGATGTCATGGGCAAAATTCGCTATGCGCCGCCCTTCGGAGCAACCTCGTGGACCGAGATCGTCGGCGACCTGCAATATGTCCGCGCCGTTTTTTGTGCTGGCTATGGCCCTGTGGGGTTCTCGGAGTTTCGCCTGGGCGATACTTCTTTCTCGGAATACGACGAGATCACGTTGGAAACCCGCGAGGGCCTGCCGAGCGATGCGCCGCTCACGCTCTACACCAGCCAAGTGAACGAAGAGAACGTCGGAACTGAGCTGGCCCGCCCGATGCCACGTGACGACAAGGGCGAGGTTGACGAGGACGGCGTATCAATCGAGACGCCGATCGTGCGTACCACCGGCCCGGATGCTGCCTCGGCCTCCATCATTATTGGCTATCCGGCCGGCCTGGTTAAAATCGACGACAAGGGCAAAAAGAAAAAGGTCTCCGTCTCCATCCGGGTTCGCCAGCGGCTGGCTGGCACCGTGCCGTGGATCGACGTTCTGACGTTAAAAGTGTCGGCAAACAAGACCGAGGCATTTTTCCGCCAGCACACCTGGTCGTTTGCCGTGCGCGGCCGCTATGAGATCGAGCTGACCCGGATGACGGACGATCACACGTCCACCAATATCCAGAGCCGCACGTCATGGGTGGCGCTGCAGACCCTGCGGCCCGAATATCCATTCGCATTCGGCAAGCCACTGGCGCTGATTGCCGTCCGGATCAAGGCGACCTACCAGCTCAACGGTGGGCTCGATAACCTCAACTGCATGGTGGCCAAGCGCTGCCTGGACTGGGATGCTCCGACCCAGACATGGATCGTTCGCGAGACCAGCAACCCGGCATCGCTTTTTCGACTGGCCCTCCAAGGACCGGCCAATCCCCGGCCGGTTGCCGACAGCGGCGTCTATCTCGACCAGCTGCAGTCGTGGCACGAATACTGCACCCTCAAAGGTCTCAAGTTTGACCGAGTGCTTGAGGACGATGCCACACTACGCGACCAGTTGGCCGGCATAGCCCGTGCCGGCCGCGCGACCCAACGCCAT
>Ga0247730_1001102_pt1 | contig 15971 bp, 16 predicted proteins | sample UWRJL073202C2_FD_180959 | JGI IMG/M metagenome (GOLD analysis project Ga0247730, IMG submission 180959) | Plant litter microbial communities from Arlington Agricultural Research Station in Wisconsin, United States - UWRJ-L073-202C-2 | ecosystem: Environmental > Terrestrial > Plant litter >... | reverse complement strand
CCCTAGATGTTGGTGAGGCCGGAGCCGGTCTTGCCCATGCCGACGAAGTAAGGCGGGTTCTGCACATAGGTCGAATCGTCGTCCCAGGCATAGGTCTGGCCCGGTGGAATCTGCACTGCCTGCCAGTTGGCATCGCCCTTGAACACGTCGGCATACTTGGTTTCGTAAAGTTCGCGGGTGACGTATTTCAGGATGAATTCCTGGATTTCGTGCGAGGTCGGCCAGATGTCCTTGAGGAACACAGGGTTGCCGGCCGTATCCGTGCCGAGCGGCTCGTTGGTCAGGTCGATCTGCACCGAACCGGCCAGCGCGTAGGCCACGACCAGCGGCGGCGAAGCCAGGTAGTTGGCCTGCACGTCGGGCGAAACGCGGCCTTCGAAATTGCGGTTGCCGGACAGAACGCCAGCGGCAATCAGGCCCTTGTCGTTGATGGTTTTCGAAATCGGCGCCGGCAGCGGGCCGGAATTGCCGATACAGGTGGTGCAGCCGAAGCCAACCAAGTTGAAGCCGATCTTGTCGAGATCGGTCTGCAGACCGGATCTGGCCAGATATTCGGCAACGACCTGCGAACCAGGCGCCAGCGACGTCTTGACCCACGGCTTCGATGTCAAGCCCTTGGCCACCGCATTGCGTGCTAAGAGGCCGGCAGCGATTAGAACCGAAGGATTGGAGGTGTTGGTGCACGAGGTGATGGCGGCAATCGCGACGTCCCCATGGCCGAGATCGTAGTCCGTGCCTTCGACCGCATAGCGCATGTCGAGTTGGCCGGGCTTCTTGTAATCGGCTTCGAGAGCCGCAGCAAAACCCTCTGCAATGCTTTCGAGCGGCACGCGGCCTTCCGGACGCTTTGGACCGGCCATAGCCGGCACAACGTCGCCGAGATCAAGTTCCAGCGTGTCTGTGAATACGAGGTCGGAACCATCGCCTTCACGCCACATCCCTTGAGCCTTGGAATAGGCTTCGACCAGCGCGATCCGGTCGGTGGTGCGGCCGGACATGGTGAGATAGTTGATGGTTTCGCCATCGACCGGGAAGAAGCCGCAGGTGGCGCCGTATTCCGGGCCCATGTTGCCGATGGTGGCGCGGTCGGCGAGAGACATGTTGTCGAGGCCGACGCCGAAGAATTCGACGAACTTGGAAACAACGCCCTTCTTGCGCAGCATCTGCACAACCAGCAGCACGAGGTCGGTCGCGGTGCAGCCTTCCTTGAGCTTGCCGGTCAGCTTGAAGCCGATGACTTCCGGCAGCAGCATGGAGACCGGCTGGCCGAGCATCGCCGCTTCCGCTTCGATGCCGCCGACGCCCCAACCGAGAACGCCGAGACCGTTGATCATCGTCGTGTGGCTGTCAGTGCCGACGCAGGTGTCAGGGTAGGCCACGGTTTCCCCATCCTCTTCCTTCGTCCAGACGGTCTGGCCGAGATATTCGAGGTTCACCTGGTGACAGATACCGGTGCCGGGCGGCACGACGCGGAAATTCTTGAAAGCCTGCTGGCCCCATTTCAGGAAGCGATAACGTTCGCCGTTGCGCTCGTATTCGAGTTCGACGTTGCGAGCGAGCGCCGTCGGCGTGCCGAATTCATCGACGATGACCGAGTGGTCGATGACGAGATCGACCGGCACCAACGGATTGATCTTTTCCGGATCGCCACCGAGCGAGACCATGGCGTCGCGCATTGCGGCCAGATCGACGACGGCGGGAACGCCGGTAAAGTCCTGCATCAGGACGCGGGCCGGACGATAGGCGATTTCGCTCTCGACCTTGCCCTTGTTGACCAGCCACTCGGCGATCGCTTCAATATCCTTGCGGTAGACGGAGCGGCCGTCTTCATTGCGCAGCAGATTTTCGAGCAGCACCTTCATCGAGTAGGGCAGCTTGGAAACGCCGGCCAAGCCATTCGCTTCCGCTTTCGGCAGGCTGTAATAGACATAATCCTTGCCATCGACGGAAAGCGTCGAACGGCAATTGAAACTGTCGAGTGATTTGGACACGAGAGACCCCGTTTTCTGATAGCCAACACAGTCGTGCGGACGCCTATGCACTTCATGCACATCAGGATGCGGGTACGGCCATTTCCGCTGTCCGCCCGTGAAATTGTTTTTAACAAACAACTGCAAGTTCGGCGCTAGGATGAAATTCACGCCGACCGCTGGCGTGGTTGCACGACATATAGATAATTTCTAAGTAAGGTGCCAGACCATCCGGTGATGAAATCGGACATTTTTTGCACTGCCACGGGTAATTTTCCAGAAAGCAAACGGGAATGCGGCTGACCGCTGAAAATCTGGCCGCGCGCCGCGGCGACGATCTGCTTTTTGTTAACGTTTCCTTTCAGTTAGGAGCCGGCGAAGCGCTTGTCGTCACAGGCCCTAACGGGGCCGGAAAATCGACCCTGCTGCGGGTGCTGGCCGGCCTTCTGCGCCCTGAAACCGGACGTGTGATGGTCGAATATCCGGGCGCGGATTTCGAAGGCCCGGCGGCGGAAGCCTGCCATTACCTCGGCCATCGCAATGCGATGAAGCCGGAACTGACGGTCGCGGAAAACTTGAGTTTCTGGAAAAGTTTTTTGGGCGATTTTGCCAGTACGCATACTGCCGGCGATGCTGGCAATGCCAAAAGACTTGACTTCGCCGGCAGCGCTGGTCCGACAGGCAGCCTCGGTTCTGCCGACAGCCCAGGTCCCGCCGCAGGTCTTTCCGTGCTGGAAGCGGCCGACGCCGTCGGCCTCGGCGGCATCACCCATCTGCCGTTCGGCTATCTTTCTGCCGGCCAGCAACGCCGGTTCGCCATGGCCAAGCTGCTGGTCGCTCATCGCCCGGTGTGGATCCTCGACGAGCCGACGGCCGCATTGGATGCCAGCGCCGACACGATGTTTGCCGGGCTGGTGCACGCGCATCTGGGCGCCGGCGGCATCGCGATCGCGGCGACGCATCAGCCGCTCGGGCTGCAAGGGGGAAAAGAACTGCGTATGGCCGGGTTTGCCGGCGTGGCGGAAGAGGTTTGGGGATGAAGGATTTGATTGTGGCCGAAAAGACCCCTCCCCAACCCCTCCCCACAAGGGGGAGGGGCTTGGATGCCGCATCTGCCCCCGTCCCCTCCGCAGTCTTTTTGCGGATGGTTTGGCGCATTGCAGGGCTTTTAGTTCGCATTGCAGGGCTCTTATTTCAAAGGCTAATCCTCCTCTCGTATCATCTGGAGGAAAAGGCACATGCCGCGCGTAAGCCCCTCCCCCTTGTGGGGAGGGGTTGGGGAGGGGTCTTGCTTTCACCCACAGTCATACAGCATCCCCGAGGACTCCCCGCATGATCGCCCTCTTCCTGCGCGACCTCAAGCTCTCGGTCCGGGCCGGCGGTGGCGCGCTGATCGGCGTGCTGTTCTTCATGACCGTGGTCGCCGTCATCCCGTTCGGCGTTGGGCCGGACCTCAGACTGCTCGCCCGCATCGGTCCGGCGATCGTCTGGATCGGTGCGCTGCTGGCAGCCCTGCTCGGCCTCGACCGGCTATTTCAGGCCGAGCGCGACGATGGTTCGCTGGACCTGATGCTGATGCAGGAAACGCCGCTGGTGCTGATCGTGCTGACAAAATGCCTGGCGCACTGGACCGCCACCAGCCTGCCGCTGGTGATCGCCTCGCCGCTGCTCGGGCTGTTCATGAACATGAGCGAAGTTTCGATCGGCGCGGTGATGCTGACACTGCTGGTCGGCTCCCCGGCGATCACCTTTATCGGTGCGGTCGGTGCCGGCGTGGCCGTGGCGCTGCCGCGCGGCGGGCTGCTGGTATCGATCCTGGTGCTGCCGCTGACCGTGCCGGTGCTGATTTTTGGGGTCAGCGCCTCCTATGCGGCGGTCGAGGAACCAGCCCCGTTCCTGCCGCCCTTCCTGATCCTGATCGCCATCACGCTGTTCTTTGCCGTGATCGGCCCGCTGGCGGCCGCCATGGCGCTGCGCAGTGGCTCGGAGTGACCCCATGCTTTACTCTTCGGCAGGCATGTGAGTGCTGACTCTCTCTGCAGTCACATCCGCGCGATATCGTTCGGATCAATTGCAGCCCCGGCGATATCAGGCTAGAGAAATTCCTATGACCGATACCAGCTTTGCCATCAAAAAATTCAGCGATCTTGCCAATCCCACCCGGTTTCTGGCGCTGGTTGCAAGAATCCTGCCGTGGATGGCCGCGATCACCGCCCTCTGTTTTATCATAGGGCTGTATCTCAGCTTCACGACCGCGGGCGATTACCAGCAGGGGCAGACGGTGCGCATCATGTATGTGCATGTACCGGCCGCCTGGCTGTCGATGATGTGCTATTCTGTGATGGCGGTTGCGGCGATCGGCACGCTGGTCTGGCGCCACCCGCTGGCCGACGTCGCCCACAAGGCCGCCGCGCCGATCGGCGCCGCCTTCACGCTGCTGGCGCTCATCACTGGCTCGCTCTGGGGCAAGCCGATGTGGGGTACCTGGTGGGTCTGGGACGCGCGCCTGACTTCGGTGTTCATCCTGTTCCTGATGTATCTCGGCCTGATTGCGCTCAATCGCGCCATCGACGAGCCGTCCAAGGCCGCCCGCGTCAGCGCCGTGCTGATCCTGGTCGGCTTCGTCAACATTCCGATCATCAAATTTTCGGTCGACTGGTGGAACACGCTGCACCAGCCGGCGAGCGTCATAAAGATGGGCGGCTCGTCGCTCGACATTGAGTTTCTGCGGCCGCTGCTCATAATGGCGATTGCCTTCACACTTCTGTTCTTCACGCTGCATCTGGCTGCCATGCGCAACGAGATCTGGCGCCGCCGCGTCGCCACGCAACGCCGACTGGCTGCGCGCATGGCAGGACGGGAGATCGCGTCGTGAGTCACACATTCTATATCGCCGCATCCTACATCATTGCTACCATCATCGTCGCCGGCCTGATCGGCTGGACCTGGTTCGACGGCCGCGCCCGCAGGCGTGAACTGGCCGCGCTCGAAGCTTCAGGCTTCCGCCGCCGGCCGACGCGCGTTGCGACAGACGGCGATACGCAATGAGCATTGAGACCGAACAGCAAAGCACAAAACCCCGGCGCAACGGGCTGTCGCGCTATGCTCTGGCGTTGCTGCCCCTGGCCGTGTTCGGCGGCTTTGCCTTTATCGCCGGAAAAATGCTTTACGACCAAGATGTCAACGGCAAGGATGTCAGCGCCATTCCCTCGGCGCTGATCGATACGCCGGCACCGACGCTCGCCTTGCCGCCGCTCGAGGGTGCAAACCTGCCAGCCCTGACCAGTTCGGCGATCACTGGCAAGCTGACGCTGGTCAACGTGTTTGCCTCCTGGTGCATTCCCTGCCGCCAGGAGCATCCGATCCTGAAGGAACTTGCGAAAGATAGCCGGCTCACCATCGTCGGCATCAACTACAAGGACAAGAACGACAACGCCCTGCGCTTCCTCGGCGAACTCGGCAATCCCTATGCCGCTATCGGCGTCGATCCCAACGGCAAAGCCGCCATCGACTGGGGTGTTTACGGGATTCCGGAATCCTACCTAGTCGGTCCGGACGGAAAAATTCTCTACAAGAAGGTCGGGCCGTTCGACACGCTCAGTCTGCAACAGGGACTGATGCCGGCGATGCAAAAGGCGGCGCTGGCCGGCAGCTAAGACTGCCGGTCGCCAGCGCCTCAGAGTGCGCTCTGCCAGGTCTTGATCGCTTCGACCGGCCAAACGAGCATCAGCACGTTAAGCGTGAGATTGTCGCGGATCAGCCAGCCGGTGAAAAGTTCAAAAACGATAGCCAGAACGATGGTGACGGCAACGGGCATGCGTGCTGCAAACAGAAAGCCCAAAACCATGAACACCGTGTCCATCGCTGAATTCAAAATACTGTCGCCGGTATAGCTGAGCGATACGGTCGCCGAGCGATAGCGCTCGATGATGATTGGCGAGTTTTCGGCAATCTCCCATGCCGATTCGATCACGACTGCCAGCAGAAGCTTTGCCCCCAGCGGTTTGTTGCGCAGCACGAGCCAGCCAAGCCCGTAGAACAGGAACCCGTGGATGATGTGCGACGGCGTGTACCAGTCGGCCAGATGCTGCGAATTGCCGCTGGAATTGACCACCGGCTCGAACAGCTTGACATAGCCGCATTCGCAGATCGGAATCCGGCCCATGAATTGCTCGATCAAGATCTGCGCCAGCAGCACCGCAACGCTGGCAGCCAACCAGATGCAGGTGGTCTTTGTCGGCTTCGACGGATCAAACGTCAGCGCACTCACTTGTCCGCCTCGATTTTTGCCGGCTCGACCGTGTGGCGCATGATCAGCGGCATTTGCGTCAGCGTGAACAGGATGGTGATCGGCATCGTGCCCCAGACCTTGAAATTGACCCAGGCATCATTGGAAAAATTCCGCCAGACCACTTCGTTGATGACGGCGAGGAACAGGAAGAAAATGCCCCAGCGAAAGGTCAGCTTGCGCCAGCCGGCGGCATCCAGCTGGAAGGCGGCGTTGAAGACGTAGCCAAGCAGCGACTTGCCAAACAGCAGCCCGCCCAGCAGCACCACGCCGAACAGCGTGTTGACGATGGTCGGCTTCATCTTGATGAACGTGTCGTCCTGCAAATAGATCGACAGCGAGCCGAACACCAGCACCACCACGCCCGAGACGAAGGGCATGACCGGCAGGTGGTGAAAGACGATTTTGGAGACGATCAGCGACAGCACGGTCGCCACCATGAACAGCGCGGTGGCAACGAACAGCGGCCCGCCGACCAGCGACAGCGCCGGAAATGTCTTCACCAGCCACTCGCCGCGCAGGTTGCCGAAGAAGAACACCAGCAGCGGCCCGATCTCGAGCATCAGCTTGAGCATCGGATTCTGCTTTTCGGCCGGTGTCGCAACCGTATCGCTTTCAAGGGTCGGCATATCGTTTTTCAACCTGTTTGCTTTGTGATGATGAGGGTGTGATCACCACTCTGTCTTCGTGGCATCAATGCGTCAGTCCGGCAATCGCGTTGGCGAAATCCTCAGCCTCGAACGGTTCCAGATCATCAACGCCTTCGCCGACGCCAATAAAATAGATCGGCAGCTTGTGCTTGGCGGAAATCGCCACCAGAATGCCGCCCCGCGCGGTGCCATCGAGCTTGGTCATGATCAGCCCGTTGACGCCGGCGATATTACGGAAAATTTCCACCTGATTGAGGGCGTTCTGGCCGGTGGTGGCATCCAGCGTCTGCAGTACGGTGTGCGGTGCGTCCGGATCGAGTTTCGCCAGTACGCGCACAATCTTTTCCAGCTCGGCCATCAGCTCGGTCTTGTTCTGCAGCCGACCGGCGGTATCGATGATCAGCACGTCGCTCTTGTTGGCGCGCGCCTGCTCAAAGGCGTCATAGGCGAGGCCCGCCGCGTCCGCCCCGAGTTTGGTACCGATAAAGGACGAGCCGGTGCGGTCGGCCCAGATCTTTAGCTGCTCGATGGCGGCCGCGCGAAACGTGTCGCCGGCGGCCAGCATCACTTTCAGTCCGGCGCCCGACAGTTTTGCGGCCAGCTTGCCGATCGTCGTCGTCTTGCCTGTGCCATTGACGCCGACCACCAGGATCACGTGCGGCTTGTGGGTCAGGTCGAGCTGCAGCGGTTTGGCCACCGGCTTCAAGACCTTGGTGATTTCGGTCGCCATGATGCGGGTGACATCCTCGCCGCTGACTTCCTTGCCGTAGCGCTCGGACGACAGCGTATCGGTGATCCGCATTGCCGTCTCGATGCCAAGATCGGCCTGGATCAGGAGGTCTTCGAGATCCTGCAGCGTCTGTTCGTCGAGTTTGCGCTTGGTAAACAGCGCGGTGATCTGGCCGGTCAATTGCGACGAGGTGCGCGACAGCCCGAGGCGCAGGCGCTGGAACCAGGTAAGGTTGGCCGCGGGCGGCTCGGGCGGGGCTTCGGCCGTGTCGGATGCGGCAAAGGCGAAGCCTTTGGGAGCTGCGCGGTCGGCGTCGGTGGAGGGGCTATCGCTTGTGGCGACCCCCCCCTCTGTCGCCTCCGGTGACATCTCCCCCACAAGGGGGGAGAGTGGACTCGCGGCAGGCCCAGGCTCAAAAACTTCTGGCGAGTCCGTTGCAGGTTCGGTCAAGCCGTCAGTTGCGGGGGTAAGCACGGCGTCCACCGTCCCCTCTCCCCCCTTGTGGGGGAGATGTCCCGCAGGGACACTATCCTCCAATTCGGCGCTTTCTGCGGGCACCAGCGCTTCCACACCCGGCACGTCGCTCGACGGCGCCGGCTCGGCAAACGTCAGATCGCTCACCGCCTCGCCGCTGGTATCGATACCGGCCTCGACCACCGGATCGAGCAGCGCCAGCGGCAGCAACTCCATGTCATCGGCAGACGGGATTTCCTCCGGCGCAAGGGCAACAGCGTCGAGTACGGCAGCTTCAGCAATCACCGCATCCCTGACGTCCGTTTCGCCCTCAACCGGCGTCGCGGCCTCGGACTCCTTGCCGAAACTGAACATCTTCTTGATGAAACCGAGCGCCATAAAATGTCCGTTCTGGTCTAGGCCGCAGACGCGGTCAGGGATTGCAGGTCGAGCCGCTTGCCGTCGTGGCCGGCGATCGTCACCTCCACGAGGTCGCGGGGACGAAGGCCAGGGGCTGCGACCAGCGTGAAGTTCTCCGTATGGGCCAAGCCGTTGTTTTCGACAAGGATGATTTGCCGTGTACCGACCATCCGGTCGAGATGCGCCTGGCGCAACGTGTCACCGGCCGCACGCAGCCGGGCGGCCCGTTCCTTGACTAGCGCCCGGTCGAGCTGCGGCATGCGTGCCGCCGGCGTGCCGGGGCGCGGGCTGTAGGGAAACACGTGCAGCTGGGAAATGCCGCATTCCTGCGCCATGCTGACGGCGTTCAAAAACATCTCTTCCGTCTCGGTCGGAAAGCCGGCGATCATGTCCGCCCCGAAGCTGATCTCCGGCCGCAGCCGCTGCACGTCCTGGCAAAAGGCAAGCGCATCGGCGCGCGAATGGCGGCGCTTCATCCGCTTCAGAATCATGTCGTCGCCATGCTGCAGCGACAGATGCAGGTGCGGCATGAAACGCGGCTCGTCGGCAATCAGGTCCAGCAAATGCCGGTCGGCTTCAATACTGTCGATCGACGACAGCCGCAGGCGCAGAATTTCGGGCACCTGCTTCAGCAGCGTCTTCGCCAGCAGCCCCAGCGTCGGCTGGCCCGGCAGGTCGCCGCCAAAACTGGTGGCGTCAACGCCGGTCAGCACGATCTCGCGATAGCCGCTCTCCACCAGTTTTCGCGCCTGATCGACCACGGCGCCCATCGGCACCGAGCGGGAATTGCCGCGGCCATAGGGGATGATGCAGAACGTGCAGCGGTGATCGCAGCCGTTCTGAACCTGAATGAAGGCGCGCACATGCCCGTCAATATGCTTGACCATCTGCGGCGCCGTCTCGGTGACGCTCATGATGTCGTTGACGCGCAGCTTTTCTTCCGCCGACACGCCAAAATCCGGCAGCTTTCTGTAGCTGCCCCTCGACAACTTTTCCTCGTTGCCGAGCACCAGATCGACTTCCGGCATCTCGGCGAAAGTGCTTCCCTCCGTCTGCGCGGCACAGCCGCTGACGATGATGCGCGCGTGTGGATTGTCGCGCCGGGCCCTGCGGATCGCTTGGCGTGCCTGGCGCACGGCCTCTCCGGTGACGGCACAGGTATTGACCAGGATGGCATTGTTGAGCCCGGCCTTTTCAGCCTCAGCCCGCATCACCTCGGATTCGTAGGTGTTGAGCCGACAGCCAAACGTGATGACCTCGACGCCGCTCAACGCGCCAAAACCTCTGGCTCCGCATCGCGCTGCCATGTGCCCGTCTCAGGGTCGAGCGTGCCCGACCATTCCCATTCGGCAGGCCCGGTCATGACGACATGATCGTCGGCGCGCCAGTCGATCGTCAACTTGCCGCGTGGAACACTGCTGGCGACGTCGATCTCGACGGTGCGCCCGGTACGGCCGGTGCGGGCGGCGGACACGCCGGCGGCACAGGCGGCCGAGCCGCAGGCCATCGTCAGCCCGGCGCCACGTTCCCAGGTACGGGTGGTCAGCGACGATGGCGAGGTCACCTGCGCCAGGGTGATATTGGCCTTTTCCGGAAACATCGGATGGTTTTCGAGCAGCGGCCCGAAGCGCGCGAGATCATAGGACATCACGTCCTGCTCGACCCAGAACACCGCATGCGGATTGCCCATCGACATCACCGCCGGCGAATGCAGGATCGGCGCATCGATTGGCCCGATCTGCAGCTCGATCCGGCTGGTGTCGAAAAACTCTTCCGACAGCGGGATCTTTTGCCAGTCGAACACCGGCTTGCCCATGTCGACGGAGATCGAACCGTCCTCATGCTCCACCGCGTTCAAGATCCCGGCGACGGTCTGGAAGGTAAACTCCTTGCGACCGGTCTCGCCTGACAGTGCCTGCACGACGCAGCGCGTGCCGTTGCCGCAGGCCTGCGCCTTGGTGCCATCGCAGTTCAGAATATCGATCCAGGCATCGGTGCCGTCGACTTTCGGATCATGGATTGCCATGATCTGGTCGAAGGCGGTGCTTTCGTTCGCGGCAAGTGCAATGGCGGCAGCCGCCGTCACCACATCCGTGCGGCCACGCATATCGACCACGAGAATCTTGTTGCCAAGCCCGTTCATCTTCGCGAATTCGACCGTTGCCGCCATCAGAGCATTCCATTGTTGTCGGGCTGTATATGGCGGAAAACGGCAGGAATTACCAGTGGTGGGGTGCTCGGTCTACCCACGCCTCATTCGTTAGACGGGCATATCTGTCCCAGGCACGTCAAACACCTCGCCCGCCCGCAATGGCCGAAACCGGCCGGGATCGACCTGAGCGACCTCAAGGGCCGCATAAAGCGCCCGCACCGGCGCATCGATCGCCTCATCGGTGAGCTGAAAGGTGCCGAAATGATGGCCGACGGCATATGCAGCATTGCACAGCTGCATCCCCTCCACCGCCTCGGCCGGGTTCTGGTGCTGGCCCTGCATGAACCAGCGCGGCTCGTAGGCACCAAACGGCAGGATGGCGAGGCGAAAACTCTCATGCTTCTGCCGGGCATCGCGATAGTTCTTACCCGCGTGAAAACCGGTGTCGCCGACATGATAGATTTTTCCGGCAGGCGTCGTAAGCACGAAGGCCGCCCATAGCGCCATCCGCCGATCGCCGGTGCCGCGCGCCGACCAGTGATGGCAGGGCTCCGTATCAATGGTCAGCGCTTCGGAAAAGACGATGCGATCGCCCCAGTCGACGGTTTCGATTGTCGCTTCCGGCACGGCACGGCGGATGATCGTATCATTGCCCAGCGGCGTAATGATTGTTGGCGCGTGAGCGTCGTGTAGGCGTTTCAGGGTGGCGACATCGAGGTGGTCGTAATGATTGTGGGTGACCAGCAACAGATCAATCGGCGGCAAATCCTCGAAGCGGATGCCGGGCCCGACCACCCGCTTCGGGCCGAAAAAGCGGACCGGGCTGGCACGATCGGACCAGACGGGATCGGTGAGGATATTGAGCCCAGCGACTTGTATCAGCAGCGTCGCATGCCCGACCATCGTCACTCGCAGGTCATCGCCTGTCACGCGCTCCACCGGCCTGGCCGGCGGATACGGGCTGCCGGCCGTCTTCGGCCACTTGATGCGACCGCCGCCGAACTGCCATTTCATCAGTGCCCACAAACCGCCGGGCTCGATGCCATCCGGATTGAAGAAACGCAGACCATCGAAATGATCGGTCACCGGACCAGAATAGTAAGGGTTCTTGGGCTGCGCCACGCGGAAAACTTTCACCGGAGTTTTTTTGTGCTGCAACGTGGGGATCTGCGCGGGCTGCGTCAATTGCCTTGCGCGCAACTCGGTCATATAAGTGTCGCGGCATCATCAGCACGCCCGACGAGAGGCTTATTAGCATTCGAACAACCGTTGCAAACCGAACTCGCACCACTACCGGTTTTCGGTGGAGAAAAGATGCTTTGCCTATGACGGATCAAAAGCACCTCCCCTCCTCACGCCATTTTTCCCCGCAATCCTTGACTTTCCACCCGCATTCCTGTTTACAGCGGCCATCTGCCGACAAGTGACAACTTGAACGCCGCCGACCGGGGCCCTTTTTCAAAGGCGATCCCGGAGGTCAACATCCGACAGCGCGATGCGCCCTCGGGTGCTTTTTGGCTATGCGCGTTGTTTCAAACCTTGTTTTTGCCGGCAGGCATGCCAACGTTTCCGGACGATGCGGAAACGAGAAGGAAAAGTTTTATGTTTGAAAACCTCCAGGACCGTCTTGGCTCCATTCTGAATGGACTGACTGGCCGTGGCGCGCTGTCGGAAGCCGATGTTTCCGCCGCCCTGCGGGAGGTGCGCCGCGCGCTTTTGGAAGCCGACGTGGCGCTGGAAGTGGTGCGCTCGTTTACCGACCGGGTGCGCGAAAAGGCGGTCGGCGCCGGCGTGTTGAAATCGATCAAGCCCGGCCAGATGGTCGTGAAAATCGTCCATGACGAGCTGATCGAGATGCTCGGCGCCGAAAGCTCGACTGTGGACCTGCATGCGGCCGCGCCTGTCGTCATCATGATGGTCGGTCTTCAAGGTTCCGGCAAGACCACGACCACCGGCAAGATCGCGCTGCGGCTGACCACGCGCGACAAGAAAAAAGTGCTGATGGCCTCGCTCGACACGCGCCGGCCGGCAGCCCAGGAGCAGTTGCGCCAGCTCGGCGTGCAGACCAATATCGACGTGTTGCCGATCATCGCCGGCCAGTCGCCGACCGATATTGCCGCACGCGCCGTGCAGGCCGCAAAGCTTGGCGGCCATGACGTCATCATCCTCGACACCGCCGGCCGTACCCATATCGACGAGCCTTTGATGGTCGAGATGGCGGAAATCAAACGCCGCTCCAATCCGCATGAAATCCTGCTGGTCGCCGATGCGCTGACCGGCCAGGATGCCGTCAACCTCGCCCGCAATTTCGACGAACGCGTCGGCATCACCGGCCTGGTGCTGACCCGCATGGACGGTGACGGCCGCGGCGGTGCGGCCCTGTCGATGCGCGCCGTCACCGGCAAGCCGATCAAGCTGATCGGTGTCGGCGAAAAGATGACGGAGTTGGAAGAGTTCCATCCGCGCCGCATCGCCGACCGTATTCTCGGCATGGGCGACATCGTCTCGCTGGTGGAAAAAGCTGCCGAAAACATCGACGCGGAAAAAGCCGCGGCGATGGCCAAGAAGATGCAGTCGGGGAAGTTCGACCTCAACGACATGGCCGACCAGCTGCGCCAGATGCAGTCGATGGGCGGCATGGGCGGGATCATGGGGATGATGCCGGGCATGGGCGGCATGAAGGACAAGATGGCTGCCGCCGGCCTTGACGACAAGATGTTTGCCCGCCAGATCGCCATCATCCAGTCGATGACGAAAGCCGAGCGCGCCAATCCGGACATGCTCAAACACTCCCGCAAGAAGCGCATTGCCGCCGGTTCCGGCACCGATGCCGCCGCCATCAACAAGCTGTTGAAGATGCATCGCGGCATGGCCGACATGATGAAAGCCATGGGCGGCAAGGGCAAGGGCGGCATGATGAAGCAGATGATGGGCGGTCTGGCCGGCAAGATGGGTCTGGGCGGCATGGGCGGTGGCATGCCCGGAATGGGCGGCATGCCGGACCTGTCGAAACTCGATCCGAAACAGCTGGAAGCGCTGCAGAAGCAGGCGCAGTCGGCCGGTCTCGGTGGTCCGGGCGGCATGCCCGGCCTGCCTGGAATGGGCGGCGGCCTTCCGGGTCTTGGCAAGCTGCCGGGTCTCGGCGGCGGTTTCCCGGGCCTTCCCGGCCTGCCGAAGAAGAAGTGAGGACGTTCTGAGATGACGGACATAACAGAGGTCAAGGCCCAGCTCGCCGGCTACCGCCAGTCGATCGACAATATCGACGCGGCACTCTTGCACATGCTGGCCGAACGGTTTCGCTGTACCCAGGCGGTCGGCGTGCTGAAGGCCACCCACGAATTGCCGCCGGCCGATCCGGCGCGCGAAGAATACCAGATCGAACGCCTGCGGCGCCTCGCCAAGGACGCCCATCTGGACCCCGATTTTGCCGAGAAGTTCCTGAATTTCGTCATCAAGGAAGTGATCCGGCATCATGAAGCCATTGCCGCTGAACATGGCGGCCATACCCAACCTGCCGCCTGATATCCAAGCGGTTACAAAGTCTTATCAAGGAGAATACAACATGGCACTGAAAATTCGTCTCGCCCGCGGCGGTTCCAAGAAGCGTCCTTACTACCAGGTCGTCATCGCCGACGCCCGTTCGCCCCGCGACGGCCGTTTCATCGAAAAGGTCGGTTCCTGGAACCCGATGCTTGCCAAGGACGACGCCAAGCGCGTTGAACTGAAGGCAGACCGGATCACCCATTGGCTGGAACATGGCGCGGTTGCCACCGACCGCGTTGCCCGCTTCCTCGCTGAAGCTGGCCTTGCTACCCGCGCTGCCCGCAGCAACCCGGAAAAGGCAAAGCCAGGCAAGAAGGCCGTCGAGCGCATTGCCGAAAAGAAGCAGAAGGAAGAGGACGCAGCAGCCAAGGCAGCAGAAGCCGCAGCAGCCGCCGCCGCACCGGCTCCGGAAGCCACCGAAGAGTAAGCTTTCGCGTCTTTTGGTTTCGAACGGGTGGCATGGCATCATGCCACCCGTTTTCTGTTTGACGCTCTATTTCCATGACCGACGCTTCGCTTTAAAAGAAGTGTCGAACGCTTCTCGCTGACGGATGGCTTTGCCGATGACAAAACTGGAAAACCCAATTCTGATGGGCACTATCGGTGCCGCCCAGGGGCTTCGCGGCGAAGTGCGGGTCAAATCCTACACCGACGACCCGATGGCGCTCGGCGAATACGGCCATCTGCACACCAAGGACGGCCGCGTGCTGGAAGTGCTGGATGTGCGCCAGGCCAAGACCGTGGTGGTGGTGCGTTTTCGCGGCATCAACGACCGCGATGCCGCCGAAGCACTGGCCGGCACCGACCTTTATGTCGAACGCGACAGCCTGCCGGACGACGAGCTGGACGAGGACGAATTTTTCTATGCGGATCTGGAAGGCCTCGATGCCGTCGATGCCGAGGGCACCAGTTTTGGCGTTGTCAGCGGCGTCTATGATTTTGGCGCCGGCGATCTCCTGGAGCTCAAAGGTCCGAACCGCCGCCCGACACTCATACCGTTTTCGGAAGCCGCAGTGCTGGAAATCGATCTCGAAGGCGGAAAGATACTCATCGATCCGATCGCCGCCGGCCTGATCGATGATCCGAACGAGCCGAGTGACGATATCACTCAGCCCCCGCGCGACAAAAAGTAAGAATGCGATGACGTTTCGCGCCACCGTGCTGACGCTCTATCCCGACATGTTTCCCGGCCATCTCGGCCAGTCGCTGGCCGGCAGGGCACTGGAGCGCGGCCAGTGGGCGCTGGACGCCGTGCAGATCCGCGATTTCGCCACCGACCGCCACCGCACCGTCGACGACACGCCGGCCGGCGGCGGTGCCGGCATGGTTTTGCGGCCCGATATTCTGGCAAAAGCCATCGACCATGTCTCGGACGGTGATACCCGCCCACGACTGCTGATGAGCCCGCGCGGAAAACCGCTGACCCAGGAAAAAGTCCGCGAACTGGCGACCGGCGACGGCGTTATCATCGTCTGTGGCCGGTTCGAGGGCGTCGACCAGCGGGTGATCGATAGTCGCGCGCTGGAAGAAGTCTCGATCGGCGACTATGTATTGTCGGGCGGCGAGCCGGCGGCGCTGACGCTGCTCGATGCCGTCATCCGGGTGCTGCCGGGAGTGATGGGCAACGATCTGTCGGGCATACACGAGAGTTTTGAGGGCGGTTTGCTGGAGCATCCGCACTACACCAAGCCGGCGGTTTTCGAAGAGGAGGAAATCCCCGCGGTGCTGACCTCGGGCAATCACGGAGCGATCGCCAAGTGGCGCG
>Ga0247730_1001100_pt1 | contig 15976 bp, 12 predicted proteins | sample UWRJL073202C2_FD_180959 | JGI IMG/M metagenome (GOLD analysis project Ga0247730, IMG submission 180959) | Plant litter microbial communities from Arlington Agricultural Research Station in Wisconsin, United States - UWRJ-L073-202C-2 | ecosystem: Environmental > Terrestrial > Plant litter >... | reverse complement strand
TCAATGATCTACCGATCCAGGAATCGGAACGTAAATTCCATTGGCCGCTGGGTCGTCGTCCGGATGATCATCCTGGGTTGTCCGAGCTGGGGCTTTAGTCAGCAAACGGACATAGGTTTTCCCGGACCGCAGTAAAAAGAAAAGCCCCCGGGCAGTTGACCTGCTCGGGGGCTTTTTCGATTCGGTTCCAGGTGCCATTTCGGCCTAAAAGGGGAAAGGACAGCTGAGATTGAGAGTGTAAAGTTTCTGCCCAGCCCCTAAGGCGCTTTGACGTTAAACTCTAATTAAACCGTCCTAAAACGTAAATTATCAATCCAAAAAAAGCAATAGATTTGTCAAAGGGCCTCACTAAGACCGGCCTCATGATGCGCGCGCCTTCACCGTCTCAGCAGCGCCCACGAAGCCACCTTAATACCCCGCAGGACAAGAACCCAATTTAGCCCTGACGACTAGGCCACAAACACCTCACAATTCAACCCTCGCGCATCTACGGTACTTGCTCACCACCTGATCACCCGTTTACATTGCCACTGACCAGTACATTGCACTCGACTTTCGCTCAAAGCCATCATCAGCTGGGAGTACTTGCTAAAGCGACCCTTTATCGAAGTCTAAAAAACAGCGAATGTTTTTTAATTAATTTTGTTGTGCAAGCAATACAGTTAAAGCCCAACCCTGATTTGAGTGGCACCATCCCCACCAATGGATAAGTTGTCTCGAACTCAGCCCCCCAGACGTTAGTCCTAAAACTGAGATAGAAGCACAGATACAGATTTTAAAAATATAAAAAATGGCGCTCTTTTCAAAAAGCGCCATATACACACTATTCTAATTCGTTCTCTGAGTCGTCTGCTTCAGGAGGCAAGTCTGGGAGAGTTAATAAACACGCACACCCGGTTAGCTGCGTAACTGCATCAGCAATTATTCCCGAGCGCGCCCAAGTAAAACCATCAGGCTCCCCATCAGCCATCATCTTTAAACATTGCTCGTCCAGAAAATGCTCGGACATTGCAACACCTTCTCCAATCTTAGCATTAACTATCTTTGAAGTTTCGATAACTACCGAAATATTAAGATCCTCAATTCCTGAGGGAGCGACTTTCCCAAATAGCCTGGCGTTTTTTTCCGTCAATATCTCCGGATCTAATTCCCTACCTAAAAAGCTTAATTTAGGTCGTTTAGAAATTAGAATTAAGCAAAAAGCTATGCTACTCGCGTTTTTTAAATTGAATTTATCGTAAATTAAATTCCCAATATTTATCGGATTACGCTTGAATAGTTGCGCGCGACTGCCTGTGGAAAACTCTCTAACATTTATTAGTTCGCGAGATATGTCTCCAGTGCTTGCGCCCCCAAAGTAAAGTGTTGTCGAAGTAAACCAAAACCATGCTTTGAGCTCTCCCAGCACCTCTTCAGATGGCTTGGGATTGCACCGAAAAAACTCTACCAAATAGGTAAAAAATAGCCCATACGGTAGGTAATTCGCATCACAAATTAGTAGTTCTTTTGTAAGCCAGTTAACGGACTTAATAATCGCCGAATGACAAGTATTCGCTGCCGTACTGAGCTGGTCAGGACTAAGAGTCCTAAGACGCTGAATATCATCCTTGTTAATGCCAAAATCGGCTGACGCGGCAATTGAGCGCAATATGACTTGCTCTGATAATCCCGAAAATCCACTATCAAAGCATATGCTTTGAATTTTTTGGATTTCAGAAGATAAATCAAATCCATTACTCCAAGTTGCTGCCATCATCAGATCTACGATAGTGAGCTTTCGCCCGGTGCTATTTATCCTTTCAAAAATCGGGGCAACCTGTTCGATTGACATATCGCCAATTTTAACGACAGCAATCTTATAATCCTTTATTGTCCTCAATAGGCGCTCTGCCCTTTCCGTGTATATCAATTGCTTCTCATGGTGCGCAAACTTCATGCACTGCTTAATAAATTTATGCGTTTCCAGAAGTTGGTTTAGCGGATATGTAGACGTGCTATCTTGGTTCTTTGGATGAATAAACTCTTCTGTTTCCAAATCAAAATGAATATTCCACATGCTACTGGAAGCCCCCCCTTCCCAGTAAAGCGCACCACAGATAGTTGTAAGTCGCTGCTGCCCGTCTAGTAAATAGCTTGTAGGGTATATAGTTGAGTCCTCGTCAACTTTTAGGCCAGCGATATCGCGTTCACTTTTTAAGCGCTGCGAGCTATTCCACAGCAAAAGACTTCCTACGGGATAACCTTTATAAATGCTGTCCAATAGTTTCAGCATGTCGCCGCGTCGCCAGACGAAAGATCGCTGAAATTTAGGCAGCTTAATGTCGCCAGACTTTACGAGCATTGCAAGCTCTTCTAGTCGATACACTTCTGGCTTTGGCTCGCGCTGTGACATTATTCAGCCTCCGCATAATTTGCTTCGAATATTTTTGAGTGGGAGGGGTGCAATAGACTTCGCGGGGGTAAATTTTGCAATATATCAAAGTGATGAAGAAGCTTACCCATTTTCGGGTATCCAAGCTCCATTTTTTCTCTACCGGGAAGCTCGATTTTAGTTAAAGAATTATAGAAAAGGCAAAGCAACTCCGGCTCTGAAAGCTGGGAGCGCACGTACTTAGCGTACCGCGGTCGCTCGGCATCCTCTATTAGGGGTGACTCTTTAATGTAGCGCAAGGTGTGATACAAGTTTCGAAAGTAATGAGAATAATTATCCACATGCAACTCTGCGGCTTTCGTATAAGCTTGACGTATCTTTCTTTCTTGAAGAGGTAATGAGTCATCTAGATAGTTTTCAAGACTTGAAACCCCCTCTTCTAAACTTGTTTGAAGATTAGAGACATCGGCCGAACCCAGTTTCTTGCCTGCTTCATCAACAATACTTCTAGCATCTTTAACTCGGCGAATTTCTTCGCGATCCAATTTCTGCAAGGCTGGGTAGCAGCGAAAGTCGGGATCAGAAAGTATTATGCGAGCATGAAACGCACGAAATGCTTCCCGGCCTCGGGTTTCAACATCAGAAAGCTTGGAAGTTATATCATTATGCAAAGTTAAAAGCTGAAAAAAAGTACTATCAAACCGCTGCTTATTTGAGTCCTTTAGTTGCTCTTCCAGCATTATCTTCGTCTGCTTTATTTCACGATTCTGCATGAAAATAGTAAAAATAATTCCCGCAAAAGCGAACCCAGCAAACAGTGCGTTCACTGCACCAAATTTGTCCCCAAACTGACCTCTAGCTGCAATGTCTTCTGCAATAGTTCCAACATTTATATGTCCATCAATCCAGTACCAAGCTCCTGACCAAATTGAAAAAACGACTGCTAAAATTAATATGAGCTTGAATATATCGCTCCAAATTGACGGTTCTTTAGAACGAGATTTAGTGGGGGGAGATAATTGGCTCATAGCATCCTTTCTGTGTATATCAGCTGGTTTCTAATGGAGTTGGGCACACATTTGTCATATCCCATATGACCCATCACATGATACTACTTTGCCACCTATACTTTACAGTTTTTCATAAAAAAAGGTGCCTTCAAAGAAAGTCCATTCACCTAGAAACCTATCGTTTGTCAAGCACTGGTAAGAGCTCTAGTAATTCCTAGCTGAACGACAATCAGGTCAAGTTTTTGCCGAAAACCACCCGAACCGAACTATCGCTTTGAGCCGATTTCGGCCCGTCGCCACCACTCGCAAAGAGTCGACTTCTGCCGGTATAGTCACACCCAGTGTGCTGGTCAAATCCGCCGCAAACGACTGGTCATGTCAATACGATTACCCACATCTGAGACGAATACACTCAACCTCTTGTTCCTTTGCATGAGGGATATTTGGAACACCCCCAGAATTTGGTGCCCGCGCGTTTCCCCTTGCGAGCTGTGCGCCGTATCATTGATGCACCACATACAGGGCAGGAATTCGATGCTGACGACACTGCCGGCCCAATTGCAGAGGAATGTGCAGGAGTCGCCGTCGCCTGATTTCGAGAAGATTGCACGATGGGTTTTTTCGGAATTTCAATTGTAACGACCGCAGGTGAAGGCACTTTAATCCCTAATGCCGTGCAGTCCTGCTGAGCCTTTGCTCGATCGGAAAGTGCTTGTAAGAAAGATTGATCTGGCGCAGACCTAGCTGAGACGCATCGTGGTGCAGCAACTTGTAACGCCGCTAGGCCCGAACGAAGCTTTTTCTGCAAATCAATCTGTTTAGCCGCTGATGCGGAGCGCGCTGCGCTCTCGGCTTGGACATCAGATGGATCTGAAGAAGTGTTATAGCGGAACTTAGCTTCGTGACTCTGGCGCCATGCAAGCATTTTTCCAGTCAATGCCTCACCAAACCCCGGCACCGCCCGAACAGCAGAAGCCGTAATATCAGCAGCAGTCTCGATACCAAAGGAAGCCAAAGTAGCAGTCTTCGCAGGCCCGATGCCTGGTATTGTTGCGCGTCTTATCAGGAACCGATCCAAGAAGTCTATTCGCTGACGCGCCTCACGTGTCGACTTCAGCTTTATCAGCACCTGCGCGAGATCCCCCTCAACCTGCCGATATCGGGACACACAATCTTCCAATTCGGCACGTAAAACAAAAATCTCCTTCAAGCCAATTCGCTGCAAATATGCCATGGAAAGCAAACGCACCCGACTATCAGCATCTACGTAAGACTTGAGAAATGGCGCTGGATCCACCTTAGCCTTAGTGAGCAACGCGACTAGACCGAAAAGGCCCAGGCCTCCCCACAGGAGTCCTAACAGAGGCACGTTTATAAAGCCGATGATTGCCGCTAGGAGTGCTAGGACACCGTAGATGGCTTTCTTTTGACCGTTGTTTTTTGCATGTTTAACTGCCGCACTGGGCGTGGCTACATTTCCGCTCCAGGTAGACAAGACCTCTTCAGGCCGAGGGATACGTACCGCTTTGATAGCTGCCCATACAGCGTCAAGATCGAACGGGCCCGCCGTAGGAACATTCCCCACGACGAGCCCCAGCGGGAACATTTCGAAGCCGGACTGACTTGCGAGCCGACACCAAAGACAACTCCCTGCAGCACTAGGAAAGTAGTGAGTCGATACATTTGCACATTGACGCAGGCCCGCTTCGAGGCCTTGAAGCAAACTTACCCACGCAACCGGATCCGGACGAGAGGCAGCAGCAAGACCGAACGCCGACTCAAATGCGGCGGCAACCAATGGAGGGAAATCCGCCAATAGCACCGAGCCGGGCGGGGGGGTGGTACGTGTATCGTTGCGCCGCTCAACTGAAAAGGCAAAGCGGTTCTGTGCAATCGACTGTCCTAGACTGAGATCCGCACCACTAAAACGGCCGGAATAGGGGTGCTTACCCATGACAAGCAATTGGAAGATGGCAACTGCAAGACCAAAGTTGTCATGAGCCTGAGTGCGTTTGACACTACTAAAGCTAATGCCATGGAGTTCTGGCGGCGTAAAGTCTTCCATACCAACAACACAAGGATAGGACTGCCCGTTCAAACTAAACTGAAAACTATCGGCATCAATCAGTGCAACGGTGGCGTCCTGAGCTACCAGAACCCCGGAATGATTGAGATCCCCAATTATACAGCCCGCTTGATGCACCGTTGCGACGGCACGCGCGACGTTTTGCGCAACACGCACTAGAAACCGATAGTCTGCTTTGGGGAACTGGATTTTGCGTGATTTCGGGCTGTACAGCTCATGGAGCGGCCTGTATCCCGAGACAAGCCGCATAGAAAAACCAGCGAAGTTACCCGAAGAATCAGTAACTATCTCAGATGGGAAAGCCACCAAAGTGGTCGCATCCGCCAACCGCCCCTCTACCATCGCCCTAACCTTACTTTCGCGAGAGCGCCGAAGCTCAGCCTTGTAGATTTTCACTGCACGATCGGCACGTCCCACCAGCGCGTACACATCCCCCTCGCCTCCTTTGCCGAGTCGCTTATCGATATGCTCATTCTTCCCGGCGATCCTTACCGGCGGCGCATTCATCGACATGAAACGAGGATGAGGGTTTTGTCATCATCCGTTCGCTCGCAGATCGCAGGACTGTTCAGGTATCGAGCAAGTGCGCCTGACAACTCAACCAAGCGCCCCTCCACTGCTACCTGGTCTACCGGCTTAATCATCGGATCAAAGAACCGAGCAAAGGGCTGCTGTGTTGCTTGCTCCAAAGCGACTGACTCCAACCCATCCGAAAATAAAGCGAAGGCGTCATACTCAAAATCCAAACTGAAGGTTCGCAACCTAACTTCAGGGTCATCCGTAACAAAGTAGGTCGTCGACGCGAACTCTCCGTTTTCTGGCCAGCACAAGGCCTCCCATACACCAGCCTTACGAGCGACAAGCGCACTGTCGCCGATCTGCAAAGCCAAGACACGCCCTTTGAAAACCACGAGCATCACCAGCGTCGCAGCGAACTGTCGCCGAGTAAGACCACGCCTTGCTGCTGCCTCGGAGAGACGGTCTCGCACCAGATCAATCCAACAAAAGATCAGCTCATTATCTGGCAAGCTGTCATTACGTCCGAACCATGATCGGAAGTTAGCTATCAGGCTGCGGCAAACCAAGGACGCGCCTTGCCCGCCGTAACTCGCGCTGCCCGCCCCGTCGGAGACCACCGCACAGAACGTATGCGAGTTGATCCGAGTAACGGTGTAGGCATCCTGCTTTCGCGTCCCAATGCGTTGATGGGACGTGCCGATACACGAAGCCGCAGCCCAACGCCAGCGAGGGTTATCCAGCAACGGCCCAACCCTCTGGACCAGTCGGATTGGCGAGAGGAACAGCATCCCCCGGGTTGGACTGCGATACGGCGCTTAGCGAGCTGGAAAGCCAAGCAAAGAGCTCGCGAAACGCCAATCCCTTCAGCTTCAATGGCTGACGTGTACCCAACTGAGCAAGAGAAGTCATATCCGCACCGTCAACACCAACAGAGTAGAACATGAATTCCTTACGCTCCTCACCTTCATGGACGCGTCGGCGCGCCTCCTGCCAATCATCAGTTGGAGCACCATCGGTAATTAGAAATACCCAAGGACGGTAGTACTTCACGCCATTGGAGCGGTAACGGTCCTTGCGTTCGCGCAATAGATCCAGTGCCCGCACAACAGCTTCTCCCATTGGCGTCACACCACTTGCTTCCAGCACCTCGGGGAAAAATCCATCGACCGTCGTAAACTCAGTACGAACGGTGACGGGACCAAAGGTCACCACTGCCAACTCCACACGTTTCGCCGCCATCGCATCAGCGTACAGGTCATCTTTGAATGACTGCAAAGCATCGTTCAGCATCTGGATGGGCGCACCATTCATAGACCCAGATGTGTCCAACAAAAGTATGCAAGGGCACCGTTGCTCGGGATTTTCAGCAAACTCTGCGTCTGCAAACGGCTGCTGCTCGAAATCGCTCATGTTGTCCCTTTATCCTTTTCCATGACGAGACTGTCGTGATGGCACGATACCAGTACGTACTAAAAAACGCACAAAATGATCAAGATGACACCCAGGCGGCAAATCTCAAAGCATCCCAGTCAGCTTTGCTAGCACAGCCACTAAGTATCCACTGACGATCGAAAGCCCGATAAGTCCCCAAGGCCGTGTCCACCACCCCCCATCTGGGTTAGGTGGCATGGTTTGCTGCAAAATGTTGATCTGGCCAATCAAATTGGCAGAGATTGATGTGCCAACTGGTGTACGACTCGCCATCATCGAATTGTGCCACTGCATGTCTTCGACGCGATCAATCTGACGCTGAATGCGAGCCCGGAGCCGTCGACCGGCAAGCACCAATTGCTTGCCCACGATCATGACACCAACAAGGCCCAAAAAACTAGATTCCCATAGGTAAATGGGTCTGCCTGATTGATGGTCGGCACGTTCCGCCAGACGAAACCGATGTAAGGTGCGGTCAGTTCAAATATGGCCGCAATAAAGTTTTGAATTATCGCGCCAAACCGCCAAAGCAGAGCCGAGTCATTCATGCTCTGCGCCGTACGATATATAGCCATAAGCAGACTGATAAAATAGAAGAGTGCTCCGGTGAATAGAAGACCACCGCCAACACATCGTTGAGCTCGAGAAAGCATTACTGCCTGTTTTATATTCATAAGCCTTCCTTTTGAATCAACCCAACTAGAGGCAAATGTTTGCCCAGACACTACTAACGATCGCAGCACCAGACTCTTATACTAAGGATTAACGAAGTGGACCTATTAAGCAACGGTATATATAAAACATACAGACACCTTCAACGCTCTTTAACCGTATTCCAGCCCGTCTTCCAAATATACTCATTGTTTTGACCAAACTACGGAGCCTTCTCTTATCCAAAAATGGCACTTACAAACGCTATGTTGGTGTACTGACGGCGCAATCGTGGGACGCCCCCAGAAATCCCGCTCTACAGTCCAACGAGGCCTCCGATCAGGGCTCAACGAAAGCGAGATGCTGGAGTTACATTCTCCTGGGCAGGTGAGGCAAGCCCATTTGCTAATCCCACCATCAATCACTAACCAAAGCTCACCAACAGGGATCACGGTCTTGCCCGGGTGGCGAGAGACCTTCTTTATCAGATAATCGGCATTCAGCCATCCAAACCGACGCAACGTAGTAGCGAAAAAATACTGCATGTTTCACCCTATCACGCCTAGAAACGGGTTGACGTCGCCGCGTCCCCAAACCGCTTCGTTGGAGCAAACAGGGCACCCTTGCATAGGCTTACAGGTCATGGAGCGGTCTTCTACGCGATCAAATCGACGAATCCGATTGTGAACCATGCCCTCTCCACCCCGGAATCCTGTTAGCCCTTGGATGAGCTCATCGACTGCGGCGCAGGCTATGCTTGTGGTAAACGTTACGACAGCCGGAGCAGGATCACCACCGCCGTCAACATAAGCTTCAGCCTTACGACGCTCATACTCGATAGGATCGCTACGCTGCAGTCCTTCGGCGGCGGCTCTCTGCGGATTGACGACCCCAAGACACATCAGGCAGGGGGAGCCCGGCTTAATAGTGGTGACCCGTCCGGTCATTTCATATTCGGCTCCACCTCTTGCGGAGCGCATACGCAATCCCAAATCAACAAGCGGGACACCATAAAAGTGAGCGAAACGGTTCAATGTCAGCCGTCCCTGGTTGTCGTCCGTGCATCCGAAAAGTACATCACAGGACTTCAACACATCACGGAGCATTGGATTGCCTACCCAAGCCTTGCTCGTGACCACGTGCGTACCAAGCCCCCAAACCTCGATTTCACGAGCAAGAATGTCCACCTTGGCCAACTGATCCCGTACATCATCTGCTCGTGAGCCATGCACACGATTGAGGTTCGTCGTGTCGATTGTGTCATTGTCGATTAGCGCAAGATGCCCAACGCCTAAACGTGCCAACAGTGAAACTACCGCACTGCCTGTGCCTCCACAGCCGATTACACCCACACGCAGCGAACGAACGATAGGATTGAATCCCTTGCCAAAGAGTGCCGCCTGGCGATCTAGCATCCCGGACTTTTCATGGTGCTTCTGACGCTGCCGAATGTCTATTTTGTTACCGACAATGGAGATCTTCGAAGCATCTGTAGTCGCGGTAGGTGATGTCCAAAGGCGTCCGGCGATGGCCCCGTTCTCCCCGAATACTAGACTTGCGAGTCCCAAACTCCGCTTGTTGAATGCTGTGCGGGCCAGCTCAGCCTCATTACGATCATCTTGGTCAGAAAAAAAAGCATCTGCACGAGGGTGGGTGTGAACCAAAGCAGGTATCAGTTCACGATCTTGTGCAACTCCCAACAGTTGCATAAAACCCTTCGTGGACCACGTCACGTGGACAGATGAGGAGGAAATAACCTCGCTTGGGGGGATCGGAACTACTTCATGCGAGATCAATCGGATCCGTGGGTGTTTTGACCAAGGATCCTCATTGATCTCAGCTCTTCCGAAAAGGACGTAGGCAGCAGCCTCTGAACCGTCCTCTCGGTAAAGCAGCGCACGAAGCGCCGCTTCATGAGATTCGATCAAAGTAATATCCAACGTTGCGCCGGACATTACTTGGCCTCCATCAACGCATGCTCAATGCGCTTGATCATGGTGTGCAGACCATCAACTCCTGGCCGCCATGCACTATTGTGCCGAGACCAGCGCTGCCAGTTGCGTCCGGAGAAAACGTGTGGCTGATCTGCACATGTCGCATACCGACCTACCGTCACCAGTTTCAACCACGGATCGCAGAAAAACATATCAGGCGCAACATCTGGGTATCCGGGAGGTAGAATTACGAGGATATCTGCCGCTGGGTGATCGAATTTATTCTCTGGCAACTGTACTTGCTGGAGTACTACGCCCGTATGAGGACCTTCGCATACCACCTGCGCAGGAATCCCATGACGTTGGAGATAGCGCTGATCTGCCTCCGGGAGGCCTGTCAGGCCCTCCGTAGTATCACGGATAAGAGTGATGAAGCGCTCAATTCCGGGCTTACCTAGATCAATCAGGTCAGAATCACGTATCAGCAAATCTTGCCCGCCTCGCACTTCAAGGTAAACATCGTAAGTCTCAGCTGGGACACCGGCCAAAGTTTTCAAAACCTTACCGCTGATAGCCGGTTTACCCCACTCCATCGATTTATCATCGATGCTGAACTTGAACGAGCGGTCAGTCTGAAAAATGATGAATTTTTCGGCACCTCGCTCACGCAGGTCGTAAGTCTCATCAAGCCGCAAATCCTCAAACTCACCAGAGGGGAGAATTGCGTAGATGCTGTATTCGTCAAGCTGACGGACGCCTGCAGCGATGAGAATTTGCCGCCCAGTTGGCACGGGGTCACTCAGCTGCAAATGACGTTCGCTAAGCTGTTCATCAGCGATAATGATGCTGTAAAAATGAGCAGGATTGAGGGGACGCCCCTCACGGATCGCAGCGCCGACGTCTTCTACCGGAATACGATTGTCACTGCTAGGGTGTTGAGATTGCATATGGATCACCTCAGATAGCCGCTCGCATTTTGCGAGTTTTCTGGCCTTCACTAGGTCAATCGCAGCACTGGAGGAAACCGGAAAGCAGATCTATTTTTTTTTCCCAACAATTATCCCTGCAGGTAAGTCACCACAGATGAAGAAGCTGGGACATGAGGGACATACCCTCGATTCCGGCTTCGGACCAAAAGCACCAGAGCTAATTTCACCCAGCATCCGCGCAGAATTTTCCTTTCGTGAGGCTAGTTTTCGGTCCGTAATGGACATCTCATCAGTCGTTTCACTAGTGAGATACGTAACCTCAATTTTGACAGAGGCGCCGTAGTTCTGAGTTGCTGCCATGTGGAGCAACGTGTACTCGATATCGTCAAACCCATTGGATTTTGGCTTACCCGTCTTCACTCGTCGCACAATGGTCTGGCCATTGCCGCCTCGTACAACACTATCTGGTGTTACAACAACGTTGCCGTGAACCCCTTCTAATAAAATTGGCATGACTGGAATCGGCGTGCCAACGCTTCGGCTTTCGATAAGGTAGTCCACCAGCCGACGGGCAATGATTCTGTAGTCTTCAGAATAGCCATGATCGACAGCGCCTTCCGCCAACCATGCCTTCTCGAAGGCTGCATCAAGTTGAGCCGCGCTGGGAGGAATGTGTTCATATTCGGCTTTTAACCATTGTGAGACGGCCCTCACAGCATTGTGCATTTTGAGAAAGGCCGTCTCGGTACGACGCCCTCCAAGTCCGATGACGTGGGAATACAGGAACCTACGGGGACAACGCTCAAACTGAGCAATTTGACTATCATCCCAATTGGGTTTTTCCTCCCAAACAAGCTCCAGCGGAGTTCTTGAGTACGAATCCACGGCTAACAGCAGCGGCTTAGCAACCTGATTTAAATGTTGACCGATAGGGCTCAAAAATTTCGATTTACTGCGGTTTTTACCGTCAGCCTGCAATGATGACGCGTACAAGAACAACCTATCTTGAGCTCTGGAAATGGCAACAAAAAAAAGACATTCCTCTTCCTCCTCGTGCCCAGCTTTCACGGCTTCAAGCCCAGACAGCCCTACAGCACCGTAGATTAGTCCGTCAGGGGGCAGGCAACGTGGCGGCCTGTTGTTCCGGGGTAAGCTTGCGGCCACCATGCCAGGCAAGTGGACAACCGGAAACTCTAGCCCCTTACTGCCGTGAATAGTCATCAGACGTACAGCGTCAACTCCGCCAGCGGCCCTTGGCAGATGGCGAAGGCCACGATCACCAGAAGTCAAAACCAACCGTCTTATCCGATCAAGCAATCGGATGCAAGGCAGCCCAGGACCTGATGGCTGTTTGCGACAAAAATTAAGGAATTGCCAAAGAGCCAAGCCCTTCATTTTGCTTCCAGAGTCATCGGCCAGATGAAGACTTCTTGCAAGGCCAAGGCCATCGATAACCCATGACACAAGGATATTCCAAGGGTTCCCTCTGAAATTCAGCCCCTGAAAAAGCTGAGCAATATTCAATAACTTAGGTCTGCTGTCTTCAAAATGTAGGCGAGGCCAGTTTGTCTCATCAAGCCAATCTAAAGGTCCAGCTTCAATCGTGCGGAGGTGTCTAATCAGGTGGACGACTTCTGCCATCGGCAATTCATAGCCTGCCATCGCGGACACGCGAATCAAACCGACCGCAGACGCATCATTAAGTAGGGTAAGGAGCGCCAAAAGGTTTTTTATCTCTGGGCGTTCAAAAATACTTCCTAGATGAAAAACAGGAATGCCCCGAGCCTCCAGACCTTTGGCAATTTCGCTCAGACGAGTATTTGATGCGCACAGGACTGCCTGTCCCCGGTACGGAGTACCTGACGTGCGTAATGTTTCTATGGATCCCGCGAGTGCTGAAATTTCCTCTGCGGTCGACCCTACAATGCTTAGTTCTGGATGAGCCCCAGCACCTCCGCGGCTCGCAGTCAAAGATAGGGGTAACGCCCCCTGAGAAGCTTTCATGGCTGTGGAGAAGGTGGCGAATGTATCGACTATTTCTTGTTTTGAACGATAGTTGACACCTAATTTTTCGATTACTGCTCCGGGAAAATCCTCGCTAAAATGCGCCATGTTGGAGGCGGACGCGCCGCGAAAACGGTAGATAGACTGCCGGGCGTCACCAACCACCCATAGATTCTCCCCGCCTCCAACGATGGCCTTTAAGAGTCGTACTGACGATCGATTAACATCTTGATACTCATCCACCAGCACGTGTTTGTGCCGTCTCCTTAATGCGCCCCGAACTTCCGCGTGAGTTTCTACCAGCCGCACCGGGTACGAAATAAGATCGCCAAAGTCAATAAGCTTTCGCTCTCTCATCAATCGTTCATACGCCTCATAAACACTTGCAACCTCCAAGCATTTTTCAGCTCGAAGTAGTGCAGCTGAATCGCCTCCAGCGTTACGAGTCATCGACTCAGCTAAACGAATGTATTCGGTAGCCTCTATAGATTCATCTTTCGCACGTGAAATGGCACTTAACATGTCATTTAGATCAAGTGTTGGATCCCAGAGATTTCGATAATGCCGGAGTGAAAGCCGGGGTATTTCAGCTTCAATTAATTCAATGCCTTCGAGTCGATCAATAAGGCGAGGCTCAGGCGGTAATTTCAGGATTTGATGAAATCGCCGAATAATATCAAGACCAAAAGCATGGAATGTCCCAATCCACATTGCTGCTGCGGCTAGCGGGTTAGATAACGCAATTCTCTCACTCAGCTCACTCGCTGCTTTGTTAGAGAACGTCAAAACCAGAATCGCGCTAGGATCCTCACCGTCGAGAATAAGCTTTTCGACACGCTGCACTAGCGTTCTGGTTTTGCCTGTGCCAGGTCCGGCCTGTAATTGAAAGGGAGAATCACGATGCGATGCAGCGACCTGCTGTGACAGGTCAGGGCGGATATCCCCCCGGTCGTTGAGACTGTTTTCCTGCCCAGTAGAAACTCTTGGAAGCAACAGCGCGTCCAGAAGTTGCTGCTGTACAACAGGTAGAGGCGCACCTAGACGCTGAGCAATTTCTAAAGAGGAGAACCCGTCTTCCACATGAAGGGTGCACGCAACTGAACGCGGTATTAAAAACTCACGCGCAAAGAGGTCCATTTTAATTTCACGACGCTCACGAGCGCCATAATCAATCAAACTATCAGCACCGACTGGAGAATCCTCCGTCGACCGCTCGGGCTGCGCGTCGAGCGTAACTGCATCATCAGTCCCCCCCTCCAACACCAGGTGTCCGAGTTCGTGAGCAACGAGAAACGCACGATCAAAATCGCTACCAATATCCTGATAGAGAATTGCTCCTGCCTGACTGTCAAAGACAGCCTGGCCTCCTTTTAAAGCTGGATCGCCCTTGGGCAAGCCATAGACATCAAGGTGACGCCTGCCCGCTTCAATTAGCGCAAATTGAAGTGGACACCAAGGATCGCTACCTTCAGCGACAGCCGCGAGGTGGATTTTCTCAGCCTCTAATCTTGCCGCCTCGGTCGCATCCATATTCAGCCTCGAAGCGCTAAGAGCGCATCCTTTTGATTGATAGTTAACTGAGAGATTTCCACGGCGTCATCAAAAGATATTTGTTCACTTGCAGTTGGTTTTTCACTGGACCTGAAACTTTGGCTAGAGTCTATATTAGGAGGATTCGATAAATATGCGAGCATATTATCAACCGACCCACCAAGCTCAGATGCAAGCCTCGCAACAAACTCAACAGGAAAGGTGCTAACCTTTATGCCGCGATCCCGAACCCGCCCAAGAAACAAACCATTTACATTGATCTTTCTAGCTAGATCTCTGAACGCCGAAGAACTAAGTTGAGCAAAAGGATTCATACAACTATTTTGCTTTTGACTAAAATTCAAGGATGACTCAATCTGACTCCAGGCTTTATTTATGGCTGAATCAGCTGCAGGAATTTTAGCACTCTCGATAAGTTCATCCCCCAGCATAAATTCTATAGAGCAGTCCACTAAGGCACTTGCATGTTGCGGATACCTCTTGACATACCGCTCCAACGTACAGCTATCGTGATATTCCTCTACCGAAAAAGCTAAAAGTACCTCTTCTTCAGATATGTTCTTATCTAAGCTCATTTTTCATCTCCTCTTCAAGCATAACCTTGAGAGATTTAAGGGCACGAGCACTTCGGTTTCGCACCGTTCGCTCGTCGCACTGGAGCATTTTTGCAATAGTCTGAACAGACGGATCATTCGCATGTACAGGAATGCCCTTCAATCGCAGACCAATAACCTGCTTCTGATCCTGTGGCAGACGGTCAATCGCCGACAATAGCGTGAACCGGAAAGCTGGATCATCGATTTTCCTCAATTCATCTCGGAGGCGATCTTCCCAAGCGACTTCCACCTCGGAAGAAAGGGAGCCGTCATCTGGATCCTGGCTATCGAAAGAGACCAAGACAGCATCGCCCACCTCTGCGTACAGCCTGCGCAATACAGAAATTTTAATGGTGCTTAGCGCCCTATCGAACCGTACCTCGTAGAAATCTAGAAGCCCATCGTGCGACTTACAGTCCTTGGTTACGCTCACAACAAAGCGGTTGATGATCTCGTCGCAAATGTCAGACGCATTACCAATCGCCGAGTCCCAGAGCCTGGAACGAAGTGATCGCTCAACGCGCCCCAAAAGAAGTCGAAACGTCTCCTCGAAGACCTTACGGTCAGAGGCCTGCCAAGCACGGCGGAGGAAGTAGACCAATACCTCCGACGGCACGTAGCCCTCGCTAGTTTTAGGCAGCGAAAGCTGCGCAGTCCTTTCACCGACGTCGACGCTCTCCAACGTAGAAATCCAGGCCTCGATTTGAGGAGGGCGCTTGTAAGTGATCCCCTGATGATCCTTGCGATCTAACGGTACAGGCATCAATGCCTCCGGACTGCTATGAGGGTAGAGTTACAAAATAGCGAAAGACAGCCGTCCAGTTCGCTTCTCAGGTGAATTACACGTAGTCAATGATCGATTCCGCATGTTGCAACCGGGGGGGGGGGGAGGCC
>Ga0247730_1001099_pt1 | contig 15999 bp, 15 predicted proteins | sample UWRJL073202C2_FD_180959 | JGI IMG/M metagenome (GOLD analysis project Ga0247730, IMG submission 180959) | Plant litter microbial communities from Arlington Agricultural Research Station in Wisconsin, United States - UWRJ-L073-202C-2 | ecosystem: Environmental > Terrestrial > Plant litter >... | reverse complement strand
CATCAGGCTTTCGCCCATTGTGCAATATTCCCCACTGCTGCCTCCCGTAGGAGTCTGGGCCGTGTCTCAGTCCCAGTGTGGCCGGTCACCCTCTCAGGCCGGCTACCCGTCGTCGCCTTGGTGGGCCGTTACCTCACCAACTAGCTGATAGGCCGCGAGTCCATCCTTGACCAAAATTCTTTCCAGCTCCTAGCCATGCGGCTGAAGCTCGTATCCGGTATTAGACACCGTTTCCAGTGCTTATCCCAGAGTCAAGGGCAGGTTACTCACGTGTTACTCACCCGTTCGCCACTAATCAGAAGAGCAAGCTCTCCGTCATCGTTCGACTTGCATGTGTTAAGCACGCCGCCAGCGTTCGTCCTGAGCCAGGATCAAACTCTCCATAAATGTTTGATTGCACGCCAGCAAGCTGACGGCACATCTAGCGCCGCACGCACCCGGAATAGGATGCAAGATGCGACAAGTTTGAAACTGACAGAACAAATCATTACTGACTTGCTTTGTATGTTTTAATTCAATTTCCAAAGGAATCCGTGACATCCATCACCGCTAGAAACGGATCCGAATGCCCGGGTTTTTGGCATTTGACATTGTGCACGCTGTTGAGTTCTCAAGGATCGGACGCTCCTGATTCAACCTCACGGTCTCGCTCAGGGCAACCTGTATAACTTACCACGTCCCAGCCCGGTGTCAAATCGACCCGCCGGCCAGACAAACGGCCGAACAACATCTCAATAGACCCCACGCCAGAGGCGGAAATCTCATCCTAAAATCAAAACAGAATCGACTCAAGGCCTGACTCGTTTTGATCGGGATTCAGTCCCCTACTTGAGGCCGGGAAGCTCTGCGGCTTTCCGCACCTTTGGGGTGACGAGTGATTACTCTACGTGCACCCCGCACACCCCGCAAAGCAATGCGCATCCCGGGCGTGTCGCACGGGCGGACATACGCACGTTGCCCAGCGTTCACCTCGAAAGACGGTTTCGATACGGTCGCTGAGCGACCTACTCAACCCGCGAGAGGGGGCTAGCTGCAGTAGGTCGCTACGTATTGCGGCAACCCCGAGACATCCGTAACCGACTTCATCGTGGCAAGGTTGCCGCTGCGGTCGATGGCCTGCGTGCTCTCCACCGCGGTGACCAGGATCGCGGCCTGGTCGGCGATCGCTGCGGTGCCGGCCTTCGCCGATGCGGGCGCGAGATCGGCGAGCTGCTGCCAGCGAGCCTGGTACACCTTCATGGCGGCGAGAGTGTCGGCGATCGGGGCGATCTCGGTCGGCCAGCCGTACGCCTCGAGCGTCAGCACATCCGGCGTCTCGGCGAGAGCGTCGCAGAGCGGCTGGGCAGCGGCGACGACTTGGGCGGCTTCCGCATCCTTCTGCGCCACGATGGAATAGACCACGGTGCCGGCGCCGAGCAGCACGGTCAGCACGATCGAGATGACGGTGGCCGCCTTGGCGACGGTGGTCGTCCAGTGGTGCCGGTAACGAGTGACTATGCGCGCAACGATCGTGACGAGAAGTCCGAGCGGGGGCGCGATTACCGCGAGCACCAGACCGATCCACTCGAGAACCGAGGTGCGCTTCTTCTCGCGCACCGGACGGTCGGAGAAGTCGAAGACCTGCCTGGCCGTCGGGCGCGGGGGCGCCGGAGACACTACGGGCGACAGCGCCGAAGACGGATCGGTCTCGAGCGCAGAGCGGTCGCGCTGCAACTCGCCGGTCTCCGGTTCGTCCATACGATCGCTCCCTGGGCTCGATAGGAGGCTTTCGAGATGCGCCCTATCGGGCGTCGTTCAACCAACTATTGAGCCGAGCGTACAGAACCGAAGTTGCGGTCATGTTTCAAAACGCCGCAGCGCGGGGCGGATAGTGACCCGTCGGCTCACGAGATCAGGACCGCCGCGAGGGTCTTTTTGCCTCGGCGCAGCACGGCGTGCCCGCTAGCCAGAGCCGCACCGGTGAAATTGGCCTGCTCGTCGGTGACCGTCACGTTGTTCAGGTACACCCCGCCCTGCGCGATCGCGCGACGCGACTCCCCCAGCCCCTTGGTGAGACCGGTGTCGACGAGCGCCTGTGCGACCAGGGTCGTGACGCTCACTTCGGCAGACGGGAGCTCGGCCGTCGCGGCGACGAGCGTCGCCGCGTCGAGGTTCGACAGCTCGCCCTGGCCGAAGAGCGCGGCCGACGCGGCGATCGCGGCATCGGTTGCCTCGGCCCCGTGCACGAACGCGGTGACCTCGAAGGCGAGCGTGCGCTGCGCCTCCCGGCGGAACGGCTCGGTGGCGACCAACTGCTCGAGCGCCTCGATGCGAGCGCGATCGAGGAAGGTGAAGACCTTGAGCCGTGCGATCACGTCGCTGTCGTCGGTGTTGAGCCAGAACTGGTACATCGCGTACGGGCTCGTGAGCTTCGGGTCGAGCCAGATGGCGTTGCCCTCGCTCTTACCGAACTTGGTGCCATCGGAGTTGGTGATGAGCGGAGTGCCGATCGCGTGCGCCGACACGGATTCGGAGCGCCGGATGAGATCGGTTCCGCCGATGAGGTTGCCCCACTGGTCGCTGCCCCCGGTCTGCAGAATGCAGCCGTACTCGCGGTAGAGCTCGCGGAAGTCGAGCGCCTGCAGAATCTGGTAGCTGAACTCGGTGTAGCTGATGCCCGCGTCGGAGTTGAGGCGCGCGCTGACGGCGTCTTTTTTGAGCATCGTGCCGACGCGGAAGTGCTTTCCCACCTCACGCAGGAAGTCGATCGCCGAGAGCGGCGCCGTCCAGTCGAGGTTGTTGACGAGGCGTGCCGCGTTCTCCCCCTCGAAACTGAGGAAGCGGGAGACCTGGCCCTGCAGGTAACCGACCCACTCGTTCACGATGTCGGGGGTGTTGAGGGTGCGTTCGGCGGTCGGCTTGGGATCGCCGATGAGGCCGGTGGACCCGCCCACCAGGCCGAGCGGTTTGTGTCCCGCCAGCTGCAGCCGACGCATCAGCAGCAGCTGCACGAGGTTGCCGAGGTGCAGGCTGGGGGCGGTCGGATCGAATCCGCAGTAGTAGGTGATCGGGTCTCCGGCGAGCAGCGCTTTCAGCTCCTCCTCGTTGGTCGAGACGTGCACGAGGCCACGCCAGACGATTTCATCCCAGACATCGTCGAAGGAGTCGTCGTTGCGCTGGGGTGTGGGTACCGAGGATGCTGGAGAGGACACCAATACAGGCTAGCGGAGCGCCGCACGACGCCCCGACCCCGCGCACATCGTCAGCTCCGCATCGTTGATCCACCCGGATCAACCCTGTAGGGTTGATTACAGTGATATCAACCCTGTAGACCTGATAGGAGCCGGATGATCGTCGTCACCGCCGACCAGGTCGACAGCCGTTCCACGCCCGACATCGCGACCGACACCCTCGCATCGCTCAACGAGACGTTCGCCGACCACCTCGTTCTCGCGGCAGACCGCACGGCGGGCGACGAGATCCAACTGCTCGTCGACAACGGCCGCGCCGCCATCGACATCGTGCTCGCCCTGACCCGCACCGGTCGGTGGAGCGTCGGGCTGGGCTTCGGCCTCGTGCGCCGACCGTTGGGTGCCAGCATCCGGGAATCGACGGGCGACGCCTTCGTCGCCGCGCGATCCGCGGTCGACAGGGCCAAAAAGAAGCAGACCCGGTTCGCGGCGGCGTCCGAGCCGGGGCGGCCCGGCGCGCGCGACTTCGAGTCCATCGTCGACCTGCTGTTGATTCTGCGCGCGCGACGCAGCGACCAGGGCTGGGAGATCCACGATCTCGTGACGCGGGGGCTCAGCCAGGCCGACGCGGCCACCGAGATCGGCATCACCCCGCAGTCGGCGAGCAAACGCGCGCGCGCCGCCGAACTCAAGGCCGAGGATGCCGCGCTCGCGCCGCTCGCTCGCCTGGCGGACGCACTCGACGCGTCGTTCACCCCCGCGCGGGAGGATCTTGAATGACCGCCGTCGCCCTCGTCTACTCGATCGTCGGACTGCTCGTGCTCTACGCGAGCGTGGTTCTCTCCTGGTTCGCGACGAAGCCCGGTCGGCACTGGCTCATCGCGCCGTGCGTCGTCCCGATCGCCGGCGCCGTCGTGTTCGCTCTGCTCGGACTGCCCGTCGTGAATCCCGCGCTCGCGATCCTGGCGGGGCTCGGGTTTGCGCTGCTCGGATCGGTCGGCGGCAGTCCGTTCGTCTCGCTCGTGCTCGACCTCGCGACCCGGGGCAGCGTGACGCTCGGCACCCACGGCGGCATCCTCGTGATGTCCCCCGCTCCCGTGCGTGAGATCCTGCGCGGCGGGGCGGCGATCGGCTATCTCGAGCGGGTCGCCCTCATCGGCTCGGTGCTCGTCGGCCAGCCGGCCGCGGTCGCGGTGATCGTCGCGATCAAGGGACTCGGCCGGTACTCCGAGCTGGAGAACGCGGCCGCGCGGGAGCGCTTTATCATCGGCACCCTCGCGAGCCTGCTCTGGGCCGGAGCCTGCTCGGCCGCGATCGTGCTCAGCTGGTAGCGGGCAGACGCGCGTCGGGAGGCCGCGGCGGATAGACCCACGCCACGAGCACGACCGAGATCATCATCAGCAAGAACCACGATCCGAGCTTTGCAACCGACACGAGGTGCCAGCCGTCGAGCTGGTCCGGGTAGGCCCAGGCATTCGACCAGGTCGCGATGTTCTCTGCCAGCCAGATGAAAATCGCGACGAGCAGGAAAGCGACGACCAGCGGCATCCGGAGTCTCGTTCTGAACACCGTGAACTGCATCCAGGTGCGTCCGAAAACGATCACGATGCCGGCCAACAGGATGTAGCGGGCGTCGAACACGTAGTGGTGCGTGAAGAAGTTGAGGTAGATGAGCCCGGCGAGGATCGCCGTGATCCATCGCCGCGGATAGCGCTCGAAGCGCAGGTCGAACATGCGGTAGACGCGCACCATGTACGAGCCGACGGCCGCGTACATGAACCCGCTGTAGAGCGGCACCCCGCCGATGCGCAGCAGCCCCTCGCCCTCGTAGATCCACGATCCGACGTCGGTCTTGAACAGTTCCATGCCGGTGCCGACGATGTGGAAGAGCACGATCACCCGAAGCTCGCGTAGCGTCTCGAGTTTGAACACCACCATGATCAGCTGGATGACGACGGCCGCGATCACGAGGAAGTCGTTGCGAGCGAGCGCCGCGCCGTCGGGATACCAGAGCTTCGTGCCGACGAGGACCGCGAGCATGGCGGCGCCGAAGATGCACGCCCAGCCCTGCTTCAACCCGAAGACGACGAACTCGGTGAGCCACGCACGCCGGCCGCTGAGCGGAGACCGGTCTAAGAACCTGTGCGCATAGGAGTCGATCGCCTGTTCGACGGAGGTGAACCGGGCCATCCTCAGGCCCGCTTCTTCGGAGCGTGCGCCTTGTACGGCGAGACGGTCGGGTCGCCGGGAATCCAGAAGCGCCACGGGTAGTCGGCTCCCCCGCCGTCGCCCGAGACCCCGGTGCGTGGCCCCGATTCGAATCCGGATGCCTCGGTCGCCAATTCGAGTCGCAGCGGTCCCGAAGACAGGTCGGTTCCCCCGTCGGCGAGCGTGATGCCGAGCGCCACCGTGAGCCGGGCCGGTCCGCGCGCCAGATCGGCGCTCGTACGCGACGTGTGCCGGCGGGCGGACGCGATGTCGCGCCCCGCCACGATCTCACCGGCACGCAGCAGGATTCCGCCCGAGGTTCCGGCGGGAGAGCAGACGACGTTGGCGCACACGTGCATACCGTAGGTGAAGTAGGTGTAGAGATGCCCGGGTTCGCCGAACATCACCTGGTTGCGGTTGGTGCGGCCGCGGAACGAGTGGGACCCGGGGTCTTCGCCGACGCCGAGGTAGGCCTCCACCTCGGTGATGCGCAGCACGACCTCGCCGCTGACGAGGTGTGCGCCGAGCAGTTCGGGCGCGACCTCGACCGCGGTGCGGGCGAAGAAGCTGCGGTCGAACACGGGCCTGAGTCTAGAAGGCGTGCCCTAGAAGAACGGGATGCCCAGGACGATCGCGGCGATGACGGCCCCGACAAGGATGAGACCGGCCACCGTGATCACGATGGTGCGGCCGCGCTTCTGCAGCGGTTCGTACCAGCTGAAGCGCGGCTTCTCGTCGTCGTTCTTGTCGCTCATCACGCCACCACTCGTAGTGCGCGAACACGTGCGGTCAGCGCCGCGAGCTGTTCGGTGACCCGCACGGGTGCCGTTCCGCCCGCGCCGTCGCGGCTCGCGATCGAGCCGTCGACGGTGAGCACCTCGCGCACCCCCGGCGTGAGGTGGGGCGACACGGCGAGGTACTGCTCGTCGGTCGGCTCGTGCAGTTCGAGGTCGTTCTCCTCGCAGAAACGCACGAGCGAACCGCTCACCTCGTGGGCCTCGCGGAAGGGAATGCGCTGGCGCACGAGCCAGTCGGCCACATCGGTGGCGAGAGAGAAGCCCTGGGGCGCGAGCACGCGCATCCGCTCGGTATTGAAACGCAGGGTCGCGACCATGCCGGTGAAGGCGGGCAGCAGAACCTCGAGGGTCTCGACCGAGTCGAAGACCGGCTCTTTGTCTTCTTGCAGGTCGCGGTTGTAGGCGAGCGGCAGGCCCTTGAGGGTGGCGAGCAGCCCGGTGAGGTTGCCGATCAGCCGGCCGGACTTGCCCCTTGCCAGCTCGGCGATGTCGGGGTTTTTCTTCTGCGGCATGATCGACGAGCCGGTGGAGAAGGCGTCGTCGAGCTTCACGAAGTCGAACTCGCGGGTGTTCCAGAGGATGATCTCTTCGGCCAGCCGGGAGATGTCGACGCCGATCTGTGCGGCGATGAACGCGAACTCGGCGACGTTGTCGCGGCTCGCGGTGGCGTCGATGGAGTTCTCGGTGGGGCCGCTGAGGCCCAGTTCGCGCGCGACGAGCACCGGATCGAGCCCGAGCGAGCTGCCGGCGAGGGCGCCCGACCCGTACGGGCTGGTCGATGCACGCACGCGCCAGTCGCGGAGGCGTTCGAGGTCGCGCACGAGCGGCCACGCGTGGGCGAGCAGGTGGTGGGCGAGCAGCACGGGCTGCGCGTGCTGCAGGTGGGTGCGGCCCGGCATCACGGCGTCGATGTGGTTCTCGGCCTGCGACGCGATGGCGTCGATGAGCTGCACCACGAGGTGGCCGATGGCTGCCGAGTGGTCGAGCAGGTAGAGCCGGATGAGCGTGGCGATCTGGTCGTTGCGGCTGCGGCCGGCGCGCAGCTTGCCGCCCAGCTCGGTGCCGGTGAGTTCGATGAGCCCGCGCTCGAGCGCGGCGTGCACGTCTTCCTCGTCGTCGCGCGCCTCGAACGAGCCGTCGACGACCGCTTCGGCCAGTTCGCCGATGGCGGCCAGCATGCGCGCGAGCTCGTCGTCGCTCAGGTAGCCGGCGGAGGCGAGCGCCTTGGCGTGTGCGCTCGAACCGGCGAGATCGTAGCCCGCGAGCTGCCAGTCGAAGTGGATCGACCGGCTCAGCCGCGCGAGCTCGGGCGACGGACCGCTGGCGAACCGGGCCCCCCAGAGGGAGCCCTCGCCGGTCGAGCCAGCGGTACCGTCACCCTGTGCCATGCGCTACTCGCTCGCCGCGTCGCGACGTGCCGAGATCTTGCTCGGCAGCGACCAGATCTCGATGAAGCCCTTCGACAGCGACTGGTCGAACGTGTCGCCGGTGTCGTAGGTCGCGAGGCTGAAGTCGTACAGGCTCTTGTCGCTCTTCTGTCCGGTGACGACCGCGCGGCCGCCCTGCAACTTGAGGCGGATGTCGCCGCTCACGTACTTCTGCGTGTGGTCGATGAACGCGTCGAGGCTGCGCTTGAGGCCCGAGAACCAGAGTCCGTCGTAGACCAGGTTCGACCATTCGGCTTCGACGCTGCGCTTGTAGCGGTTGACGTCGCGCTCGAGGGTGAGGCTCTCGAGGGCCTCGTGCGCCGCGATGAGGGCGATCGCGCCGGGTGCCTCGTAGACCTCGCGGCTCTTGATGCCGACCAGGCGGTCTTCGACGACGTCGATGCGGCCGACGCCGTGCTTGCCGGCGACCTCGTTGAGCTTCTCGATGATCGCGAGCGGGCTCAGCGTGACGCCGTCGATCGCGACGGGGATGCCCGCCTCGAAGGTGATCGTGAGCTCGTCGGCCTCTTTGAAGACCGCGGGGTCTTGCGTGTACTCGTAGAGGTCTTCGATGGGCGCGTTCCACGGGTCTTCGAGGAAGCCGGTCTCGACGGCGCGACCCCAGACGTTCTTGTCGATCGAGTACGGGTTCTTGGCGCTCTGGCGGATGGGCAGGTTGTGCTCCTCCGCGTAGATGATGGCCTTGTCGCGGGTGAGGGCGAGGTCGCGCACGGGGGCGATGCTGGTCAGGTCGGGCGCGAGAGCGGCGACGGCCGCCTCGAAGCGCACCTGGTCGTTGCCCTTGCCGGTGCATCCGTGGGCCACGCTGTCTGCGCCCAGGCGCTTGGCGGTGAGGGCGAGGTGCTTGGCGATGACGGGGCGGCTCAGTGCCGAGACCAGCGGATAGGTCTTCTGGTACATCGCGTTGGCCTTGAGAGCGGGCATCAGGAAGTCTGCCGCGAACTCGTCTTTGGCGTCGACGACGATGGAGTCGACCGCGCCGCAGTCGAGTGCGCGCTGGCGGATGTCGTCCATGTCTTCGCCACCCTGGCCGACGTCGACGGCGAGCGCCACGACCTCTTTGCCCGTGGCGTCTTTGAGCCAGCCGATACCAACCGAGGTGTCAAGTCCGCCTGAATAGGCCAGGACGACGCGTTCCGCCATGTGTGTTTCTCCTTGGGTTAAATCATGAACAAGACTACCGGCACGAGCTTTTACGTTCGCGCGCGACGGGTGGGCCGGGCGGCCACGGTGGCCACCCAGCTGAGCACTCTCTCGAGCGGCCCGCGCCCGAGGGTGAGCGCCCACACCGTGCAGAGCACGAGGGCCCCGACGGCGAAGGCGAGGAACAGACCGTTGTCGGTCTGCCGAAACGCGTCGTGGCCGATGAAGTACACGATGACCACGTGCGCGGTGTACGCGCTGAGCGCCATCGACCCGACCGCGGCCAGCGGGTAGAGCACCCGACGCGCGTGCGGCGCGGCGAGCAGGCAGAGCGCGAGCACGGCGAGAGCGAAGCCGGAGGAACCGACGATCTCGAACGGGCTGCCGCTGTGCGGTTCGACGGTCGCCAACAGGCGCGGGTCGAATCCGACCAGCGCGGTGCGCGGGGGCGCGGCCTCCTGCGCGGCGCTGCCGAGTGCGTAGCCCACGACGGCGAGCGCGGCGCCGACGCCGAGAAGCCAGACCTGAACCCGCACCAGCGAGAGCTCGAGCCGGCCGACCGCGAGGCCGACCAGCACGAACACGATCCAGATCACGGCCGGGTAGGGGCCGTTGAGCAGCAGACTGACGATCGGGTCGTCCTCGGGCAGGTAGAGGCTCGCGTACAGGGCGATCACCGAGCCGACGATGGTGAGCACGGCCGACGCGATGAACAGCGACGCGGGCCGCCAGCGCAGCAGCGGGATCGCGACGACGAAGAGCACCGCGTACACGGGCAGGATGACCGCGATGCCCGTGTCGAGCGACATCAGGAAGGCGCCGAGACCGAAGATCACGACGGCACGCACGAAAATCCGGATGCGCGCGGCCCGGAGCTCGTCGCCGTCGACCGGGCGGGCGCGGCCCGAGATGATCGCGATCGATACCCCGGCGAGCAGCGCGAACAGGATCGACGACCGCCCGTTCACCACGTCGAGCCAGGTCGACGGCTGCGCCCAGTCAAACGGAGTCGTGACCGCAACGTGCGCGCCGTACATTCCGAGCACGGCGAGGCCACGCGCGATGTCGATGCCGACAATGCGCGTTGCTTTCGCGGGGGTCTGGGTTTCGATGCGCTGCCTCGTTATTCGGTAGCCGACCGGCGCTAGGCGCGCTCGAGCAGCCAGACCATCAGCGCCTTCTGGGCGTGCAGGCGGTTCTCCGCCTCGTCCCAGATGACGCTCTGCTCGCCGTCGATCACGTCGGCCGTGACCTCGTAGCCGCGATCGGCCGGCAGGCAGTGCAGGAAGAGCGCGTCGGTCTTGGCGAGCGCCATCAGTGCGGCGTCGACCTGGTACGAACCGAAGGTCTCGACGCGCTGCGCCTTCTCGTCTTCTTTGCCCATCGACACCCAGGTGTCGGTGACGACGACGTCGACGCCCGAAACGGCTTCGGCGGGGTCGGTGTAGAGCGTGACCGAACCGCCGGCGGTGGCTGCACGGGCCTGCGCGTCGCTGACGACCGCGGCATCCGGAGCGTATTCGACGGGGCTAGCGATGCGCACGTGCATACCGGCGACCGCACCGGCCAGCACGTACGACTGCGCCATGTTGCTCGCGCCGTCGCCGAGGAAGGTGACGGTGAGGCCGGCCAGGGTTCCGCGGTGCTCGCGGATCGTGAGCAGGTCGGCGAGCAGCTGGCAGGGGTGGAACTCGTCGCTCAGCGCGTTGATCACGGGAACCGTCGTGCCGAGGGCCATCTGCTCGAGACCGCTCTGCGCGTAGGTGCGCCAGACGATCGCGGAGACCATGCGCTCCAGCACGCGGGCCGTGTCGCTCGGGGTCTCTTTCCCGCCCAGTTGACTGTTGGCGGTGGAGATGATGAGCGGGCTTCCGCCGAGATCGGCGATGCCGACGGCGAACGAGACGCGCGTGCGGGTCGACGACTTGTCGAAGATCACCGCGACGGTCTGCGGGCCGGCGAGCGGCTTGACCTGGTAGCGGTCCTTCTTGAGCTGGACCGCGAGGTCGAGGATCTCGAGCTGTTCGGCCTGGGTCAGGTCGTCGTCGCGAAGAAAGTGCCGGGTCATGCTGTCGCCTCCAGGGCCTGGGTGAAGAGAGTGATGAATTCTGCGATCTCGGTGTCGCCCACGATGAGCGGGGGCGCGAGACGGATGCTCGTGTCGTTCGGTGCGTTGATGATGAGTCCGAGCTCGAGGGCCTTCGCCGATACCTTGGCGGCCACCGGTTCGGTCAGTCCGATACCGATGAGCAGACCGGCGCCGCGGATCTCGCCGACGAGCGGCGAGCCGATCGCGGTGATGGCCGCGCGCAGCTCGTCGCCGCGGCGGGCGGCGTTTTCGACCAGGCCGGCGTTCTCGATCTCGCCGAGCACCGCGTTGGCCGCGGCGGTGGCGAGCGGGTTGCCGCCGAAGGTCGAGCCGTGCTGGCCGACGGTGAACAGGTCGCTCGCCCAGCCGAAGGTGACGAGGGCGCCGATCGGCACTCCCCCGCCGATGCCCTTGGCCACGGCGATCGCGTCGGGCACGATGCCGTGCTGCTGGAATGCGAACCAGCTGCCGGTGCGGCCAGCGCCCGTCTGGATCTCGTCGAGGATCAGCAGCACCCCGTGCTGCTCGGTGAGCTCGCGGGCGCGCTTGAGGTAGCCCTCGGGGAGGTCGATCACGCCGGCCTCGCCCTTGATCGGCTCGACCACGAGCGCCGACACGTCGTCGCCGATCGCCGCCTCGAGGGCCTCGATCGTCGAGTCGATGTGCTCGATGCCGGGCAGCGCGGGTTCGAACGGCTCGCGCAGCGCGGGCTTGCCGGTGAGCGACACCGACCCCATGGTGCGGCCGTGGAACGAGTTGTTCAGGGCGAGGATCTTTTTGTGCTGGCCGTTGCGACGGGCGAGCTTGATCGCGGCTTCGATGGCTTCCGCTCCCGAGTTGCCGAAGTAGACGCGGCCACGCTCGCCCGCACCGCTGAGGCGGCGCAGGCGCTGGGCCAGTTCGATCTGCGGACCGGTCGCGAAGTAGTTGGAGACGTGCGCGATCATCGCCGCCTGCCTGCTGACGGCCTCGACGAGCACGGGGTGCGCGTGGCCGAGCGAGTTGACGGCGATGCCGCCGAGGAAGTCGAGGTACTTCTTGCCGTCGACGTCCCAGACGTAGCAGCCCTCGCCGCGTTCGAGCAGGGTGAGCGGCGCGGGCGCGGAGCCCATCATCGCGTCCTTGAAGTCGCTGCGCCACCCTTCTACAGGCTCGGGGACCGTGGTGTTCTCTGTCATGCGGGTACTACCTCCGTGCCGATGCCGCTCTGGGTGAAGATTTCGACGAGGATCGAATGCGGCGTGCGGCCGTCGATGATCGCCGCCTTCGCGACTCCGCCCGCCACCGCCTCGAGGCACGCGGTCATCTTGGGGATCATGCCCGACTCGAGGCTGGGCAGCAGCTCGGTCAGCTCTGCCGTGTCGATGATCGAGACGAGCGAGTCGCGGTTGGGCCAGTCGCGGTAGAGGCCCGCGACGTCGGTGAGGATGACGAGCTTCGCCGCTCCGAGCGCCACGGCGAGGGCCGAGGCCGCCGAGTCGGCGTTGATGTTGAGCGACTGTCCCTGCTCGTCGAGGTCGGGCGCGATGGACGCGATCACCGGGATTTTGCCGGCCGCGACGGCGTCGAGAACGACGGCGGGGTCGACAGTCACGACGTCGCCGACGAGACCGAGGTCGACCGGCTGGCCGTCGACGATCGCACCGCGGCGACGCCCGCCGAAGAGGTTCTGCGTCTCGCCCGAAACCGGCAGAGCGAGGCCGGGCTGGTGCTCGTCGATCATGCCGGCGAGCTCGTGGCTGATCTGGCCCGAGAGTACGTCGCGCACGACCCCGATGGTCTCGGGGGTGGTGACGCGGTAGCCGCCGCGGAATTCGCTCTCGATGCCGAGCTCGGCGAGACGCGCCGAGATCTGCGGCCCGCCGCCGTGCACGACTACGGGACGGATGCCCGCGAAGTGCAGGTAGGCCATGTCTTCGGCGAACGCGCGCTGCAGCGTCTCGTCGACCATGGCGTTGCCGCCGAACTTGACCACGATGATTGCTCCGTGAAACTGCTTGAGCCACGGCAGCGACTCGATGAGCACGGCGGTCTTGATCTCGACCTCGAGCCCCTGGGCTTCCCTGAACGCGCCCATCAGCTGGAGTACGCGCTGTTCTCGTGCACGTAGTCGTGCGTGAGGTCGTTGGTGAGGATCGTGGCCGTGGCCGTGCCGACCTTGAGGTCGATGAGCACGTGCGTGGCGCGCGGGGTGAGGTCCACCTCGTCGGAGGGGCGGTCGGGCTCACCGGACCGGCAGACGCGCACGCCGTTCATGGTGACGTCGACGTCGTAGGGGTCGAACTCCGCGGTCGTGGTTCCGATCGCGGCGAGCACGCGGCCCCAGTTCGGGTCGTTGCCGAAGACCGCGGCCTTGAACAGGTTGTTGCGGGCGACCGAGCGGCCGACCTCGACGGCGTCGTCTTCGCTCGCGGCGTTGATGGTCTCGATGGAGATGTTGTGGCTGGCGCCCTCGGCGTCGGCCTGCAACTGCGCGGCGAGGTCGGCGCAGATCGCGGTGACCGCCGCGGTGAAGACCTCGAGGCTGGGCGTGACCCCGGATGCCCCGCTGGAGAGCAGGGAGACCTGGTCGTTGGTCGACATGCAGCCGTCGGAGTCGAGGCGGTCGAACGTGACGCGTGTCGCGGCGCGCAGTGCGGAGTCGAGGTCGGCAGAAGACAGGAGCGCGTCGGTGGTGATGACCACGAGCATGGTGGCGAGACCCGGAGCGAGCATGCCCGCGCCCTTCGCCATGCCGCCGATCGACCAGCCGGCGCCCTGCACCACCGACTCCTTGGGCTTCGAGTCGGTGGTCATGATTGCCAATGCCGCGTCGTGGCCGCCGTCGTCGCTCAACGCCGGGATCGCGCTGGCCACTCCCCCGAGCACCTTGTCGCGGAAGTCCTGGCCGCCGACGCCGATGAGGCCGGTGGAGCAGACGAGCACGTCGCCGGCCGAGATGCCGAGCCCCTCGGCGACCGCTTCGGCGGTGGCGTGCGAGGTCTGGAAGCCGAACGAGCCGGTGTAACAGTTGGCGCCACCCGAGTTGAGCACGATGGCCTCGACGATGCCGTCTCCGATCACCTGCTGCGACCAGATGATCGGGTTGGCCTTGGCGCGGTTTGAAGTGAAGACCACCGCGGCGGCCTTGTTCGGACCGAGGTTCTGCACGAGGGCGACGTCTTGCTTGCCGGTGCTCTTGAGGCCGGCGACTACTCCGGTGGCGACGAATCCCGCCGCATTGGTGACGCTCACGGTGCTACTCCATTGGTGCTCAGCCCGGTCGTCTCTGCGAAACCGAGGGCGATGTTGGCGGATTGGATGGCGGCACCCGCGGTGCCCTTCACGAGGTTGTCGATCGCGGTGACCGTGACGACCCTGCGCGTGGCTTCGTCGACGGCGAGACCGATGAGCGCGGTGTTGGCGCCCACGGTGTCGGCCGTGCGCGGAAACTCGCCGGCGGGCAGCACGTGCACGAACGGTTCGTCGGCGTAGGCGGTCTCGAACGCCTCGCGCACCTGCGCTGCGGTGACGCCGGGCTTGAGCTTCGCGGTCGACGTGGCGAGGATGCCCCGGCTCATCGGTACGAGCATCGGGGTGAACGAGATGCCCACGTCGGTGCCGCCCGCGAGCGTGAGGTTCTGCGTGATCTCGGGCGTGTGCCGGTGGGTGCCGCCGACGCCGTACGCCGACGCCGAACCGAGGATCTCGGCCGCGAGCAGATTGGTCTTGAGGCTCTTGCCGGCACCGGACGGTCCGACGGCGAGTACGGCGACGAGATCGTCACCCTCGAGGAGGCCCGATTGGATGCCGGGCGCGAGTCCGAGGGAAATGGCGGTGACGTTGCATCCGGGCACTGCAATATGCGTCGCGCCCTTGATCTCGTCACGATGCTTGGATCCGTCGGCGTGCAGCAGTTCGGGCAGGCCGTAGGTCCAGGCGCCGAAGTAGTCGCCGCCGTAGAACTTGGCCCAGTCGGCCTCGCTCGTGAGGCGGTGGTCGGCGCCGCAGTCGATGACGAGGGTGCCGGCGGGCAGGGCCTCGGTGATCTCGCCGGACTTGCCGTGCGGCAGGGCGAGGAAGACGACGTCGTGACCGGCGAGATTCTCGGGGGTCGTCGCGACGAGGGTCAGGTGGGAGAGCGAGCGCAGGTGGGGCTGCAGCGCGATGAGCGGCTGCCCGGCGTTCTGGAAAGCGGTGACGGTGGTGACGGTGAACTCCGGGTGCGCGGCGAGCAGCCGCAGGAGCTCACCCCCGGCATAGCCGCTTGCGCCGGCTACGGCAACGGAAAGTGACATGACTCAACCTTATTCAGTGGGACGGAAGGGAATGAGGCGGCGGCGAGATCGACGGGGATCCAGAGAAATGGATCAACCCGGTCGTTTTCTCGACGCCTAGAGTCGCTCGGAGGTGGCGCGACGTCGCAGCCCGAAAGACAGCATGGTGCTGATCGAGACTGCGTTGCGAAGAATGGCCACACGGTGAGACTACCAGCACCACACCTGTTGGCCGAATCCTGGCCGACCTTTGTCTCGCCGAGCCCTCGTCGCTAGCGTGAAAGGGCGGTCGCATCCGCAATTCGTCGCTCGAACGAAGGAGTTCTTATGTCAGATCTCGACGGCCTGCTGAAGCAGATTCCCATCGACCAGATCGCCGCCAAGCTCGGCGTCGACCACGACGTCGCAGAAGACGCCGTCGCGAAGGTGCTGCCCACGATCGTGGCCGGCCTCTCTGCCAACTCGAAGGACAAGGCGGGGGCCGCGTCGCTCGAGAAGGCCCTCGCGAGACACGAGACGCGCAAGCCGACTTCGGTCGACCAGATCGACACCGCCGACGGCGAGAAGATCGTGCGCAACGTCTTCGGCGCGAACAAAGACAAGGTCGTCTCGGCGGTGAGTTCGACGGCGAAGGCCGACGAGTCGATCATTGCGAAAATTCTGCCCATCGTCGCGCCGATCGTGCTCAGTTGGCTGGCGTCTCAATTTTTCAACAAGAAGAAGACGGATGCCTCGGGGTCGAGCAAAGGCCCGGGGTCCGGCTCCGGCTCCGGCTCCGGCGGGATCGGCGACATCCTCGGCGGGCTGCTCGGCAGCGCGACCGGGGGCAGGGGCGGCGGCGACGTGCTCGGCGGACTCTTGGGCGGGTTGCTGGGCGGCGGCAAGAAG
>Ga0247730_1001098_pt1 | contig 16010 bp, 15 predicted proteins | sample UWRJL073202C2_FD_180959 | JGI IMG/M metagenome (GOLD analysis project Ga0247730, IMG submission 180959) | Plant litter microbial communities from Arlington Agricultural Research Station in Wisconsin, United States - UWRJ-L073-202C-2 | ecosystem: Environmental > Terrestrial > Plant litter >... | reverse complement strand
CGTCGTCGTGTCCTTGACCAGGCCGCCCGCAACCGCGGCCGGAGCCGGCGTCCCGCCAAAACTGGCCGTGGCGCTCATCTGGCCACCATAGGAACCGCCATAAGGATTGTCTGTGCCGCTCATGAATGTCTCCTTGGAATTCGATGCCGTCAGATATTGTCTTTGCCGGTTAGATCGTATGTCAGGCCGTAACTTTCAAGACAAGCGGTGCATGTCCGGTCGCTTCGAGAAAGCGGATCAGGTCGGCGCTGGCGAGCGACGTGGTAGCATCATTGCTAAGCGGATGGCAGTTGATGATCTCGTCGCGCATCAGATCGGCATCGAGCACAAAAGTGACATTGTGGCCGGTGTCATTGATAGCGCCGAGTGCGGTGACCGAGCCTGGAATCACGCCCAAGAATTCCATCAGCTTTTCCGGCTTGCCGAATGATACCTTGCTGGCAGCGCCGATCAATGTGTGCACCGTCTTCAGGTCGACCACCGCGTGCTCTTCCACGGTCAACAAGAAGAACTGATCCTTCTTGTCCTTGACGAACAGATTTTTGGTATGGGCGCCCGGCACCTCGTCGCGCAGGGCGCCGGCTTCGGCCACGGTAAACACCGGTTCATGATGCCGCGTCTGATGCGCAATGCCGAGATCGTCGAGAAAGCGAAAAAGATCGTCGGCGGTTTTGGCAAATGCATCGGGCATCGAATCGTCTCGCACAGTGAGTTTCGGGAAAACGGCGGTCCTGCCGCTGCTTTTGTTAAGGCGCGAACCAATTTTTGGCAATCTTAACAAGGCGACATGCCCAGTATTCCGGGGTTTTTCGATGCGACATGACAGCGGTTTGAATTTTTTCCGGAAAAATCGGAAATTCCCTGTTGCATTCAAAAGGGGTTTAGGCGATATAGCGCCCGTCGCCGCAAACACGGCGGCCCACGATCCACCGACTACCCCAGGATCGCGGCAATGAGCGGGTGTAGCTCAGGGGTAGAGCACAACCTTGCCAAGGTTGGGGTCGAGCGTTCGAATCGCTTCACCCGCTCCATTTTCTCCCAAAGACGCTTTACGTTGGTCGGTGATCGGTTACTCTCTTAAGAGAAATCCGGCTGATGACAACAGAGCGCAGTAACCTTGTCCATTGAAGATCTGATCAGCCAGTATGGCGCCCTTGCCATTCTTGTCGGCGCCGGCATCGAGGGCGAGACCGTCGTGTTTCTCGGCGGCGTCTTGGCGCATCGCCATCTTGTCTCCTATTGGACCGCGGCACTGGCGGCGGCAACCGGCTCCTTCCTCGCCGACCAACTGTTCTTCTTTGCCGGCCGCTACGCCAGCCAATGGCCGCGGGTGCAAAAGCTGATTTCAAGGCCCGCCTTTGCCCGCGTCACCGGGCTGCTGGAGCGCTATCCAACCGGTTTCATCCTCGCCTTCCGCTTCATCTACGGCATCCGCACCATCAGCCCGCTGGCGATCGGCGCATCAAAAGTGCCGGCCGTCAAATTCGTAATGCTCAATGCCATCGCCGCGCTGATCTGGGGTTTTGTCATCACTGCGATAGGCTATCTGTTTGGCCAGGGGGCCGAGCGGCTGCTTGGCCGTCTCGAACTGCACCGGCATCTGCTGATCGCGGTCGGCGTAGCGATGGGGCTGGTCATCGTTCTTGTCTTCTTCATCCGTCATAGAATGCGCACGATCGAGGTGCCGACATCGTGACGGCGCAAATGCCCCAACACCCCGGACCGGCATGATGTAGGATCGAATCGCCCGCTCCGACATTTAACGCGCGACAGTCTTTGAAAGTGAGCTTCATGACCGACAAGAGACCCGCAGGTATTGAAGAGTATGATGCACCGGCCGGCGGCTGGGGCGCGTTGAAGGCGGTGGCCCAGAGCCTCAAGCGCCAGCAGATCGTCACCCAGGGCGCAGCGACGCTGCTGAAGGCCAACCAGCCCGACGGGTTCGACTGTCCCGGCTGCGCCTGGCCGGATCCCAAACACACCTCCTCATTCGAATTCTGCGAGAACGGCGCCAAGGCGGTTACCTGGGAATCGACCGCCAAGCGCGTCGGCCCGGATTTCTTTGCCGGCCATACCGTTTCCGAACTCTGGACCTGGTCGGACCATCTGCTCGAGGACGAGGGCCGGATCACCCATCCGCTGATCTACGATGCCGCCAGCGACACTTTTGTGGCGATCGACTGGGACGACGCCTACAAGAAAATCGGCGAGGGCCTGAACGCCCTGCCCGATCCGCATATGGCCGAATTCTACACGTCTGGCCGCGCCTCAAATGAGGCCGCCTTCCTGTTCCAGCTCTTGGTGCGGGCCTATGGCACCAACAATTTCCCCGACTGCTCCAACATGTGCCACGAGGCCACCAGCGTCGGCCTGCCGCATTCGATCGGTGTCGGCAAGGGAACGGTGCTGCTGGAAGATTTCGACCACTGCGATGCCGTCTTCAGCTTCGGCCACAATCCCGGCACCAACCATCCGCGGATGATGGCGACCTTGCGCGAGGTGGCAAAACGCGGCGCGCCGATCATCGTCTTCAATCCGCTGAAGGAACGGGCGCTGGAACGGTTTGCGTCGCCACAGAGCCCCGTCGAGATGGCGACGCTGTCGTCCACCGAGATTGCCTCGGCCTATCACCAGGTCCGCACCGGTGGCGACGTGGCCGTGCTGAAGGGTATGATGAAGCGCGTGTTCGAGCGCGACGCGGCGGATCTGGCAGCGGGCGGGCCCGGCGTGCTCGACCGCACCTTTATCGCCGAACACACCACCGGCATCGAGGCCCTGAAGGCGGATCTGGATTCCATAAGCTGGGACGACATTGTCGTCATGTCTGGCCTGACGCGCGAGGCGCTGGAGAGCGCCGGCGACGTTTATGTCAAGGCCAAGCGCGTCATCCTCTGCTACGGCATGGGCATCACCCAGCACATGAACGGCACCTCGAACGTGCAGCAGATCGCCAATTTTCTGATGCTGCGCGGCAATATCGGCCGCGAGGGCGCTGGCATCTGCCCGCTGCGCGGCCATTCCAACGTCCAAGGCGACCGCACCGTCGGCATAACCGAAATCCCGACGCCGGCCCTGATCGACGGCATGGAGCGTGCCTTCGGTTTTCGCCCGACGGCCGACAAGGGCCACAACGCCGTGGAAGCGGTCGAGGCAATCGCCGAAGGCAAGTCGAAGGCGCTGATCTGCCTCGGCGGCAATCTGGCCGTGGCGATGTCCGATCCCGACGCCACGTTTGCTGCGATGAAAAAGCTCGACCTCGCCGTCCACATGACGACAAAGCTCAACCGCTCGCATCTGCTGCTGGCCAAAACCTCGATCATCCTGCCGGTATTAGGCCGCACCGATATCGACATCCAGGCGTCCGGGCCGCAATCGGTGACGGTCGAGGATTCGATGTCGATGGTGCACGCCTCGCGCGGCTTCCTGAAGCCGCCTGGCGAGTTGCTGCGCTCCGAGCCTGCAATCGTCGCCGGTATCGCCAAGGCAACGCTCGGCAACCGCTACGGCATCGACTGGGATGCGATGATTGCCAACTACGACCTGATCCGCGAAAAGATCGAGGTGGTATTTCCCGACTTCAAGAATTTCAACGCCCGCCTGCGCGAGCCCGGCGGTTTTCGCCTGACGGTGGCCGCCTCGGACCGCGTCTGGAAGACGCCGGCCGGCAAGGCGGTGTTCCTGGTGGCGCCCGGACTGAACGAGGACAAGCGGCTGACCGATGCCGACATGCTGACGCTGACCACTATCCGCAGCCACGACCAGTACAACACCACCATCTACGGCCTCGACGACCGCTATCGCGGCGTGTTCGGCCGCCGGGACGTGATCTTTCTCAACGCCGAGGATTTGTCACAGCGTGGCCTCGCCGATGGCGATGCGCTGGACGTCGAGGCGCCGCGCCACCCGGACGAAGCCGACGACCGGCCGCGGTTGGTGCGCCGGCTGACGGCGGTGGCCTACAACATCCCCAAGGGAACGGCCGCCGGCTACTATCCGGAAATGAATGGCCTGATCGCACTGTCGCATTACGACAAACAATCCGGCACGCCCTCGTACAAGGCGGTGCCAGTGCGAATTAGAAAGGCATCCTGAAAAATCTGGCGCTCAGTGTGAAGGCGACAGCGCGCCTTCACATCTGATTGTTCGCCTGGTTCAGGCTTTTGAAAACACGTAATCCGTTTCCTGGCGCAACACCTCGCCCGGACGCAGTACGGCATTGGGAAAATTGCCGTGATTGATGGCATCCGGCCAGATCTGCGTTTCCAGGCAGAACCCCGCGAACGGGCCGTACATCCGCCCTTCCAGCCCCGGCGCCTGGGTGTCGAGCTTGAAGCCGGCATAGAACTGCACGCCGGGCTCGGTGGTGCGCACTTCCATCGACACGCCGGAATTGACGCTGCGGGCAATCGCCACGGTGCGCTTTTCGGTGCGCTCCGGCGACAGGCAAAAATTGTGGTCGTAGAGAACCTGCTCACCCTCGGCAGAGCGCTTCATAGGTCCCATTTCGCGCAGATCAAACGGCGTGCCGATCACCGACCGGATTTCTCCGGTCGGAATCTGCCGCTCGTCGACCGGCAGATAGCCATCGGCGGCGATCATGATGTCGTGGCCGAGCGCATCCGGGCGCCCGTCGAGATTGAAATAGGCGTGCTGGCAGATGTTGCAGATCGTCGGCTGGTCGGTGGTCGAGGCATAGGCGACCGACAGCACACCGTCGTCCTTGAGATGATAGGTGGCGGTAATCGTGCAATTTCCGGGATAGCCGGCCCGACCATCGGGATCGACGATTTCCAGCACGACGCGGTCGCTCGCAAGATCGACGATCGTCCAGTTGCGCTTGGCGATGCCGTCGCTGCCGCCATGCAGATGGGTGACGCCCTTCTCATTGAGCTCAAGCTGGTAATCCTTGCCCAGGATCGAGAAGCGCCCACCGGCGATGCGGTTGGCCGAGCGCCCGGGCGTGGCGCCGAAATAGGATGAATATTCCGGATAGCTGTCGAAATCCTCAAAACCGAGCATCAGTGGCGGTTGATGGCCTTCGAGCCGCAGGTCGGTGATCACCGCGCCCCAGGTCATCACCTTGGCGGTCAGCCCGCCACCGGTAAGCGTCACCCGGTAGACTGGCTCGCCGGCGTCGGTATGGCCAAAGATGTCGCTGTCGGAAATCGTGCGCGTCATGTTTCACTTCCTGCATTAATGCCTTTGGCCGGCAAAGTGCGTCATCCGGGGCAAAACTGCAACGCCGTTCCGACGCCGTTGAACGCCCGAAAAAGATCAGAAAACTTTTTGATAGACGAGAAACGGGCTTTTGACGGCGATCCGGTCATACAGCTGGCGCGCTGTGGCGTTGTTCTCCTGGGTCATCCAGTAGACTTTTGGCGCCTTGGCTGCGGATGCCCGCTCGTAGACCGCTTCGATTAACGCCCGGCCAATGCCTTTGCCGCGCACCTCCGGATCGGCATAGAGATCCTGCAGATAACAGATATTGTCGGTAAACCAGCCTGAGCGGTGGAACAGGTAATGAGTGAGCCCCACCGGCTTGCCATCCAGCACCGCCAGCAAGCCATGAAACTCATTGTCCTTGCCGCTCAGCATCCGCGAAAATATCGTGACAAAAGTCTCTTCCGGCAGCACCGTGTTGTAGAACGCCAGATAGGCTGTCCACAGCCGCCGCCAGTCTGTCTCGTCCGCGGCCGCCAATGGCCGGATCAACAGATCGCTCACGACCTGTTCTCGCCGATATCCTTCAGATCATAGGGCGTCGTCTGATAGAGCTCGTTAATCCAGTTGCCGAACAGCAGATGCGCATGGCTACGCCAGCGGTTCTGCGGCGTCTTTTCCGGATCGTTCTCGGGAAAATAATTATGCGGCATCTTGACCGGCACGCCGGCTTTGACATCGCGAAAATATTCGTCCGACAGCGAGGTGGAATCATATTCGACATGGTTGAAGATATAGAGGCGGTTATGCGCCTTCTCATGCACCATGCAGACGCCCATCTCCGGCGATTCCATCAGGATTTCCAGGCCTGGCACTTTCTCGATCTCTGAGCGGCGGACTTCGGTCCAGCGCGACACCGGAATCTGGAAATCGTCGGAAAAGCCGCTGAGATAGACCGAGGACGGGCAAAGATTCTGGTGGCGATAGACGCCGAATGCCTTGTCCGGCAGATCATGCTTCTGCACGCCGTGAAAATGATAGATCGCCGCCATCGCGCCCCAGCAAACATTCAGCGTCGAATGCACATGCGTCGTCGTCCAGTCGAGGATCTGCTGCATCTCGTTCCAGTAGGTTACCTGCTCGTAGGGCATGGTTTCGACCGGCGCCCCGGTGATGATGAAACCGTCGAACTTGCGGTCTTTCACCTCGTCCCAGGTTTCGTAAAAGGCCAGCAGATGCTCTTCCGAGGTGTTGCGCGCCTTGTGGCCGCCGATGCGGATCAGCGAGAACTCGACCTGCAGCGGCGAGGCGCCAACGAGGCGCGCCATCTGCACTTCGGTCTTGATCTTGTTCGGCATCAGGTTGAGCAGGCCGATCTGCAGCGGCCGGATATCCTGGCGCACCGCCATGGTCTCGGTCATCACGCGCACGCCTTCGTGCACCAGCGTCTCATAGGCAGGCAGGGTATCGGGAATCTTGATCGGCATTGTCTTCGGCTTTCCGTAAGAAACAGTTTTTTGACGGTCAGCATTCCAAACGCCGGCAAGGCGATGACGGAATGCGCAGTCTGTTGCTTTTACGAGAGGGCCGTACAGTGCGGACAATGCATTGACGTCATTGGCTTTGAAAACGTGCGGATAAAATCCGCCCGTCTCAAGACTGCATCTGGTCGGGCTATCCCCTCTAAAAAGTGACTGCAACCTAGTGATTGACGGGCATTGGTGCAAGATGGTTTCGCGCCTCCGATTCCGGCGCAACGCCGAAAAAGCTTGTATTCGCGCGGCGATCTGTCAGTGTACTGAGCTGTGAACGTTTGACATGTGCTTGCCGCATTTTTTCGGACATAGGCCTCTTTGATAGCTCGCAGGCTGGAAACAGTCGGGCGGGTCTATTATATATTTCAAGAGCGGATTTTTTGTCGCTTGCAACCCGGCGGGAAGTCAAACCCGTCCAGACGCCGCCCCTTCGTCCTGCTGTCCTCTTCCGCCGATATCGCCGCCGTATGGCGCGTATCGACAGTTCCGTGACCTCCCGACGCATGGTGATAAAAACCAAGAAGAAGGAGACCGCATGGCACATCAGTATAAGGTCGGCGAAACGGTGGTCCTGAAGGACGGACCGGTTCGCATGGCAAAGTCGGCAGGTCCCTGCAAGATTCTCGCGGCGCTGCCGGAATCGCAGGGGTCTCGTCAGTACAGAATACGTTTCGAGTCTGAGAATTTCGACCGGATGGTTTCGGAGGACGATATCGACGCCTCCAATTCCCCGCTGGTCGGCGGCGCTAAAAGCGGTAGCAACTCCACGTCCAACAAGGAAAAAGACCCATGGCTAAAGGCCAACAGCGTTCGAACCGGGAAATAAAGAAGCCGAAAAAGGACAAGGCCGAAAAGCCTTCGACCGCATCGGCCTCCCCTTTCAAGTCGCAGATGCAGAACGCCGAAAGCGGCAAGCCGGGCAAAGGCAAGTAATCGCTTAGCCTGCTTCCGTTCTCACTTGAGAGCCCCCGCGACGCCCGACGGATCACCCAGTGAGACGCCGGCAGTTGCCCAACGCGCCGCGTGTCCCGCAAGGGGCGCCGGCAATTAAGGAGATAATTTGCAAGTCCTCGTGAGAGACAACAACGTCGATCAGGCCCTTCGGGTCTTGAAGAAGAAGATGCAGCGCGAAGGCCTGTTCCGGGAAATGAAGGCGCGCTCCGCCTACGAAAAGCCCTCGGAAAAGAAGACCCGTGAGAAAGCTGAAGGCATCCGCCGGATCCGCAAGCTCGCGCGCAAGCAGATGCAGCGCGAAGGCCTGTTGCCGATGCCGAAGAAGAAAATCATGCCGGAACGCGGCGCTGCTCCTGCACGCTGAGAAATCCGACGGCGCGATCATTTGCTAAAACAGCCGTTAACTCCCCTCTGCCGCCGGCAACACACGTCCGGCGGCCGGGCTGCCCACCCCTACGTGCGCGGCAAGCAGCGCGATATACGCGCGCGCCTTCCACGAAAGCCCTCTTCCCCTTTTGACCCAATCTGCGCTATGGGCATGGCCATGACCCATTCCACCTTCACCATCCTGCTCGGTGGCGATCTTCGCCCGACCGACCGGCTGTCAGCCATGCTGACTGGCAGCCGCGTGATTGCGGCTGATGGCGGCATGCGGCATGCGCTGGCGCTGAGACTGAAGCCGGAACTGTGGGTCGGCGATTTCGATTCCACGCCCCTGGAGTTGCTCGAAACATGGTCCGCAGTGGAACGGCAGAACTACCCCGTTGCCAAGGCGCAAACCGATGGCGAAATCGCCGTTTCCGAAGCTTTGGCTCGCGGCGCGACAAAACTTATTCTTATCGGCGCCCTCGGCGGTGAACGCAGCGACCACGCGATGATGCATCTGCTTTATGCCGTGCATCTGGCCGAGGAAGGTCTTGACGTGATGCTGACCTCCGGCACCGAGGAAGCCTACCCCTTGATTGCCGGCGCGAAAACCATCGACCTGCCCGAAGGCAGCCTGTTTTCCGTGCTTGGCCTTTCAGATCTCAAAAATCTGACGCTCAACAATGCACGCTATCCGCTGGACGGTTTCTCCCTGCCGTTCGGCTCATCGCGCACGATTTCCAATGTCGCCGAAGGGCGCGTGCGCTTCTCTCTTCAATCCGGCCGCGCGATTATCCTCGCCCGCCCCTATGACCTGTCAGGAGCCTGATTTGGCACCGCCGATTCTGAAACTGGACGATATTTTCTTGAGCTTCGGCGGCACGCCGCTCTTGGCCGGCGCCAACCTGCAGGTGGAGCCGGGCGACCGCATCTGCCTGGTCGGCCGCAACGGCTCGGGCAAGTCGACGCTGATGAAGATTGCCGCAGGCCTTGCCGAGGCGCAGGGCGGCGAAATTTTTCGCCACCCCTCCTCGACCCTGCGCTACCTGCACCAAGCCCCGGATTTCGATGGTTTCGAAACCGTCACTGAATATGCCGAAGCCGGTCTTGGCCCCAACGACGATCCCTATCGCGTCGCCTATCTGCTCGAGCATCTCGGTCTGACCGGCTATGAGGACCCGCGCCAGCTGTCGGGCGGCGAGGCCCGTCGAGCCGCGCTGGTGCGCGTCATGGCCCCCGAGCCGGACATCCTGCTGCTCGACGAGCCGACCAACCATCTCGACCTGCCGACCATCGAATGGCTGGAAGGCGAGCTGCAGAAGACCCGTTCCGCCCTGATTGTCATCTCGCATGACCGTCGCTTCCTCGAAAAAGTCTCCAACGCTACCGTCTGGCTCGACCGCGGCCAGTCGCGTCGTCTCGACCGCGGCTTTGCCCATTTCGAAGCCTGGCGCGACAAGGTGCTGGAAGAGGAAGAAATCGAACAGCACAAGCTCGGCAAGCAGATTTTGCGCGAAGAGCACTGGCTGCGCTACGGCGTCACCGCCCGCCGCAAGCGAAACATGCGCCGCCTTGGCGAACTCGGCGATTTGCGTGCAAAACACCGCGATCACCGCGGCCCGCAAGGTTCCGTACAGGTCACGACCTCCGACGCGCGTGAATCCGGCAAGCTGGTGATCGAGGCCGAGGATGTCACGAAGACCTATGGCGACCGCACCATCATCCAGCCCTTCTCGATCCGCGTCCACCGCGGCGACTGCATCGGCCTGGTCGGCCCGAACGGCGCAGGCAAGACGACACTGCTGAAAATTCTGACCGGCCAGTTGGCGCCGGACAGCGGCAACGTCAAGCTCGGTACCAACCTGGAAATCGCCACGCTCGACCAGCGCCGCGAAGACCTCAACCTGGAAGATACGCTGGCGCATTACCTGACCGACGGCCGCGGCGACAACCTGCTCGTCAACGGCGTCGAAAAGCATGTCACCGGCTACATGAAGGAATTTTTGTTCGCCCCGGAACAGGCCCGCACCCCGATCAAGAACCTTTCCGGCGGCGAACGAGCCCGCCTGATGCTGGCCCGTCTGCTGTCGCGTCCGACCAACCTTTTGATCCTCGATGAGCCGACCAACGACCTCGACATCGAGACGCTCGACCTGCTGCAGGAAATCGTCGCGGCCTTCCCCGGCACCGTCATCCTCGTTAGCCATGACCGTGACTTCCTCGACCGCACCGTCACCTCCACCATTGCGCCGGCCAACCCGGATGCGCCGGACGGCCGCTTCATCGAATATGCCGGCGGCTATTCCGACATGATGACCCAGCGCAAGGGTGCCGCCGACGAAAAACGTCGGGCCGACAAGGCCGAAAAGGCCAAGGCCAGCGGTGGTGGCAACAATGGCTCGGCGCCGTCCGGCAACAAGTCGAAGCAAAAGATGTCGTTCAAGCAAAAATTCGCGCTGGAAAACCTGCCCAAGGAAATTTCCAAGCTGGAATCGTCGATCTCGACTTATGAGAACCGCATGGCGGATCCCGCTCTGTTTGCCAAGAAGCCGCAGGAATTTTCCAAACTGGCCGGCGAGTTGCAGACTTTCCGCGCGTCTCTGGCCAAAATGGAAGAGGAATGGCTAGCATTGGAAACTCTGCGCGAGCAGATGGAAGGCTGATCAACGCTTGACGCTTTGCGTCTCTGATGGAATCTTTCGGGCGGCAATGGGGAGTTGCCGCCCGACAAGGGGAGAACCATCGATGCGCATGATTTTCGTCAATCTGCCTGTCAAAAACCTGGAAGCGTCCAAAACCTTTTTTGAAGCTCTAGGCTTTGCCTTCAATGCGGATTTCACCGATGATGCTGCTGCCTGCATGGTGGTGGACAACAACATCTTTGTCATGCTGGTCTCCGAACCGCGGTTCCGCGATTTCATCAACGGTGAGATTGCCGACGCCACAAAAGCCACAGAGGTACTGACCTGCCTTTCCGCCGGCAGCCGGGAAGAGGTGGACGACACGCTGGCCAAGGCGCTGGCCGCTGGTGGCACGCCCTGGAAGCCGGTGAGCGATCACGGCTTCATGTATGGCTGCAGTTTTCAGGATCTCGACGGCCATGTCTGGGAACTGGTGCATATGGCACAGCAGGGCTGACGGCCCGCAAGCACAGAAACACCGTTCCTGCGCAAGCCACCCGCCTCTTGCCAAGATTGCAACTGGCCGCTACATCTCCTCCTGCTCTAACGGGGTGCCCCTGTCGCTATTGGCGACATCGGCTGAGAGGCTTTAAGCTAACCCGCGGAACCTGATCCGGTTAACACCGGCGGAGGGATTAGACGGCTCATTTCGCGCCCTCCCTATTCCCATTTTTGGACATGAGGAGGCGCGGATGCGCAAGGCATTGATTTCGGCAGTGGCAGCAATTGGCGCACTCACTTTCCCCTTTTCAGCGATGGCGGCCGGCAAGACGCTGACGGTCTACACCTACGAAAGCTTCATCTCCGAATGGGGTCCCGGCCCGAAGGTGAAGGCCGCGTTTGAGAAAACCTGCGACTGCACCGTCACCTTCGTCGGCGTTGCAGACGGCGTGGCACTGCTCACCCGGCTGAAACTGGAAGGTACAAGCACCAGGGCCGACGTCGTGCTCGGCCTCGACACCAATCTGGTCACCGAAGCCAAGCAGACCGGCCTGTTCGACACCCATGGCATCGATACGTCCAGCGTCAAAATCCCGGGCGGCTTCACGGATGACATCTTCGTGCCCTACGACTACGGCCATTTCGCCGTGGTCTACGATACCAAGACGATCAAGACGCCGCCCACCAGCTTGAAAGAACTGGTCGAAGGCGACCCGTCGCAAAAAATCGTCATTGAGGATCCGCGCACCTCGACGCCCGGCTTGGGCCTGCTGCTCTGGGTCAAATCCGTTTATGGCGACAACGCGCCGGAAGCCTGGGCCAAGCTGAAAAAGCGGGTGCTGACGGTGACCCCCGGCTGGTCGGAAGCCTATGGCCTGTTTACCAAGGGCGAAGTGCCGATGGTGCTGTCCTACACGACATCGCCGGCCTACCACATGGTCTCCGACAAGGAGGACCGCTATCAGGCCGCTGCTTTTTCCGAAGGCCATTATATCCAGATCGAAGTCGCCGGCCTGCTGAAGGCCGCCCCGCAAAAAGAACTGGCGCGCGATTTCCTAAAGTTCATGATCACTCCCGGCTTCCAGGACACCATCCCGACCAACAACTGGATGATGCCGGTGTCAGCGACAAGCGAGCCGCTGCCGGACGCCTTCGGCAAACTCGTCAATCCGAAAAAGACGTTTCTGATGAGCGCCGACGAAGTCGCCAAAAACCGCAAAGCCTGGATCGACGAATGGCTGGCCGCCATGAGCCTGAACTGATCCGGCCTTGCTGACAGACAGGGAACGCAGAACCGCGATCAGCGGCGGGGTTTTGAGCCTCGCCGGCATTGCGCTATTTGTCGGTGTTGCGGTCATTGCCCTGCTGAGTTTCGACACCGGGCAAATTTCGACGAGCCCGATCCTCGATCCCTATATCGCCTGGGTGCTGCGCTTCACGCTGCTGCAGGCCGTGCTTTCGACCCTGCTGTCGGTCATCCTCGCCCTGCCGGTGGCATTGGCGCTGGCCCGTCAGCCAAAATTTCCCGGCCGAATCTGGATTATCCGGCTCATGGCCGTGCCGATGGGCCTGCCGGTGCTGATCGGCGCGCTCGGCCTGATTGGCATCTGGGGCCGGCAGGGCATCGTCAATTCCATGCTGTCCTTCGTGGGTGTGAGCGAACCCATCAGCATTTACGGACTTTTTGGCATCCTGCTTGCCCACGTCTTCTTCAACCTGCCGCTCGCCTGCCGGCTGATGCTGGCCGGGCTCGAGCGGGTACCGGGCGAATACTGGCGGGTAGCGAGCGGCCTCGGCATGAAGCCGATCTCCGTCTTGCGCTTCATCGAATGGCCCGCCGTTGCCCGATTGATCCCGGGTATTGCCGGGCTAATCTTCATGCTCTGCGCCACCAGTTTTACCCTGGTGCTGACGCTTGGCGGCGGGCCAGCCGCAACCACGATCGAGGTGGCGATCTACCAGTCACTGCGCTTCGATTTCGACCCCGCTCGCGCCATCGCCCTGTCGGTTCTGCAGATCGGCATGACTGCCGTCATACTGACAGGCATGGCCTTTTTTCCGACGCCGGACGACAAGGACGCGACAGCAGGGCGTATAACCCGTCGGTTCGACGGCCAGGGATGGGTGGCCAAACTGGCCGATGGCACCGCCATTCTGTTGGCGACAATCCTGGTCGGATCGCCGCTTCTTATGATCGTTGCCGCCGGGCTGCGGGCCAATTTGATGACCCTTGTGACCAGTGCAATCTTCATCCGTGCAACACTGACAAGCTTGGTGATCTCGCTGTCTGCCGGGGTGCTGGCAGTCCTCGTTGCCATTGCCATCATCCAGGCTCAGGCGGCCCTCAAAGAAAAGCGGCAACGCGGTACCGTCGTGCGCAGCTTTTCCTCGGCTCTCGCGGCGACATCGTCGCTGGTGCTGCTGGTGCCGCCGGTGGTGCTCGGCACCGGCTGGTTTCTGGCGCTGCGGCCGCTCAGTGACGTTGCTCGTTTTGCCCCATTGCTGATCGTCCTTATCAACGTGCTGATGGCCCTGCCCTTCGTCATGCGCGTGCTGGCGCCAGCCTTCGCCACCCACCGGCAGCGGACTGCAAGGCTCGTTGCGGGCCTCGGTATCTTCGGCCTCGCACGGCTGAAAATGATCGACGTACCCCTGCTAAAAAAACCGGTGACGATGGCTCTGTCCTTCGCCATGGCCCTGTCGCTTGGCGATCTAGGTGCCGTCGCCTTGTTCGGCTCGGACCAGCTGGTCACGCTGCCCTGGCTCGTCTACAGCCGCATGGGCAGCTACCGCACCAATGACGCCGATGGGCTGGCACTGATTCTCGGGCTTATGTGCCTGGCGCTGACCATTGCCGGCACCGTGGCCCGCATGCCGCAGGAGAGGGATGATGATCGTGGCTGAAACAGCAGGAATTGCCATGCGAAACGTTCGGCTGCGCTTGGGCACCCAGGATTTTGCTTTCGACTGCACGATTCCACCCGGCCGGATCACCGCCATCACCGGCCCGTCCGGCTCCGGAAAATCCACCTTTCTCAATCTGGTCGCCGGCTTCGAGACACCCGACGGCGGCACGATCACGATTGCCGAATCGGATGTCACCCAGAAACACCCGTCCAAGCGTCCGGTGTCGCTGGTGTTCCAGGATAACAACCTGTTTGCCCATCTGAACCTGTTTACCAATGTCGGCCTGGGTATCAGTCCCTCGCTTAAACTGTCGGCTGAGGACAAAAAGTCCATTGCGCAAGCGCTCGACCGTGTCGGACTTGCCGGCTTCGAAAAGCGCTTGCCACCGACGCTGTCGGGCGGGGAGAGGCAGCGCGCTGCCTTTGCCCGCGCTCTGGTGCGGCGCATGCCTGTCCTGCTGATGGACGAGCCATTTGCAGCCCTGGATCCCGGCCTGCGTGTCACCATGGCGAACTTGCTGCTGGAGCTGCATCGCGAAACCGGCAACACGGTCCTGATTGTCACCCACGATCCGGACGACGTGCGCCGACTGGCGGATCACGCGGTGTTCCTTGTTCACGGGAAGATCCTGCTGCAGGCGCCAATCGGCGAATTTATGGCCCGCCGCGACATTCCGCAGCTCGCCAGTTTCCTCGGCTAGTATGCGGCACTGCAATATTGCGTTATGGTGCGTGATGCCGAATTGCCACAATTTGGACGTGGCGCGCTGTCATGGCCAATAATATGCAACCGAACATGACCCAAGCTTGATAAATGACGTCACGATCCCAATTAGACCTCTCGCGGCTGCCACCAGGCGCCAAATCCGCTGGAGACATATGAGAGACGAACATCGCGCCTGAGCGGTTGAAAAACAGCCGGGCGCGCTGGAAGCCTGAGTGGCAAGAACCAAGGTTTGGACAAGACACTGACGACGCGCGCAATGGACGGGACGAAGGACGGAAACGGGGCCATGTTTGGCGCCCGGAGGCTGCCTGTTCGCGCGATGGCGGCGCTGCTTCTGGCCGGGACGCTGCTCAGCGGCTGCCAGTCGCTTTTCGACCAGTCTTATGAAGCCAATGTAAAACCGTCGTCCAACCCGCAGATCGTCGAGGAAGTCCAGAAGAACGATCCCCGCGCGCAGATGGGCGCCCGCGAGCACCCACGCATCGTGGCGAGCTATGGCGGCGAATATCACGACCAGAAAACCGAGCGGCTGGTGGCGCGGATCACCGGCGCCCTGACTGCGGTCTCGGAAAATCCGAGCCAGTCCTACCGCATCACCATCCTGAATTCGCCGGCGATCAACGCCTTTGCCTTGCCGGGCGGCTACCTCTACGTCACCCGCGGCCTGCTTGCGCTCGCCAATGATGCCTCGGAAGTGGCGGCCGTGCTGTCACACGAGATGGGTCACGTCACCGCCAATCACGGTATCGAGCGCCAGAAGCGCGAAGAGGCGGAAGTGATCGCCAGCCGCGTTGTCGCCGAAGTGCTGTCCAGCGACATCGCCGGCAAGCAGGCGCTCGCGCGTGGAAAGCTGCGGCTGGCCGCATTTTCGCGCCAGCAGGAACTGCAAGCCGATGTGATCGGCGTACGTATGCTCGGCGAAGCCGGCTACGACCCGTTTGCGGCCGCCCGCTTCCTCGATTCCATGGCGAGCTACAGCCGCTTCACCGCCGTCGATCCCGACAGCGACCAGAGCCTCGACTTCCTATCCAGCCACCCGAACACGCCGCAGCGCGTCGAACTGGCGCGCCGACATGCCCGCGCCTTCGGCCAGGATGGCCAGGTTGGCGACCGGGGCCGCGACTATTATCTGGCCGGCATCGACGGACTGCTCTACGGCGACAGCCCCCAGGAAGGCTATGTTCGCGGCGAAACATTTTTGCATGGCGGCCTCGGCATCCGTTTCGACGTGCCGCCTGGC
>Ga0247730_1001097_pt1 | contig 16028 bp, 36 predicted proteins | sample UWRJL073202C2_FD_180959 | JGI IMG/M metagenome (GOLD analysis project Ga0247730, IMG submission 180959) | Plant litter microbial communities from Arlington Agricultural Research Station in Wisconsin, United States - UWRJ-L073-202C-2 | ecosystem: Environmental > Terrestrial > Plant litter >... | reverse complement strand
CCGTCTGCGCCGACCAACCCGTCCGGCGAGTCTCCGTATTCGCCGAGGTCGAAGAATCCGCCGTTGGTGACTTCCACGAATCGCTCGTCCTCGTAAAGCATTCGAGCGATGGGCTCCTGTTCGTGCCCGCGTTCCATTTCAGCGTTCTTGAACCCGAACTCAGCCTTGCGACCGGTGATACGCTCAAGCGCGATCTGGAGGGCATAACGCTTGGCTGGGTCGCCGAACGCCTTGCCATCGTTAGCCATGAAACACGCGAAGTTCGATGCGGTGGCTTTGCCCGTTCTCAGCGCCTGCCACACATCCGTGTTTTGCTCGATGTCATGCCACTGCCGATTCATTGGCGCACTCCTGCATTAGCTGCTGCTGGTGTTCGTCAGTCATCGAGAGGCGGGCAAGGACTGCATCGAGGTTGCCGTCGCGCCGGAATGCAGCTTTGGCGTTGTTCCAGCCCTTCGGATTTTCAGGGGTGAGCCACGCAACCACCGGCGCCTTGGGGCTGATCCGCAGCCCCTCCATGACCTCGCGACCGAACTTCACATTCGAGTCCACGTAGACGGTGATCCGCACACCCTGCCAGTCTTCAATAAACGGGGAGTTGGTCAGTGTTTTCAGCGTCTTGCTGTTGGTGACATTGAGGATCATCGGCTTGAGCTTTTCACCAGGGCGAATCTCGCGCTCAACGAAGTAGGCCGTGTTGAACATGTCCTTGGTCTTCTTCGTCTTGTCCTGCTCAAGTCGCACATTGGCGATGGTGAAGGTCATGTGGCCGACGATATCGGCACTGCTCAAGTAGGGGCTGTTGAAAGCCTTCTTGAAGTGGGTTTTTGATTCAGTTGTCATGACGTCAGCCTCACAAGCCGGTGCGAGCGCCTTCCGGCTGTTGAGGCCAGAAGTCGTATGCGAATGCGGAAAGAGCCATGTGCATCTGATTAGCGAGCTCGCGGCCCGGCTGGCGAAGTTCGTGCTTCAACCCGCACCACTGCAGTTCGCCGAAGCCGTATGCTTCTGGGCTGTCCTGCTCAATGCGCTTTGCCAGTGCCTGGAAGAAGTCAGCCTGCTGGCCGCAATCCATGCCCCAGAATGCGGCAGCCAATACTTCAGGCGTGATTCGTACTGGGAATCCCTCGGCAACGATCACTTCGACGGGTGTATTTTGCATATAGATCTCCACGCGCCATGCCGTTGCCGGGGCGCTGCGATTGAATGGGGGGGGTTATTGCGTGATGTGCGTGGCGTAGGCGCTGGCCAACATCCAGGCAGTGCAGGCGGTGAGAGCGATGAACGAACCTCGCCACATAGCCAATCTGCGGGCTTGCTGCCGGGTCATTTGTCGAGATTCCGCTTCTGCATTTCCCGAACGTGCGCCGCGACACTCAGGAACAGGTCTTCGGGCATCCGCTCTTTCAGGGCCTTGATCAGCTGACCATCTTCTTTCCTGTCTTTTACATTGCGCCGCTTAAGGTCCTTCAACCGTTTTGTGCTGGCCTGAACATGATCGCGCAGCTGGGCCTCGACAAACGCCCGAACCTCTTGCGCCCTTATCGTTCTTTCCTGTGATTGGTGCAGCTCTGTTCTTAACGATGCCTCGGCCCAACGACGCAGCCATGAATTCAAAGCGCTTCTCACATTCTCACCTCGTAACTTAGGGTCCATTCACCACACAGGCACGCCCGGCGGCTCCACGCTTCAGGGTTGGAGATATGCGCCAGTTCAGCCTCGCGCATCGCCTCGGTCATCGTCAGCCCCTTGAACACCATCAGCACTCTGTCGCTGGGCACTGCAAGATGTTCGGGTAGCTCAGCCACTTGTTCGTCTATCAGGGAGGGGTAGAGAGGGGTCATAGCTCAACCATCCTGCCGTAACCGGCGTCAATAGCGCGATATATTCCATCGCGAGCCATGTTGTGAGCCACTTCCCATGTTTTGCCGGGGCGAATGGTTTCGTACAAATGTTTGGCCGCCTTCTCACGGGCTTCTGCCGCAATCTGCTCGGCGGTGCGGATCGGTCGGAAAGTTGAATATTGAGGATTCCATAGCGGAAACTCTTCTCCGTCACCTCTTTCAAAGACGCTGAAATCGAGCGATCGGTACTTGAGCGTTACTTCGACCCAGTCACCGTTACCTTCTATCAACGCCTCTACCTTCAGCCCTGCTGGCGGCAAACCTTCCCCGCTCCATACGGCTGGCTTGGCTATTGCGGTGTCAGCCAGGAACGAAACGCACCCATCTGGGCCGTATCGGTAATGGTCACGCACTTCGCTGAAGTCAGGCTCGACAGGCCAAGCCTCGCGGGCCTTGCCTGCCGCTACGCGCCAAAATACGGGCCGCTGATTTGGGCTGTTTGGCAAAGTGATATGCGTTGCACTTTCAGGCGCATTGCTCCAATCAATACCGCTCATGCCACTCTCCTTGTCCGACGATCAACCACGGCATAAAGCCGGTTGCAGTAATGGGTCAGCTCATCGTTTGTGATGGCGTCATCCCTGTGCAGGTTGGTAATGATTCGCATGACATTGACCTCGTTAAGCGGAGGGCAGTCAGGGTCGTCCATGCCGTCAAGCGCGACGTCTATGAGAATGTGCGGGCTCAAAATCCACACTCCTCTGTCAGCTGCAGGTACTCGGCGTCCAGCTCAACCGCCTTGGCTGCATGAGGCTGCAACATCCTGACCGCGATATCCTTGAGGGCCGTTTTAGACCCCATCAGGTAAAGCGCCTGATCCCGGCCTTCGTACCGGTGGCCCCATACGAGGTTCGCAATGACCAGTCGGGCAAAGGCATCACGCTGATCTTCGCCATCGATCTGGCGCGACGTCAGGTGCTCCTGAACCGCAGTAGCGAATTCATCCGCCGTGATCTTTCCCTTTTCCGACTTCTTGTAGCCCCAGGTGACTGTCTCGCCATCCATCAGGCGGTTGGCGTTCTGTTCGATCCACTCAACGACAGGGCCGTCATCGACCATGTCCGGCAAGCGGTTGTCATATTCAGACTGAGCAAGCTGCAGTGCTGCGTTCATGGTGATGACCTCCAGATGAGGGGTTAGGCGGTGATAAACTCGTCGCCGCAGGAATTGCACTTGTATCGAGTGAGTTCTTGATCGTCGGGCTGGTGAAAGACGTTGCACCCGCACTCACAGCGAAACCGTTCACCGGCAATGCTGATCAGGAATTGGTGCAACTTCCCATCAGGTAGTCGCACGGCGTGGCGGTCGCTCATCTCAATCTCCATACTGATTAACCAAACACACGGGACTGCCTACTCAAGAACGCGATCGGCCAGATAGGCAGCGGAGGATGGACAGTTCGGTATGTTCGGTGGGGGTTGGTGTAGGTGGGGTGTTACGCGGTGGCTTTAGCAATGGCAGTCCGCGCGGCCAACACCTTGTCGTCGTGAGTGCTGCCACTATTGCCCGGGTCTTCGTACGCAAACAGGAGACCGTTCAGCGCTTGCAGCAGATCAGGCGCGGCGGCGATCAGCTTGGCATCAAATTTACTTCCAACCTCCTCACATACTTCGCGATATGTCTGAAATCCGCTTGAATGCCTCTTAGTCGATCCCTTCTTTCTGATAGACCAAGAGTCGTATTCCTTCTTGATCATCCAAGGCCCCGGCGTACCCTTGAATTCACTCATCGCAATCTCCTATTGCTCGCTCACTGGGAAGGCAGTGGCTACCTGTTGAATGGGGTGATGCAGATGACCGGAGCTGATCCCGGCATGTGGACCTTGTACACATCCGCCAAATACGCTCGCTACCGTTGCCGCCAGTTATGACGGTGTGGCTTTACATAGACTTCGTCGATTGCGCTCGCCCACTTGCGGCGACCCAACTAGTGCATCAGCCTGCACATTCATCCGCATCCCGCTGCGCACTCTGTGAATGCGCAGGAGGATGGTTCAGGCGTTCGCTTTCTCTGCAGCCTCAAACTCGCTGCCAAGGATTTCTATAAGCGCTTCATTCGGTTTTGCGGATGTGCTGACATATATGCAGTCGTCAGTGACGATGTGCTTATATCCGGCGAAGAACAGCGCGCCGCCTCCCAAGCCCATCGCGTCGAGGAACGGCTGCATGTCCGACTTTTCCTTTGGCTTACGCTCGTTGAAATCTTCGTTGAGATTCTTCAGCTCGACACTCAAAGCTTTGCGTTCCTCGCCTTTTATGCCCGGTGGCAGTGAGCGGCGCGGAAACTGCGAACATCCTGTCTTTTCGTCTGGCTTGGTCCATAGCGGCTGCGGCATCCGAGGGTTGAAGCTGAGGCCGTAAAAGCTCCTGCCGCTATGCCAGTCCGTTCGGATCAAGGCTTTTGCACCCGGAAATGTCGCTGCGAAAGCGTCTGCAAGAACCTGCAGTCGGTCGCAGCCTTCGGTGTAAGCATTCCAAGCTGCCAGAACAGCGGGGTCGCTTGTCTTGTAGTACGCCATCTCACTTCCTCTGTTAATTTCAGAAATTTCAGATCAAGACCACACCACCATCAGCCCCAACGCGAGGGCATTCAGCGCTATAGCTGCAGTCAGTAACCCCCATGCTTGGGGTGGTGATGGTTCGGGGATCATGGGGGTGCTCCGGGGTTAATCGAGGCCTGTTTCCGATGGTGCTTTTCGTACAAGCTTTGCCATGTACTCAAAGGTTGCAGCGAGCTCTTCACGGCGCGTTTCCGACTTAGGCAGCCAGAAGGTCACGGCGCTGCGGTCATCATCTTGTGGCGGGTGATGCAGGCGCTCGCTGCTGTGCAGGATCATTTGCACAGCGCTGTAGGTGAGCCCGGTATTCGATACTTTCTGGATCTCAACCACTTCGCTGGTGAGCTCTTGGCTGTAAACGTTGATTCGCATGGTGATGCTCCATTTGTTCAGATCGCTTCCGAATGCCGCACGGGGTATGCGCGGCATTTGTGAAACTCACTGCTCGCCGGAATCAGCAGGCGCATCAAACGCCTAATGCACTTCTTTTGTTGGTCGCGGCTATCACGCACTGCTCGGCTTCCTCGGCCGTAGAAAACCGCCCAAGTGATATCTTTTTACCTTCTTGATATAGCGAGGCTTTCCACTTGTTTCTCTGTCTATCCCAGCCCACTCCCCTGATTCCAGAAGCGGTGTTTTTGTAGACAGACTTGTTTCTCCCGTTTTCGCTTTTCGTACATTCACGCAAGTTGCAAATTCTGTTGTCGTTACGAACCCTGTTTAAATGGTCAATCTCACCTAAGGGCCAGCGGCCATGATGAAGCGCGAAAGCAACGCGGTGGGCTCGGTAGAAACGACCGCCGATACAAACATTCACATAGCCTTGTTTTCTGAGCGTCCCAGCCACAGAACCTGCCTGCCTTGATCCGCCAGTAACATTCCAGTAGAGAAGGCCTGACTCAGGCTCGTATCTGAGCAAGGAGCGCAAGCGCTCGACCTCAATGTCATCTTTCATAACAACCGGCATATAGATCTCCTGCTTTCCGCGTAACCCGTAATTTGGGACACCTGGAGAGCATCCTGCCCGCTGATAACGGGCAGGCAATCTCATTCGCAGCCCGCTACTGGCGTCGACTGCTGAATTACTTCTTCTGTTAAAGAGCTGTTTGTTCCAGTCGGTCCCCTTATCGGGGGCTGGGAGATCATTTCGTTGATCCCGGACTATCTGGCGGCTTCACCAGTCGTGTGATCGATCCGTGAGTCCCTCGGTAGGGGCTGTGGCGTCTCGATGGGTGAACAATACCGCCGGTATTGTATCAGGTCAATACCTCCGGTCATGTATTTTTCGATAGGCGTAAAAAAGCCCGCACGAAGCGGGCAAAGAGGGATTCGGTATCAGTCTTCTTTAGGGACGGTCCAGAGCAGCTGGATCAACCCATCATCCCGGTGAGCGACGGTTACGTTATCGTTCTCGGCGATCTCGTCCAGGATGCGATCCCAGTCAGCAGGGTCGTCGTTCGCCGAGCGCTCCAGTAGAACTGATTTGGATGTCTGAGCCTTGGGAGTGTTGATTGCCCGCTGAACGCGCATGCCGAGAAGCTCGTAGGACGACGGCTCTTTCGGTGCCAGGGGTTTCTGCTTTGCCATTAGGTTTCCTCCTTGGTTACTGTATGAATCAACAGTAGTTCAATCTCTTTTCCGTAGCAATCACAAAGAGTACAAATGTTCTCCTCGGTCGTTGGAGGCAAAGAATCTCTGCGTAGCGGGCCTAGGTATGGGGCTTATTGCCGGTTTGGTGGCAAACTGGCGCATCGCCTAATCAGGCCAAGCTCGCCGAGGGAACAAGATGTCTAAGGATATTGCTGGTGAGAATATGGACGCGCCGATAGAGAACTCGATCTTATTCGTGCGCGAAGGCTCGAAGATCAAGCTAAGGTTTGAGCCAGGACAGCAGGCAATGTGGGCTACCGCTCAAAACATGGCCGATCTTTTCGAAACAACTGCAGACAACGTCGGGCTTCACCTTAAAAATATATTTGCCGTTGGCGAGCTTGATGAAAACGCAACTACCGAGGATTTCTCGGTAGTTCGAAGGGAGGGTGGACGGTTCGTTGAGCGGAAGATAAAACACTACAACCTGGACGCGATCCTCTCAGTCGGCTACCGGGTTAACGCAAAAAACGCTGTCGCATTTCGCCAGTGGGCCACCCAAACTCTGAAGACCTACCTTGAGCAGGGGTATGTGCTTAACGAGAAGGCACTACGAGAGTCCCCCGATAAGCTAAACAAGCTTGCTGCTGCGGTTCGGGCGCTCCGGAATGAGGAGCGTCAGATATACGCAAAGGTAAGAGAGTGTTTCAAAATCTGCTCGTCTGACTACGACCCAAATTCCAAACAGGTAAAAAATTTCTATGCATTGCTGCAGGATAAATTTCACCATGCCATCACTGGCATGCCTAGCGCAAAACTAATTCTGGATCGCGCCAATCATACCGCTGAAAACATGGGGCTGCAGTCTGTCAGAGGCGACATTCCGACACTGGAAGAAGCAAAGACCGGCAAAAACTACTTAAGCAATGAGGAGCTTTACCGCCTACACCTGCTTTCCGAGCAGTTCATGTTATTCGCCGAAAGCACAGCACTGGCAAAAAAACAGATGACCATGGCTTCACTTCACCAAAAACTAGATGCTCTTTTGGTCTTTAACGAATACCCGGTTTTTGGTGGCTGGGAAGACCTGATTAAAGATCAGGCGGTAAGCCACGCCCGACAGGAGCTGGGTCTATACAAAAAAAGGCTTAAAATCGAATCTCTGGGCTATGCATATGACGAGGAAGCTTTGGCGGCTGGAGAATACGATGAACTCCTGATTGAGCCATAAGCCCAGCTCAGGGGCGCCCACTTCGGCGTCCCTACAAATCCCCGCCACGCCAGATGACACGGCCGATGATGCGATGCTCGTTCACCTCACTGCGCGATAGCAGCAGATCGGGGTACTCATCCTTATCCTCGTTGTCGCTCCGAATGATCCAACCGCCCAACGGGCTCTGCACTAGGCGCTTCACGATGGCGCCCTTGTCCGTACTGGTCAGCACGAAAACATGTCCGTCAGTTGCCTCGGTGCGCGACGTGTCGACCAGCAGCACGTCGTGGTGATCAACAGTCGGCCACATACTGTCGCCATCGGCGTACATCACGAACAGGTTGTCAGCCTTGACGCCTTTGGCGCGAAGCCAGTCGAGCTTGAACGCCAGGGTAGCCAACGTTTCGACGTGAGGGTTCTCATGGCCGAAGCCCGCCGCCGCTTTCGCTGAGTACTGAGGGATGTGGGCGTAGCGCTCATCAATCTCTGAGCCATCCGCGCCTGCGGGGAAGGGAGAGTTCGCGGCAGGGGCTTCATGCCCGGCTGCTGGCTTGCTGTCAGCCGATTGCGAGCTGAGCCCCATGTCCTGCATCTGAGCAGCCAGTGTCGGGCTTATATCAGAAACAGGCACCTCTAAGAGTTTTGCAAAAATTGCCGCCGCTTTGAAGCTAAGCGCGGTGCGACGATTCATAAAGTGGCTGATGGCGCCCTGAGTCACTCCCTCGCCTAATGCTTCGGCAAGCTTCTCCTGAGTAAGCTTCAAAGCCCCGCGCTTATTTTGAAACACATCCTTTAGGCGATCGCTGTCTTCCAGCTGCCAGTCGGATAGGGGAAGTTTTCTGGGATCTTTAGTCATCCTCAAATCATATTACCTGCGGTAATCATCTAACCAATAGCGCCGGTATTGACGCGCAACAATACCGGCGGTCATACTGTTGCCGTGTATTCACTTTTTGAGGGCGCAACCATGCGTCATATCCCCCTTACAGAATTTGCTGAAACCCACGGCCATACCAAGGCCGCGAAGCTTCTCGACATGACTCAGGGCGGACTGAGCAAGGCTATTCGTGCTGGCCGGGACGTCACGGTCACTTGTCACGACGATGGTTCTTTCTCCGCGAGAGAGATGCGCCCATTCCCGTCTCAAAAATCCGCAGCCTAACCAATTCACATAACCCAGGAGCAATACCGATGAACGAAGGCCTTCCACGAACTGATGATCCGCGTCCAAACCGCAAGAACGTTAACCAATCGAAAGTCCTGCTCGACGATGAGTACGAAGGCGCATTCGTTTACCTCGCAATGGTTCATCGGACGAAGAAGTCGGTGCTTATGCGGGAAGCCCTGCAGGCCTATATCGATGACCTACGAGCAGAGCTTAAGAGAAACAGTAGCGCGGCATAAAGCCTTTCAGTAGGGACCAATAAGGACCCGAGTTGCCGGAGGGCTTATGCCTGATGAAGAACAAGGCACGGAGATAGGGGAATTGGTAGAGGGCGAGGATCGGGATCTTTTGGAAGCAGTAGCAGCCGAGCGTGGAATCACGGCCAGCGAGCTTGCTAAGACAGGGATTCAGAAGATTTTCGCTCAGAGAACAAGGCCAAGACCGATGTCCGGCGCTATTCAAGCGTTTCGTAGGAAAGATTGAACTGCCAAATCCCAGACACAAAAAAGCCGACGGTCTAGGTCGGCTCTTTCAACAGCAATTCAACGAGACGAATCATGACAAATATTACCCACATACACAAGTCCCGAGGGTTCACCCGAATGGACAACGAAATTATGGAGGCTCTTGCGACAGTTGATCTGCCTGCGCGTGAGCTTCGTGTTGTCATGGCAATTGCACGGCAGACCATTGGCTTTCAGTTGGAGACCAAACGTCTCACAGCGGATGAGCTGGGCAAGCTGACCAATATGCGCCGCGACGTCACGTCGAAAGCGATCAGTCATTTGCTTGAGCGTCGCGTGATCTTTCGACTGGGTGGAAGCCGCGGCGACATCGGCATTTCGCCTGTTGCTGAATGGCTCTTCTACGAAGAAAAACAACCATTTCTCACTGAGACCAAAACGTCTCACTCAGCCCAAATTGTCTCACTGAGACATGACGCGAGTGAGACCAAAACGCCAATTTGCCTTCCTTATACAAAGAAAGAACCCCTATTAACTCTTTCTTCGAAAGAGATTAATCCGCCCCAAGCTGATTTGCCTGAGCCTGTTGCGGCGAAGCCGGAACGCAAGACCCCGTTCGGCAAGGTTCAGATGCTCGCCAACAACCCTCATGCCATTCCTGAACAACTTCTTGTCGACTGGCTTGCCCTGCGCAAGACCAAGCGTTCTGCCATCAGCGTGACCGTGTGGGACTCGCTCAACGCCGAACTGGTCAAGTGCGCCGAGCTGGGCATCACATCCACCCAGGCGATGACCGAAGCTCTCACCGCCGGATGGCAGGGGTTCAAGGCCGAGTGGGTTGCTAACCGCCTCGCAAAATCCGCGCCGGCAGCGACATCGTCAAAACCCGCCAGTCGCCACACCGGTTTCGCAGATCGTGATTACAGCCGTGGGCTGGTTGACCTTGGGGGTGGCGAACATGCGTTCTGAAAACATTACCGAGTCCGCGTCCGTGGTTGACGGCTTCGGGCAGCGTATTCAGCCAGCCGATTGCGAGACTCATGGCCCATTCGATCAGCGCGTAAGCGTCATCTTCAATCGCGAATTCAAGGGTATTTGTCCTGAGTGCGAGAAGATCGCCAAAGCTGAGCGAGAAGCCGAGGAGCAAGCCAGCGCAGCGCGTGAAACTCGCGTCGCAATGGTCCGCAAGCTGGGCTCGGCGCTGATACCTAAGCGCTTTGCCGACAAGACCTTCGACGCATATATCGCCGAAACCGAGGGCCAGAAGAAAGCGCTGCGTATCGCCATCCGTTACGCCGAGCGGTTCACGGACATTGCGCCTACCGGTCGCTGCTTGCTGCTGTTGGGTAAGCCAGGCACAGGCAAAACCCATCTGGCCGTGTCGATTGCCAACGAGATCATGCGCACTACCGCGGCTACGGCCGTCTACCGAACTATCGGCTCAGTGCTGCAAGCCATCCGCGCGACCTATGACCGCTCCAGCGAACAAACCGAAGCACAGATACTGCAAGGGCTCATTGCGCCATCGCTTCTGGTGTTAGACGAAATTGGCGTAAGCAAGGAAACCCCGAGCGACTTCGAGCTGACCACGCTGTTCGCGATCATCAATGGCCGCTACGAAGAACTGCGACCCACCGTCATCGTTTCCAACCTCGAAGCTGAACAACTTCCCTCCGCCCTAGGCGAACGCTGTATGGATCGCCTGCGCGAAGGCGGCGGTGTTGCGGTGAAGTTCGACTGGGAATCTCAACGCGGCAAGGAGGGTTTCTGATGAGCGATACCAAAGACAAAATCGCAATCCTTCGAGAGCTGGACAAGGCCAGAGAAATTGGCGCTGAACTCGCCTCACTGGCTGAGCGACGTCGCGAAGAAATCGAACGCCTCAAGAAATTCGAAGAATGGTTCTCCCGTCTCGAAGTGGCAACAACTGCAATCGAAGAATCATTTCGCGATGAACGCGACCTGGCGCTATTCAGCGTGTTCTGGGCTGCGCGCCTGTACATGGTCCCCGGCGAAGTCCGCGAATCCGACGACGAGGAATGGATTGAAAAAACCATTCGGAGCGGCGCAGAAACGTTGATGGTTGGCGGCAGAAGACTGCGCGACGCTGCTGAGAAGGACGAGAAGGGCAAGCCGATCATTCCTTTCGATTGGCAATACCGTGCTGCGCGGGAGGTGGCGCAATGAGCAAGCTCATCTGCTGCAGCTTCTGCGGCGAAAACCAACACGACGTCGCGCTCATCATCAGAGGCCCGGACGTGAACATCTGCGATCGCTGCGTCGATCTGTGCGTGACGATTCTGAGAGACAAAGCGCCCGAGAAGTACTGCGCCCAACGTGACGCCCTCGTCCACATCATCGAAATGAACCGCCAGCACGCCGAAGATCAGTACGGCGATGCGAACAAGGCCGAGACCTGGGGCTGCGTGACAGTTGCTCGTCAGGGCCTGAAAGGAGCTCGGCCATGACTCCCAACCAACAACAAACCGTAAACGAACTCGTCGCAGACGGCTTCCAGATCATCCCTACAGCCTCCGACATGATCCTACTGACCAGAGGCGCAGATAACCGCTTCGTGCGTCAGGACGGGAGTCAGAAGCGGGCGCAGGTAGGTGACGGCAGTGTGAATGTGAATCTGGTTTGGGGGTGCGTGTGATGGGTATTCGTGAAGAGTTCGAGGCGTGGTGGATGTCCGGCGCCTACGGCACTCGCAAGTACGACCGATTCAGCGAAATCGGCCTGACCGAGGATGACGCGCTGGAGATTTGGGAAGCATCGCGCGCCGCGTTGGTGATTGAGCTGCCGAGCCGTTTCGCAGAGAAATATCAAGACTATTTCGATGATGTCGATGGCGGTTGCTTCAACGAAGGCAGGTACATCAAAGATTTGACTGTAGCCATCGAAGCAGCCGGCCTGAAGGTGAAGCAATGAGTATTGAAAGAATCCAAGAAAGGCTTGATCTGATTGGCCGGATGAGAAGTGGCGGCCTAGATATGAGCCCGTCCTTCAGTGAGCAAGACATTCTCGATCTTATCGCCGAGAACCAATCCCTACGCACGGACGCCGAGCGCTATCGGTGGCTGCGATCGCGCGATCTGGAAACCATTGCGCAGGGCGGTGTATTCGCTGGCATGACGCCGCAGAACATGGTTCTCAACGAGGAAACTCTTGACGAGGCAGTGGATGCCGCCATAGCTCAGGAGGCACGCCCATGAAACTCCCCCTCCTAATCATCACCCTCGTAGTGCTCTGCACTGCATTCCAGATCAATCAGCCGGGGGCTGCTGAGAAGCGTGTCTCGGTTTCGGGCGACGTACTTTTCAAATGAATAACGGACACGGAACCTACGAAAGCAAGATTGCGTCGCGTCTTCAATCCTACGCGGACACATTGTCCTTTGACGAGCTCGACGGGAAAGCCGAGTTCTGCCCTAAGCAAACAGTTCTGCACGCCTCTCACGCCCTTGACTCGCACGCAGTTGATATCTACCGCAAGAAAGATGGCGTTTGTATCCGCAATGCCCGTGGAAAATTTCGTTATCTGACATTGCGCGAGCGTCTGGCCTATTGGCTGCTGGGTAATACCCCGGAGATTCGGCCATGACTGACTACAGCGAATTGAAGCGTTTGGCTGAGGCTGCAACACCTGGTCCGTGGCAGACGGAGCAGGCCTATCCAATTGTGCAGCCAGCATACCCGTCCCGTGGCGCTATCTGTTCGGCGCTCATTTGGTCTGACGCCAGCTTCATCGCCGCCGCCAACCCTGCCGTAGTGCTGGAGCTGATCGCGGAGGTGGAGCGCATCAGTCTCGATAACTCTAGCCTTCGTGGAAGTTGCGCGAGGCTCGGTGCGGAGCATGCGGCGATGGCGCGCAATTTCAAGAAAGCGAACCGTATGCAGTTTGACGCCCGTACCGAGCGCGACCAACTCAAGACCGAGAACGATTTCCTACGCAAGATCATCAGTGACAGCGCGACTTCATGCGGCGCTGCGGTTTCTGTTGAATGCAGTCTGGACTTCATGGCTCATCTCCCTGCCGAGATATTTTCCGTAATCTCAAAGCTGCGCAATGCGTTGACCGATTGTTCCGACTCCCTGCATAGCGAAATGCTCGGGAAGTTTGGCGGCGAGATGCCAGACGACATGCATCCGGTAACTCGTCGCGACTACGACCGCGACATGGCGGAGGTTGCTGGTTACCGCGCGGCCTTGAGGGGTGTCGAGGTCGGGCTCGACACCCCTGTGGAGGCGCAGTCATGACCGACCTCATCCTCAGAAACGAATCCGACCGCACCCGGCTGATGGGTTACATCCAGGGGCTGGACCTCGCCAAGCCTCGCAAGCTGACCATCGTCGAGATCCGCAGCAAGCGCAGTGACGCGCAGAACAAGATGCTGTGGATGTGGAACGGCCTGATCCAGACCCACCTTCGCGACTCCTTCGGCCAGATCGCCAGCTCAGAAGAATGGCACGAGATTCTGGTGTCGCGTCTGTGGCCCGCCGAGGTTCATCCGGTCCAGTTGCCAGATGGCACCCGTTACCGCGTAGGCCGCGCCAAGACCCGCAGCTTCACCATTGCGCAGATGACGACCTATCTGGAGCTGCTGGACGCCTACTGCGCCGAGCACTTGGAGTTGTTGCTGCCGCATCCTGACGACTTGATGTACGCCATCTACGGCGAAAGGAAGGCAGCATGAGCCTCTTCAACCTCAAATTCACCCAAGGCGCTCCAGCCAAGTTCCTGCCGGGGATGATCGTCAAGCTTGCCGGCCATCCAAAGCTGATCCTGATCGGCGACGTCAACCAATACGGCAGCGCGGTCAGCTCTGTCCTCGGCTCCATCAGCACTGGTCAGGTCGAGTCCTACGCCCAAGCGATAAAGGATTACGAAATGGACTGGCTGGAAAACACAGGCATTCCTGCCAAGGTGGTGTCGTGATGGATTCGGCCAAAGGAAAACCCTGCCCAGTCTGCAGCGAGCCGATGTCCGACCTCGCCAGTCAGTTCGTCCGTATGTGTACCGGTTGCCCGCATACCGAGGCGTGGAATCTGGACGAGGGGCAGGCGCCGCTCATAACGCCGTCACGCGATCGAGGGCTTCAGTCATGACTATCGAATCAACTCTGGCTGAGCGTGGCGCGCGCTACGGCTCATTCGAGCTTCACGCATGCATCGCACAGGACCTGCAGGACGTAATGCGCTCACAGGGTGGATGGAGTCGTCTCGCCCCTGATCAGCGGCAGGCGCTCACCGTCATTGCCGACAAGATCGCCCGGATGCTCAACGGCGACCCTAAGTATCGGGATAACTGGCATGACCTGGCCGGATACGCAAAGTTGGTCGATGACCGTATGGCTCGGGATGAGCGCGGTCCGGACGCCGGGGGTGGACTGTGAGCAAGACATTGATCGAGGGCCGGTTCGTTGTCTGTGCAGCCTGTCGCTATGGGGAAATGATCATTTGCGGCGCTCGCCACTACGACATGGTGATGCATGGGGTTCTAGCTCAACTGAAAGAGGATCGCCTGTTCGCGTTCGAGGAAGTCGGGAAGGTCGAGCAAGGCTTTATCGACCAGCGCGGAGTCTTCATGGATCGCAAGGAAGCTTTCTTGGTAGCTGAAGCTGCCGGCCAGCTGAACGTTCGCCGGGAAAAGACACCGGGCAAAGGGACTCTGTTTAGCGAGGACCTTTACTGATGATTCCCTCAATCAACCAAAAGTCGCCTCCAGCACGCAAGAAGAAGAGTTGCGCCAACCCCGCGTGCGACATCCAGTTCGTGCCTGCGCGTCTCGGACAGAAGGTCTGCGGCTATCAGTGCGGCCTGGCGATCGCCCCCGCGAATCAGGATGTAGCGCGCAAGGCAATCGATCAGCGCGAGCGGCGGGAGATCAAGGTTCGCCGGGAGAAGCTGAAGAGTAGGGCGGATCACATGAAGGACACCCAAGTGGCATTCAACGCCTGGGTTCGCGCGCGTGATGCCGACCAGCCGTGTATCAGCTGCGGCAGGTTTCACCAGGGCAAGAATGACGCCGGCCACTATCGGACAGTTGCAAGCGCCCCGGAACTGCGCTTTGAGCCGCTGAACTGCCACCTGCAGTGCTCGCCGTGCAATACCCACAAGTCAGGCGACATCGTGAACTACCGGATCAACCTGTTGCAGCGCATCGGCGCCGAGCAAGTCGCTTGGGTCGAGGGGCCGCATGAGCCGAAGAAGTACTCGGTCGATGACTTGAAGGCGCTCACTGCGTATTACCGAGCACTGGTCAGGGAAATGAAGAAGTCCGCATAACCGTAGCCGTAGGGAGCGCCCGCCATGCCCGAGCAGATGTCGTTGGAATTGCCATTTCAATCAGTGCGGCCACGTCTGCGCATTGTACCTCGGGTAAAGGCCAAATTAGGCCCTGCGCCTGAACAGCTATGCATCGACTTCACCGTGCAGTTGGCATTGGTCACGCGCATTCCGCGCAAGCCGATCCGCAGTACGGTGTGTGCCGGGGCAACGATGGTCACTCGGGATGGCATCACTCTGGCCGCAGCTGAATGGGCGGCAAGGCTTGGACTGAAGTGGCAGACGGTGAAGATGCGGCGCATGCGCGGGGATAATTGGACTGAGGCGCTGGCCCCGGAGTTAAGACGCAGCACCTTCATGTCAGGCTGGAAGATGCACGGTTAACGCCAGACGTGGAGAACCTTGTCGCCGTCGCCTTCATTGGCTGCGCGGAACTTCAGGTCCTCGAGCAGCGATTGCAGTCTGGTGATCTTCTCCGAATCCAGGGTGCCGCCGAGGATGGCGTTCTCCGACTTGCCGGACAGAGTGATCACCAGCAGCGCGTCAGATGCTCCCTGGTCCATAGCGTCAGCAGCCAGGCCCATCACTTCGGTAACGGCCATGTAGGCAGAGTCGCGGGTAGAGCCGATAAATTGTTTCGCATTCATGTGAATTGCCCCTTTGGTTGAGAGGCCAGTCCATGTGACTGATGGGGAGGGCGCAAGGCTTGTACTGGCAATCCAGTCACATAGTCTCGTTGGTATGAGATCCGGACAGCAGTAGCCGGGCGAGCCCGAGGCCAGCGATGAGAAAACATGACAGTACGGTGCTGGAAAATGAATGACCCTCATGGTGCAGGGTCGGTCTGG
>Ga0247730_1001092_pt1 | contig 16049 bp, 14 predicted proteins | sample UWRJL073202C2_FD_180959 | JGI IMG/M metagenome (GOLD analysis project Ga0247730, IMG submission 180959) | Plant litter microbial communities from Arlington Agricultural Research Station in Wisconsin, United States - UWRJ-L073-202C-2 | ecosystem: Environmental > Terrestrial > Plant litter >... | reverse complement strand
ACCGAAGCACGCAAATCAATGGTTTTGTATGGGATGTAGCTGTGAGCGATGCACGTGATGTTGATGATTCCGCGGAAAATGGCGGATCTCGGGGCCGTCACCACCCCTTGGTGGTGCTGCTCGCGGCAGTGCTGTTCATCGAGGCCGTAGCCCTCGCGGGGGCGACGGTGGTGCTGATCTTCGAGCTGCTCGTGGCCACGCCCGACTCGTTTCCGAGTGCCGTCGCGCTCACCGTTTTCGTCGCGATCGCGGCCGTGTGGGTCTTCGTGATCGCGGTCAACTCGCTGCGTGGCCGCGCGTGGATCCGCGGCGCGGCCATCGTCGTGCAGGTGCTGCTCGGCGCACTCGCGCTCGGCAGTTTCACCGGACTCGGCGCGCGCGTCGACATCGGCTGGCTGCTGCTGGCGCCGGCGATCATCGTGCTGGTGTTGCTGTTCACGAAGCCGGTGCTGGCGGAGACGTCGCGGCGCGACGCGTAGCCGCGACGCTGGCCTTACGCGTCGATGCCGAGCTTCTTGCGCAGGCTGGCGACGTGGCCGGTGGCCTTCACGTTGTAGAGCGCGAGCTCGATCGTGCCGGTCTCGTCGAGCACGAAGGTCGAGCGCAGCACCCCGGTGACGAGCTTGCCGTAGAGGTTCTTCTCGCCGTACGCGGCGTAGAGGTTGTGCACCGACAGGTCGAGGTCGCTCAGCAGCGGGAAGTTGAGCCCCTGCGCCGCCTGGAACTTCTTCAGATCGGCCACGGTGTCTTTCGAGACGCCGAGCACCTGGTAGCCGGCGGACTTGAGCGAATTGATGTTGTCGCGGAAATCGCACGCCTGTGTCGTGCAACCGGGTGTGCCGGCGGCCGGGTAGAAGTAGATGATCACTTTCTGGCCCGCAAAATCAGAGAGAGATACGGATGCACCGTCCTGGTCCGTCAGCGAAAACGCGGGTGCTTTCGTGCCAATTTCTAGTTTTGTGGCGCTCATGGTGCTCCTTGTGTCGCAGGGGTGTTTTACTCATGCTAATCTTGCTTCTCGGCGCTGAAGTTCTGGCGCAACGCACCTCTAGCTCAATTGGCAGAGCAACTGACTCTTAATCAGTGGGTTCCCGGTTCAAGTCCGGGGGGGTGCACTTCAAAAGAAGCCCCTCACCAGCAGATCTGCCGGTGAGGGGCTTCTTCGTTTCCACGCCAGCCGCGTGGGCGAAATCCCCGGGTCATCCGCGATCTCTCGGTGTTACTGTTGCCTCTTTCTGAAGCCAACCGCATCACTGAGGAGCATCCCATGGGCAACCGCTACCTCCTCGCCCGCTTGGGCGGCGCGCGTGTCGACACCGTCGCGACGTCGGCGAGCGACCGGCAGTTCTCCGTCGCGATGGCGAGCATCATGCTCATCACGGCGACCGTGGGCGGCCTGTCGCTCTGGTTCGGACTCACCACCGCCCTGCACCTGAACGGCTGGGCCGCGCTGCCCGTCGCGCTCGGCTGGATGGTCGCGATCTTCGTGATCGACCGCACGTTCACCATGCAGCTCGTGAAGCAGAACAGCTGGTGGAAGAACCTGATGATGGCGCTGCCGAGGCTCGCGTTCGCCGCCGTCATCGGGCTGATCGTGTCGACGCCGATGACGTTGCAGGTGTTCAAGCCCGAGATCGAGACGCAGCTGCTGGTGATGCAGGGCGAGGCCCGCGACGCCTACAACGAACAGCTCGCCGCCGACCCGGTGCTCGCGACCGAAGACGACCTGCGGGCGACGATCAGCGACAAGCAGGCGATCCTGAGCCGGACCGAGGCGGACCCGCTGAGCGACCCGGCCTACGCTGCGGCGAAGGCCGCCTCCGATGCCGCGGCGGTGGAGGCGCGCGCGAGTTCCGACGCCGTCATCGCGGAATCGAACGGCACGGGCGGGTCGGGCATCGTGGGCGTCGGGCCGCGCGTGCAGGTCGCGCAGCGCGAGAACGAACTCGCGCAGGCGAAGTACGCGGCGTTGCAGCAGAAGACTGACGAGGCGCTCGCTGCGGCCCAGGCCAATCTCTCCGGATCCTTGGCGACCCAGAAGGCGGAGGCCGAGATCGACCTCGCCGAAGCGCGTGACGACCTCGCCGCCGTCGTCGACCGCAAAGAAGAGCTGCGCGCCGCGAACGACGCGGCCGTCGCCTCGAGCGACGGATTTCTCAACCGGCTGATCGCCCTCGGCACGCTGGGGGAGTCGAGCCCGGTGGCGACCGCGGCGCACTGGTCGATTCTCGCGTTCTTCTTCTTGCTCGAGATACTGCCGGTGTCGATCAAACTGCTGCGGCTCTGGTTCAACCGCTCCGTCGTCGACGAGGCCGGCCGCTACCTCGACGAGGCGAGTCTCGAGCGGGCGCGGCTGGAGTCGGAGACCACGATCGACGACGCCAAGGCCGACGCCGAGATGGCCCGCCGCAGCCGCGACGCGACCCTCGCCGTGCACCTCGACCGCGAGCAACGACGCGAGCGGACGGGCATCGCCCTCAACGAGTCGGCCGACCGGGAACGCCGCCGGCGGGAATCCGGCGACGCGCAGCTTCCGGCGGCGATCGAGCGGTGATCCGGATGTCGCGGGGAGACGTTACGGCGTAACGGTCGTCGACCGCTGCGTGGTGTCTGCCGCCGCGGCATCCGCTGCGTCTTTCAGGTACTGAGCCGAAATGCGCCGGTACGACCGCGTGAAGAACGCGCCGACGGCGGCGAGCACCATCACGATGCCGGCGACGAGGAAGACGAGGGCGATGCCGCGGGCGACGCCGTCGCCGAGCAGCCAGCCGAAGGCCGCGCGTCCGGAACTGGAATCCATGTACGGGATGATCAAGAACTGCGCGATCGGCGCGATGAGGAACGCGGTCATGGGTGCGGCGGCCGATTCGAACGCCGCTGCGAAGCCGAACACGCGCCCCTGGGTCTCGAAGGGCACGACCTTCTGGATGACCGTCTGCTCCGAGGCCTCGATCGCGGGGATCAGGGTCATGTAGAGCCAGATCCCGCCGGCGTACAGCCACCACCAATCGCGGATCGTGAACAGCGCGCCCAGCAGCCCCATCACGACGACGAGCACCAGCATGGTGCGGATCGGGTTGGCGCCCAGGCCGAACTTGGCGACGAGCAGACCGCCGATGATGAATCCGGTCGACGTGACACCGAGCACGATGCCCCACCACTCGACGGGGAAGAGCTCGAGGCCGTACGGGTCCATCAGCGCCATGTAGACGCCGCCGATGAGGTTGTTGAACGTCGAGAAGATGATGAGCGCGAACAGGCCGGTCGCCGCGCGCACCGCGGTGATGCTGCCGCGCAGGTCGACGAGCGGGCGGCGCTCGCCGTCGTAGCGCGGCTGCTCCTCGGGGATGCGCAGGAAGAGCAGGTGCGTAAGCGCCGCTGCCGAGAGCGCGATGGCGATGATGAGCGTCCACCCCATGCCCAGCAGCCCGATGGCCAGACCGCTGAAGACGCTCGTCACCATAAACGCGAGGCCCTGCACGGTGCCGACGAGGCCGTTCGCGTTCGCGTGGCGCTCGGTCGGGATGAGCAGTGTGACGGTAGTCGAGAGCGCGATGTTGCGCATGTTCTCGATGACGGCGCCGAACAGGATGACACCGCTGAACAACCAGAACATGGGGCCGCCCAGATCGAGCAGGGTCGACTCGTCGAAGGCGGCGTAGAAACCGAGGCTGATGCTGAACGCCACCAGCGTGACGGCCCCGGCGAACACCATCACGAGGTGCTTGCGGTGCCGGTCGACGATGGTGCCGAACGCCATCGAGCAGACGGCGACGAGCAGCATGTAGGCGCCGCCGATGATGCCCGTCGCGAGCACCGAGCGCGTCTCGAGGTAGACCCAGAAGGTGAGGGCGAACCACAGGAAGCTCGTCGTCACGTTCGCGACGGCCGTGTTGACGAGAACCTGCGCGAACGTGCGCGCGCCGCCGGGCGGGGGCACGTATTGCGCGGCGGACGCCACGGATTCGCCGGGTGTCTCGTCGGTCGAGGCCATGCCGTATATCTTATGTAGACGGCGTGAACATGTCGATAGCGGGCTGTCACTCGAGACTCGCGACTCCCAGCGAAGTCGCAGCAATTCCGGGCTTTTTTATGTGCATTCGGTGCGTGGTTGCACTTAGTGTAGCTACGTGACAATCACCGACACCCTCGATCGACGGGCCGCGCTCAAGGCGCGCCACCGTCTCGCGATCCTGGATGCCGCCGACCAGCTCATCCGCGAGCGGGGCAACCCCCGCTTCAGCGTCGACGAGCTCGCCCTCCGCGCCGACGTCTCCCGGCGAACCGTCTTCAACCACTTCGCCTCGCTCGACGACGTCGTGGTGACCACGTGCACTCGGCTGCTCACGGGCACAGTCGAGGAGTTCCGCGCGAAGACCGATCTGGCGCCTGTCACCGACGGAACCCGCGAATCTCTTCTCACCGAGTTCGCCGCCGGCATGAGCCGCATCGACCTTCCCGCCGTCATCTCCTACCTCGCCGGCGTGTTCTTCGACGAGGGGGCCGACAGCCGCTCGCACACGGCGATGAACGACGTCTTCACCCGCACGACCGAGCAGATGTCGCGCGAGACGGCCGCGCGCAGCATCGCGGCAGACGAACTCGAGGTCGAGATCCTCGTCGGCTCCCTGATGAACGGCCTCGGCGTACTCGCCCACCGCTGGATCACGCAGACCGGCGGCGCGCTCGACGACGCGTCCCGAGCGGTCTGGAGCGACCTGCTCGACCGCCTCATCACGACCGTGCGCGCCGGATACGGCCCTCCCAACTAACTCTTCCGCCCGAACCCTCCTTCTCGATGACGCGATGTGAGATCTCAACCCTTCATCACCCACACCGCTAAGCAAGGAACCCGAGGAACATGGCATCCCTTCTCTACCGACTCGGTCGGTTCTCCGCCCGCCGAGCCTGGCTGGTCATCGTCGCATGGGTGGTCGTTCTCGGCCTCGCCGGCGGCGCGTTCGCCCTCTTCGGCGGCACCCTCACCTCCGCGGTGAGCATTCCGGGCACGGCGACGCAGAAGGTGAGCGACGAGCTCTCCGAGAAGTTCCCTGCCGCCAGCGGTGGTCGCGGAACCGTGGTGTTCACCACCACCGACGACTCCGCCTTCACCGACGAGCAGAAGACCGCGATCGGCGATCTGCTCACGAAGAGCGAGTCGCTCGACGACGTCAAGGCGACCACCAACCCGTTCGACACCCAGCAGCAGCTCGACGACTCGGCGCAGCAGATCGTCGACGGTCGCGCGCAGATTGCGGATGCCACGGCTCAACTCGATGCCGGACAGGCGCAGCTCGACGCCGCAAAGGCGCAGGTCACCGCCGGTCAGGCCCAGCTCGACGCGGCGAAGGCCCAGGCCGCCGGAGCGCCCGCCGCGGTGCAGGCGCAGCTCGCCGCGCAGCAGGCCCAGATCGACGCGGGCACCGCGCAGATCGCAACGCAGCAGTCGACCCTCGACGACGGCCGCACCGAGCTCGAGACGCAGAGCGCGACGCTCGAGCAGGGTTCCGACCTGCTCGACCTCGCGTCGGCCATCCGCCAGGTCTCGACCGACGGAACCACCGCCGTCGGCGGAATCCAGTTCGACAAGTCGCTCAACCTCGTTCCGGCCGAGGCGAAAGAAGCCATCGTCGACGCGATGAACGACGCCGACATCGACGGCGTCACCGTCGAGGTGTCGAACGACATCGCGGCGAGCATCCCCGAGATCCTCGGCCCGGGAGAGATCGGTGGCGTCATCTTCGCCGCGGTCGTGCTGTTCATCATGCTCGGCACCCTCATCGGTGCCAGCCTGCCGCTGATCAACGCGATCATCGGCGTGGGCGTCGGTGTGCTCGCATCGCTCGCCCTCTCCGGCACCATCACGATGCTCTCCGTCACCCCGGTTCTGGGCGTGATGCTGGGCCTTGCGGTCGGTATCGACTACTCGCTGTTCATCCTCAACCGCCACCGCACGCAGTTGAAGAACGGGGTGCCGCTCGCGGAGTCGATCGGACTCGCCAACGGGACATCCGGAAACGCTGTCGTCTTCGCCGGCTCGACCGTGCTCATCGCACTTCTCGCCCTCAACCTGACCGGCATCCCGTTCCTGGGACTGATGGGCACCGTCGGGGCGATCTGCGTGTTCGTCGCCATCCTGATCGCGATCACGCTGACCCCGGCCGTGTTGTCGCTCGTCGGCGGCAAGATCCTCACCAAGAAGGCCCGCGCCCGCATCGGCAAGGCCGAGAACCGCGCCAAGGTGCCGACCAAGCCGATGAGCACCGTTCGCGCCGCGATCACCGTGGTCGCCGGTGTGGCCGTGCTGCTCATCATCGCGATCCCCGCGCTCTCGATGCGCCTCGGCCTTCCCGCCGGGTCGTCCGAGCCGGTCGACTCGAGCGCCTACAAGGCCTACAAGCTGGTCGACGACAAGTTCGGCGCCGGTGTCAACGGCCCGCTCATCGTGGTCGCCGACCTCGACGAGGCCGTGACCGACGACACCCTGATCGCCGAGCAGGTGCGCATCGGAACCATCCTGAAGGCCGAGAACGACGTCGTCGCCATCGCCCCGATCGGTGCCTCCGACGACGACATGCTGCTCGCCTTCCAGGTCGTGCCCGAGGGTGGACCGACGAGCGAGTCGACCGAGCAGCTCGTTCGCGACCTGCGCGGTCTCGACATCGACGGCGTCAGCGAACTCGGCGTCGCCGGAAACGCGTCGGGCAACATCGACGTCAGCGAGAAGCTCGCCGACGCGCTGCCGCTCTACCTGCTGGTCGTGGTCGGACTCTCGCTGATCATCCTGATCTTCGTCTTCCGCTCCATCCTGGTTCCGCTCACGGCGACGCTCGGCTTCGTGCTCTCGCTGTTCGCGTCGTTCGGCGGAATCACGGCAGTGTTCCAGTGGGGTTGGCTCGCGCCGGTCTTCGGGGTGCACGATCCCGGCCCCATCCTGAGCTTCCTGCCGATTCTGGTGGTGGGCATCCTGTTCGGACTCGCGATGGACTACCAGCTGTTCCTGGTGAGCGGCATGCGGGAGGCGTATGCCCACGGCACCCCGGCCCGTCTCGCCGTGCAGCGCGGACTGCACGCCGGCCGCACCGTGGTCATCGCCGCGGCGCTGATCATGATCTCGGTGTTCGGCGGGTTTATGTTCTCCAACTCGGTGATGATCCAGTCGATCGGTCTGGGCCTCGCGCTCGGCGTGCTGCTCGACGCGTTCGTCGTGCGTCTGCTGATCATCCCGGCCGTGATGCACCTGCTGGGCGAGTCCGCCTGGTGGATGCCGAAGTGGCTCGACCGCATCCTGCCCAACGTCGACGTGGAGGGCGCATCGCTCGAGCGCTCGCACCCGACGCACGAGGCGGATGACATCGAGGAGCCCAAGCCCGAGCCCGTGCCGGTCTAAGCGTCCGCGTCTGAAAAAGAGCCCGCCCCGAGAGGGGCGGGCTCTTTTAGTATCGAGGCGTGACGAACTCGCGGATCGAAGCGATCGAACGGGCCACGAACCGCTCGTGGCCCGAGTGGCTGGCGTACATGGAGCGCATCCATGCCGACCAGCTCGACCACCACGCGATCGCCACGCACCTGCTCACCGAGCTGGTGGGCATGGTCGACAACCTGGGCTGGTGGGCGCAGTCGACGGCGGTCGCGTACGAGCACCACATCGGCCGCCGCATCCCCGGCCAGCAGCCCGACGGCACATTCCGGCTCAGCGTCAGCAAGTCGACCCGGCTGTCGATGGCCGCGCTTATGGACGCCTGGACGGCGTTCGCGGCCACCGATGCCGACGTACTCGGCATGCTCGCCGCCGAACCGCGGGTCAGCGGCACCGACAGGCGCATCACCTGGCGCGTCAAGGGCGTCGAGGGCACCGCGATCACCGTGATCAGCGAGCCGAAGGGCCAGACCGCGTCGCTCGTGGTGCAGCACGGCGGTCTGCCGTCGCCCGAGGCGGCCGCGGAGACGCGCGCGGTCTGGGTCGGCGTCGTCGAGAGGTTTCTCGCCGGTCTGGCCGGCTGACCCGCGCTCAGGCCCGCAGCACCCTGCTTCGCTCACGGCCGATCGGCGTGACCGACGGTGTGCCGGTGACGGGATCGGGGACCACGACACAGCGCAGACCGAACACCTCCTCGACCAGCTCGGCCGTCACGATCTCCGACGGCGCGCCCTGCGCCACGACCGCGCCGTCTTTCATGGCAATGAGGTGGGTGCCGTAGCGGGCGGCCTGGTTGAGGTCGTGCAGCACGGCGACGAGGGTGCTGCCTTGCTCGTTGAGGTCGGTGAACAGCTCCATCAGGTCGATCTGGTGTGCGATGTCGAGAAACGTCGTGGGCTCGTCGAGCAGCATCAGGGGAGTCTGCTGGGCGAGCACCATCGCCACCCAGACCCGCTGGCGTTGCCCGCCGGAGAGCTCGTCGACGAGCCGGCCCGAGAGCGGGGTGACGCCCGTCGCATCCATCGCCGACAACACCGCCGCCTCGTCGGCCGTCGACCACTGCCTCATAAACGACTGGTGCGGATGACGCCCGCGGGCGACCAGGTCGGCAACGGTGATTCCGTCGGGCGACAGCGAGGTCTGCGGCAGCAGCCCGAGAATGCGCGCCACCTCTTTCGACTTGTACGACGCGATGGGCCGACCGTCGAGCACGATCCGGCCCTCGCTCGGGGCGATGAGCCGGGAGAGGGCGCGCAGCAACGTCGACTTGCCGCAGGCGTTCGGGCCGACGATGACGGTGAACGACCCGTCGGGTATCTCGACCGAGAGCTCTCGGGAGATGACGCGGTGGTCGTAGCCGACGGTGACGTTGTCGGCGGCGAGGCGGGACAGGGCGGTCACGGTCGTCTCCTTGTTTCGTGGATGAGCAGCCAGACGAGGTAGCCGCCGCCGATGACGACGGTGACCAGACCGACGGGCATCGTGACGGGCAGCGCGTGCTGGGCGATGATGTCGGATGCCGACAGTGCCAACGCTCCCAGCAGGGCGGACGGAATCAGAGTGACACCGGCCGAACGTGTGAGCCGCCGCGCGATCTGCGGGGCGGCGAGGGCGACGAAGGCGATCGGGCCCGCCGCGGCGGTGACGACCGCGGTGAGCGCGACGCCGCAGAGAACGAGGCCGAGCCTCGCGCCCTCGACGCGCGAACCGAGCGAGGAGGCGGCGTCGTCGCCCAGTTCGAGCTGGCGCATCGGCACAACGAGTGCGCTGAGAATCGCGAACGTCACGACGATCACGACGAGCGAGGGGAGGAACTGCGACCAACCCACCGGGTTCAGCGAACCGGCGCCCCAGATCGTGGCGGTCAGCGCCTCCTCGAGCTTCGCACGCAGCACGAGGTAGGTGCTGACCGAACTGAGCATCGCAGAGATCGCGATGCCCACGATGATGAGCCGGAACCCCTGCACGCCCTTGCGGTAGGCGAGCACGTAGACGAGGGCCGCCGCGGCGAGCCCGCCGACGAGAGCGCCGGCGGCGATGAGCAGCGGACCGCCGCCGAGCACGATGATCACGAACAGCCCGCCCGCGTACGAACCGGCGGAGAGTCCGATGATGTCGGGGCTCGCGAGCGGGTTGCGGGTCATCGACTGGAAGACGGCACCGGAGACGCCGAGGGCGGCGCCGAACACGGCGGCGGCGAGCACGCGGGGCGCGCGCCACTCGACCACGACTGTCTCGACGATGCCGCTCTGCTGGCCGAGCAACGCGGAGACCACCTCGGGCACGGAGAGCGGCAGGTCGCCGAGGCAGAGGGCGGCGACCGAGACCGCGAGGGTGGATACGAGCAGCGCGAGCGAGACCAGCAGGGTACGCAGTGGGAAGCGTTGGCTGAACGGGCCGACCCGCAGCACGACGGTGCGTGCGCCGAAATCGACGCGTGTCGGCGTTTCGAGAGTGCTGGTCGTCACAGGGTGCTCGCCTTTGCCCGGCGCACGAGGAAGATCAGCACGGGCGCACCCACGAACGCCGTCACGACCCCGACGGGAACCTCGCTCGGCCAGAGGATGACGCGCCCGATGATGTCGGAGACCAACAGCACGGTGGGCGCGAGCACGGCCGAGTAGGGCAGGATCCAGCGCTGATCGGGGCCGACGATCCACCTCGCGATGTGCGGCACCATCAGGCCGACGAAGGCGACCGGTCCCGCGATCGCCGTAGCGCCGCCGGCGAGCAGCGTGATCGCCACGACCGACAGCACGCGCGTGCGCACGATGTGGGTGCCGAGCGACGAGGCGAGGTCGTCGCCGAGCCCCATCGCGTTGAGCGAGCGCGCGCAGAACAGCGCGATCACGAGCCCGGCGAGCACGAACGGGGTGGCGGGCAGCACGACGTCGAGGCCGCGTTCGACGAACGAGCCCGCGTCCCAGCCGCGCAGCGCCTTGAACAGGGTGTCGTTGAGCAGAGTCATCGCGGTGGTGATGCCGGTGAGCACCGCGGCGATCGCCACCCCCGCGAGGGTCAGCCGCACGGGGTCGGCGGTTCCGGTTCCCGCCGAACCGACGAGGTAGACGAGCACTGTGACGACGAGCGCGCCGACGAAGGCGAACCACAGATACTGAGCGGGCACGGCGACACCGAACAGCGAGACGCCGAGAGCCACGAAGAGCCCCGCGCCCGCGTTGACACCCAGGATGCCGGGGTCGCCGAGCGGGTTTCGGGTGAGTGCCTGGATGACGGCGCCCGACACCCCGAGCCCGATGCCGGTGACGATGCCGACGAGCGTGCGCGGCAGCCGCAGGTCGACGATGATCTGGTCGGCTTCGGTGCCCGAGTAGGCGGTGAGAGCGTGCCAGATCTCGTCGGGAGCGAGCTGCTTGGAGCCGATCAGCACGCTCAGCACGACCGCCGCGAGAAGGGCCGCGACCGCGGCGGCGAGCCCGAAGGCCCGCCGCCGCAGGGTCGAGCGCCCGGCGGGCGACAGGTTCGCGGGCAGCGTCGCGCTCGTTATCGGCGGCGGCTCGACAACACGGGTCACGGGTGTCGTCAGCCCTCGGTGTTCTGCGGTGCCTGGCCGTTGACGGCGTCGGCGAGGCGGGGCACCAGCTTCTCGATCACGTACTTCTGGCTGAGCGGAGTGAGGAAGTAGATGGCGCCCGCGAGCACGCCGTCGGTGTAGACGGCGTGGTTGCCGGTGACCGCGCTCAGGCTCGACGTCGTGCCGAACTGGAGCACCTCGTCGACGCCCTCGGGGTTCTCGGTCGCGAAAACGATCACGTCGGCGTCGATCAGTCCGATGTTCTCGGGAGAAATCTGCGCCTGCTCGCCCGGGTTCGGCGCGTAGTCCTCGAGGCCCGGGGTCATGGTGAAGCCCAGGTCGGTGAGGAAGTCGGTGTTCACCCCATCGGGATAGACCCAGAGGTTGCCCTCGTACGGGGTTCCCTGAGAGAAGGTCGCGGTGAGGCCCGCGAATTCCGGATGCTGCGCCGAAGCCTCCTCGTAGGCTGCGGCGACGCCGTCGATGAGCTCCTCGCCCTCCGCCGACCGGCCGAGAGCGGCCGACACCTGGCGGGTCTGGTCTTGCCAGCTGGAGAAGTACTGCTCGGAACCGTCGATGCTGGCGACGGTCGGCGCGATGTCGCTGAGCTTGCCGTAGGTCTCTTCGGTGAGCCCGGCGTTGGTTCCGACGATCAGGTCGGGCTTCAGCGACGCGATCTTCTCGTACTGGAAGCCGTCGACCGTGTCGAGCACGACAGGCTCGGCGTCGCCCAGCAGGTCGGTCGCCCACGGCCATACCGCGTTCGGCTGCTCGCCGTACCACTCGGTAGTGGCGATCGGTGTGACACCGAGCTCGAGCAGGATGTCCTGCTCGGTCAGGCCGACGACCACGACGCGCTGCGGCTCGGAGTCGACGACGGTCTCGCCGAACTGGTGCTCGACGGTGAGCGGAAAGCTGTCGCTGGGCTCGGTCGTGTAGTTGGGGTTCTCGGCGGGCTCGCTCGACGCTGCGCTGCAGCCGGTGAGAGCGACGCCCGCGAGGGCTACGGCGACGGTCGCGGCGACCAGTCGGCCGGCCGTCGTGGCGGTGAGTCGGGTGACGGTCATGATTCCTTCACGTGGAAACGGGGGAGACGGTGGTGTGCGGGACCCAGTCAGGTTAGCCTTGCCTTATCGAGTCCGCCATCGTCGTGATCGGACAGCAGTGATCGGAGAAAGACAGCATCATGTCCACTGCCGTAGATTTCACGGTGCCCCAGGCACTCCGACCCGCGCGCAATGTCGCGCAGGAGACATCCGATAATTTCACCGCTTCCCGATCGCTGGTTGATGAGGGCACGCACTTCGACGCGCACGCCCACCAGGAAGACCAGTTGGCCTGGATGAGCAGCGGTTCCATGGAGCTGAGCGCGAACGGCGACCGCTGGCGGCTCAGGCGCGAGCAGCTCGTCTGGATTCCGGCGGGGATGACGCACGAGATGACCTTCGACGGGCCGGGTGAACTGATCAGCCTGTACACCGATCCGGCGCTGCGTCCGGAGGGCGAGCACTGGCAGTTGCCCCGCACCATGCGTGCCGACGAGTTGACCGGGGCGCTCATAACCCACCTCGCCGTGGCGGGCTCGACGGGCGCGCGACGCATCCGTTGTCGCGAGCTGCTGACCGACCTGATCGCGACCAGTCCCGTGCATCACGACGTGGTCGAGCTGCCGAGAGACACGCGGGCGCGCGAGGTCGCCGCGGCGCTGCTGCAGCACCCGGCAGACTCGCGTGAATTGGGCGAGTGGGCCGACGGGCTGGGGGTCAGTGCCAAGACCATCGCCCGGGCCTTCGTCGCCGATACCGGCAGCAGTTTTCGGGAGTGGCGGATCCGCGTGCGGCTGCAGGCGGCAGCCGGTCTGCTCGCGAACGGCCACCCCGTGCAACGCGTCGCGGGCGACGTCGGATACGACTCGGCGAGCGGGTTCATCGTCGCCTTCAAGGCCCGCTTCGGCGAGACCCCGGCGCGGTACGCGGCACGGCGGCGGGCGGTCGTCTCGGCCCGCTAGACGATCACCGGTCGGGTCGGGCAAGGTTGTACGGCAACCCCACCGATCGGAGAACACGCATGCGCCGCCTCATCGTCACCGAATTCATCAGCCTCGACGGCGTCATCGACTCGCCGGGCAACGGACCGTACCCGCACGCGGGCTGGACGTTCAAAAACGTGCCGTTCGAACCCGCGGCTTACGAGATCAAGGGACGCGAGCAGCTCGAGGCGACGGCGATGCTGATGGGGCGCGTCAGCTACGACGAGTTCGCCCCGGTCTGGCCGAGCATGACCGACGAGTTTCCGCAGTACAACGCCATGCCGAAGTATGTGGTCTCGACCACGCTCGAGAACCCCGAGTGGAACAACACGTCCGTGCTGCGCTCGATCGACGAGGTCGCCTCGCTCAAGGAGAGCGGAGACGGCAACATCATCGTGCACGGCAGCGCGACGCTTGCGAAGGGCCTCGCTGCCGCCGGGCTCGTCGACCGCTACCACCTGCTGGTCTTCCCGCTGCTGCTCGGTGCCGGACGCCGCCTGTTCGACGACGGTGCCGACGAGCTGCAGAAACTCGAGCTGATCGAGCACGAGGTCTACTCGAACGGCATCATCAAGGCCGTCTACGACGTTTCTCGCTAGGCGAGTCTAAGACGACAGTCGCCGGCCCCGGATGACCCGGGGCAGGTGCAGCACGCCGCGTCGGGCGGCCTCGATCGCGGCCGCGACGGCCCCCGTGGCGACCGACGTCGAACCGAGCGATGACAGCAGCAGCTCGGGCGCTGGCAGGTCGAGCTCGTGCGGCAGCCGCGTCCGGGCCACTTCGATCACCTCGTCGAGACCGTCGACGATCGCGCCCGCGACGATGATGCGCTGCGGGTTGTAGAGGCTGCCGAACACGGCCGCGATGCGGGCGACAAGCAGCCCGGCGCGCTCGACGAACCCGCGCGACCACGCGTCGCCCTGCCGCGACAGCTCCATCACGGCGCGCCCCGTCAGCCGCTCGAGGGGGGCGCCCGAGAGAGGATGGCCCTCGGGCGCCGTCGCCTCGCGCACCCACTCGGTGAGCCGGGTGCCGAGGCCGTCGGCGGTGCCCACGCCCGCGATGTGGTCGAACGCGACGGTCTCGCCGACGCCGCCGTGGGCGCCGCGCAGCAGGTGGCCGTCGATCACGACGCCCGCGCCGAAGCGCTCGCCGGCGAGCAGCACGACGTAATCGCTGCTGTCGGCGGCAGACCCGACAGAACCCTCGGCGACGGCCGCGAGCGAGGCGTCGTTCTCGACCCGCACGATGGGCGCCCAACCATCGAGCAGCCCGGGCAGGTCGGGGTTCATCCGCCGCCAGAAGTCGTCACGGTGCTCGGGGGAGCGTCCGTGTGCGTCGACGGGAGCGGGAACCCCGACGCAGATCGCGAGCAGGTCGGCGCGCTCGCACGAGGCGGCGAGCAGCGCGGAGTCGATCGCGGCGGCGATCACGGCACGCCTCTCGGCGGGGCTGTCGTGTGTCACGTCGAGTTCGACCGATTCGGTCGCCAGGGCGACCCCGCGCAGGTCGGCCACGGTCGTGGTGAGGTGCGCGCGGCCGGCGTCCATGCCGATCACGACGGCGGAGTCGGCGCACAGTTCGAAGCGTCGGGCGGGGCGCCCCTTGCGGTACGCGCCGGTGGCCCGGGCGTTGGGCAGTTCGCGCAACAGTCCGGTCTCGATGAGCTCGTCGAGCGCGTCGATGGTCGTGGTGCGGGTGAGCCCGGTCGCCGCCATCGCGTCGTCGCTGACGAAGATGTCGGCGTCCCAGGCGAACCCGAGAACCGCGTCGAGGCTCGCGCGTGGGGCGACCGCTCGCGCATCCGGAGATTTCTGCAAGAGTCTTGCCCCTTTCTTTTTCGAGTCGCATTATGGTCCCAACAAAATTGATGCGCGGGCAAGATCTAGTCAGCGCAGCAATGGTGCCGGCGGGTTCGCCCGTAACTTCACCCGGCAGGTTCGACTAGCAACGGAGCTACTCGGAAGGACAATGACGTGCTTCGAAACCGCAGGACAACACCCCGCATTCTCGCCGCGGCGCTCGGCTTGGCGCTGGCCGGTTCCGCCCTCTCCGGTTGTGCGGGCAGCGGCGCCGAGAACGTGCGCTTCTACCTCAGCAAGCCGGAGGCGATCCCGTACTTCCGCGACCTGATCAACGACTACAACGCCCAGCACGACGACGTGAACGTCATCCTCGACACGTCGAGCAACCTGCAGGCCGGCTTTCTGCGCGGCAACCCGCCCGACCTCGGCCTGCTGAACTACAACATGGAGATGGCGCGGTTTATGGAGCGCGGCGCGCTCAGCGACCTGAGCGACATGCCCGAGGCCGACCGCATCCTGCCCGAGGTGCAAGACCTCGTCGACCAGTACGCCACCTACCCGGGGCGCACGAGTGTGCTGCCGTACTCGGTGATGGCGGCGTCGGTGATCTACAACAAGCAGATCTTCGCCGACCAGGGCATCGAGATTCCGCAGACCTACGACGAGCTGATCGCGGCCTGCGACCAGCTCAAGGCGGCCGGCATCACGCCGTTCTACGGCACGTTCAAAGACCCGTGGACCGTCGCGCAAGGCTGGTTCGACTACACGGTGGGCGGCGAAGTCGACGTCGCCGACTTCTTCGAGCAGTTGTACGACGAGGGCACCAACGTCGGCCCCGAGTCATCCGTCTCGTTTCAAAAAGACTTCGCCGATCCCGTCGACCGGATGCAGCAGCTCATCGAGAACTACACGAACGCCGACGCCGCCAGCAAAGGCTACGGCGACGGCAACCTCGCGTTCGCGCAGGGCGAGGCGGCCATGTACCTGCAAGGCCCGTGGGCGTTCGGCGAGATCGCCAAGACCGCTCCCGACCTCGACCTCGGAACGTTCCCGCTGCCGATGACCGACGACCCCGACGACCTGCGGGTGCGCGTCAACATCGACCTCGCGGCGTGGATTCCCGAAGTGTCGGGGCACAAAGAGGCGGCCCGCGAGTTTCTGAGCTACCTGTTTCAGAAAGACGTGATGGATGCGTACAACGCCGCACAGCTCGGGTACGGCACGACCACCGATGCCGCCCCGGTCACCGACGAACGCATC
>Ga0247730_1001091_pt1 | contig 16100 bp, 16 predicted proteins | sample UWRJL073202C2_FD_180959 | JGI IMG/M metagenome (GOLD analysis project Ga0247730, IMG submission 180959) | Plant litter microbial communities from Arlington Agricultural Research Station in Wisconsin, United States - UWRJ-L073-202C-2 | ecosystem: Environmental > Terrestrial > Plant litter >... | reverse complement strand
ACAAGCTGCTCGTCGAGAACCACCTGCGCACCCACGTGACCGACATGTTCGCGGCCGGCGGCGACCAGCAGCAGATGGCGGTCGACGAACTGCTCAAGGTGTACGAACTCAACAACAACCGGGGAGAGTAATGCAGCACGATCACGGATCGGTCCCTGAACTCGTCGAAGGGCATCACGACCACCACGCTTCGACAGGCTCAGCGACCGAGGGGCACGACCACCACGAGGGGCACGACCACCACGTGGGTCACGAGGGTCACGACCACTCGCACCACGACCCCGCCCAGTTCCGCCGCAAGTTCTGGCTGAGCCTCGTGCTCACCATCCCCACCCTCGTATTCTCGACCGGGCTGCAAGACATCCTCGGCCTCGACGGACCACGCTTTTCCGGCAGCGAATTCATCCCGGCGGTGTTCGCGGTCGCGATCTTCTTCTACGGCGGACTCGTCTTCATCCGCGGCGGCATCCAGGAGCTGCGGGCCAAGCAACCCGGCATGATGACCCTGATCTCGCTCGCGATCGTGGTGGCCCTCGTCTACAGCGTCGCGGTTCTGCTCGGCTTCCCGGGCATGGACTTCTGGTGGGAGCTCGCCACTCTTATCACCATCATGCTGCTCGGTCACTGGGTCGAGATGAGCGCCATAATGGGCGCGCAGAACGCGCTCGGCGAGCTGGCCAAGTTGATTCCGGATGAAGCGGACGTGAAGCATGGCGACCACGTCATGACCATGCCCGTCGCCTCCCTCAGCGTCGGCGATACCGTGCTGGTGCGCCCCGGCGCCGCGGTACCGGTCGACGGTGAAGTGACCGAAGGCGCATCCGAGGTCAACGAATCGCTGCTCACCGGCGAGTCCAACGCCGTGGCTAAGGCCGTGGGCGACGCCGTGATCGCGGGCAGTATCAACGGCGGGGGAGCCCTCACCGTGCGTGTCACCAAGACGGGCGACGACACCGCGATCGCCGGCGTGATGAAACTCGTCGCCGACGCGCAGGCCAGCAAGTCGGGCGCGCAGGTGCTCGCCGACCGCGCAGCAGCACTGCTCTTCTATATAGCGGTCGCCGCGGCCGTGATCACGCTCGTGGTCTGGGCGCTCGTGACGCCCGACGACCCCGCGTTTGTGATCGAGCGGGTCGTCACCGTGCTGATCATCGCTTGCCCACACGCTCTCGGACTCGCGATCCCGCTCGTGGCGCAGCTCTCGACCGCGATCGGCGCCAAGCACGGGCTGCTCGTGCGGTCACGCGCGGCGCTCGAGGACGCCCGCAACATCCAGGTCGTGCTGTTCGACAAGACCGGAACGCTCACCGAGGGCAAGCAGGGTGTCTCCAGCGTCGTCGCGGCCGAAGGGCTCGATGGCGACGCGGTGCTCGCGCTCGCGGCATCCGTCGAAGCGTCGTCCGAACATCCGATCGCCCGCGCGATCGTCAGCGCGGCCTCGTCGCTCGAGGTCGTCGCCGCGCGTGACTTCGAGTCGCTCGCGGGGCGGGGCGCATCCGCAACCGTCGACGCACGTCGCATCACCGTCGCGAGCCAGCGCGTCGTCGCCGAGCGCTCCCTTCTTATCGATTCGGCGATGCAGGTCGCGGCGAGGGAGGCTGCCGGGCAGGGCAAGACCGTGGTCTACGTTCTCGACGAGACCACGGTGCTCGGCATGGTCGCGCTCGCCGACGTGATCCGCCCGGAGTCGGCCGAGGCGGTCGCCGGGCTGCAGAAGAGCGGCGTGCGCGTCGCGATGCTCACCGGCGACTCGCGCGAGGTGGGGGACTGGGTCGCGGCGCAGCTCGGCATCACCGAGGTGTTCGCCGAGGTGCTGCCGGGCCAGAAGGCAGACGTCGTGTCCGGACTGCAGAAGGACGGCACGCGCGTCGCCATGGTCGGCGACGGAGTGAACGACGCTCCCGCTCTCGCGCAGGCCGACGTCGGCATCGCGATCGGGGCGGGCACGGATGTCGCGATCGAATCGGCCGGCATCGTGCTGGCCTCGAGCGATCCGCGCGGTGTGCTGGCGGCGTTCCGTCTCTCGAAGGCGACGTACCGCAAGATGCAGCAGAACCTCTGGTGGGGCGCCGGCTACAACGTGATCGGCATCCCGCTCGCGGCGGGCGTGCTGTTCGGCGCCGGCGTGCTGCTCTCGCCAGCCGTGGGGGCGATCTTTATGTCGGTGTCGACGATCGTGGTGGCGCTGAACGCGCAGCTGCTGCGGCGGGTGAAGCTGGTTGAGTAAGGCGCTCTAGCGCCTGTATCGAAACCTCGCGAGGGGTTTCGATACAGGCCGTAGACGGCCTTACTCAACCAACAGCGGGCCGAATGTCAGCGGCGGCGGAGCGACGCATCGAGCAGCGACGGCGGGGTGTCGAACTTCTCCTCGGGCGCGAGGTCGGTTCCGGGCGGCACGATCGCATCGATCGCGTCGAGCACGTCGTCCGACAGCTCGACGTCGGCCGCGGCGAGCTGCGACTCGAGGTGGCCGAGTGTGCGCGGGCCGATGATCGCGCTGGTCACGGCGGGGTGGGCGGTCACGAATCCGAGCGCGAGCTGGATCATCGTGAGCCCCGCGTCGTCGGCGACCTTCGCGAGCTTCTCGACCGCGTCGAGCTTGGCCTGGTTCGCGGGCACGGAGAGGTCGTACCGACCGGCCATGACCCCAGACCGGTTGGTGCTGATCTCCTGACCCGCCCGGATGGCGCCGGAGAGCCACCCCGACGCGAGTGGGCTCCAGGCGAGCACGCCCATGCCGTACTCCTCGGTGGTGGGCAGAACGTGCGTCTCGATGCCACGCTGCAGGATGGAGTACCCCGGCTGCTCGGTGACGAAGCGGCCGAGGTGGTTCTCGCGGGCCGCCCACTGCGCCTGCACGATGCGGTACGCCGGGTAGGTCGACGAGCCGAACGAGCGGATCTTGCCCGCGCGCTGCAGGTCGGTCAGGGCCGACAGCGTCTCTTCGTCGCTCGTCGTCGGATCCCAGCGGTGCACCTGGTAGAGGTCGATGTGGTCGACGCCGAGCCGGCGCAGGCTGTTCTCGAGCGCGGTGATCACCCAGCGCCGCGACGTGCCCTGGTGATTGCGTTCCTCGCTCATCGGCGAATAGAACTTGGTCGCGAGCACGATGTCGTCGCGGCGTCCGGCGATGGCCTTGCCGACCATCTCCTCGGACTCGCCGTTGCCGTAGCGGTCGGCCGTGTCGATGAGGTTGATGCCGGCCTCGAGCGCGCCGTCGACGATCGCGGTCGCGTCGTCTTGCGTGGTCTTGCCGATTGCGCCGAAGTTCATCGCGCCGAGCGCGAGCGTGCTGACCTGTACTCCGGTGCGGCCAAGTGTGCGGTACTTCATAGTTTTTCCTCCGTTGTGGAACGAGCGCGTGCCATAATGACTAAGCGGATCGTTGTTCCGCAACGATACGGAACCGCGTTCCGTTTCGCAAGCCCGCGCACGAAAGAGACACCAGTGACCGACAGCCCCGCGACGCTCGCCCGGCCCAAGCGCGCCGACGCCCAGCGAAACGAGCAGGCTTTGCTGGATGCCGCGGCTGCCGTTTTCGCGACGTCGGGGGTCGAGGCGCCCGTGCGCGAGGTCGCGGCCAAAGCCGGTGTCGGCGTAGCGACCATCTACCGGCACTTCCCGACCCGCGCGGATCTGGTCGTCGCGGTGTTCCGCCATCAGGTCATCGCGTGCGCCGAAGCCGCCCCCGTGCTGCTCCAGTCCGAGGCCTCGCCGCACGCCGCGCTCGTCGCGTGGAGCGACCTGTTCGTCGACTTCGTGGCCACCAAACACGGGCTCGCCGGCGCTCTGCAGAACGACCGTTCGGGCTTCGAAACGCTGCACTCATACTTCATCGACCACCTGATGCCCGCGTGCGGGCTGCTGCTCGACGCCGCTGTCGAGGCGGGCGAGATCGGCCCCGGAGTCAGCGCCTACGAGTTGATGCGCGGAATCGGCAACCTCTGCGTCGGCGACGACAGCGACCAGAACTACGACGCCCGCCGTCTGGTCGGCCTGCTGCTGGCCGGCATGCGCCTCCCATAAACTAGGCGCGTGCCGACACCGAAGCCGCTGACGATTGTCGTCGCCATCAATCCGTCCGCGTCGTTCGGCAAGAGCCGCGGGGTGGGCGAGACCGTGGTCGCCCGGCTGCGCGGCGCCGGACACAACGTCACCAGCCTGCAGGAGCCCAACTTCGCGCGTCTCATCGAGGTCGCCGCGCTCGCCGTCGCCGAGAAGCCCGATGCGCTCGTGGTCGTCGGCGGCGACGGGATGGTCAGCCTCGGTGTCAACCTGCTGGCAACCGGCACGGTTCCGCTCGCCATCATCCCGTCGGGCACCGGCAACGACATGGCCCGCGGTCTGGGCATCCCCGTCGGCGACACCGACGCCGCGATCGACGCCCTGCTCGAGTCTCTCGCGAGGCCGCCGCGGGCGATCGACGCTGGGCGCATCCGGCACACCGACGACGACGGACGCGACCAGCTCACCTGGTTCGCCTGCGTGCTCTCGGCCGGCTTCGACGCGATCGTGAACGAGCGCGCGAACAATCTGCGCCGCCCCCGCGGCAAGAGCCGCTACCTCGTGGCGCTCGCGATCGAGCTTGCCAGGCTGCGTCCGATCACGTACAGACTCGTGCTCGACGGCGTCGAAACGGTGACGGACGCCGCGCTCGTCGCCGTGGGCAACAACCAGTCGATCGGCGGGGGAATGCGGGTCACGCCCGACGCGGTCGTCGACGACGGCCTGTTCGACGTGCTCGTCGTGACGCCGCTCTCCCGCACGGCGTTTCTGCGGGTGTTTCCGAAGGTCTTCGCCGGCACGCACCTGAGCCACCCGGCGGTCACCATCCACCGCGCGAAGACGGTGCGTATCGAGGCTGACTCGGTCGCGGCCTACGCCGACGGCGAGCGGGTGTCGTTGCTGCCCGTCGACATCGAGATCGTTCCGGGCGCGCTGCACGTGTTGATGCCGAGTGTCGTGCGCACCTGACACGATGGGGACATGACCTCAGTTCTGCGTTACGCCGCCTTCGCCTCGACGCCCGAGGGCGGCAACCCCGCCGGCATCGTGCTCGATGCCAGCGCCCTCGATGATGCAGAGATGCAGAAAATAGCGGCGGATGTCGGCTACGCCGAGACCGCGTTCCTCGTCGACCCCGCGATCGCGGGCGATGCCGGGCACCCCCGTGTGCGCTACTTTTCGCCCGTCAAAGAGATCCCGTTCTGCGGCCACGCCACCGTGGCGACGGCCGTTGTGCTCGCGTCCCGCGACGGCGTCGGCACCGTCGTGTTCGAGACGCCCGTCGGCCCGATCTCAATCGCTACGACGAAGGTCGGCGACGAGATCGTCGCGGCGTTCACGAGCGTCGAACCGAAACTCGGCGGCCTCTCCGGCGACGTGCTGCAGACGCTGCTCGGCCTGCTCGGGGTGACCCGCGACGATCTCGACCCGAACTTCCCGCCGCAGCTGTCGTACGCCGGCAACTGGCACCCCGTGCTGGTCTTCGCCGACCGCGCGGTGTTCGACGGCTTCACGTTCGACCCCGCCGCGATGCGCGCGCTGATGGACGCCGAAGGCTGGACCGGCACCGTCATCACCATGTACTCCATCGCCCCCGACGAGTTCGAGGCCCGCAACCTGTTCCCCGTCGGAACGATGAACGAAGATCCGGCCACCGGTTCCGGCGCGGCATCCGTCGGCGGCTACCTGCGCGCCTTGGGTATCGCGCCCGACCGCCTCGTCATCCACCAGGGCGCGCACGTCGGGCGGCCCAGTCTGCTGACGGTCGACGTGCCGCCGACCGGGGGCATCATCGTGAGCGGAACGGCGGTGGAAATCCTGTGACACACACAAGCGCGAACAACATCAAGACCGTGACCACCGACGTGCTCGAGATCGCCTACGAAGAGTGGGGGCCGGCCGACGGCTCGCCGGTCGTGCTGTTGCACGGCTTTCCCTACGACGTTCGGGCGTTCGACGAGGTCGCGCCGATTCTGTCCGACGCCGGCCACCGGGTGATCGCACCGTATCTGCGCGGGTTCGGCCCCACGCGGTTCGTCGACGATGCCGATCCCAAATCGGGACAGCAGGGCGCGCTCGGCGCCGACCTGCTCGCGCTGCTCGACGCGCTCGAGATCGACACGACCGTGCTCGGCGGCTTCGACTGGGGCGGACGCGCCGCGTGCATCGTCGCCGCGCTCTGGCCCGAGCGGGTCACCGGTCTGGTGAGCGTCGATGGCTACAACGTGCAGAACATTGCCGCGTCGGGCGAGCCCGCGCCGCCCGCGTGGGAGGCGACGTACTGGTACCAGTATTACTTCCACGGCTCCCGCGGAAAGCTCGGCCTCGAGACCAACCGCGACGAGCTGTGCGAGCTGCTCTGGCGCACCTGGTCGCCGACTTGGAACTTCAGCGCCGAGACGTTCGCCGCCACCTCGCCGAGCCTGCACAACCCCGACTTCGTCGAGGTTGTCGTGCACTCCTACCGGCACCGCTTCGGGCTCGCCGAGAGCGATCCGCGCTACGACGAGATCGAGGCCGCGCTCGCCGCGGCGCCGCCGATCATGGTTCCGACGATCGTGCTCGAGACCGGCGCCGACGGCGTGCTCGGCCCGCCCGTCGACGACGACCATGCCAAGTTCGTGGGCCCGTACGGGCAGGAACGGCTCGCGAACGTGGGCCACAACGTTCCGCAGCAGGCGCCGCGTGACTTCGCCCGCGCGATTCTCGACCTGGCGGCCGGCGCGTGACCCGCACCGCACGGCTCAGCCTCGACCGGCTCTCGGTGGTCGACTTCGACGTGATGTGGAGCATCCACGCCGACCCACTCACCAACGAGTTCAATCCCGACGGCCCCCTCGTCAATCGCACCGACGCGCAACGGCAGTTCGGCTTCTGGTTGGGCCACTGGCACGAGCACGGCTTCGGCCCGTGGACCGTGCGCGACGACGAGGGCGTTGTCGGGTTCGCGGGTATCCGAAACACCCAGTGGAACGACCGCCCGGCGATCAACCTGGGCTACCGGCTGACTCCGCGGGCGTGGGGCAAGGGCTACGCGGCCGAAGCGGCCACCGCCGCGGTCGAACTGTGGCGCGCCGAGCATTCGGCGCATCCGCTGATCGCGTACACGAAGGCCGGCAATATCGGTTCTCAGCGCACCGCGCTCAAGGTGGGCCTCGAACGCCGCTCCGATCTCGACCGCGTCACCGACGACGCGTTCGGCGACGACATCGTGTTCGCGCTGGGCTGGTAGGCGGCCTGCAGCAGAACCGCTTGGCTCCGGCACAGCGATGCGCGACGCTGGAGCAATGACACCGAAGCGCGTACTCATTCTGGGCGGAACCGAGTTCGTGGGGCGCGCGTTCGTCGACGAGGCGCTCGCGCGCGGGCACGATGTGACGGTGCTCAACCGCGGATCGCGCGCGCCGCGCCGAGACGTCACGACGCTCGTCGGCGACCGAACGACGCCGGAAGGACTCAGTGCGCTCGGTTCGGCCGAGTGGGACCTGGTCGTCGACACCTGGTCGTGGGGCCCGAAAGCGGTGACGGATGCCGCGGCTCTCCTCTCCCATCGCGCCGAGAAATACGTCTACGTGTCATCCCGTTCGGTACACACCTACCCCTCGGCCGCGTACGCGCGCGAAGACGCCCCCGTGGTCGAGGCGTCCGCCGCCGACACGGATTACTCCGACTACGCCCGCGCCAAACGGGGCGGCGAGCTGGGCGCGCTCGCGGGTTTCGGCGACCGCGCGCTGCTGCTGCGGGCCGGGCTCATCCTCGGGCCGCGCGAGAACATCGGGCGGCTGCCGTGGTGGCTCACGCGCATCGCCCGCGGTGGCCCGGTGGTGGCACCGGGTCCGGCCGAGGCGGCGATCCAGTACGTGGACGCCCGCGACCTCGCGGGCTTCGGCCTCGACACCGCGGCGACCGGGCCGGTGAACGTGGTGAGCCCGCCCGACGCGACGACGATGCGCGAGGTGCTCGAGGCGTGCGTCGCGGCGACCGGGTCGGACGCCGAGCTGCGCTGGTTCACTCCAGCCGAGCTCGAGGCGGCCGGTGTCGAACCGTGGATGGAGCTGCCGATCTGGATTTCCCCGGGACCGGACGCCGACGGCATGCACCGCGGCGATGTCTCGACGGCGCTGGGCGCCGGGCTGACGATCCGGCCGCTCGCCCAGACCGTGGGCGACACCTGGACGTGGCTGCAATCCGTCGGGGGAGTGGCGCCGCAGCGCCACGACCGGCCGCCGGTCGGCCTGCCCGCCGACAAGGAAGCGGCCCTGCTGAGCAGCGGTCCCTGAGCCTGTCGAAGGGCGGTCCCTGAGCCTGTCGAAGGGCGTCGAGAGTCTCAATTTGTGAGTGCCGTAAGCGTATGGCATACTCATCTAGTTGCTTTCGGCCCCATCGTATAGCGGCCTAGTACGCTGCCCTCTCACGGCGGTAACACCGGTTCGAATCCGGTTGGGGTCACAACAGCCCGGTTCCCTTTGATTCATTGGGAACCGGGCATTTTTTGTGTCGTCTGGGTGCGCCCCGTCGCGGCTAGATCTCAGACGCTCGTGGCGTCTTCGACCTCGCCGACGAGTTCTTCGATGATGTCTTCGAGAAACAGCACGCCCGTGGTCATACCGTCGTCGTCGAGCGACTTGGCGACGTGTGAACCGGCGCGCCGCATGGCCGCGAGCGCGTCTTCGAGGTCGGAGCTGGCAAGCACCGAGGTCAACCGACGTACGCGCTTGGCCGGCACCGCGGTCGCGAAGGCGACCGGGTCGGTGAGGTCCATCACGTCTTTGAGGTGCAGATAGCCGGTCGGTTCGGATGACTCGTCGGTGAGGATGTACCTCGAGTAGCCGTGTGCCGCCACCGCCCGCTGAATGTCGGCGGGCGTCGACCGTGCAGACAACAGCACCATGTCGGCGATCGGAACCTGCACGTCGGCCACTTTTTTGGTCGTGAACTCGAACGCGTTGGAGAGAGCGCCGGATGCATCGTCGAGCACACCCTCGCGGGTGGACTGCTCCACGATGTTCGCCACCTCGTCGAGCGTGTAGGTGCTCGTCGCCTCGTCTTTCGGTTCGACCCGGAAGAGTCGCAGGATCATGTTCGCGAGCCAGTTGAGGCTGGCGATGACCGGGCGGAACACCTTCGACACGAACACCAGGGGTGGCGCGAGAAGGAGCGCGGCACGGTCGGGTACCGAGAACGCGAGGTTCTTCGGCACCATCTCGCCGATCACGACGTGCAGGAAGGTCACCAGCAACAGCGCCACGACGAAGCCGATCACACCGATCGCCTCGCCCGACAGGGCGGTGAAAGAAAGCGGGATCTCGATGAGGTGGTGGATCGCCGGCTCGGAGACATTGAGGATCACGAGCGAGCACACGGTGATTCCCAGCTGGCTCGTGGCGAGCATCAGTGTCGCGTGCTCCATAGCCCAGAGCGTGGTCTTCGCCGACTTGCTGCCCGCCTCGGCGCGCGGTTCGATCTGCGACCGGCGCGCGGAGATGACCGCGAATTCAGCACCGACGAAGAACGCGTTCACGACGAGCAGCACTACGAGCCAGATGATTCCGGGAAGGTACTCGCTCATTTCAGGTCCTCTGTGATCTCGTCGACGATGCGGTCGTGGGCGGGGGTGTAGCTGAGGCGCAGGATGCGCGCTCCGTCGACGCGCTCGACCCGCAGCGTGCCGGTCGGCACGTCGACCTCGTCGCCGGCTTCGGGCAGGCGGTCGAGAGCATCGATGACAAAGCCGGCGACGGTTTCGTAGCCGGCATCGTCGGGAACGACGATGCCCGTGCGCTCGAGCAGCTCGTCCGGGCGCCAGCCCGCGTCGAAACTGACGGTCTTGCCCGCGCGGATGAGCCCCGGCTTGTGGCGGTCGTGCTCGTCTTCCAGCTCGCCGACGATCTCTTCGACCAGGTCTTCGAGGGTGGCGATGCCCGCGGTGCCTCCGTACTCGTCGGTGACGATCGCGATCTGGAAGCCGCTGCGCCGCAGCAGCACGAGCAGTGTCTCCACCTCCATCGTCTCGGGCACGCGCGTGGGTTCGACCATCAGGTCGCGCGCAGTAACCGCCGCGCGGTCGGCGAGCGCCACGGCGAAAGCCTGCTTGACGTGCACGACGCCGAGGATGTCGTCGCTGTTCTCGCCCATGACAGGGAAACGCGAGTAGCCGGTCGCAGACGACAGGTTCACGATGGCTTCTGCCGTGGCATCCGAATCGACCCACGTCACCTGCACTCGCGGCGTCATCACGTCTTCGGCGGAGTGCTCGGAGAACCGCAGTGTGCGCCCGAGCAGCGTCGCGTGATCCTCGTCGAGGAAGCCTTCCATGGCCGACCGGCGCACCAGCGACCCGAGTTCTTCTGCCGAGCGCGCGCCGGAGAGCTCTTCTTTCGGCTCGATGCCGAAGGCGCGGATGATCGCATTGGCCGTGTTGTTGAACGCCAGGATGATCGGCTTGAAGACCGTGGTGAACACGGTCATAAACGGCACGACGAGCTTGGCGGTCGCGAGGGGGAGAGCGAGCGCGAAGTTCTTGGGAACGAGTTCGCCGATGACCATCGAGAACAGGGTCGCGAGCAGGATGCCGACGACTGTTCCGACGGCGGGCACGACGGCCTCGGGCACGCCGATCGCCCCCAGCGGCGCCTTGAGCATTGCACTGATGGCGGGTTCGAAGGTGTAGCCGGTGAGCAATGTCGTGATCGTGATGCCGAGCTGCGCGCCCGACAGGTGCGTCGACGTGATCTTCAACGCCCGGATCGTGGGTGCGAGGCGTTTCTCTCCGCGCGACTGCCGGGTCTCGAGATCGTTGCGGTCAAGATTGACCAGCGCGAATTCGGTGGCCACAAAGAGGCCGGTGCCGACGGTGAGGACGAGGCCGATGCCGACCATGATCCACTCATTCATCGTTCGCCCCTCCCCGATGTCGGACCTATGAGGGCCTGCGGGCTGAGGGGCTGCGATCTGTGATGGGGAGGGTCGTCCATGCCTCGAGGTTAGTGAACCGGATTCGGTGTTAGCTGAGAGGTTGCCGACGTGTGGCGGCCGGCACGGCTAGTTCTTGCCGCCGACGCTGGTCTTCGACTTCAGCCGCTTCTTGGCCGCGCGCTCGGTGAGGATCGACAGGTAGTCGTGCACCGGCCGGCCGCTCAGAGCGTCGAACTCCGCGCGCGCCACCGTCTCGATTTCGGCGCGTGGAACGTCAGGCAATTTCTCCTGCAGACGGTCTACGACCTGGCGGATGGTGTCTTCGTCATCAATATCAGTGGTCACAGTCGAGTGTTTCTCGTACGGTCGACCGCGGTCAAGTCGTTTGCCGCTACGACCGACAATTCACGGCAACTGTTTACCCGGCGGCGGCAGCGCGGGGCACCGCGGAATAGTACCGGCAGGCGACCGAACGAGCGATGCCCCCTCGGCAACAGGTGACACCCATTCGCCCACGCTAGCGTGGGGGTACACGCGCTGGAAGAGATCCCGCCGGGAAAGGCACACCATGTTCGAAGCGGAAAACCTGCGCGACTGGATCGGACAGACGGTCGTCGCTGTAGACGGCGCCAAGGTCGGATCGCTCGAGAGCCTGTACTTCGACACCTCCACCGATCTGCCGGCGTTCGCGGCGGTGCACGTGGGTGTGCTCGGCGGCCAGAAGCTGGTGTTCGTGCCCCTCGCCGGCGCAGTGGTCGCACCCAAGTACCTCAAGGTGATGTACGGCAAGAAGCTCATCAAGGACGCCCCGTCGATCGGCACCGACGGCGAGCTCGACACGCAGCAGGAGCCCGAGATCTTCGCGCACTACGAGCTGCCCTACTCGACGGGGACCAACGGCGAACGCCGCCTCGGACGCCGCTAGCCGCAACCGGTCTCGCATTGTCAACACTGTTGACGAGTGGGACCATGGCTACGTGACCGACGCCGACAGCCCAGACGACGCCCGACCAGACACCGCCGAGCGGTCGCGCGACGGCGTCGGCGACGTGACGCCGGCGCGCGACCGCTCGGCCGACGTCAAGCAGGCGATCCGCGACAGCGCGACCCACTTCTTTGCGTCCCAGGGGTTCGCGGCGACCGGTGTGCGCGAGATCGCCGAGCGCGCCGGAGTGGATCCGGCACTCGTCATCCGGCACTTCGGTTCTAAAGCCGCGCTCTTCCTGGGCACGATGACCTTGCCCGGCTCGTGGAGCCACGCGGTCGAGGGTCCGCTCGACGATACCGGCGAACGCCTCGCGGCCTTCGTTTTCGACCACCGCCGCGAGGTCACGGCGAGCGGCACCTACGTCGCGTTGATCCGGGCGTCGGATAATCCCGAGGTGCGAGCCGAGCTGCGCACCGCGGTGCACCGCCTGCTCGTCGCTCCGCTACGCCACCGGCTCGAGGGCGCGGACACCGGCGTGCGGGCGCAACTGGTGGTGACCCAGATCACCGGTTTGATGAACGCGCTCTGGGTGACCGAAGACGCCGAGGCATTGGTCGACAGCCGCGAGGCGGTGATTCGGCTCTACGGAGCCGCGATGCAGGAGCTGATCACGCCGCGGCGGGCCGACTCAGACGGCCGGGCCGAGTAGAACAGCGAAGAGCGCGAGCGCGCCACCCACGATGAACAGCATCGTGCCGAGCTGCATGGTGTGTGTCTTGTTGCGGTCTGCCGTGGGAACGTCGACCTCGAGGATCGGGCAGCCCGACCAGCCGATGAGGCCGACGCTGAGCGCCACGACGGCGGACGCCGCCCAGAACAGCACACGTACGCCGCCGGTGAGCAGCGCCGGACGCCAGCCGGCCGACAGCAGGAGTCCGAGGGTGATCGCGACCGCTCCGACCGCCGCCGCGAACCAGATGGTGCCGGTCCACATGATGCGCTGCACGTTCTGCTCGGGGCTCATCAGCTCGTGCGTCGCCGAGGTGCTGCGTGCCTGGCTGGGCGCGAGAGCCTGGGCGGAACCGGTGGTGGTGAAGCTGAGGGTGTTGTCCGAGTTGACGTCGGTCACGGGGGTGTCCTTTCGAGAGTTCGCGTGCGCCATAGAAGACGGCCGCCTGAGAGAGCGTTCTCCTCGTCGAGAGCTTTGTCAACAATGTTGACACTTCAAAAATAGTACGCCTCAAAAATTGTGCGCGTGTGCAGAAAACAAAGAAAGCCCCTCCTTTGTGGGAGGGGCTTTCTTGACTTTGTCAGGCTCGAGTGGCGAGTTCTTCGTCGGCGGGTTCGTCCGCGGATAGGCGCGGCAGTGTCTCGGGCAGGCGGCTGATGCCGATCAGGCCGATCACACTCAGCAATACGAGGTAGCCGGCGACGAGCCACGGGGCTCCGCCCGCGACCGCGACGAGGGCCGTCGCGACGAGGGGAGCGGTGCCGCCGACGATCGCCGCGGGAATCTCGCGCGAGATCGCGATGCCGCTCCAGCGCATCGACGTGGGGAACAGCTCGGCGAGCAGTGCGGCCGAGACGCCGATCGTGCCACCCTGCACGATGGCGAGGCCGAGGACGAGGGCGACGCCGACGAGCACCGAGCTCTCCGTCTGGAAGAGCAGGAACATCGGGAAGGCGAACACGATCGCGAAGACCGCGGCGCCGACGAGCACCGGTTTGCGGCCGATGCGGTCGGCGAGGCGGCCGAACAGCAGCGTCGCGGGGATAGTGAGCAATTCGGCCACGATCAGGCCGACGAGGGCGGCGGTCGGGTTCACGGTGAGCGTTCCGGTGACGTACGACACCGAGAAGGTCTGCACGACGTAGACCCACGGCAGCGCGAACGTGAACAGGGCCATGCCGCAGAGCAGCACACGCCAGTGCGAGCGCACGGCCTCGACGAGCGGCGCCTTGGTCACCGCGCCACTGCGGTCCACGGCTTCGAACGCCGCCGTCTCCTTCACCCGCAGGCGGAAGTACAGGGCGAACGCGACGATGACGAGGCTCGAGACGAACGGGATGCGCCAGCCCCACGCCTGAAACTGGTCGACCGGCAGGGCGCTGAGCAGCGCGAACATGGTGGTGGCGAGCGCCATGCCCACGTAGACGGCGGCACCCGGGAAGCCGGCGGTGAAGGCACGGTTGCGAACACCGGATGACTCGCTGGCCATCGTCATCGCGCCGGCGAACTCCGCCCCGGCGCCCGCGCCCTGGAAGAGCCGGAGCACGATGAGCAGCACGGGCGCGAGCGCGCCCACGGACTCTGCCGTCGGCAGCACGCCGATGAGGGTCGTCGCGGAGCCCATCATGATGAGCGTGACCATCAGCGTGGTCTTGCGCCCGACCCGGTCGCCGAAGTGCGCGAAGATCAGCCCGCCGATCGGGCGTGCGCCGAACCCGACCGCGAAGCTCGCGAAGGCGCCGAGCAGCCCGGCGAGGTCGCCCGCGCCCGGAAAGAACAGCGGTGCGAAGACGAGCGCGGACGCGAGGCCGTACAGCGTGAAGTCGTACCACTCGATGACGGTTCCGACCGAGCTGCCGATGATCGCGCGACGTCGTTGCTGACGGGAATCGAGTCCGAGCCGATCGATATCGGTGAGCTGTGCCATAACACTCCTTGGTGTGGGCCTGTCCGGGGCAGGCGCCCGCACGACAGGCTTTCAACCTTACGGTGCATGATGAGGGGACGACCCGATGTACCGAAACTGGAGTACCCCCTTGAACACGCCCCACGAAGCCACCCCGAACTCCGCCGATCCGCTCGCCCCCACGGCGGGATCGCTCGGCGGCGTCGTGGTGCTCGACCTCTCCCGCGTGCTCGCCGGACCGTACGCCACACAGATCCTCGCCGACCTCGGTGCCACTGTGATCAAGGTCGAGAACCCGGCAGATCCGGATGTCTCGCGCGGCTTTCCGCCGTACCTCACGTCGGGGGAGGACGAGTTCAGCGCCTACTACGGGCAGTACAACCGCGGAAAGTTCGGCATTGCGATCGACCTGCGCAGCGACGAGGGCAAGGAGATCGTCAAAGAGCTCGTGCTCAAGGCCGACATGCTCGTCGAGAACTACCGCCCCGGAACCATGGAGAAGCTCGGCCTCGGCTACGACGTGCTGTCGGCGATCAACCCCAAGCTCGTCTACATGGCAATCTCGGGCTACGGCCAGACGGGGTCGCGCGCGAAGCGACCCGCGTTCGACAACACCGCGCAGGCCGCGGGAGGGCTCTGGTCGATGAATGGCTACCCCGACCAGCCGCCCGTGCGCGTGGGCATCACGATCGGCGACCTCTCGGCGTCGATGTTCGGCGTGATCGGTGCGCTCGCCGCCCTGCGTCATGCCGAGCGCACCGGGCAGGGCCAGCTCGTCGACGTGGCCCAGGTCGACTCGATCATCGCCATGACCGAGACCGCCGTGGTCGATTACACGGTCGACAACAAGATCGCGACACCGATGGGCAACCAGCACGCCTGGGTGCGCCCCTACGAGCTGTTCCCGTGCGCCGACGGCCAGGTGTTCTTCGGCGCGTACACCGACAAACTGTGGCGCGCGAGTTGCGTGCTCTTCGGCACTCCCGAATTAGCGGATGACCCGGAGATCGACACCATGCGCAAGCGGCTCGACGACGAGGTGTACGAGCGTCGCATCAAGCCCATCGTGGTGGGCTGGTTCGCGGGCCGCACCCGCGCCGAACTCGAAGAACTGGCCGGCGACATCGTGCCGCTCACGGCCGTGCGCAACATCGGCGAGGTGGTCGACGACCCCGGCACGGCCGAGCGCGACATGGTGGTGGAGGCGGACTACGGTGACCTCGGAGTACTGCGCATGTTCGGCCAGCCGATCAAACTCAGCGCGACCCCGGCCGATCCCGCGCGGCGGGCCAACCGGCTGAGCGAACACGACGCCGAGGTCTTCGGCGGGCTGCTCGGCTACGACGACGAACGCATCGCGCGGCTGCGTGCCGCGGGAGTGATCTGACCATGTCGGGGAGCGAACCGGCAGCCGTCATCCGGAGCCAGATTCTCGAAACGCAACCCGCCGCCGACTACCGGGGCACCTTCGCCGCAGACGCGCCCGAACAGGTCGAGGGCGGCCTGCTTCCCGCCGGGTGGGAGGGGCTGTACTTTCCGTTCGACGCCCCGCTCGCGGCGCTGCGGCCCGACGGGTCGCCGGCCGACGACGGCGTTCTGCCGCCCATCGACCTTCC